>ENA-ORXT01006673-ORXT01006673.1-marine-metagenome-genome-assembly--contig:-NODE-6673-length-10631-cov-3.784726_pt1 | contig 10631 bp, 7 predicted proteins | sample MGYA00237868_ERZ511482 | MGnify/ENA metagenome assembly ERZ511482
CGGCTCGAACATCCCTTTACCTATCTGGGGGACGTACGCGAAAGCCAGCAGGAAGACAACTGGACGACTGCAAAATTCAGCCGCAACTTCGCCGCCGGCGTGAACCTGCTGTTGGATTATACCCGCATCTCCCAGCAGGGAACCCAGGATCAGTATCCGAACCAGAACCTGCGAAATACCCACGTAGCCACCGCCCTCAGTATCCGTCCGCCGGGCAGCCGCTACAGTGGCTTTTTCAGCTTCGCGGCCAACACTTACGAACAACTTCAGAACGGTGGTGTCATTGATTCCTCCTTTCAAAATAATGTAGACGGCGGTGAAGTGAACAACCTGCAAAACCTGGAGTCCTTCCTGGACGAGACCCGACTACGTTACAGCTACCGTGAGCTGATGGCAACGCAGTATCTGCAGTTTGGCGGTAAGCGTGACAGCCTTACCGGAAACGAGCGGCGGGCCTTCACGCTGCGCCATCGTTTCCGGCTGGACAGTCGCCGCTACCGCGTCTCCGCCGAAGAAACAACGGCGGATACCTCCGCTTTCTTCCGCCGCTTTCCGGACCTCTATACGGATACCCGGGGCGTGCGAAATCAGATTGAACACCGGATCATTGAGAACGACATCACGCTGTCTACCTTCCGGAGGGGGCAGTCGGGCGACCGGGCGACCGTTCAGAAAGACGTATTGGAAGCCGGGATCACCCACCAGCTGCACCGCATTCAGCAGGATGGTGATTCCACGGTAAACAACCTCATCGCGCATGCCCGCATTGGTCTGCGGCCCAGTGATCGCCTCAGCCTGCTGGTCAACGCCCAGCTCAATCTTATTGGCCAGACCGGCGACTACCGCGTCTCCGGCGAGGGCACCCTCGACCTCGGAAAGGCCGGCAAACTGGAGCTCAAGGCGCTGAACCAACTCTACGCTCAGGACCTCGTTACCCAGAACTTTCGCCTCAACGGGGAAAATGTCTGGAACAACGACTTCGGTAAAACCCTGGAGCTGCGGCTTGAAGGAGCTTACACCCTGCCGGTAGTGAAGATCCGGGCCGGGCTGGCGTACTCTCTCCTTACGGATTATGTCTACTTCAACGCTGAAGGGCGGCCCGAGCAGTCAAACGGTGTCAATAGCCTGCTGCAACTGACGGCCGAACGCGACTTCTCCTTCGGCCGCTGGAACCTCAACAACCGCCTGCTGCTGCAGGAGGCGGATCAGGACGTCTTTCGCCTTCCCCGGATTTACGGGGAACACAGCTTCTACTACTCGGGGAAATGGTTTAAGGTGCTCAACGTCAACGTAGGATTTGATTTGCGCTACGCTACGGGCTTTCGCCCGTATTATTACAATCCGGTCGTTCAGCAATTCCATCTCCAGGAGGGCCGGGAGACGGGCCTGCAATACCAGATCGATCCCTTTTTCAGTATGCGGGTGACGCGCTTTCGCTTTTTTGCAAAATACGTCCATCTCAACAATCTCTGGAGCCCGGATGATCTGCTCTACCTGACGTCCGATTATCCTTATCCGGACGAGGCGGTGCGGCTGGGGGTGAGTTGGCGGTTGTTGGATTAGGGGGATTCTATGCACGAAACATATACCCGACCAAAGGTCTCCAGCAAATAGGATTGAGGAAATTCTCCCAGATAGGCCTCATAATCACCGGTTCGGCAGAGTACCAGACGATCAGCACTCCCAGACTCCGGCTGAAGCCGGTGCTGTGTTACAAAGCTCTACGAGCTGCTCTTCCCGAAAATGGATGACCTCCAACGCCTGCCCTATGCGGCAGCCTACCAGACTACCAGCACTACCAGACTACTTCCTCCCCTGCAACCGCAACACCACCGTACACAGCGGCGGAATCGTCATCTCTACGTGATAAGGCCGGCCATTCCATTCTGATTCGGCTGCTTTCAGTTTTGGGGTGTCGAAGTTGCCCGTTCCGCCGTATTTCTCGTCGTCGCTGTTCAGGATGGCAGCGTAGGTGCCTTTGAACGGAACGCCGACACGATAGTGGTGGCGGGGTGCCGGGGTAAAGTTGTTGATCACCACCGCAATGTCTTTCTCTTTCTTACCGCGGCGCAGATAGGTGAGTACGCTGTTCTGGTGGTCGCCAATGTCGATCCATTCGAAGCCCTTAGGGTCGTAGGCTTTTTCGTACAGGGCGGTGGTGGTCCGGTACAGCTTGTTGATGTCGGCCACAAACTTCTGCAGCGTCTTGTGAGGAGCGTATTGGGTTAAACTCCAGTCTACACCTTTTTCAATGCTCCATTCGCTGGTCTGCCCGAACTCGTCTCCCATAAAGAGCAGCTTACTGCCGGGGTGGGTGTACATATAGCCGTACATCGCCCGCATGTTGGCGAAGCGTTGCCACTCGTCTCCCGGCATCCGGTCGATGATGGGCCCCTTGCCGTGTACCACCTCGTCGTGGCTCAGCGGCAGCATGAAATTTTCGCTGAAGGCATACACCATACTGAAGGTAATCTCCCCGTGGTGATAGCTCCGGTGGATGGGGTCGTTCTTGAAGTAGCCCAGGGTGTCGTGCATCCAGCCCATCATCCACTTCTGGCCGAAGCCGAGGCCACCTATGTAGGTTGGCCGCGAAACACCGCTGAAGGCCGTGCTCTCCTCGGCAATCGTCATGGTGTCCGGATACTCCTGGTAAACCGTTTCATTGAATTCTCGCAGGAAGCTGATGGCTTCCAGGTTCTCATTGCCGCCGTACTGATTAGGAATCCATTCTCCGTCCTTACGGCTGTAATCGAGGTACAGCATGGAGGCTACGGCGTCTACCCGCAGGCCATCGATGTGGTAACGGTCCAACCAGAAAAGCGCGTTGGAAATCAGGAAGGAACGAACCTCATTGCGGCCGTAGTTGAAGATGGCAGACTTCCAGTCGGGGTGGAAACCCAGTCGTGGATCCTCATGATCGAACAGGTGGGTGCCGTCGAACTGCGCAAGGCCGTGATCATCGGTTGGGAAGTGACTGGGTACCCAGTCAAGAATAACCCCGATGCCGGCTTTGTGCAGCTCATCAACCAGGTACATAAAATCCTGCGGGCCACCAAAGCGGCTCGAAGGCGCAAAGTAGCCAGTAATCTGATATCCCCAGCTTGGGAAGTAAGGGTGCTCCATCACGGGCAGAAACTCCACGTGGGTGAAGTTCATTTTTTTCATGTAAGCCACCAGGTCTACGGCGAGTTCCCGGTAGCTGAGGCTTTCCATTCCGCCTTCTTTCTTCTTCCAGCTGCCCAGGTGACATTCGTAAACGGAGTAGGGACGATCGATGCCGTTGGCTTCGATGCGCTTGTCCATCCATTCTTTATCGTCCCACTCGTAGTAGGTGTCCCAGACTACGCTGGCGGTCTTCGGAGGAACTTCCCAAAGACGGGCAAAAGGATCTCCCTTTTCGAGGTGCTCGCCGTTGGGGCCGTCAATGGCATATTTATAGACAGTACCATTCTCAATGCCCGGAAGGAAGCCTTCCCAGATGCCGCTGCTGTCCCAACGGGGATTAAGCTTATGTTCCTGCCGGTTCCAGTAGTTAAAGTCTCCCACGACGCTTACCGCTCGTGCGCTGGGGGCCCATACGGCAAAGTAGGTGCCCTTTGTTCCGTCTACCTCAATGACGTGACTACCTAATTTGTCATAGGCACGAAAATTCTTACCAGCCTTCCAGAGGCTGATGTCAAAATCGGTAAAAAGACTGTGGACGACTACATTATTTGCGGAACTCATAGGCTGGGAAAATTGTCAAAAGTTAAGATGGCTTACTTGCGTATCACCAATAGAAGGTGCTAACATAAGTCTAACGGATCAACTTGTCAGATGTTAACGGCAAAAAAAACGCTTCGCCCAAAGCTTTCTTCGATGAAGAGCGATGGGCGAAGCGCTGAAGAGGGCTGAAATTAACCAGCCATATGTATTATCGCCACCCGGCTACAGGAGATGGAAAAGCTGAAACACAGCCTGTTGCCCGGGCGTAAATTCGAATTTAGCGATGGCCTCCCTTCAGGGAATCCTGCAGCTTTTTCAGTTCGGCGTCTTTACCAGCTGCGGCTAATTTAGCCTGTTCCTGCCAGGTGTCAGGCTTAGCGAGACGGAAGCGGGCACCAGCGGCCTGGAGCACGTCAGCGAGTTTCTTAGGGCTGGCTTTGCCGAGGTCAGCAAAGGTGTGAATGTTCGCCGCGTTGAGCAGGCCGGCAATCTTCGGGCCGATGCCTTCGATGCGTTTCAGGTCATCAGCTTTTTTAGCAGTGGTCTTCTTGGCAGAAGCTTTTTTTGCTGCTGGCTTGGCAGCTTTCTTGGCTGCTGGTTTAGCGGCAGCTTTCTTAGTGGGCGCTGCCTTTTTAGCGGTAGCTTTTTTGGCAGGAGCAGCTTTCTTAGCAGCGGGCTTTTTGGAAGCGGCTTTCTTGGCAGCGATGGCGTCAAGAGCAAAGCAACAGTTAATGGTACCGTGGCCGCTGTCGGTATAGGCCTCAGCGTTATCGTCATTCTTCCAGTCCCATCCGTCAACGAGGTAGCGGAATTGGTAGTGACCGGCGGGTAGCTCAGTACTTGCCTTGTAAGTGCCCTTGGTGCTCTTCATAACGAGGCCGCCGTCCCAGCTCCAGTCGTTAAAATTGGCCAGCACGCGAACGTCGCGGCCGTTGCCGAGTAGATCAGAAGGTACTTCAAAAGTTACCTTATAGTGGTTCTTGGATTTTACAACAGATTTCTTAATCATAGTAAAGTGTGGTTTTTCAATTATTTCGGAAGGACTTGCGTTAGTGTTCTGTGTACACTAACGCAAAATTTAAATGTAAAGTTATGTCGAACTGGTTGATAATCAAATGTTTTTGGCGCTGACGCAGGTGCAAGGAAAATTGGGAGAAGCAGTGTAAATACCATTTTCCCAAATTTATTCTGTTTTATGCAGTTCCATGAACAGATGTTCTTCCTGGGGAATTTTATACCCAAATAATGCTTGGTGGTAAAAAAGTGAAAAATCATAACAATTTAGCAAAAATTTTTTCGCTGTCCCGCAAATTCCGTTGTATCAATTGGTAATATTTGCCAATATCACTGCCATCTACTACCGCATGATGTGCTTGTACGCCCAGTGGCATAAATGTCTGGTCACCCCTTTTAAAGTACTTGCCCCAGGTAATGCGTGGTACACTGTCAGCCAGGGAGCTGTTCATCGCATGAGTGATGCTGGTGAAGCTGGCCCAGGGGAAGGCGGAAAGAAAAAGATAGTCGTCAGCCCCCGGCTCGTCCTCAAAGCTCGGATTTTCCCGCATCGCTTCAATGGTTTCTTCGGCGGAGCGATGAAAGTTTTGAACGTTCTCATCGTAGCGAACGGTGCAGAAGCTGAAAACGTCAGACGCTGCCGTCGGAACGGTAAAGCTGGGCCGTAAGTTACGGTGTTCTACTACTTCTTCCTCACATATGCGCCAGCGGAAAGGACGAATCTCCATCGCCGTTTTCGTAATCAGGTAAACTATTGCAGGCGTAAATCTCAGCGCAGGAGACCGCCGGACACAGTCGAGAAAAGAAGTGATGTCCACTTCCGCCGTGATCCCGAAATGCGGATTGTCCATTTTCCGGAAGTGGTCGAAATGGAGGCGACGGTGCGGGTCATCAAAGGTGATCTTTTTCATGGAAGCTAAGGTATCAATTATGGGCGCCCATCAGAGCAATTGAGCGTTACACAATGCCTGCTTCTTTAAGACCTACCCTGCACCTGCGGTCCCGCGCCCCAAATGTTTGCCCATCAGCCACAAAAAAGCCCCCTCCGGCACAAAGCGGGAGGGGGCGAAAACTTAAAGTCGATCATGCAAAAATTCTTAGCGCAGCGTGATGGCTGCTGTATAGTTGTTTAAGTTGTTAGACGATATGGTGACCAGGTATTCACCAGCCGCCAGGCGATTGAGTTGGTAAGAACGACGAACCGTAGCCTTGCCGTCCATCTCCTCGCTGAAGATCTCTTCGCCACTCTTGTCCGTCAGCTTGAGGCTGACTTTAGGGCAGGGTTTGTTCCGGCAGTTTACTACCAGCACACCACTTTCATTAAGGTTGACTACCGGAAACTGCGTTCTTAGTGCTGCTGCCCGGTTGATGGTAAGGCTACGGTCACCAATTACTATCGGTAGCTCCGTTCTGCCTTTTTCATCAGCCAGGATGACAATGTACTTGCCGGTGGGGAAGTTGTTTCGTTTGAATCGTTTGTTCAGGAAGTTTCCCGGAGCCAACTCTTCCTGAAACACCAGGTCACCGTAAGCATTTAAGATTTCAAAGTCCGTCGTCTGCTCAAAATTGATCGTAGTGCGGAACACGACACTCTCGTTTGAGTGGTCTGCGAGGATGACAATGTCAAATGGATCAACTGAGGCAGTAGCCAGAGAAGAGAAAACCAACAGACAAAGGATGCTGAATACTGTTTTCATCATTTTAGAAGTTTGACGATTCACAATGGTGCATGTTCGACTTCCTTGCTATGCAAAGATGGAGCGAATATTCGCTGTTGTCCGCGCGTATCTTGGCAGACACTGTGCAATTTTTAACCCTTTGCGTAGGAAGGGGTAAGAATTACGCTTGCTGGGGTAAATTATGCGTTAAGCCCTCTTTAATTTATTGAAGAGTAGCCGACCGATTTCATTTTCAAGTGTTACTTTGAGGTATAGATTCGTCATATCCCTGTTTTAAAGTTTGAGTTTTCGTCAGAATTTTCCCCCATGGAACCAAATAACACGCCCGTCCTGGAACGGGTAATTCCTCAGCACGGGGCTTCCTTCTTAGTGAAGCACTACGCTGACCCTTCTCTGCGCACCAATAAGTTGCCCAACTGGCACTATCATCCGGAGCTGGAGCTGGTCTACGTACGCGGTGGCCACGGCCGCCGCCATGTTGGTAGTCACGTCTCGCATTACCGGGACGGAGAGTTCATTCTTATCGGCTCCAACCTCCCTCATTGGGGCTTCACGGACCGGTTCACCGGAAATAAGGCTGAAACAGTTGTGCAGTTCGCTACTGATTTTCCTTCCGCTGATTTTCTGAACATGCCCGAGATGCGCGGCGTGAGTGACCTCATGGACCGTGCGAGAAACGGTATATCCTTTAGTGGTCTTACCCGGACGGTGCAGGGCTCCCGATTGGAGCGGCTCATTCAACTCGAACCACTGAGCCGGATGTTATTATTGATTGATATTCTTCAGGAGCTGGCGGTGAGCAAGGAATATGAATCCCTCAACGCAGATGGTTTTCACCTTCAGATTGCCACCCACGGCTATGATCGTTTCAACGATGTCCAGCAATACATCAGTGAAAACTTTCGCAATGAAATGCAGCTGACTGAAATAGCTGGCATTGCCTCCATGACCGTCCCCGCTTTTTGCCGCTACTTCAAAAAGGTAACCGGTAAAACATTTGTCACCTACCTGAACAACTTCCGCATCGTGTATTCCTGTAAGTTATTGGGAGACGAGCACTCTACCATCGCCGAGGTAGCCTACGATAGTGGCTTTAACTCCCTCAGTCAGTTTAACCGGGCCTTTAAAAAGCATACCGGAAGAACACCAACGGAATATCGTAGTGATTTGCGTAAGACGATTGTGGGAATCCTGCCGGATTAGGCGAAAAAACGCGTTGCGTTTTTTTTAGACGTCGCTGCGCTCCTTTTAGGCGAAACAGGTCGCTTCGCTTCTGTTTCTTTCAGACGTCGCTGCGCTCCTTTAAGACGAAAAACGCGCTTCGCTTATTTTTCTTTTAGACGCGCTGCGCGCTTTTAGGCCCTTCCTGGAGTTGGTCTCTAAAAGCGCGAAGCGCGTCTAAAAGGTAAAGGGAGCGCAGCGACCTTTGCCGTCTAAAAGCGCAGCGTCTACAAAGCCGCGCAGCGATCTTACCGTCTATAAGCTCGCGCAGCGGGCGTCTAAAAAAAAGCTACCGCTTTTTTTTCTTCTTTTCCCACTGCTCCGCTTCTTTCATCAGCTCCGCCAGGTTCATATTATCCGTTTTGCTGAAGTGCAGGGTTTCCTTGTATTGCTGTCGGTCCAGTTCGACGACCTTGATCTCGGTTCCGGTGTAGGCTTCGATGGCCCGGAGCTTATCGTGTTCCTGCGGGGCGCAGAAAGTGTAGGCGAAGCCCCGCCGGTCGCCGCGGCCGGTACGGCCGACGCGGTGGACGTAGTTGTCGGCCTGATCGGGCAGATCGTAGTTGATGACGTGGGTTACGTCGGGGATGTCGATGCCCCGGGCACTGACGTCGGTCGCAACCATGATTCGTTGTTCGCCGGCGCGGAAGGCTTCCAGCGCGATGTTCCTGTCTTCCTGACTGAGTTCACCGTGGAGGTAAAGGCTTGGAATATCAACACGGCCCATGGCTTTGTGTACTCTTTCGGCGCGGACGCGGGTGCGAACAAAGACAAGAATTTTGGCTTCAGGATTTTCTTTGATGAAGCGCTCAAGGAAGAAGCGCTTGTCGTCCATCTCAATAAATACAACAGAATGATCGACGTTGCGGGAAATGGGGTCCTTCGGAGATATCTGAATACGGATGGGCTTCTTAACGAGCGTATAGGCCAGTTTTTTGATCTTTTCGTTGATGGTGGCGGAGAAGAAAAGGGTCTGCCGTCGCATCTTGAGGTGGCCGAGTACACCGCGGATGTCGTCAATAAAACCGAGGTCGAGCATCAGGTCGGCTTCGTCCAGCACGAGGATGTTTACCCGCTCCAGGCGGAGGACCTTCTGGTTGAGCAGGTCGAACATCCGCCCGGGAGTGGCGATGAGGATGTCTACGCCGTTTTGGAGTTGCTCAATCTGCGGGTCTTGCTCCACGCCGCCGGTGAGGGCGAATACTTTTACCCGGGTGCCGTTGGCCAGTGCGCTGAACACTTCATCAAGCTGCATGGCCAGCTCGCGGGTGGGCACCATGATGAGGCACTTGATGCCGTCTTTCCGGCGCTGGTTTTCCTTACCCGTATGGATGAGTTGAAGAACGGGAATGGCGAAGGCCGCCGTCTTACCGGTACCCGTCTGGGCGATGCCCATCACGTCCTCTCCGGCCAGGATGTGCCGGATGGCTTTGTACTGGATGTCCGTAGGGCGTTTCCAGCCTAGTTTGCCAATGCTTCGCTTGATTTCGGAGGCCAGCGGGTAGTCGGTAAATTTCATGGGGCAAAGGTAAATGATTGGGAGGTGGTAGTTTGGTCTTTTGGGCTACTGATGTTGGCGGTGGCGGGCGGGATCGCTTCGCGATGGGTTTTTCACGCAGATGTACGCGGAGGGAGGGGAAAGACGCGGAGGAAATGCTGGCCATTAACGAACATCGAGCGACCGAAGGGAGTCGAAGGGCCCAAAGCTGGAATTTGTTATTCACACATCCTGAAATACACAGTCGATGTGGAAGTGTAGAGTTCTGTTTTCTTGATGTGCCACGCGGTCAACTTCCGATAATTAAGGTGGAGAAACCTACTCATCCACCCTTACCAAAAAAATCTACCTTTGCCTCAAACGATCCCTCCCATGACCCTCCAAGTAGCCGACAGCTATCAAATAGACATTGGCCCCATCACCCAGCAGCACTTTGACTGGCTGAAGGCACGGGAATATGCCGGCTGGATTGTCTTCGTGGATGAGAATACAGTAGAGGATTGCCTACCGCTGATCGAGGAATATTTGCCGGAGGATACGCCGATTGTAGTCGCTCCCGAAGGTGAGTTGAACAAGCACCTCGAAACCTGCCAGGAGCTTTGGGAGGCGATGTTCGAGGCGGGCGTAGGCCGCCGCTGGTGCGCCATCTGTCTGGGCGGTGGGGTGCTGGAGGATATGAGCGGTTTTGTGGCCTCTACCTATAAGCGGGGTATCGACTTTCTGCAGATTCCTACTACACTGCTGTCAATGGTGGATTCTTCCGTAGGGGGGAAGCTGGGTGTTGACTTCAACAACGTCAAGAACAGCATCGGGGTCTTCAATGACCCGGTTGCGGTTTGGATTGACCCGGTATTCCTCAATACCCTTCCCGCCCGCGAAGTCCGGTCAGGCTACGGAGAGATCGTAAAGCACGCCCTTATTGCTGATCGGGAACAATGGGAGACGGTCAAGGCCATCACGGAGCTGGAAGCGGTGGACTGGACCACCATCATCCCCGCCAGCGTGAACATCAAGCGGGAAGTTGTGCTGGAAGATCCCTTTGAGCGGGGCTTGCGCAAATCCCTGAACTTCGGGCATACGATTGGCCACGCCATTGAGTCGTACTGGCTGGAGACGGAGCATCGTTTGTTCCACGGCGAAGCCGTGGCGGCAGGTATGATGATGGAGAGCTGGCTGAGCACTAAGCTGGACACATTATCAGAGGAAGACCTCCGGGAAATCACGGCCTATCTGCTAAAGATCTATGGTCATCAATCGGTGCCGGAATCTGCCTTTGAGCATTTGCTTGCCCTGATGCGGCAAGACAAGAAGAACGAGGACAGCCGCATTAACTTTACCCTGCTCAGCGCCCCGGGCAGCGCCCGGGTGAACGCTACGGCAGAAGCCGAGATGATTGTTGAAGCGCTGCGGTGGTATAATGAGCTGGGGTAGGGGAAGCTAGTGGCTAAGTTCACAATTACTTGACCATTATTCCTTGTCTTTTCGCACCGTGACTTCGTTGCTAAAATCCTCAT
>ENA-ORXT01006674-ORXT01006674.1-marine-metagenome-genome-assembly--contig:-NODE-6674-length-10630-cov-27.950725_pt1 | contig 10630 bp, 10 predicted proteins | sample MGYA00237868_ERZ511482 | MGnify/ENA metagenome assembly ERZ511482
CCTACCGCGGTGCCACCTACCGCGGTGCCACCTACCGCGGTGCCACCTACCGCGGTGCCACCTACCGCGGTGCCACCTACCGCGGTGCCACCTACCGCGGTGCCACCTACCGCGGTGCCACCTACCGCGGTGCCACCTACCGCGGTGCCACCGACGGCTACGCCCGAGACCGTGTTGTTTCGAGGAATTATCGCTCAGTCAGAACCATTCGATGGTCAAGGCCCGCCAGCACCTCCGATCGTCCCGGTCTCGACCTCGGTGCCAGCCGGATCGGTTGCGTCGGCACGAACCCGACCTCCGCTTGCAGTCACCGGTGCGAGCCAAACTCGTCCGCTTGCCACGATCGCATTCGTGGCAGTCGGCCTCGGAGCCATGACGCTCGGCACCATCCGCCGAGCTGACCCTCGGTAACCACCCAACGCAATCGTGAATCGTCCGGCGAGCTTCCCGGCCGATGCCCAGCCCTCATCTAGACTCTGCTCATGTCCACTCCAACTGCTCGCAACGTGCTCGGCGAACCCCTCGAATCCTGCGGTACCGAGCCAATGACGGGCTGGTACCGCGACGGCTGTTGCAATACCGATCCAAGCGATGTTGGTAGCCACACGATCTGCGCAGTGGTGAGTCGAGAGTTTCTCGAGCACCAAGCCAACATCGGAAACAACTTGGGTACGCCAGCGCCGCAGTTCGGGTTCCCCGGCCTGAATCCCGGTGACCGCTGGTGCGTCACCGCTGCAAACTGGCTGCGAGCCCACCTCGACGGAGCAGCCGCTGCGGTCGTGCTGGCCAGCACGCACGAACGGGCGACCGAGATCGTGCCGATCGAAATACTGCGCATGTACGCCGTCGACGTCCCGAGCGATGCAACCGCACTCGACACAGACTCAGGAAACGACGACGCCCCCAGCTGACCTGCCGGCTGACCACACTTGGCCTATGACACCGGTCACCCGAGGGTTGGGTCTGGAGCTACCCGCCCTACGGTAAAGGGCACGCTAGGTGATTTTCGCCTGGTGGGTTCGCAGAGAAGCAACGGTTTCGCTTTCTCATCGTGAGCCTCACGATGACATGCGGCCGCTCGACCCGGGCGACGCAACCCAGAAACCCGAACCACGACGGCAGCCCGAGCGCAACCGTCAGGAGCTCTCCTATGCCCACCACGTCACCAAGTTTCGCCGATCTCGGCGTCCCCCAATCCATCTGCGAAGCGCTCGAGCGTCGCGACATCACCGCCCCATTTGATATCCAGGCCGCCACGCTCGTCGACGCGCTCGATGGGCGCGACGTGCTCGGCCGCGCACCAACCGGCTCCGGCAAGACACTTGCGTTCGGTATCCCCATCGTTGTCGATCTTCCCAAAGCCCGGCCTCACTGCCCGACCGCTCTCATCTTGGCGCCGACTCGCGAGCTCGCCGACCAGATCAAGAACGAGCTGTCATCGTTTTCCAAGCCAGTCAGGGTCGATGTCGTCTATGGCGGCGTTGGTTATGGCCGCCAGATTCGCAGCCTCCAGCAGGGCGTCGATGTATTGGTCGCATGCCCCGGGCGCCTCGAAGACCTCATCGAACGCGGCGACGTCGATCTGGGCGACGTCGAACGTGTCGTTCTCGACGAAGCAGACCGCATGGCCGATATGGGCTTCATGCCTGCTGTTCGTCGCATCATGGACCAGACCCGCAACGATCGCCAGACCGTGTTGTTCTCGGCCACCCTCGACGGCGACGTCGCCAAGTTGACTCGTGACTACCAGCACAATCCAGTGCGTCATGAAGTGGGCGAATCAACGCCCGATATCACCCTGGCGGACCACCTTTTTTGGAAGCTCGACAAGGCCGATCGCACCCATGTCACGGCTGCGGCCGTGACCGCGGAATGGCCAGCCATCGTCTTTTGTCGGACCCGTCACGGCTGCGACCGCTTGGCCAAGCAGCTCGGCAAACTCGGAGTCGACGCAGTCGCCATCCACGGCGGGCGGAGCCAGAATCAGCGGACGCGAGCGCTCGATGACTTCACGACGTCTCGGGCCCAAGCCCTGATCGCAACCGATGTCGCCGCTCGCGGTATTCACGTCGATGGCGTCACGCTGGTCGTGCACTACGACCCACCCGAAGATCACAAGGCCTACGTGCACCGCTCGGGCCGCACCGCTCGCGCTGGAGCTGGAGGCGTCGTTGTATCGCTGCTCACGCCAGAGCAGACCAAAGATGCTCGCAAGGTCATGCGCAAGATCAACCTCGAAGAACCCATCACCGACCCTGATATCGAGATCCTGCGCGCGGTCGCATCGGGCGAACCGAAGCCCGAGCGGGCGCCAGCGCGCGAACCAGTGCAGGATCGCCAAGGCGCAAACCGCAAGGGCGGCCAGGGCCCCAAGTCGGGTAAACGTCGTGGCGGCCGTCACAAGAACCAGCGTCACAACAACAACAGCAGCGCAGGATCCAAGAACGATTCCCGCAAATCGGGCTCGGGCAAGTCGGGTCCCGGCAAACAGGCGTCCAAGCCCGGCTCCGGTAAACAGGGTTCTAGTAAACAGGGTTCCGGCTCGCGACACGGTGCATCCCAAGGTTCTGGTCGCAGGTCAGGCGGTCGCGGCTCTGGCGGCGGTGCTCGCACCGGCGGTAGTGGCACCGGCGGTGGTGGGCGCCGGTCTGGGTCACGGCGTGGTTCCAGCGGCCGGCCATGACGATTGAGCGGATGTTTCTCTCGGTGACGCCTCCGGCAGAAGTCATTGATCTGATATCTGACCTGCCAACGAGGGCGCTGCGAGGCGTCAAGTTCACCAAACGAGCACAATGGCACGTGACCCTGCGGTTCCTGGGTGACTGCCCGCGTCACGAGGCTCTGAACGCGCTGTCGGAGCTGCAAGCCCCTGCTGCTCAAGTCACGCTCGGTCCCGAAGTCGGGTTGCTCGGCAGTCGAATCGTGATGTTGCCAGCAGCCGGGCTGGATCCAGTAGCAGCCGCCGTCGACGCTACGTTCGACGGAATCGGCGAGCACACCTCGCGCGAGTTCCACGGCCATCTCACGCTTGCCCGGCTCAGAGGACGGCCGCTGCGCAATCCCTCGCTGGTCTCAATTTTGGGGGCGCCCTTGTCGGCCACGTTTGCGGTCGACACGATCGATCTGTGGAAGAGCGAAGTCACCCAAGACGGTGCGACGCACACCCTCGTCGCGTCTCAGGACCTCGTCTAGCTACCGCTCTCGGCCGGACCGGTCGGGGTCAGCCGAGAACCGAGTTCGTGGTGTTGGTCTTCTCGCGGAGACGCGAGAATGCACCTAGATTGATCTGGCGACCGGTGAGGTCACCTGTGACCCGAACCGGGTCACGGTCATGATCGTGCCCTTGATCGCTCGCATCGACCAGCGCCGTGAGAAACGTGCCGACCATCGGTGCGTTCTTGAACTGGTTGCCGCTCGTGCCGCAGGCCATGAAGTAGCCGTCGAGACTGGTCTTGTCGTAGAGCGGCGCCCAGTCATCGCTCGTGTCGTAGAGCGCCGCCAGGCCCACGGGAGCGAGCGGCACCCGTAGTTCGGGCATGCGTCGAGCCGCTCGCAAAACCTGTGCTTCGAAGAGTTCCGGGGTTGGCGTCGCTAGATAGTCGGTGTGGTCGTCGACCCATTGCAGCTCGTCGCACTCTGGCTCACTGCTACCGATCAGAACCGTGCCAGCCAGCCCAGGGCGGAAGTACACACCAACACCCGGATCGCTGACCAACGAGCCGGTCTCGGGCGTAAAGTTCGACGGTGCCGACAGGACATGAACTTCTTGGCGCATCGGTCGGTTCGCCACTCGCATCTCACCGGCAACACCAGCCAATGCGTTTATTGCCGAAGCGGCCGGGCCCGCGACATTGATCACGACGGGAGCGTCGATCGTCTCGCCCTCGGTGGTGGTCACGCCGGTCACGGCGCCGTCAACCGTGCGGATCTCGGTGACTTGGGTGCGAAGCCGCACTTCGACACCGTGGTGCTGCGCCGCATGCATGAAATTCTGGGCGGCCCGCATGGGGTCGTCGACAAAGCCGCCTTCGTCGGTGTAGTACCCGCCGATCTCCTTACCTGGTTCCTCGGCAAACCGGGGATCATCGACCGGACGCGGCGGATAGAAGTCGCCGGGCGCGAGTGCCGGCATCTTGTCGTGGATCTGTGCTCCGGTCAGCTCTTCGAACGGAATACCGAACTCTCGGAACAGCGCGGTCACCTGAGAGCGGTTGTCGTTGGGGGTGTCCAGCGCCAGACAGCCGGTTTGGACGTAGCGCACGAGCCCATCGGGATCGGTCACGCCTAGGTGATTCTCGAAGTTCTTCCACCGATGCCCCGATTCCCAGGCTGTGAGTATTGAGTCGTAGGTCGAGTAGTTGAACCGGATGATCGCCGAGGACGAACTGGTCGATCCGGCCCCGACGGCCGGACCGGCGTCGACGCACAGCACGTTGCGTCCGCTGCGTCCGAGCTCTAAGCAGATCGAGGCGCCCATCACGCCAGCGCCGATCACGAGTACGTCATAGGGACCTGTCATGCTCACAATCTACGCCGATCGCTCTCCGGCGGATTGGCTCATCAGCTCTGACAACCTCTCATCGGCGGTATGACCCGGCCGACGCCACAGCCCGATGCCGATGGCTGTGACCAGTGCGACCATCGCAAGGCCCAGCTGTAGCCATGGCCCCAGGGCGAGGTCGTCGTCGACGTAATGCAGCTGTTTGTCGATCTCGAACCATGGAATGATCGCCACCGTCAGAGCACCCGCGGCTGCGAACGCCAGGGGGATCCAGTACTTGGTCACCTGCATCGTGGCAACCAGGCCGACGAGCACAACGGCGGGCATCGCCAGACTCTCGCGGGTGACGATTGGATAGAACCAACCTACGAGCGCCGAGAGCGTGAGCGAACCAAGGTACGTGAGGATCGGCGCCCATCGCCTCAGCGCAAGGAGTCCGACTGCGCCCAGTCCGAGGGCATAGCCAATCGCGATTTGCTCGGCACTCTGATAGATCGCGAAACGCGCCGCGCGCTGGGTGAGGTCGAGTTGGCGGACGTCGGCTTCGACTGCCAGATATCCAAGCGACCACCACGCTGCCAGTGCCCCAGCAACGATCCCCAGAACAATCGAGAGCCGTTGTGTCTGGTCCGCTGGGGTCGACGTCGGCTCGTTGTTCGCATGGCCGAGGTCGCTTTGCATAACCACAAAGCTAGGGCCCTTTCAAGGCCGCGGGAACAAATTCAATATTTAGCCGTTGGTGGAGTAGGTTGCTTTTCTGCACCGACTAAGTTTAAAGTCGCAACTCGCTCATGACATCAATGCAAACTCCCCCAGCCGACGCCCCAGATGATCCGGCAGTCAGCGACATCGACGATGCCGCTGCATCGTGTTCGATCGAAGCAACGCTCGATCTTGTTGGCGATCGATGGACGCTGCTCATTTTGCGAGACATCTTTCGTGGCGTGCACCGCTTTAGCCAGCTGCACGACGATCTCGGCGTGGCGCGCAACCTGCTCACCGACCGGCTGAGCCGACTCGTGGATCACGACATGCTGCACAAAGTGCAGTACCAGGACCGGCCACCGCGCTTCGAGTACCGGCTCACGCCCAAAGGCATGGATCTGTCGCCCGCGCTTGTTGCCCTGATGGGATGGGGCGACCGCTGGGCATCCGATGGCCAACCACCGACGCTTCTTGTACACGACACCTGCACCACTCCCCTGGAACAGGTTCTGCTTTGCCCTACGTGCGACGAAACCGTTCGCCCGAGCCATATTCGTTCTCGCCCCGGCCCCGGCCGACAGGAGTAACCGTGACTACTACCGAATCGACAGCTCTCTTGGAGCTGCCGTTCACCGAGTTATTGGCGCAAGCCAGGCAGGTGCGTGACGAGAGATTTGGCACCCGAGTCACCTACTCGCCAAAAGTGTTCATTCCGCTCACCATGTTGTGCCAGGACAGATGCGGCTACTGCACCTTTGCGCAACCGCCAGCCCGACTCGAATCGCCGTTTCTGAGCCGTCGTGAGGTGCTCAAGATCGCTCGCCAAGGGGCCAAGGTCGGCACCCACGAAGCGCTATTCACGCTCGGCGAGCGACCCGAACTGCGCTACCCCAGCGCCCAGGAATGGCTACGCGACCACGGGTACGAGACCACGATCGACTATCTCGTCGACATGTGCCAGATGGTGCGAGACGAGACGGGACTACTCCCGCACGCAAACGCCGGTGCGTTATACCGCGACGAGCTTGCGCGACTTCGCGAAGTGTCTCCCAGCCAAGGGATGATGATCGAGTCGCTCAACCCCGACCTCAAAGCCCATCGGGGTGCACCAGACAAAGAGCCGCAGCGCCGCCTCGACACACTTGAACTTGCTGGTGAGCTGCAGATCCCGTTCACGACCGGCATTCTGGTTGGCATTGGCGAGTCGCTGCAGGACCGCATCGACGCACTCGATGCCATTGCGGCATCGCACCGCCGCCATGGACATGTGCAAGAAGTCATCGTGCAGAACTTCTTGCCCAAAGACGGCACATCAATGCACTTGTGGCCGCCGTGTGACCACGACGAATACCTGCAAGCCATCGCGCTCGCCCGACTGATCTTGCCCGCCGAGATTCATCTGCAGGCCCCACCAAATCTGTCCGATGACTTTGGTGTTCTCCTCGATGCCGGCATCGATGACTGGGGCGGGGTCTCACCGGTAACTGCAGACCACGTCAATCCTGAGCGCCCGTGGCCTGATCTTGACCGGCTTGGCAAACTCACCGAGGCCCGGGGCCACGTGCTCGCGCCTCGACTCACGATCTACCCCGAATTCGCGCTCGATCCGGATCGCTGGCTCGACGACGCCAACCGTTTCCATGTGATGGATCGATCCGACGCCGAAGGACTCGGCCGCGACGACCCAGGTGCGATCTTCCCCGAAAAGACGATGGAAGCTGCCAAGGTCGAAGGCGGCGCCGAAGTCGTGATCATCGGCGACAAGTCGACTGTTTGGTACTCAGGAGCCGAGAGCTCGCCACCGTTACTCATCCCCAGCCATGCCTCTGCCGGTGGCGCCGTAGGCGAGGTCCTCGCGGGCGTGCGTGCTGGCCAAGAAGTTGGCGAAGCTGAGATCGTCACGCTGTTCTCGGCCCGCGGCCCCGAGGTCGCAGCAGTTGCCCAGCTGGCCGATGAGCTACGCAAAGAGACCGTCGGCGACGTCCTCACATGGGTGCACAACCGCAACATCAACTACACCAATGTATGCACGTTCAAATGCCGATTCTGCGGATTCTCAAAGGGCCCACTCTCGCTGAACCTGCGAGGCAACCCATACCTGCTCACCCTCGAAGAGATGCAACAACGTTGCGTCGAAGCGGCCGAGCTAGGCGCGACCGAAGTCACGTTGCAAGGCGGCATTCACCCAAGTTTCGACGGCGATTACTACATCGAAGTCACTCGTGCGGTCAAAGAGGCCGTGCCTGACCTACACGTGCATGGCTTCACGGCGCTCGAGGTCTTCGAGGGCGCAAAGCGGCTCGAAGTGCCGTTGGTCGAATACTTACAGATGCTCAAGGACGCCGGCCTCAAGTCGCTTCCCGGCACTGCCGCCGAGATCCTCGACGACGGCGTTCGAGCGGTGCTGTGCTCCGACAAGGTCAACACCGACGAATGGCTCGAAGTACACGAGGCTGCACATTCCATCGGCCTGCACTCCAATGTCACGATCATGTGTGGATCAATCGAGCAACCAATCTCCTGGGCCCGCCACATGGTCCGAACCCGTGCGCTACAAAAGCGCACCGGCGGGTTCACGGAGTTCATCCCGCTGCCTTTCATCCATATGGCGTCGCCGATCTATCTGCAGCGCCAGGCCCGTCGGGGCATGACGTTTCGCGAGACGTTGCTTATGCATGCGATTGGTCGCATCGCATATCACGGCTGGATCGACAACATCCAAGTTTCCTGGGTCAAGATCGGCATCGAAGGCGCCCACCAGATCCTGCAAGCAGGAGCCAACGACCTCGGCGGCACGCTCATGGACGAGACCATCAGCCGAGCCTCCGGCGCCATGCACGGCCAAGGTCTCACCGAGGCCGACTTCAAGGCACTCGCTGCGCCGCTTGGTCGAACGACGCGCCAACGCACGACTGGCTACGAACGAGCCGACGGCAAGATCGAAGCCGCCGGAGCAACCCGATCATCGCTCGAAGACGGCCTCAAAGACGAACGCCGCAAGCTCCTGCCCGAAGAATATGTCGGAGTCGGCCGCAGGTAAAGGGGTGCTCATCGTTCGAAGAGCACGAGCGACTACCCTCGCCCCCATGACGAGCCAGTTCGATTTCACGAACAACGAATGGAGCGACGTTGCTTCGCTGCCGGTGTTGGTTGGATACGCCATCGCCCGCGCCGAAGATAGTGGGCGCCTGGGCAGTTATCTAGAGATTCGCGCGCTCATCAATTCGGTCGCCGACGAGGCTCCTGCGAACGAAGCGCAGGGCATCATCGAAGCGATCACCACCATCGATGTCAAAGACAAGCTCGACGAGTACGAACCGCACTCGTCGGCGCTGCTCGCCGACATTGCCGTGCAAGCGTGTAGCGAGATTTCGATGCTGCTCGACGAGAAGGCTGAACCCGCCGAAACTCGTAACTACAAGCAGTGGGTATACGGCATAGGCGAGCACGTCGCTGATGCCGCCCGAGAAAACGGCGTGCGCCGCAGCGACCCCGAAGCAGCCTTGTTAGCCCGCATCAAAGAAGCATTCGCGCTGTAGCTTCACTCGCGATCCAGCTTCACTCGCGATCGAGGGCGTCCAGTGCGGTCGGCACGTCAGCCAGCGCGCTGATACTTCCAGGGGCACCGCTCGGCGATAAGTGGATGGCCCGCAGCCCTACTGCCTTGGCCGCGATGACGTCATCGATGAGCGAATCTCCAACCATCACCACCGAAGATGCTGATTGGTCGATCCGACCCAGCGCCAGCTCGTAGGCGCGAGGGTCGGGTTTGAATACACCAACTTCTTCGCCGATCTGGACGTAGTCAAGCAGCTGCTCGAGACCGAGCCTGGCGATCTTGCGGCGCTGACCATCGGTAGGCCCGTTGGTCAGCAGGTGACAGCCGATGGAACGAGAGCGAACCTCAGCGAGACACTCGAGCGCGCCGGGCATGAGTGCGACGCGATCGTTGACCTCGGTCATGAACAGCTGGTTCATGCTGGCGACCGTCGCCTGCCGATCCTCGGTTAGCTCAGACGGCAGGGTCATCTCGAAACGAGCGAACCGGTACTGTTCTCGATCGAGCCGTTTGGCTGCGAATGATCGAAAGAGACCCGGCTCACGCTCGTTCCAGATTCCGAGCGCGTCGGGCCGGTCTGCGACCGGCAACATGGCAAAGGCGGCCGCCAAACCGCGATCTCGTGCCCCGCTGAAATCGCACAACGTGTCGTCCAGATCAAAGAACACGTCGGTGATCGTCGTCGTTAGGCCCACGGTGTCAGCTCTGGAGGCTTCGCACGCCCAAGTAGCCACGCCGCCAAGTCTCGCGGATCGGCTCGATCAGCCATGCCAACGACGAGCCGGGGCAGCACTTGTCCCACGAACTCATCAGACCAATCCCCCGGCCCAACGCCGACGTCTATGTCCACCATGTGCACCTCGACTTCGCGCCATCGACGGAAGGGAAGCAGCGCAATTGGATGAGTTCCTCCGCTGACCGTTCGCACCGGCTGCGACCAAACATGCGTGGGGATCGTGTTGAACGTGGCGTCCAACTGCTGCGCGGAGCTGCCGACGAGCGGAAGCAACTCCAGAGGGTCAAGGCGTGAAAGCTCATCGATGGCAGCAGCGCGACCGTCGGCTCCGCCGGCGTACTGCTCGATCAGCTTGCCTTCGAGTGCAGCCTCGATCCGGCGCTTCATCGCCTCGGCATTCAGGACAAGGTGAGCAAGTACATGTCCCCTGGTCCAACCATCAAGCGCCGAATCCTCACCGAGCTGACTTGGAACCAAGGTCGTAGCGACCTGCTCAAGCCGCCTGTGCGCATCGAAACATCCATCGATGTTGGCTGCTGGTTTATCCACAACAACAACTTATGCCAGTTTGCATGAGCGACCGTCAGCGCCGTTCTGACGAGTCGGAAAGCGTTCTCGGCCTACCTCTCACGAGAGGCCGCCGATGCGCCACACGGCCAGCGAAGGGCAGCTAGAAGGATCAAAACAACATCAAACATAAGGTTGTGACAGAACGTGTGTTCGACTACACTGCATCCATGGGGATAGCACTCGGTTCAGCAACAGAAACAGCAAGCGACCCCATTGCTGCTGCGCTGGTTGACATCGAGAAAGCCATCGGCGTGGTCCGTGACCAACTGCCGTTTGTCACGGACCATCAGTTGCTCGGTGATGTGGTGCTCGATGTGATTGGTCTCGGCACCGACCTCGATTCGCTCCGACTGCAACTGGTCAAGCAAGCCGAAGTCAATGGTGTCGCCCAGCGTGCTGGTTTGCGCACGATGGGCCAGTTCGTGGCCGCCCACACCAACAACCCGGCAGCACCATCGAACCGCGACCGCCGGCTCAATAAGTGGTTACGTCACTACCCCGTGTTCGAGGCGGCCCTAGAACGCCGTGACATGACCGTGGCTCATCTTGAGTACATGCG
>ENA-ORXT01006675-ORXT01006675.1-marine-metagenome-genome-assembly--contig:-NODE-6675-length-10630-cov-3.159575_pt1 | contig 10630 bp, 6 predicted proteins | sample MGYA00237868_ERZ511482 | MGnify/ENA metagenome assembly ERZ511482
GGATCTCCAAAGAATCGATTATGTCGCTTGTTATCTTGATGAGGGTTTTCCCCTCTACGACAGTCATTCGGACTTCGCGTTGATCCGGTGTTAGCGGTTATCCTCGTGTTATTGTTGTTCGGTTGAGGCAAAGTTTAACGATTGGCGAATCGGTATCGGAGATAGCAATTCTCTGGCACCAAAGGTCATAATCTGTTCCGATTGGCTGATCTTATCCGCTCTTTTCGGGTTTTCACTCACACGAAATTGATAGCACCCAGTGCCCCAACGGCTTGAGCGATTCCAGAACCACGTGGTTAAATAAATCGACGGCACCTCCGAAAACTGCCACACGCGGCACGACCAGAACTGCGCTCACATCAAGACCAATCGGGCGATCCCAATAGCCCGCACATTTGGATCTTTCCCCAAGAGAAAAACACTCTACTTACCTTCGACGCTTTGTCGCGTGAGCCCCGCAATACAAACCCGACCCGCCGGCATGTTAGTTCCCGCGCGCCGAAACGACTAATTGATGCAAATGGCAGACGAATATTTATCCGTAGTATGAACTCTTAAAAAGTGCATTTCAGGTGCATTCGGTTTGAATCTAAAGTTCTGAATTAACCGCGCGTTGTTGGACCTACATTCAAACCGCTCTATCCACCGCTATTTCTTCGCTCGACTGTGTTTTTGATTAGCCATCAGCGCTCACCGCAGGTTGAAGACTAACGCCAGGAGGGGCAGCTTTTTGACCTGCCATGCCCCGCCCCACCGGATCTACATAGCCAACGGGTGGAAAGAAATCAATTATCGCGTTGGATCCGCCTCCAATCGTTAAAGTCCCCCCAGCCCGAACGACTGCAACGTATTACCACTCATTGTTACGATAAATTCAAATGTAACGATTCTCCGGATACCATTCATTCGATTATGAAAAGGAGTAACTCCAGAAAGACCTGCAGATTTCGTTGATGAAACAGCTTCTCCCAATTCTGATCGCCATGACGTCCTTGACCGTCGCTACCGCAGGCTGCGCAACGGATCTGTCATCGCGTCTCCCAAGAAGCGAATCAATTTCGTTTGACCCCAGCGATACCAACGTGAGCGGCAAAGCGTTAGCCGCCAGCAACACAGGACTCGATAGTAAGCTGCGAAACGCGAGCCTAACACAGGACGGCTCAGGAAATTCTTTCGTCCCACCTACCCAAGCCGCACCTCCCAAGGCCGCCCTTGATACGGCAACCAAAACACGTCCATCAGAACTAAACTTCACCTTGACTCCCACGCAATGGCAGGGAATCACACGCGCCCAAATTCGCCAACAAGCACTCGATCTACATCCCGCCGTGGCTCAAGCGCAAGCTAACTACGACGCGCTTAAGGGAAAACATCAACAGGCTGGCCTACCTCCTAACCCAACCGCCGGAATCGTAGGCAGCGACATCAACGAGGCCGGCACCGCAGGCCGCTATGGGGTTTTCTTTGGTCGCGAAATGGTGCGAGGCAACAAACTGGCGGCAGATCAAAACGTCGTTTGTGCCGAACTTCAATCCGCTCACCACCGCTTAGAAATCATTCAACGCCGCCTCCTGACCGACGTTGATCAGTTTTACTACGAAGTGTTGATCGCGCAGCAACAACTCGCTTTGGCGAAGCAACTGGAGAAAATCTCAGCACAGGCCGTCGAAATTTCGCAATCACTTTATGAGGCCCAAGAGGTCCCCAAAACCTCCGTGCTACAGACGACCATGGAGCTGCAAAAAGCCCAAATGGCCACCCGCCGTTTCGAAGCCACTCACCTATCAGCAACTCGAAAACTTGCCGCCGTCATCGGCGAAGAACGGCTACCTACACAACACGTTGCAGGAAACGTACGCGACATCGCCGCAATTCAGGATTTTGAAACAGCCTACGATCGTTTGCTGCGTGACAGCCCCGAACTTTCAAAAATGTTCGCCGATATCGAAGCCAGCAAACAACAGCTCGTCCGCGATCGCTTAGAACCCATCTCCAACGTCACCTGGCAGACCTCCTTTATGTACGATTTCGTGACCGATGATATCATCGGAGGTTTCCAAGTCGGCTGGGTGATTCCGAAGTTTGACCGAAACCAAGGCGCGATTTACGAATCGAGCCAACGCATCGTCGAAGCCCAAAGGCGCGTCGAAACCAAGGCTCTACATCTCCGCCGACGATTGGCGGAAGCCTACGAGCAATACCTGGACGCTCAGATTCAGGTGCAGACCTACCAAGACCAGATCCTCCCGACCGCCGTCCAAACGGTTGAACTTCTCATGAAGGGTTATCAAGCCGGAGAGACCGAGGTATTGGAATTGTTGGTTTCGCAACGCACCTTGTTCCAAACCAATCTCTCCTATCTACAAAATTTACGCATTCTCTGGCAACAAACGGCCACCATCGAGGGCCTGCTATTAGACGATGGACTCGCCGATCAGTGATACTGGAGTGTCGAGCGATTTTGATCGACGCCTCAGCGGCTCGACCTTACGCAGCCAACTCCGAAAACGATTCCTTTCCACGGAATTAGTCGTTTGGACACTTACTTTAAATGGACAGGGAGCCAAAACACAAACCCACAGCGCCAGCGAGTAGGTATTTCGGAGCGGTTTCATACTCATTCGCTGGCCCCTCGGATTTGAATTGCGGGGCTCACGGCAAAAAACGTCTAAGGTAAATGCCATCAACTTAGTGACCAAACGGCTAATGATATGAAAAGTCACCATCGCCAAAACCATCTGTAGATACGGTTCTCGAACCAATTACCTCGACGGTGTTGCTGCAAGGCCGCCTCCCCTTTGAAGTCACTCAAACTTTCGTATCTAATAAGCCTCATCACAAACTTCCTAATTTTCGACACATAAAGGACACCCAATATGTCACGCGGCCAAACCTTCGATGACGCCACCAAAGCGATTGGCAACACGCCAATGATTAAAATCAATCGTCTGATTCCTGCCGACCACGCAGAAGTATTCATGAAATGTGAATTTTTTCAGCCGCTCAACAGCGTCAAAGACCGGATCGGCGTTGCCATGATCGAAGCCGGCGAACGTGACGGGAAGATCAAATCCGACACGCACATCGTCGAACCCACTTCAGGCAATACAGGCATTGCGTTGGCGTTTGTCTGTGCCGCCAAAGGATACAAACTGACACTGACGATGCCGGATTCGATGTCCGTCGAACGACGCAGTTTGCTCAAGGCGATGGGGGCAAATCTGGTTCTGACACCCGCCGCCGAAGGCATCCCCGGTTCAATCCGAAAAGCAGAAGAGATCGTCGCCGGAGACGACAAAGCTTGGATGCCTCAGCAATTTGAGAATCCCGCCAATCCCGCTATCCACGAATCCACCACGGGCCCCGAAATCTGGGAAGACAGCGGCCAGAACATTGATGCGATTGTCGCCGGCGTTGGCACCGGCGGAACGATCACCGGGGTCACACGCTATCTTCGATCTAAGAACCCGGACTTCAAAGCCTTCGCCGTTGAACCGACAACGTCACCAGTGATCAGCGGCGGCGATCCTGGCAAACACAAAATCCAAGGCATCGGAGCGGGCTTCGTTCCTAAAAATCTCGACACGTCTTTGTTGGATGGAGTCATCAAAGTTGAAAGTGAAGCAGCGTTTGAGTGGGGCAAAAAATTGGCCAAAGAAGAAGGCATCGTCGGCGGCATCAGCAGCGGAGCCAACCTCTGCGCCGCAGCGGAATTAGCCGCGCGGCCGGAATTCAAAGGCAAACGCATCGTTACTATCGCGTGCAGCTTAGGCGAACGATACATTTCGACGCCGTTGTTCGATGACGCGTAGAAAAATGCATCATCGAAAAAAAGCCTCGCTTCGAGCGAGGCTTTTTTTATCTCTGGCAACGTTGCACATTGTGTCTAAATATTAAAAATGCGAGTGCTGCGCCTCGGACACCTTATACGCCGTGAACAGCATCCCAAACAAAGCAAATACCGAAGCAGCCAAACTTAGTGACATTAACACAAAGAACATCACCGTAGGATCACCTTCTGAATCAGGCTGTGCCAGTCCAGAGAGAATACAAGTTAGAAATATTCCGATCGGCCATGCAGGCGAAGACCAAATGCCTTTGGACTTCTTCCATTTTGTACCCTGAGGACGCTTGCTCGCTTTGAAGGTTTCCGTCATCCCTAAGCTTGGAAGAATCAGTTGTCCAATAGGAATAAACCAACTGAGCGCCATCAGCAAGGACGAAGATTTTTGCCCCTTCGCGCCGAGTGCTTTGGTATTCGCGTGAGCCATCGGCCAGAAGAAACATCCTAAAATATGGGATAGAATCCAGCCTGCCGAGTAAACCCCAAACAGCATCAGAGCAACCCATTGAATGGTTGGGCCAATGATCTCTATATCAGGAGAGCTCGATTGATAGGCCCCCAGCAGTAGCAGAATTACCGACAGCCCTCCGGCTACGATCGTGAAACCGCCGACGCCAAGCATGATTTTTCCCAGCAGTGCGATCTCTTTGAAGTCCGATGGTTTACGTGCGGCACGTTTGGACTTCTTTTTACTTTTGCCTTTCGCCTTGAGCGCCGGATTGGACAGCAATATTTTTTTGTCATCGCTGATTTCGTCGCGATCATCTTCATCTTCGTCGTCATCATCGCCAGCCTGTCCGAACCCAGGATCCTCCAAGACATAGTTGCCTAACGGGTTTGCCGCGCGTTTGTCAGGGATCGGTTGCGAGAAAAGATCAAACTGGGGGTTCATCTGTCCACTGAGCCCAACGTCCTTGAGAGATGCCTCGGAGGCCTGCGTCATCCCGTCACCAGCGCCCGCCGGTTTTTCCCTGCGCCGCTTTCGGGCAGCAGCTTTGGCCGCATCGCCAGATTTTGGCTTGCCACCGGCCCCCGCTTTAAACGGCGTCTGGCAAGACGAACAACGAACCGTCTTGCCAAGCATCTCATCGGCCAGCTTGTACTTCTTATTGCATTTAGGACATCCGACAACCGGCATGGTCTCTCCTAAGTTCCGCGTGGGATCTAAGTTTCGCATTGAATGTAAACTGCACCCAAATTGTAGTCAGCTGAAAAGCCACTTTGAACGGTAGGGACAAAAATCGTTCGGATTGGCAAAGAATTCTCTCCACGACTAATTGGACAGCGCCACATTTGAATCAAAACACTGGTTAATATCGTGGTATCGAAACGGTGAGCGGCGGCTAGCGATTTGCCGCTCACGAAAGTGGCGCTGTCCAACTAAGATGCCGGGTTATTCCGATTATTTGGGCAGACTTGAGCTTCGCTGGACTGCCGAATTCCCGTTATACAGTTTGGACAATTGGAAAATCGGCGAAAAGCTCATCGTCCCAATTCAAACACGCTCCTGTGATAAAAACTTGTCGATGTTCAGAAATAAGCGATAATTGCTTTCTCAAACACGGTTTCGCGTGCAGCGCGGGCCGTTAGCAAATAAGATTTACCTAATCGCTAAGCCTTACCAAAATTCAGGCGACCATTCGCCTTCAAGCTTCGGAGACAGCTGATGTCCAAAACACTTGGATCCCTAACAGCAAATTCAAACAACACTTCTAACTTTGCATTTGTTCTGTGCGCGGCCATCGTCAGCATCGCATTGCTGGTCTCGGCAGTACTGATCGCACCGGCCAACGCAGAAGAATTCTTGGTCCCCGAAAGCAAAGCGTTTCGCGCGGGATTAAAAGTTCAGTGGAAATCGCAACTGTCTGTCGGCGGTCCCTACAAAATGATCGATTGGTGCTTGCAAATCGACGAAAATTCTTCCACCACGTATTTTGTAATGGAAGCAGGAACCGTGCGCGAAGTCGTTTCCAATCGTCAATTGAACGATCGAGGCGAAGCCTTTGGGCTCGAAGGAGCCCAAGCTGAAATTGATTTCCGAAAAGACCTGCTTGAGACTCGGATGAAATTACGCGGCATCGAAGACATCGAAGTCAAAGTTTCTTCTTATACGCTGCCAAAATCAACTCTGTATACACTCTCCAACGATGGCGTCGTCACCGCGATCGACGCCGACACGGGAAACATTCTTTGGGATCAATTAATTGGCGACATGACACTCAACGTCGTCGGCCTGGGAGCCAGCAAGGAACACGTCGCCGTCGTCGTCGGCAGCAAAGTGTACTGTTTGGTCGCCGAAGATGGACGCACGCTATGGTCCAAGGAAACCGTTTACGTACCCAGCGCTTCGCCGGGTGTGTCAGACACCAACATTTTAGTGCCCCTTGGCAACGGTCGATTACAGTCATTCCTGATCGAGGACGAAGGCTATGGATCCAACGCTTATTTTGCTTCTGGATTCGCGACGGCCCGTCCATTGGTCACCGGAAATAAAGTGGCATGGACGACAGACTCGGGACAGCTCAACCTCGCCACCCCAAAAACCAGCAAAGCCGTCAGCTTTCGACTGAAGGCCAACGATGCCATCGCATCCTCTCCAACAGGAACCGGAGCGAACATCTACGCCGCATCTGTCGATGGATTCGTTTACTGCGTCGATCAAATGCAGGGCCGTCTAATTTGGGAAGTCACGACCGGGGCAAGCATCACTCAGTCGCCCGTACCGATTGGGAAGTATTTATACGTCGTCTCAGATGCCGACCAACTGTTCAAAATTGACGCCAAGACGGGTCAGTTCGCTGAAAATTGGGCGACTCCTGTCGAAGGGATTATCAGTTTCTTAGGGGCCACCGAACAGTCTGTCTTCGCTTTGGATAAAAGCAATATCCTCCACGTGATTGACATCAACAACGCGAAAACGGTCAGCTCTGTCCCTATCGGTTCGATCGATAATGTGCTGACGAATTATGCAACCGATCGAATCTACATCGCCACCGACGGTGGGCTGATTGAATGTATACGAGAGACGTCCAGCGACAAACCCATCTTTCACAACCGTGATCAAATGGTCGCTGAGGGCGGAGACGCAGAAAAACCCGACGCTTCAGCAAAGGTTGATCCCTTCGCCGCCGGCGGAACCAATCCCTTCGCAACGAATGGGAACGACCCATTCGCTTCCGACGACGAACCCACCGATGCAGGCGGAGATGACGCCGCAGCCGACGATGATGACGGCAACCCCTTCAACTAAGGACTACTCGTGTAATTAATATCGCCTGCCGCTCCGCGAAGATACGCTACTTTCGCGGAGAGGCTGTGAATTCATGATCGTGAGTTGAAGTAAAGTCATAGTCTACTGAGTGAAATTACGTGTTGCAGAGCTTTATCTCACGGAGTGAAACACGACTTTCAAAAAAATCACAGCCTCGGAGCGAAGAGCGACTATCAGACAGTAATTCAGCGATTGGTCCTAGACGTCGGAACGCGCAGAGCGAAGGACTGAACTTGTTTTGCAAACTTCAGTCGAAATAATTAGCACTCTACGCGTCAGCGCGTGACCAACAGGTACGACTCTCTCTCGCAGCCATGATTCTCAAGTTCGATCCCGCCATTCTATTAGCCGTTTAACGCTAAGGCCTTGATAATTGAGTGCAACTTCGATGTAGTGTGAGCCATAGGGCGATAGTCTCATGGCACTTTCTTTAGATGTTAAGGGACTGGAAATACAAACCCGCAGCGCGAGCCAGTGAGTTCTTTCCGCGCGTGGCGACTCACTTGATGGCGCTGCGGCTTTGTAGTTTGAGGCTTCCCTCCCAAAAGGAAATTAAAGTAAATGTCATTGGGCGATAGCCCCAACGCCGTGAAAGGTTTTTTAATGAGCCGTTTTGGCGTTAGGGGCTTGTTGATTAAGTGAGCCGTTTAGGCGTTAGCCTCGGTTTGGTCATCGCAAAACCGGGGCTAACGCCCAAACGGCTCACATTAAAAATCGAAAGCCGACTTAATCAACAAGCCCTTGCGCGTCGGGTTTGTATTGCGGGGCTCACGCCTCTAAACATCTGAAGTAAGTGCCATTGAGCTATCGCCCAAAAGGCGCTTATAAAAATTTAACCCGAACTCAATCAGCAGCCCACTAATCACCCCGCAGCGGCAAACAAATCCGTATGCAGCGGATTTTCGACGATGTGGCTGGCGATGCGATCGGACAAAGCGCCAATCGTCATGTAAGGATTGACCCCTAGCGCCGTGGGCATTATCGAACCATCGGAGACATATAGATTGGGATGTATGCCGCCGGATAGCCCATCGTAGACTTGGCCTAAATGATTAACCACGCCGCCTTCAATGGAATCTGACATCCCGCACGAACCCAGCGGATGTACCGTGACCAAGTTATCACCGAAGGCTTTTAAGCGTTTGTAGCGGCCGCCGTGAGCCTGAGCCAATTTTTCGAACTCGCGGAAAACCATTTTGCGATAAGGACTATCCTTGAGCCCCTCCCACTTGATCTGCCACCGTCCGTTCTGTTTCTGAATTTTACCGCGTCCTTCATCGTGGCCCATTCCCAACATCACCATTGATCGGTCAAGGCTCAAATCACCCATCAGCGCCGTGAACAAATTAACTACACCGCGCGGAATCGCCGCGTCTTGAATGAGTAACCGTTTTTGCAGTTCAATGTCGCGATAAAAATTCAGCGACGTCTGCACCGTCGGTCCCACGCCGGGCCCATCGGTTTCGCACGCTCCATAGCCAGCGATGTTATTTCCCGCACCCGCATTAACCACAAATCCGATCGTGTCGCCATTGCCGGACCAGTTCATGCCCAGTTGAGGTGAGAACTGAAAGCTGGGGTTGGCCGAATCCATCAGAATCGTGGAACTCGCTGGACTGCCTGCCCCCACGACGACCATGCGCGTGTTGATCGAAATCGGATGGCGAGTGAACTTGTTTTCGGTATCGTCTATGTATGTGACGTTGACGCGATAGTATCCGTCCATCTTCTCGATCGACGTGACTTCGCACTGAGTATACATTTCAGTACCGTTGTGTTTGGCGATCGGCAAATAATTCATTGCCAACGTGTTTTTAGCCCCCACGTTACAGCCGTTGATACAGTTTCCACATAGCGTGCAGGGGCGTTGAATCATTCCCTGAGCGTTTCGCATTTGTTGATCTAAGTGGCGATGATCGTACATCACCGAAACATGCGAACGATCGAAGAAGCTGGGATTGTTGCTCAGCCGTGCCGCTGCGATCCGGCGGGAACGAACTTTGGGTGTTTGATCAAACGGTGTCCGTGTCAGTGATAACTGGGATGCGACGCGTTTGTAGTAAGGCTCCAGCGTTTCGATGTTGCTCAATTCTCTGGGCCAACGCTGTTGCATGAACACTTCTGGATGCGGACGAAGGGCGATGCTGGCGTTCATCAAAGAACCGCCACCCAAACCGTTGCCGCTGAGCACGTTGACTTCGTCGTTCATCATCAGGTTGAACAACCCCAACGGCTGTGTCACTTGGCCGCGCGTGGGACCGGCCAATACGGCTCGCGCGTTCCCCGATACGTCTTTGAATGTCTCGGGGAAAGTGCCTGGGATCCATTCCTTGCCCCGTTCGATGATGCACATGCGGTGTTCGGGACGTAAGTATTTTGACAGCTTGGCCGCCGCGATTGAAGCGCCGTAGCCCGACCCGATTACCAGTGCTCCGAAATGAATGCGATCTTCATGCTTGGTCGTTAGCATCAAATCGCGCACTGGGTTTGCCAATTGGCCGCCGTACTTTTGTAAGCTGGTGGTGTAGTCGTCATGAGCGCGCTTCTTCAGCGGTGTGTCACAAGCTCGGCGACGCTTACTTATTTGCACCAGATTTTTTACCGGCTGTCGAGCCTGACGAGGCTGTTGTGCAGGGGCTGCCGAACCAAGGCTGGCCGCGGCAATGCCGGTGGCTGTCGCGGCAGCCGTTTTCAAGGCAGAGCGACGGTTGATATCGGGTTGTTGAGGCATGGGACGCGTTCTAACGATAATCTGATAAGGGATATCAAAGGTATCGAATCATACGCGCGTTAATATATAGCGAAATTTCTGGTTATTTGGACTGAGTAAGAAGTAACGCATAAATGCTGTTGGGATGGGTGGTTTGGGAGGTGCGGGTGGGCGTTGGAGATCGTGCTGCTTCGTCGTTGGCGCTCCGAACGGGGCTTGTCGCACCCAACCCGGAAAAACAGATCGTCCTGATTAAATCGTTACAAAAACGCTGACAACATGGGCTGATCACTGCCTTGGGCTAATCGCTGCCTGGGCTAATCGCTGCCGCCACATCCGGGGCTGAATTAATTGCCATTGGAATAGCGCCCAAACGGCGACCGAACGGCTAATTTTAAGAACCGAAATCAGATTAGATCAACGAGCCCGCCACCAATTTTTGAACACGAAAAGACGCACTACGACCGATTGCCGTAGTGCGTCATTATTTTCTTAGTGTGCTAATCTCCGCTGTCGAATCTAATTCGAAGTTTCAATCAGATCAATCTACGACTAACGTCCGATTGACGGCGGATTGTCTCGCAGGAAATCGCGTGGGCCACGAGTCGTGTAGTACGGGTAAGCATAACTAGGAGCCATACCTGATTGCCCAGGGGCTTGAGCCGTGTGTGGAATCGCGCCGCCGTAAGGGTTGCCAGAACCGATACCGGCAAGACCGCGAATTTTGCTGCACGCTCCGCAAAGACGACCGCTATGTCCACATCCTCCACGACCGCAGCCATGTCCGTGGCCTCGGTGTGCTCCG
>ENA-ORXT01006676-ORXT01006676.1-marine-metagenome-genome-assembly--contig:-NODE-6676-length-10629-cov-3.719958_pt1 | contig 10629 bp, 10 predicted proteins | sample MGYA00237868_ERZ511482 | MGnify/ENA metagenome assembly ERZ511482
CATCGCAGAGCCGGAAAACGGGGAGGAGGCTGTTGCATTCTCCGCAGCGGTCAGCAGTCATAGTTCCAAGTCTTTCACATTCAGACCAGCGAACCGGAGACGCCTGTCTCCGGGGCGAGTGTCAATCGTATGGAGGTTTCCTTGCAGCCGATACCCTCGACGGTCATGTCGGCCAGCTGCGCTTCCGTCTGATTTCCCAGACAGAACGCGTCCCCTCGGGTATCAACGGTGACCGTGCCGCCGGATCTCATGTCGCACATCGGGATGGGCCAATCCTGGGAGATGGACGAATCGACTGATGTGGCGACGGAGAGGCCCTGCGATGACCGGCGTTTGAACTCCTGGATGGCGAAGGCGTAGGCCTGCTGCTCGGAGGCGAACTCGAAGGATGGGGCGAGGGATTGGATGTGGATGCCATCGCAGGGATCCGGGATGATCGAGGGCGGGTAGAGGATGACGACGGTTTCCCCGTTGATCGTTGCCTCCAGGAGCAGGTTTGTGATCCGGGTTGATCCGAGATCGGAGACGATCGCCCCGCCGTTCTCCCAATGGATAGCGGGGTCGATGATCGTCGGTGTCAGCTTCCCGCTGAGGTCCCCGAAGAACACGGTGTCGCCGACGACCGTCCAGGAGACTCCGTAGCCCTGGAGCTTCTGGAGTTCGGCTGAGACTGACGCCCATTGGTCAACGGAGTCGGCGATGGAGATGCCGGTCAGGCCGCCGAGGCGGATCAGTTTGAGGCCGGTCGCCTGCATCTGATCGACCAGGTTCCATATCCGTTGGAATCGGATGATGGCCTGCTCGTTGAGCCCGTTGATGCCCTGAGGGACTCGGCGTTCGTTGAGGATCCAGGCGGAGCGGTCCTGCGCCAGGATCGACAGGGTGCCCTCGACGGTGTTGTCGATGACCGTCTCAACCGGCCCGATCCACTTGAGTCGCGGTTTCCGGGTTCCCGGGTCGAGCCTCCAGAATGCGAGTTCGTCGTGCCATTTGCGGGGCACGCAGGAGCAGCAGCCGTCAGCCCTGGGCAGGACGAGCGTCGCAGCAGACGTGGCGTTGCGGATCCGCCCCCAGGACCACGCCATCTCATCGGAGCAGTCGAAGCTGCAGAAGGCCCCGCCGCAGGCAGGGTTCCCTCTCCCGGGGGCGGGCTGGATCGTGACGAGATATTCGGCGCAGCCCATCGAGGCCTGCCCATCAGGGAAGCTCACAGCCCGGTCATGCCGATCGTCTCGACTTCCAGGACAGCATCGAGGGCCCCGTAGGCCTGGCCGCTCCCGTCGATGGCAGGGTCGCAGGAGAGGAGGAGTTCCACCCAGTAGCAGCCGCAGCCGATGCGGGCGGGCTGAGCGGGCGAGTTGTCCGGCCCGGACACTGCTCCTCCTTCGAGCTGCCCGCAGCAGACGCCGACTTCGTTGGATACGCCGTCGATGATGAGCGTGGAGAACGCAGGCATCCCGGAGATGTCATACTCTGCGATCGGTTCCCCGGCCCAATATGCGGGGCCGCCGAGCGTCGGGTTGAGGATGTGGGGCAGATTGGGCACCCATTCCCATATTCGGATGGATGCGTTCTCGATCGGCCCGGCTCCGTTGACGAGCCGGATGATCGCCTCCCGGTCGATGCCTTTCGGGGATCCGGGGATGAGGCAGGCCTGCCGGATGACTTCTGTTGGCGACGAGAAGCATTCGTCCTCCAGGGCGAGAGTCGGGGTTTGCAGATTGACGGTCTGGCCTCGGGGGCAGTCCGGGGGCAGGCAGTATGTGTCGTTCTCCCATGTGATCTCGCAGCCCCGGGTCGCTGACAGGAACTCGGCCAGCTCGATGCCGGAGGCCAGCTCGACTCCTCCGTAGATCATCGGGAAGCCGATCGGCCCGGTTGTTTCTTCTCCGTCGATGAGAGGGCGGACGCAGACCGGGGGTAGCTCCAGGTTCGGGATCGTCTGGCGGGGGCAGTCGTTTGGGATGCAATATGAGCAAGGGTCCGTTGGATGAAACTCGTCGTTCCATGTCACAGGGCAGTTGCGCTCTGCTGCCAGACCGGCAGCAAAGTCGGGACCGGACGAGTAGAGAACGCCGTTGTAGATGAGCGGGAACGGATATATGAAGTCGCCGATCTCGGCGTTCTGGTACAGGGGTTTTATGCACGTCTGCCCGATCAGACAGTCCATCTGTTCGGTCGTAAAAGCGGGCCCGGATGATTCCGCTCCTCCGGGGAATGAGTCAAAGTCGAACCCGACGATGTCGGCGACGGTTGCTGTCCCGTCCGCGTTTACGCCAGCAGCAAAATGCACGCCTTCGGAGAAAAAGAAGATGTCAACCGATGTGGCCGACGAGGCGGCAGCGAACTCCTGCAATGTCTGGTTGTCTCCGGCATCCTCGGACTGGAACGTTGTGCCTATGCACTCCAGGTACGAGACGAAGCTGTTGAGCCACGCCGGGTTGAGACTGACATCAGCCTCCCAAACGGTTGGCGGTGGGCCGGTCCCGAATGGGAACGGCGGTGTCGGGAATCCTGCGGCCCCGAGGTCGACGAAGCCGGTGGAGAGGCTGATAGATCCGACACCGAAAGCGTTAATGGCGCACTGAAATAGCGGGTCGCAGTCGGGCGGTGGGGGCTCGATAACAGGTTTCGGTTCCAGCGCTGTAACTATTGCTGGCTCCTCGGTCCCTGCGACGGGCAGAGGGAGGACGGATCCGACATTGAGGATCTCGACGGGCTCCTGGCATCGGCAGGGAACCCCGCAGGTCTGACACGGATCAGTCTCGAACGTTGTCGGTTCAACCGGGGCGGGCTCGCACCAATCCGGGTCCCAATCCTGAGGGGTCCGACATGCGGTGATCCGGCAGCCCGTCATGCGGGGGTCAGCGACTTCGAGCACAGCGACATAGCGGCCGCCCTCGCAGTGCAGGCCTGCCGTCCCATCATCGAGGACATCGAAGGAGCGGAGGCGGACGCCGAGGATGCGGCGGGCTCCGGTCCCGCACGGAGCGACAACAGGGCATTCCTCGATGGGCGTCTCATCATCGCGGTCGATCGCCTCGACCTCATACTGGCAGGCGGCCAGTCTGCCATCGGCATCGAGGCAGCCGCACGCCAGGTCTGCGTACTCCGGGAGGATGACCCCGGCGGCGTCGAAGAGATCGGCAGGGAGATCATCCCGACAACAGCACAGGCTCTCCTCGCAGGCACAGTCGGTGGCCGGGTCATCGAGGCCGTCGCAATGCTCGAACAGATTGAGGGTGACGCCATCGCAGCCTTCGGAGGCCAGGCGATCGCGGATCCATCGGCGCAGATAGTCGTGGCCTCGGTCCGTCGAGGAGATCAGGGAGCCAGTCAGCGTGATCAGGACTGGCCCTCCCTCCGATGCCCGCCGAGTCGAGAACGAGTCCTCGATGTCGATGCCGTCATGGTCGAGGAGCCAGCCGAAAGCCTCCAGCGAAGCAGGGATCGAGGCGTCAGCCCACGGGGCCGGATTGCCCTGGAAGTCTCCGGGCTCGGTGTAGTCGCCATCATCGAAAGATGGGCAGCAGCACTGAGGGCAGCGGTGGCGGCCTGAGGGCTGCCATCCTGCCGGGCGAAGATTCTCGATGTATGCGAGGGTGCGGCAGTTGTTGGCGACCTCGACGGAGCCGATGTCATCGGAGATGGACAGGAACGTTCTCATCGCTGGTGTCTCCTGACTTCGGCCAACAGCTGCTTGCCCCAGATGCGGGCGTTGGATGTCGGCGGCTGGGCGACTTCCAGATGATAGTGGTGATGCGTCACCCCTCCCGGTTTGGCCTGCCCTGCGAACAGATTGGAGAGGCGGGCGAAGAGGCGGCCGTCATCGAACTCGCGGAGCAGGCTGACCTGTCGGGCGAACGATGAGCCCTGCCCGAGGAGCAGCTCATCCATGTTCCCCTCAGCTGCCCGCACGATCGTTCCCTCTCGGGAGCCGGGGAGGATGCCACCCTGGAAGAAATTGGGGATGTTGGGCAGCGGGTTGTCAGGCAGATCAATGTCAGGCAGGCCGGGGATCGGGATGGAGTTGGGGATCTTGTCGTTGATGAACGTGATGCCTACGTTGATGGCGTCGATGATCCCGTTGATCAACGCTGATCCGATATCCCCGGCGGCCCCGAAGGCAGCCGACAGGCCTGCCAGGATGGCGTCGCCGATCGCTGCGCCCGCAGATGTCAGAGCATCAACGGCCCCGAGGAGAATCCCAGGGATAGCGTCGATGGCTGTCTGGACGACCAGCTCGATGCCATCCCAGGCGACACCCACGGCAGTCTTGAGGGCCTCCCAGGCCGTATCCAGCAGGCCTCCCCAGTCCAGATCCAGGAACACGTTCCCCACACCAATCAGGGCGTCGAGGACAGCCGTCTTGATGAGTTCCCAGGCGACGCCCACGGCCGCCTGGATGGCTCCCCAGGCTGTGTCGAGGAGCGCTCCCCATTCGATCTCCTCGAAGAGGATGGCGATGGCTGCGAGGCCTCCCAGGACAGCCGTCTTGATGAGTTCGAAGGCGATGGCGACGCCATCCACGAGCAGAGCCAGGGCCCCTTGTAGGAGGGCCGCCCAGTCGATCGAGGAGATGAGCTGCCCGGCTGCGTTCAGGCCTGTTGTGACGGCCTCCAGGACGCCCAGGAGGGCCGTCTGGGCCCCTGAGATGAGCGCACGCCAGACCGTCTCCAGGAGCTGCGCCCAATCAACGGAGGAGAGGAGGCGGCCGATGCCGTTGAGGGCTTCGGGGACGATCTCGCTGATCGCAGCCCACGCGGCCGACGCCCCGTCCCGGATCTTCTGCCAGACGAGCCCGAGGACGGCTCCCCAATCGACGGAAGAGATGAGCTGGCCGACCTGATTGATCGCGTTCCTGGCTGTGTCTTGGAGGGCCTGCCAGGCTCTGCGCCAGTCGCCCTCCAGGAGAGCTGAGACGGTGCGGACGACGCCTGCGATGACGCCTGCGACGATGTTGAATACTGGGACGAGGCGGGCGATCAGCCAGTTGACGACCGGCTCAGCGATCTCGAAGAACAGCTCGATGCCATCGGAGATCGTCCCGAAGATCCCCTCCCAGTCCACATCCTGGAGGGCTTCCCCGACGATCTCGATGGCTTCCCCGAACACCTCGAAGATATCGACATCCAGGTTGGAGATGAAATCTGCGAACAGCCCTGCGACGGTCCCGATAAACCCGATGAGGGCCTGGAAGGCGGGGACGATAACGAGGATGATGATGTTGCCGAGCCGCTCCATGAACCCAGCGAAGCCGCTAGATGTCACGTCTCCATCGGCGAACCGGATCGCGGCTGCGAAGGCCCGGAAGCCGCCGACGATTGTCGTGACCAGCGGGGCGACGGCCGTTGAGATGGCCCCGAAGGCTGCGGAGAATACGGGGGCGAGGCGGTCGATCAGGGGGAAGAGGCGGTCGCCGATGAAATCGGTGAGGGCCCCGAGGGCCTGGCGGCGGAACGAAGAGATGCGGGAGGAGACGGTCCCGCCGATGGTGTCGGCCATCTGCTCGGCTGCGCCCTCGATGGTCTGGAATTGCAGGGAGGCCGGGTCGAGGGCATCAAATACGGTGACGCCGAGATCTTCCGATTTGGTGCCGAACAGTTCGATGGCTGTGATGTTCTGGAGGATCGGATCCTCGATGGATTGGACGGCGGCCAGGACGCCCAGGGTGGCCTCTCGGGCTGCCGGGCCTCCCTCCTCCAGCGAGGCTACGAAATCTTCTTGTTTGAGGCCGAGGGTGTCGAAGGCCTCTGTGACGCCAGGCGTCTCATCCCGGACCCGGATACCGAACTCTTTGAACGCATCGCCGATCAGGTCGGTGTTGAACGCGCCCTCAGCCAGGCCGGTCCCCAACAGGGAGTTGAAATCGTCCAGCGTCAGGCCGAGATCCCGCAGATTGGGCGCGTACTCGATCAGCGAGTCGAGGAAATCATCGGACTCGTTGAGGCCGCTCTGGATGCCGGAGGAGATGGTGTCGAACGCCGACTCGAAATCAGGAGCGAGGCCAGTCTGGACGAGCTGACCGGCGGCCCGCATCGACTCCTGGAGATCAACGTCGAAGAGATCCTGGACCGACAGGGCTGATTTGAGGATGCCCTCAATCTCCTCGTCGGCGATATCGCCGAGATCCCCGAATTGGTCAGCGAAGATCTTCACGCCATCAGTGACCTCGGTCAGTGACTCCCCGAAATCGTCCCGGAACACGGTCTTGGCGATGTCGCCGAGACGCTCCGCTCCCTCCTCCGTTGTTCCCAGCTGGGCCTGGAGGCGGGTGATGGCCGTCTGGTCATCGAGGGCCCCAGTGATACCTGCCGTCAGAGCCGTCCCGATCGCGAGCCCGGCAGCAACCGCGCCCTTCGATGCGAAATCGGAGATGGAGGAGAACAGGCCATTCACACCCCCCTCATCCACATCGACATCGACCTCGACTTTCTCTGATCCGATGGAGCGGAGCTTCGCCAACGCCCGGTCGATCGCCGAGGTCTCCACCTCGACCTTCACGAATTGGCCTAGCTCGTTCCGGACCCGCTTGACCTCCCCGTCATCGACATCGACCTCGATCTCGACTTTCTCTGATCGGATGGAGCGGACCTTCGCCAACGCCCGGTCGATCGCCGAGGAGTCGGCCTCGACCTCCACTTCGATCTTCTCGAATTGGCCCAGCTCGTTCCGGACCCGCTTGACATCCCCGGAGTCGATGTCGATCTTCCCGGAGAGCGAATCCCGGAACTTCTTCCCGATGGAGTCGACCTCGCGCTCGATCTTGTCGGTCGCCTTGAGAGCGGGCCGGATATCGAAGAGGAGCCTGTTTGTCAGATCAGCCATCGGCAGCGGCTTTCTCTTCGGCGATCGTCTGCATCATCTCGATGCGAAGGCGGGCCTTCTCTTCGATGCTGGACGCCCGGCTGATCCGATCCCGCAGGCGGGCGACATCAGGGGAGACGCCCTCGTCGATGAGGGCCGCTACGAGATTGGATTCTTTGGAGGAGAGGATCTGGTCGATCTCCGCTCGCTTCTCAGTCGGCAGGCCATCCACGAGCATCCCGTAGACATACGAGATCCAGCGTGGGGCAGGCAGCTCCTCCGGCTCCAGGATGCCGAGCTGGGCGAACTTGTAGAGGATGACATCGGCGTCGGCTGACGCCCAGGCGATCAGCCGGAGGCTTTTCCCAGATCGTGGCCCAGGAACAGAGGGAGCTTGCGGCCGACCTCCTCGATGACATCCATGAACGGGACAGGGTTCGATTTCGAACGCAACGCTTGGTGCAGGGTGGGGAGGAACTCGTCTTCCACAACGCTGTCCAGGAACAGGAACGCCATCTCCAGGGCGGCCGATTGGTCGTCGCCCTTCGCTGCGGCCTGCATCGACATGATGTCCTTGAGGACGAGAGCGGGGATCGCAGAGATCGCCGGGTAGACCACGCCTCCCAGCACGATCTCTTTGCGCTGCTCCATCTGCTCGGCCAGCTCGGACTGACTGGCCTCGGCCTGCTGGACGGCCTCCATCGTGTTCGGTGTGGCCGTCATGCGGGCAGGCTGCGGGTCCAGGATTGCTCGCTGGTCGGCCAGCATCGGCCGCGCTTCCCTCCCACCGTCGATCGTTGCTGCTGCCGGTTCGGTTGTCTCGTCGTCGCTCATAGGTCCCGATCATAGTCGGCTCCCTAGAACGCTGCGGTTAGCTCGACGGTCAGATAATGGCAGCCGCCACTCGTTGTCTCCGTCACGATGCCCATCTCGACGCCCCGGCATCGGATCCGATGGCATTCCTCCAGGCAGCATTGGAACGCCTCGACCAGCTCCTTCTCTATCGCCATGCGCTCACGCCAGAACCGGGCCGATTCCTCAGCGACCGTGACCGTCTCATCGGAGCAGGGCTTCGGTTCTGGGAGCACTTCGATGTCATCGCAGCATGGAGCCCGGACTCCTGGCCCGCACTCGTCCGGGTCGGCAGGCTCGGCGTCATCGCAGCCGACGCAGCCTCCGTAGCCGTCATCGCAGTCGCCCTCCAGGCCCTCAGTGCAGACCTGGCGGAGGATGTCGAGCTGGAAAGTCCACGCCCGCATCCCTGCGCACTCGGGCCCGAACGCCACATCAGCCGGGGCTGACGCCCCGATGGAAGCCCACATGGATTCGCAGTTCTCGCAGTGATCGTCAATGCCCTTGTGGGAGGGGACGGCTTTGGCTGGGACGGTAAGCCCGTTTGCCAGGAGAACCTGTCCGGCTGCGCCGAGGAGGCAGCAGGCGGCTTGTGTCAGCTTGTCGTTCTTCACAGCGTCCGCTCCGACTGGGATTGGAGGGCGTCGAACCATCGGCCGCCGCCGACCCGGTTCTCATCCGATCGCCACCATCGCTCCCAGAAGCCTTGCCACTTGTTCGTGTATTCGACCTTCTGAGCGAACACGGCCTCGCCTCCGGGCCCGAACCATCGGAGGGCTTTGGCTTTCTTCGGGGTGATGCGAACCCGCCCGGCCCGGTTCAGAAACGACGCGTAGTCGAAGCCGTCGTTCTTCGCTTCCAGGGAGATCGTGATCCTCATCACATCGGATGTGACGGATCGGTTGGATGTGCGGAGTTGACTCCGGAGGAACCCAGTATCGAAGGGGAGCGACGACGGCCCTCCGCCGGATCCCTCCGGAGAATCTTCCCACTCCTGGAGGACTTCATCGACGGCGGCGTCGAAGATCTTCCGGGAGGAGGTTTGGATCTCTTTGCGCAGCTCCGCGGCGAAGCTCATACGGCCGGGCCTGGAGGGGAGACGCCAACGAACGCCCATGATCGCGGGTAGTCCTCATGGCATGGATCGAAGAATGCGTAGGCGTCATTGTCGGCGCACCGATATTTGGAGATCGCCAGGTCGAGGATGGCGACGCCAGTCCCGCCTGTCTCGAAATCAATCTGTTCTTCGTTGAGGCCGCCGACATCCATCGTGAGGCCTCGGCGGACGATCGACCGGACCCCATCCGGCAGGCAGGAATCCTTCCCGTGGCATTCCTTCCACAGCTCGCACGCAAACTGCGCGGCCCCCATCAGGAGCAGCTTCGGGGGTTCGCAGCCGATCGTCGCCCGGATGCTCCACGTCCCTGGAGCCCCGTTGGGCAGCCCGTAATCTTGAGGCGGGTAGGAGCCGCAGCCTCCGCCGCAGAGCTTCCCCGGGGCAGCGAGAGTGATCCCGTCCGATTCCAGCCGCCACTGGGAGGCGGGGACGGGCTGGCCGTCAACGATGACCTCTAGGCGGGGCTGCCCGTCATCGCCTCTCAGGATCGGGTAGCAGAAAGCATCGGAGAGGTCGATGCGGTCGTAGTCCTTGCATCGGCAGGAGATCGTGCAGCCGCACGGAGGGCACGGCCGCGTCTCAGCCACACAGCAGCCAGGGAACCGCCAGCAGGTCGCAGCGAAAGCGTATTCCGATGCGGCCTCCCACAGCTCCTGGAGGAGTTCATCGTCTGGCTGACAGACCCCCTTGCAGCAGCTCGGGGGCATCTGCCATCCACACGGTTTCTTCACGCACCCAGTCTGCACAGGGTGCCCCTTTCTCGTCTCAGCCGTTGCCGAGAGCGTCGCCGGGGGCAGCGTATCCGCATGGGCAGTCGCAGCCCTGCGGCGGGCCCTGAGTGGACAGCCATTCCGCCCAATCGCGGTCCAAGCCAGCAGCCTCCGGGTAGATGGCTCCGGGTCCCTGGCCCCAATTCTCGTTGCAATCCGTACGGCCCGTAATCGTGTACGTGTTGAACTCCTGATTGCGGGTAACGGAGATGGAGCCCGGGTCGAACACGACCTTCGGGAACGCCTCCAGGGCGTAGGGATAATCCGGGTGGCGGTCATCTCCGCACCAGGCGACATGCCAGAGCAGGATGGACACGCCCGGGTCGGAGCAGCCCGCATCGTCGGGGACGCAATGGCATGTGCCATCTTCCCCGCAATCCGTGGCGTGAGCCTTGATGCCGAGAACGTTCCCGGTCATCTCATCTACGACGTGATCGAAGAGGCCGAGCAGCTCCATCAGGGCAGCGTCGGTCTTGGAGCACAGCGTGATCGTGACCTCGTATGCGTCAACGGTTGACGGCGTGGCCTTGACAGCGCATCGCTGCCCTGACGCCCCGCCTGGGTCGTCAATTTCATCCCCGCCGGTCGTGATCGGCTCGATGGAAATGTCGACGAAGCCGCATGTCAGGACGACATCCTGGGCCCCGTTCTGGACTACGCCGTCGCAGTCGAGGCGGTTGATCTGCGCCCCGCAGAGGTCAATGGATGACCAGCATTCAACTTTCATTTCTTGACCTCCAGGTCATCGGCGAGATGCTGAGTTAGCCCGCTTGTAGCCGCGGCGTATGCCTCTGCGGTCTGAGCTTGTGCCTTGTTAAATTGTTTTTCTGTGATCGTTTCGTGACCTTCTGGCAGGGCTGAAACGTAAACGATTCCACCCTTCTTGCCTGTCACAATCTCTCCCTCATCGTTCAGTTGCGGCTTGACACCAGGGTCGCTGCCGTTGCTGCTGAACACTTCGTAGACGTAACCCTCAGGGGTTGAGTAGTAGCAATTCATAAAGTCCTACTTTGAAAGTGGTGTTACACGGATTGAGTACTTGTCGCCGCCCAGCGCAAAGCCGTCAGCGCTGCCAGCGGGCAC
>ENA-ORXT01006677-ORXT01006677.1-marine-metagenome-genome-assembly--contig:-NODE-6677-length-10629-cov-3.387983_pt1 | contig 10629 bp, 6 predicted proteins | sample MGYA00237868_ERZ511482 | MGnify/ENA metagenome assembly ERZ511482
TAGACCAGTTACTGGACAAATAGGTAACATAGAGGTAATGGGCCCTACAGAAAGAAGTTCAGGTTTCGATAATGGTGTCATAGCTCACGAATATGGACATGGTGTCTATGAAAGGCTTGTAGGTGGTCCATCTAACATTAATTGTACCGGAGGTGCAGAATTACAAGGAGAAGGTTTTACTGATTATCTCAGTCTAGTAACAACAGTAGAACCTGGAGATCAGGGCACTGATGCAAGAGGTATAGGTACTTTTGTTTCTGGCCAAGAAACAACAGGCGGCGGTATCAGAAACTTTCCTTACTCCACTGACATGAATATTTGTCCCTTGACTTATGGCTCCATATCAGGTGGAGAGCAATACAGCAGAGGTGAATTCATAGTTGCCGTTTTATGGGATCTATACTGGGTTTTCTCGGACACTTATGGCTGGGATCCTGATCTGACTAATCTAGAGTCAGGTAACATGCAGGCTGTCAGATTAGCTTTCGCTGCTATGAAAAGCGTACCCTGTGATCCTGATTTCATAGACATCCGAGATGCTATTCTAGAGCTGGACGGCGGAGAGAATACTTGCTTGCTTTGGGAAATGTTTGCCAGAAGAGGCTTAGGATTTTTTGCTGATAGAAATGATGCCAACAATGGAGATGATGCAACAGAGGACTTCGAACCTCTACCGACTTGTCTTCCGTTTCTGAAAGTCAAAAAAGAGATAGCATCACTAATCACAGCGGGTCAGGATGTAGAAGTTGTCTTCCAAGTAGCTAACCATACACTGGAAACTGCTACTAATGTGACGGTAACTGATGTCCTGGAAGCTGGCATGTCCGTCGCTAGCGTACCTGCCGGCATTTCATTTACAGAAAATGGAAACGAAGTAATATTTGAATTAGGGGATTTGGCTTCATTGGAAGAAAGAGAGTTCAGCTACACAGTAGCAACAGATCCTTCTAAGAAATCCATAACACTAATGATCAACAGTGTAGAAACACAAGATGAAAGAGCAGCCTGGGAGCCGTCAAGAGACTTCGGTACAGCTAATAATTTCTGGCAACTGAATGCCAATGATGCGAGAAGTGGAATGACTTCATACTTTGCACAAGAAAGAGATGAAGAAGCTAAGCAGCACTTGACTATGAAAGAAATTCCTGTAAGAGGAACAAGACCTGTGTTCAGATACTGGCATAGAATCAATACGACCCTAGTGGAAAATGGTGGTTATGTACAATATTCACAAGATGGCGTCATATGGAATCAAGTCAATGAAAGAATCATAAGAGGTGAATACAATTCCCCTTTGACTTACCAGAATTTTGTAATACCTGGGCTAGTGGGTTTCTCTGGATCTAATCCTACTGGAGCCTTCGAGGATAGTTACATAGAACTTTCTGACTTCACGGGAGAACTCATAGATATGAGATTTGTTTTTGGAACTTATGACATAGGTGACGACGGTGAAACCACATTCTATGGTGATGAAGATGGATGGTTCATTGATGATGTGGAGCTTATGGATATGGTATCATACGAGACTTTTGCCACTATCAGTGCAGATAATGCGGATACTCAGACGACAGAATTAATAGAAACAATAGTGGATTCTGATGGTATGGTGAATAGCATAGAAAACCTGGAAGAATTTGGATTGAGTATTGATCTATTCCCTAACCCTGCTTCTGATATCGCAACGCTTAGAATACTATCAGAAGAAAAGATGAATGCTAGAATAGAATTAACAACAATGTCTGGCAAAGCGCTTATGCAGGAATCAGTAGAAATCTTAGATACTAATAATATGTTTGATCTTAATCTAGCTGGTTATTCTTCTGGAATATATCTGGTACAGGTCATCAGTAACGATAGAATCACAACTAAAAAGTTAATCATCGAATAATAAGAGTCTTTTTACTAATGTCAATAAAAGGAGAATCGAATCATATCGGTTCTCCTTTTTTATTGGAGTGAGTTCTTGCTAAGATTCATCAACCTCTCTTTGCTCGCGTTGCCTTATGTGATGAGCCAGGGCCACATATATGAATATCAACATCTGACTCACTAAAACCATCGAAAAAATAAGGCCTGGATGATGCTCAAAACTTAATTAATAAGATTCACTTTTCAGAAATAGTGATGGACACATTGCCACATTGCCATCAAGGCCAAAAATATAGCTACACTTAAGATATGCCTATGATTGAAATTATGGACCACAGAAGCTAAGTTATATTATCGAAAATGATAATAGTTTTTGAAGCCATTATAATAAAAAAAAAGGCCGCTCCACAAAAGATTGGAGCAGCCTCTGAGTTCTTATTTTACTAAAGAATTATTCTTCCTCTCCCATACCCTTGACAGAATCTGGCAACACATCCTTACCCTCTGCTCTCACTCTTTCAGCTACCGAAGTTACTGACTCAGTAGCACCATCCTTTATCTTTTCGAGCTTCTCTTTGGCAGAATCAAATGCATCGCCCATACCGATGTTATCGGCCACATCTTCCACTTTGTCAGAGATGGAACCAGCTAGTTTGGACCCCAGTGCCACTGCAGCCCCTAGCAAGCCACCCTTAGCCAAGGTGCCTCCCATCTTATTCTCTTTCGCATCATCCGCAATGTTTTTTGTAGCGGCTTCCGCTTTGGCTTCTTCGACTTTTGCATTGACCTTATCTTTGGCATCTCCAGCTTTATCAGCGACTTTATCTTTTATGTCAGATACAGAATCCTTGGCAGATTCCAATTTTTCAGATGCTTGATCCTTGAAATCATCAATTTTCTCAGATGCTTGCTCTTTTAAATCATCCATTTTCTCCTTGGCCGAATCAAATGCATCACCCATCCCCATATTATCTGCAACCTCTTCCACCTTATCAGAAATGGAATCAGCGAGCTTAGAACCAAAAGCGACAGCAGCGCCCAGTAGACCACCTTTAGCTAGCGTCTCGCCCATCTTATTCTCCTTGCCAGCATCTTTGGCCTCGGCAGCTTCCTCCTCTAGCTCATGAGCAACCTTCTCCTTGGTCCCAGCTACTTTCTCTTTTGCATCAGCTAACTTGTGAGCGGCTTCGTCTTTCAGCTCCCCTGCTGCAGCTTTTGCGTCTTCCGCTTTTTCTGCAAGCTTGGCCTTGGTTGCGTCTACAGCGTCTTCACCTTTTTGTTTTGCTGCTACCACAGCTGCTTTCATGTCTGCAGCTTCCTCCTCTAGCTCATGAGTAACCTTCTCCTTGGTCTCAGCTACTGTCTCTTTTGCATCAGCCATCTTGTGAGCGGCTGCATCTTTCAGCTCACCCGCTGCAGCTTTTGCGTCTTCTGCTTTTTCTGCGAGGTCTTCAGCGCCCGTTTCTGCCTTCTCCATCATATTAGCTCCCAAGGCAACTGCCCCAGCCACTAAGCCACCCTTGCCTACATTCTCTACTACACTGGAATCCTTTGTCTCCTCTTTAGGCGCTTTCTTTTTCCTATTCAAGGAAGCTGCTGCCAATTCTAGTTTCTTGGCTTCTTCAGGACTTAGTTCTGCTTGATCAGAAACTGTCGCATCGATTTGCTTTTTCAATTCAGCTTTTTTCTTCTCTATGGCTTTCTTTTCTGCTTGCTTCAGCTCTCGAGCTTTTTCCTTTTCCATCTTAGCATCTAACTGCGTCTGAGTGGAGAGCATTTCGTCCAGCTTCTCTTGCTTGGAATCCATACGACCTTTGATCATCTGTATCTTAGCATCTCTCAGTTGCATTTCCAGTTGGCCCGATGGTTTGTTATTTCTGGAATTATGAAAATCAATGTCACTCTGATCTCTCTTTATTGAAGCTTTCATTTTTCCTATGGCAGACTTGAGCCCTTGATATCTTCTTTCTAATCTTGATACGGCACCTCCTTGCTGTCCTTCAGGTTGTTTCCCGTATTTCTTTTCCTTTACCAATTTGAATGCCTCATCAATACGTTTCCAGACTTTGGAACGGTCATTTCTGGTAAATTCAGCATTCTTGAATTCGTTTTGGATTTTTTTCAGCTGATCGAATAGTGGACCTAGGCTCATACCTTTTTCCGCTTTTTCTTTGACCTCAGTCAGCCGTGCAGAGAAAGTTGTGACATGCTCCTTGGATACGCCAGCTAGTTTTTCATTGGCCGCGCTCTTGAGCTCTTTCATTTTGACGAACAGCTCATTCGTATCATCACGTAGTTTATTAGCATGCTCCCTGAAAAGATTTCTTTCTCTGGACTGTTCAGTAATCTTGCTCCAGAACCCTCTTATTTCATCCCATACATCATTATCGAAATCCATTAGTGAGGCTATCTTAGCCTTGAAGTCTTCCAGCTCGGTGGAATATAAGTCATACAACTTAGTGGATAGAACCACAAAGTGCCATTCGGATTTAGCTCTGGTGATCAGATCAGTTCTCTGGACCTTGATAGTCTCAGGAAGAATGTCATCTGTCATTGATAGTTCTCTGATGATGGTTTCGTACCCTTCTGGAAATTCGACTTCAGCGCCAGACCGCCATTTGTCCATCATGTTATTGTAGAACTCCTCGCTTACTTTATCCTCTGCAAAGGTGTAAATGTGAACTTTGTTCTCGTGTTCCTGCAAGGCTAAGGCCAATAAGATTTTCTTGTCATTCTCATCATGACCCCAGAGTACGATCTTCTTTTTCATAGTAACTTTTTTCTGTGTTTCTGCTACCAGAAACAAATTCTGTAAATAAATTAATACCCATATGCCACACTGCCTTAACAGTAAGCATATATACTAGACGTTAATGAATATCTTGTGGTAAATGGGAGAAGTGGTCAGCGATACCTAAGTAAGTGACTACAATATCTCTTATTTTTCCAAATATTGCAATATCTGTACCGCATTAGTAGCAGCTCCTTTTCTGAGATTATCCGATACGACCCATAAGTTAAGTCCCTTTTCTATGGATTCATCCCTCCTGATTCTACCCACATAGACCTCATCTCTCTTTCTGGCCATACGAGGCATGGGATAGACGTTATTATGAATGTCATCTTCCACTACGATACCCTCTTCATTTTTCAATAGATTTTTCAACTCTTCAATATCGAATTGACTATCAAATTCCACATTGACACTTTCTGAATGTCCTCCGTGGACAGGGACTCTCACAGCAGTTGCCGTAATCGCCATATCCGGTGCTGATAGGATTTTTCTGGTCTCATGGACTAATTTCATTTCCTCCTTGGTATAGGCATTATCCAAGAATATATCACAATGGGGTATACAATTCTCAAAGATAGGATGCGGGTAGATCATGTTATAATCACCTTTTGCCCCTGCTTTTTCGGCCTCATACTGCTCCACAGCTTTGGCTCCTGTCCCAGTAAATGACTGATAAGTACTTATGACCAGCCTTTTTATGCCATACTTTTTATGCAGAGGATTAAGGGCGACCACCATTTGTATGGTACTACAGTTGGGATTGGCAATGATCTTGTCCAATGCTGTGAGCTCATGGCTATTGACTTCTGGAACAATCAGTTTCTTGTAGGGGTCCATGCGCCATGCTGAGGAATTATCTATGACTGTCGTGCCGACCTCTGCAAAACGAGGCGCAAACTCCTTGGATGTAGTACCTCCAGCAGAAAACAAGGCATAATCGGCTTTCCGAGCTATGGCTTCATCCATACCGACAACCTTGTAGTTTTCACCGTGCAAGATAATCTCCTTGCCTATGGATCTTTCTGAGGCCACCGGAATGAATTCCTCCACCTGAATCTTCCGCTCTTCAAGGACTTCAAGCATCTCTCTACCCACCAATCCTGTAGCACCGACCAGAGCCAATTTCATATCATTACACTTTTATTCGAAAATTGAACAAATTTACTGTGTTATCCCTTGTGATGTCAATATCCATAACATTTGATAATCAGTATCTTACAGCCTTTTACACTTCTAGACCTGGATGAAACACCTTAGCTTGACCATATTCATAGTACTGATGACCTTATCGTTATCAGCCCAGCTGAATGATGACTTTTCCGGGGATTTGTCGCTATGGCAAGGTTCAGAAGCAGATTTCATTATAAATGAAGACCAGAGATTGCAACTGAACGCTGATAGCGAAGGCCAATCCTTCTTCTATACCACTGTTGAATTCCCAGATAGTCTGGAATGGACTATGGATGTGGAATTGCAGTTTCCGCCCTCAGTAAGCAATAGACTGGACTTGTGGTTAGCTATGGATAATCCAGATCCGGCTATGGCCACTGGTTTCTTACTCAGCGTGGGAGAAACGGGTTCTGATGATGCCCTGAAATTTCATGCTGTGGAGAATGGCAATAAGACCTTACTGGCAGAAGGTGTCATGGGACAAGTAGCTGATGACTTCAGGCTGATCATTCAGATCACCAAAAATGGAAATGATCTGTGGACTCTAAAAACCAAGACGCCGAGCTCAGTGGTCTTTGACTTGGATTTTGAGTTGAGTTACCCTGCTGCTTTCTTCCCGAGTACTGGATATTTTGGTATGGATTGTACATACACGAGTGGTCGTGCAGATTTGTTCTTTTTTGATGATGTCAGCATAATGGAATTAGTAGCAGATGAGATAGCGCCTTCAGTGACGGAAGTAAGTGTGGAGAATTCCCAGAAGATCGTGGTGACTTACGATGAGATCCTAGATGAAAATACTGTCACGGATAGAGCTAATTACGACTTACCTGTCTCTGTCAGCAGCGTGAGCTCGGACCCCGATAATCCGACTAGCTACTGTCTCAATCTGGCAGAAAACTTGCCCAGTGGACAAGAATTTGACTTGACCATAAGCGGTGTTACTGATGTGGCTGGGAACGAAATGTCAGCTATCAGTTTCTCATTGGCTGTAGCCGAAAATCCGATTGCTGGTGATCTACGGATCAATGAGATCTTATACAATCCCTTCACGGGAAACTCTGCAGACTTTGTAGAATTAATAAACAACTCTGATAAATTCATCAAACTGGATGCCGTCTACCTCACTAGAGAAAGAAGCACAGCGGTGGATGTGCAACTACCAATGGGAATAGTATTACAACCTGAAGAAATTATTGCCTTCACGCCGGATGTAGAAGAGATTATAGATACGTATTCCCCTATTAATGATTTTAATCTGCAAGAATTAAAAATCAATAATTATGTGCAAGGTTCAGGGAACGCATCCATCAAGACCCTCATAGAAAATATCACCACGATGATAGACTCATTTGACTACGATGATGACCTCCACTCACCTTTGCTGACCAGCTCCGGCGTCAAGGGCATCTCGCTAGAAAGAATCTCGGCCTCTGCACCGACCAATGATGTGGACAACTGGTATTCGGCTGCCTCCAGTGTCAACTTTGCAACACCAGGTTACACCAACTCACAAGTCAGTCGCCCTGATAACGAAAATGAAGAGCCAGTATTTCTGGAAGAAAAAGTATTCTCCCCAGACGGAGATGGCTATCAAGATTTATTAAGAATAAATTATCAGTTAGACAAAGTCGGTTACATAGCTAATGCTAATGTCTACGACGACCGAGGAAGACTGGAAACCAATATCGCCTCCAATAAATTGCTCGGGCAGCAAGGCACACTGCTGTGGGATGGCTTTCTGGATGATGGAGAGTTGGCACCTATAGGTATGTACATATTGCACTATAATTTTTTCCACAATGATGGGGAGGTCATATCAGGCAAGAAAGTTTTTGTATTAGCTCAGAGATTAGATTAAATACCTGAGTATTGAAAAACGTACTGGACCATAAGCTCACTCAGTTCATCGCAGCTATATTCATACTGCTCTCTGTGTATATAATCATATACCCGCCTGAGATAGATTTTTTCAGGAAGTCTGCTGAATTTGCCGTCCACCTGATGTTTGGCTTACTGGTTCTGAGTCTCTTGTTGCTGGTATTCAATCAGAAAAAGCTGATGTTTATTTCCATGCTGGCCTGCGGCTTTCTGGCTTTCTATCTTAAGACCGCCTCCAACAGCAATCTGATACTACCTCAAATCAATAACTTACCCAAGCTGAAAGTGGCACACTTTAATCTTTCATCGTTTGACGCTTACGATCCGAACTTCAAAAAACAAATCTTAGCTACTGAAAGTGATGTCATTTCTTTTCAGGAATATACACCTGACTGGCAGAGTTACATAGGGACTCAGCTAGATGAAATTTATCCTTATAGTTATACAATGGTAAGAATCGATCTATTCGGTATGGCTATCTACTCCAAGAAAGAAATCATCGATGTTCAAGTTTTTGATTACAAAAAAATCCCTAATCTCGACGTAACTATCCATACGGGGTATCAAGATGTGCATCTCATCAGTTCCTATATCGCACCACCGAGTATCAACTCCAAAAAACTGAATGCCAAAGAACACTTGCAGCTGATCGCCCAGCGCATCAATGCGATAGAAAGTCCGACTATTACTCTAGGAGATTTCAATCAGGTATATTGGTCGACAGACCTTAATTTTTTCAGGGATCAGACCAAGCTCAATAATAGTAGACGTAATATCAATATTACGACCAAGGTGCCTTACGATCATATCTTCTACTCACAATTATTAGAATGTATCGGCTTCTCTGAATTGAAAAATGAGGAACAAAATCATCTAGGCATCGTCGGTACTTTCCAAGCCAAAAGTGCCATCACCAATCCCGCCATACTCAGAACCATCGGTCAAGTGAACGAAATAAATTAATATTCTGATGACTCCCAGTTTTTTCAGCAAAAGCTTCGAGCAATTATCGACTGTAGAACTATACGATCTACTTCGGCTCAGACAAGCCGTATTCGTGGTAGAACAGACTTGTCCATACTTGGATGCGGATGGTAAAGATCTGGTCTCTCATCATGTAATGGGCAGAGATACTTCAGGCAAACTCATCGCCTATGCCAGAATAGTTCCAGTAGGCGTCAGCTATGAGGCCTATGCATCCATAGGCCGAGTCATCTCTGATCAGAGCTACAGAGGCAAAGGGCTGGGCACTGCACTGATGGAATACACCCTATCAGAAACAAGAAAGTTTCACCACGGTAAAGACATCAAGATATCTGCGCAGAGCCATCTGGTGGGATTCTATGGGAAGCTGGGTTTCGAGGCAGTGGGGGTGATCTATCAGGAAGATGATATCCCACATCAGGCTATGATACTGAAAGGGCTTTGATCATAGGCTGAAGCGGACATCTTCTGAATATACTGTTAAGGATGGAGCATCAACAACCCTATTTTCTTAACAATTCCTGAAAGCTGGTGAAGAGGTAACATAAGTGGTCCTACACCGTTATCTTAGCAGTATGAAGTATCTCTGGCTTTTCTTACTGAGTCTACCCGTTTTACTCAATGCTCAATACGAAGACTTGAAATTTGTCTGTGAGGATGCAGTGTATGTGGACTACATACAGACGGTTTCCTTCAGACATCCCAGCTTGGAGTTCAGCCTACCGATTATTGATCTAGGCAGCAATGGCAGTTTGCGTTTGGAGTTTGATGATCGAGAAGGAGAATTCAAGAACTACATCTATCGTATCATCCATTGTGATAAAGATTGGTTCCCGACAGCATCCCTCGATGAAACGGAGTATCTGGATGGCTTCAATGATCAAGATCTACCAGATTTCGGCTATAGCAATAACGGTTACAGTGAGTATACTAATTATGGTGTGACGATACCTAATGAAGAGATCAACTGGATGGTTTCAGGAAATTATATTTTATTGATCATTGACTCAGATTTGGAAATCCCTATTCTGAGTCGCCGATTTATAGTTGCCGAAAATGTTGTGGACATCAAGGTTCAAATATCCAATCCTAAAGATGTCACCAAGTATAGGACGCATCAGGAATTAGACCTGATTATCGATTATAAAGACATGCATATCAGCAGGCCCCTCCAAGACCTATCTGCGACTGTTCTTCAGAATGGCAATTGGAATACAGCTAAACAAAATGTGCAAGGCACTTACAATAGAAATGACAAGTTATATTTTGACCAGTATGACCTGATTGTATATCCGGCGCTCAAGGAATTCAGAAGATTCGACATCAGAACCTTGAACAGTAGAAGAGAACATACTCATAGTGTGGAGCGCAACGACTTTGAAACCAATGTGTTGCTTGACCTGGCAGAACCTAGAGTATGGAAACCCAATTTCCTAAATGACCCAGATGTCAATGGCCAATTCCTGCTAGCCAATGCTGATTACCCCAATAGTTCAGTAAGCAGTGAATATGCCAATGTCATCTTTAACCTTGCAGCAGATTTTCCTTATGATAAACCTATCTACCTCATGGGCGCCTTCTGTGATTGGAAACCCAATGATAAGTACAGATTGGATTATGATACCGAACGCCGCATCTACACTAAGACAATAGAGTTCAAGCAGGGCTATTATGAATACTTGTATGCTCAACTTGAAAAAGATGGTACACTGAATCCCAGCCCGATAGAAGGAGATCTCAATAAGACTTCCAATGACTATCAAGTCATCATATATCATAGTCGGCCTGGTGGTCAATATGACAGAGTTCTAGGGGTTACCAATACCGATTCCTTCAATGGAAATGAACTTCTGAATAGGAACTGACTTGTTATAACATATGGCAAAAGCCCTGTTTTTGTCGTTATGCTAGGTCTAAAAACCCCGAAT
>ENA-ORXT01006679-ORXT01006679.1-marine-metagenome-genome-assembly--contig:-NODE-6679-length-10627-cov-7.274313_pt1 | contig 10627 bp, 9 predicted proteins | sample MGYA00237868_ERZ511482 | MGnify/ENA metagenome assembly ERZ511482
CGAAGGGGGGCATGCTCCTAACGCCGCTTACTACGAGAACCGTCTTGCCGCCGCCCAAGCCCTCCTCGCCCGCCTCCGCGCCGACGCCGAGTAGCCCCTACACCACCCCCACCGGCGGGAAGTATTGCGGCGCTTCCGTCCGCTCGACCATCGTGTAGTCGCGGACGATGCGGAAGGTGCGCAGGCGGGTTTCGGGTGCCACATCCTGCGCTGCGCCCGTCGCCGCGTCGGGCCAGCCGGTGAGGGTGGCGGAGCGGCCTTGCCGTGTCACGCTGTCGAAACTTACCGTGCTGAGCGCGCCGGGGGCGGAAACCGCTGCCCCGGTCGGGTGTTCGGCGATGCTCACGGCCTTGGCCGCGCCCGTTTCCGTCTCGTCGTAGCGGAACTGGGCGGGCGGGTCGGCGGTCTCGCTGTCGGCGGTCATCTCGCCGATGCGGATGCGGTAGGCGGCGAAGATGTCGTCCCGTCCGCGCGCCTGCACGACGTGGTGTTTCGCGTCCACCCGCCAGCGGATCAGCGCCTTCTCGTCGCGCCATGTCGAGAAGGAGAGGAACGCGCCGGGGCGCGAGAGATCGCGGAACCGCTCGACATGCAGGAAGCCGTCCACCGCCTCGACCTGCCTGCGCATGGCGGCGGCGATGTCGAAATAGGCGTCACCTTTGCCCTCGCGCGGCACGACCTCGAAGAATACGCAGAACATCCGACCCCTCCCGCGATGAATGGACCCGCCCGGGGCTACAGAAGAACCGGGATTCGTACAAGGCACGTAAAAAGAGAAAAATTGTCCGGATATTCCCCGGTCCCCTCAACCCGGACGTGATCATCCGCCGTTACGATCTGCTTGTCCCGGTCGAAAACGGGCTGTCCGAAAGCAGGAATGTGCATGAATACGGAAGAGAAGACCGCCTTGCCCGATGCCGCCGTCGCCGCGCTGGCCTTCTGGAAGGATCTGCGCGGGTCTCGCGCGTTGCCGTGCCGTTCGGCCTTCAGGCCGTTCGAATGGCGCGCATGGATGTCCGATATCAGCGTCATCGAACTGCACGAGGGCGACCATCGCTATTTCGTGAGCCTGCATGGCGGGAGCACGCAGGAAAAGATCGGCGTGAACCTGCACAAGCGATACATGGAAGACAAGCTCGACCCGCATGCGCGGCCCCTCGCGCTCGACCCGTATCGCGAGGCGGAGCGCACGGGCCTGCCCACCTTCTCGACGCTGACGCCCATGCTCTATCCCGGCGTGTTCCACGCGTTTCCGCGCCTCGTCCTGCCCTTTACCGACGACGAGACGGACGGGATGACCCGGCGCATCGACCGCTTCGTGACGTGGATCGGCGATGCGCCTAAGAAGCGCTACGGCGCCGAGGAGCTGTGCCATGCGCAGCGGATGCGGCACCATCGCGCGCCCGAGATCCGCGAGCGGGTCGGCCTGACGGTACTCCCGGCCTGAGGAGCGCGCGGCGAAGGGTTCCGGGGGGCATCACGCCCCCGTTCCCCTGACGGAGCGGGCATCGGAGGTGGCCGGGAACCCGGATCATCCGTTCCGGACGGGATGATCCTGCGGGGCGAACTCCTGCGGGGCGGGTCTCTGGGCCAGCCAGACCCCGGCGAGGACCAGCGCGAGGGCCGCGCCGTGATACCATGCAAAATCCTCCCCCAGGATCGCCACCGCAAGAAGCGCGGCGAAGACGGGGACGAGGTTGATGTAGACCCCCGCCCGCCCCGGCCCGATGGCGTCCACCCCGCGCAGGAAGAAGAGCTGCGACAGGCAGGACGGGAAGATGGCGACGTAGAGCGTGACCAGCCACCCCTGCATCGTCGGCGCCGCGTACCCCTCGACCAGCAGCGCCTCGCCGATGGCGGGGGGCAGCGAGGTGATCGCGGCGAAGACGGCCAGCAGGGTGAAGAACGGCGCGCCGGGCATCGCCGGGCGCTGGCGCAGGGCCACCGTATAGGCAGCGTAGAGCATGCAGGCGAGCAGCATCAGCGCGTCGCCCCGGTTGACGGCCTGGCTCAACAGCGCGCCGGGATCGCCGCGCGAGGCGATCAGCACCACGCCCACCATCGTCAGCGCGACCCCCGCGATCTGCACCGCGCTCACCCGCGTGCGATAGGCCAGCACGGTGCCGACGAGGACCAGCCCCGGCATCGCCCCTTGCAGGATGCCGATATTCACGGCGGTCGTGCTTTTGGAGGCGATGTAGAACAGGGTGTTGAACGCCGTGAACCCGACGAAGGACAAGAGGACCAGCGACGCCAGCCGGGGGCGGATGACCGGCCAGTGCGCGCGCACCTCCCGCCCGTAGAGCGCCCAGAGCGCCCCCGCGACCATGATCCAGCGCAGGAACACGAGCTGGAACGGCAGGACGTGCCCGACCGCGAGTTGGCCCGCGATGGCGTTGCCCGCCCAGAACAGGGCGGTCAGGATCAGGAGGGCGGTCACGGGGACCGCGAAGGGCTTTGCTGGGACGACGGGCACGGCGGGGCGCTTTCGCGAGAGGAGGAGAGGGCGGTCCCGACCGTCCTAGGCCCGCACCCGACCCGAGTCCAGCGGATGACGGAGCGCAGCCCGCGCGGCACCGGTTGCAATGACAAGCGGGGGCAGGTACGCCTTTCATTCCATGACAAATCCGCCCCTGAAGAGGCCCGCGCCATGCCCGCATCGACCTACGAGTACAAGACCGTCGCCCTCCCCCAGATCGTGCAGGGCAAGCGAAAACGCGGGATCAGCGAAGCGGATATCGTCGCCGAGACCTTCGGCGAGGTGATCCATCTCGAAGCGGTGGACGGCTGGGAATACATGCGCGCCGACATCCTCTCGGCCGGGACGCGGGGGGGCATGTTCTCCAAGGAGCCGGTGGTCACGCATTACAGCGTGCTGGTCTTCCGCCGACCCCTCGAATCCGCGTGGCCCATGCACCAGAACGACGGGCATCGAGGCGACCGGAACAGGGATGACGGCGACCGGAACAGGGGCGACGGAGACCGGAGCGGCGGATATCGGGCCGAAGAGCGGGGCGAGGGCCGGGACGAACGGGTCGAGCGGGTGCGCCCCGTGCCGGCGCCGCCCCCTTCGGCCCGGCCCTCGCCCCGCTCTGGCCCCTCTGCCCCTTCCGGCTCCGCTCCGGCCGACGGCGCGAATGACGGCCCGGCGGACGGCGTTCCGGCGGCCCCGGTTCGGCCCAGGCCCGCCCCCATAGCGCCGCGCGATCCCATCGTGCCCACCGCCCCGGCCGCGTCTGCTCCCTCGACCCCCGTTCGCCGGGCGCCCCCGCCGATCGCCGATCCCACCTCGCCGCTGGCGCAGGGGATGGTGCTGTCGACGGGGGGGCAGTTCCGTTCCGAAGGGTCGCCATCCGCCGGATCGAAACCGGCGGCCTTGTCCTCGCCGGGGTCCGCCGCTACCCCGCGCCCGCCCCTCGGCTCCGCGCAGGACTGATGACGGCGTCCGTCCGGGTCAGCGGGAGAAGAGCGTCGCGACGAATGCCTTGAGCCGTGTCATCCGCGAAACCGGGGCGAGCGGTTGACAGAAGGGCACGGGAGCGGTCGAGCAAAACTGCTTCGGTTCGGTTGACGTGTACGGATCATTAGCAGAATGGGACTCGATATCGGACTCGTTATCGTCCTTCCATCGTCCCGACTCGATCAGGGCCGCATCGACCATGTCGAGCAGATCCTCCTCGGAGAAGGGCTTCTGCAGATAGCCGTAGGCCTGGTCGAGAACCGGGTCCGGAAAGCGTTCCACTCCCGTCATCACGATCGCAGGCAGGTCGGGGCACAGGCGCCGGACGTTGGACAGCGCCTTGCGCCCGTCCGTCTCGGGCATGGAGAGGTCGGTCAGCAGCACGTCGACCTCGTCCAGCATCGACTTGTCGAGCGAGGCCGCGCCGTTCCCGAAGGCCGTCACGGCGTGCCCGGCATCGTGCAGGTAGCGCGTAACGATGCGCCGCAGCGAAGGGGAATCTTCCAGAAGAAGGATATGCGCCATATACCGTCCGTCCCCTTCCTGAATGTGCCCGTTCCGTTACCGGCATATCCGAAAGGTGCCTATCGCGAAAAAGTGTTGTGATGCTTCTATGCAACTTTCATACCGGGGATCGGGTCGTCGTCCGGTCCCGGAGCGGTGCGGATTTCTCTTGCACGGTCCCTTGTCCTGTTGCGTATGTCCTGTAGAACGTTGGTTCAACCGGAAGGAACGATCCATGACCAGCGACTTCGCGTTTACCCGACGCCGACTGTTGCTGCTGGCCGGGGCCGGCGCGCTCGGCGCCTGCACGCGGGATCGGTTCCGCCTCGAACCCGTCGTGATCGGGGGGGCCGAGGTGGTGCCGACGATGACGATCATGGAGGCGATCTCGGCTTCCGCCGACCACCGCCGCCTCGCCGCCGCCCTGCGCGAGACCGGGCTGGACGCCGCGCTGGAGGGTCCCGGTCCCTTCACGCTGCTGGCGCCGACCGACAAGGCGTTCGACACGATGAAGCCCCGCAAGGAGGCGGACCGCGTGCGCTCCGACCCCGGCATCCTCAAGCGGGTGCTGCGCGGCCATATCCTGCCCGCGCGCGTTTCCGGCGCCGATATCGACGCGGGGATCGAGGAGAACGGGGGAGAGACGAAGGCGCTCGGCCTCAACGGCATCCCCGTGGCCTTCGACCGGGAGGGGGTCGATACGCGCGTCTACGACGTGCGCCGCCGTCGAGGGTTGTTCGGCCCGTCGGATGCCATCGCGGTCAACGGCCTGATCCACGTGATCGACGAGGTGCTGCTGCTGCCGCAATCGGAAGAGGACGAGGCGAACGAGGTCTCACCCTGATCCGGTGCCCGGAACGACGTAAATGCTGACCCAGTTGCAAAATGTGTCTTACGTTGAGAAAAGAGACGCGTTACGGTTGTGGCATGGCCGAAACAGCATCCTCCGAATCGCTCGCCGATTGCCGCATCCTCCTCGTCGAGGACACCCCCGCCCTCGCGCGGACCTACAAGGGCTTCCTGCGCGGGGAAGACTTCGAGGTCGACCACGTCGAGACGGGGGGCGCGGCCAAGGAGGCGCTGAAGAAGGGCGGGCACGATCTGGTGCTGCTCGACCTGCGCCTGCCCGACATTCCGGGCGAGGAGATCATGACGTGGATGCGCGAGACGGGCATCGACCTGCCGGTCATCGTCATCACCGCGCAAGGCTCGGTCGGGGTCGCGGTGGACGCGATGCGGGGCGGGGCCGTCGACTTCCTGATGAAGCCGTTCACCGAGGACCGGCTCGTCGTCTCGATCCGCACCCATCTCGACCAGAGCCGCTTTCTCAAGACCGTCGCACGCCCTGCCGCCGCCGCCGCCGCCGCTGACGCGCCCGCCCCGGCGGCCAAGCCCGCCGCCCCGGTCGCGCTCGACGAGACGACCCACACCTTCGAGGGCTTCATCGGCGATTCGGTGCCGATGCAGGCCGTCTACCGCCTGATCCGCAGCGCGTCCTCGTCCAGCGCCACCGTCTTCATCACCGGCGAGAGCGGCACGGGCAAGGAGGTCTGCGCCACCGCGATCCACGAGACGAGCGCGCGGGCCAAGCGCAAGCTGGTGGCCATCAACTGCGCCGCCATCCCCGGCGACCTGATGGAGAGCGAGATCTTCGGCCACGTGAAGGGGGCCTTCACCGGCGCGACGCATGACAAGATCGGCGCGGCGCAGCTCGCGGACGGGGGCACATTGTTCCTCGACGAGATCTGCGAGATGTCGCCCCATCTCCAGACCAAGCTGCTGCGCTTCATCCAGACCGGTACGTTCAATCCGGTGGGCAAGGCCGAGACGGTGACGGTCGATACCCGCTTCATCTGCGCCACCAACCGCGACCCGCTGGACGAGGTGACGGCGGGGCGCTTCCGCGAGGATCTCTACTACCGCCTGCACGTCATCCCCATCGCGATGCCGTCGCTGCGCGCGCGGGGCGACGACGTGGTGCGCATCGCCGAAGGCTTCCTGCGCGACTACGCGAAGGAGGAGGGCAAGGAACTGACCAGCTTCTCGCCCGGCGCGTGCCAGGCGCTGAAGGACTACGCCTGGCCCGGCAACGTGCGCCAGCTCCAGAACATCATCCGCCACGCGGTCGTCTTCGGCGAGGGGACGGAAGTGACCGCCTCGATGCTGCGCGCGCCCGTCGGCCATTCGCCCGGCGCCCCGGCGGAACCGCGCGCCGCCGCTCCTGCCCCCATGCCCGGGGTCGCGGCGCCGATGCGTCCGGCGGCGGGCGCCGTGCCGGACCCGGGCGACCTCAATGCCCTCGCGGCGGCGATTCGTCCGCTGGAGGACGTGGAGCGCGAGGCCATCGAAACCGCCGTCACGTTCTGCGGCGGCGACGTGCGCAAGGCGGCGGTCTTCCTCGGCGTCTCCCCCGCCACGATCTATCGCAAGCAGAAGACGTGGCGGGAAAAGGACGCCTGAGCGCGCCCCGCTTCGCCCTGCATCCGCGGTTTTCCCCCGTTCCCGCCCCATCCGTCCCGCCGCGTGCCGCAAGGGCCGGGCCGGGCACCCGCATGAATTTCACGCCCTTCCTGCCGGTCCCGCGTCCTAAGAACCCTTCGTTTAGCTTTCATGCTTAACGTCGCCGACGGATGACACGGTGCGGGACGACCGGCAGACCCGGCTCCCTCAGCGCTCACCACCATGATTTCGCGCGCGGCTCCCCTACGGGGCCATCCATGCGCGCCCCGAAAGACGGAGCCCGTGAGCATGTCGGCATCAGATTCCCGCGACGATTCGGTCGAGGTAGAGACGAACAGCCCGTTCTACTTCAACACCTCGCATTGGCATGCGGTGGACGGGATGCTCGAAGGCGTGCGCGAGCGGGCGGGCATGATGCTGCTGACCGGTCCGACCGGATCGGGCAAGACCATGATCATGCGCGCCATCTCCGAAGGATTGCCGGAGGAAGCGCCCGCGCTCTTCCTGCAATATGCCAGCCTCAACTTCCGCGAGTTCATCAACTTCCTGCACACGTCGCTGCGCGTGGGGGACGAGGTGCTCGACGCGCCGAACAAGGCGGTTGCGCTGCGCGAGTTCCTGTACGTGCAGGCCAAGCGCGGCGAGACGGGCGTGGTCTTCATCGACGAGGCGCACAACCTCGAACCCGACGTGCTCAAGATGCTGCCCAAGCTGGCGCGGTTCGACACGCTGGAGGACGGGCGCGTCGTGGGCCTGCAATTCGTGATGATCGCGAGCGAGGACCTGCGCGAGATCATGGCCGATCCCGAATACGACGAGGTGCGCGCCAAGATCGCCATCGACCACACGCTGCGCTTCTTTACCCGGTCCGAGCTGGAACAGTTCCTCAAGAAGCGCCTCGCCCCGATCGCCCGCATGACCGACGAGCCGATCACCGCCGACGGTATCGAGGAGATGGGCCGCTTCACCGGGGGCAGCCCGCGCCTCATCGGCATGATCTGCTCGCATACCATGCTTTTCGCCGCCGAGAATCCGGGCCGGTCCATCGACGCGAAGATGGTGCAGGAAGCCGCCGACGCGCTGATGCTCTCGCCCGTCGAGAACCCCTTCGCGACCGAGGAGGACGAGGGGAAAGCGGTGACGGGCCTGTTCTCCGAGGCCGATCTGGCCGGAGAGGAGCGCGCCGCCGCGCCGCCCGAATTCTCCGACACGCAGACGGTCTATTCCACCGACGCGCCCGACCTGCGCGAGACGGAATCGGATCACGTGACGCCGCCTCTCAGCGCCGAGGACACGACCCCCGAGCCGGACGCCTCGCTCTACAGCGACGATCACGAGGCGATGAAGAAGGCGGATCCGGACGACGCGCAGGACGCCGGACCCGATGCCGCGTCCGATGCGGAAGAGGACGCCGATTTCGATGTCGCCGCCTTCGAGAGCGCGCTGGACGATGTCGATGACGACGCGGATTATGACGATGACGAGGATTTCGACGACGACGCGGACGAATTCGACGAGGCGGACATGCCGCTCTCGAAGAAGGACGCCAGGCCCGGGGTGCGCAAGGGCGGCCTGTCCTTCCTGCACCGACTGGGATGGCGATCCAGAGGGGGCGACGACCGGCCCGCGAAGGTCGTCGTCGGCGCGAGCCGCAAGAAGCAGCCGGACCCCGACGCGGCCTCCGCTCCGGCCACCGCGCCCCGTCGCGGCACGAAGGCCAGGGTCGTGGGCGCCCGCGAGAAGCAGCTCAAGATGGCCGGCGCCGGCGTGGCGGCGGTGATGGTGCTGGGGCTCGGCTATGTCGCGATTCCCCCCGCCATCTCGGCCATCGGCGGCGTGTTCGACGGCGCGCTGTCCGGGCCCGGTCGGGTCGCGTCCGCGGAGGGCGCGATGCCGTCCGTCGATGCCCCCGACGGCGACACGAACACCGTCACCGTCGCCATCGACAACAGGCGCTCGCCGACGACGGGCGGCTGGGGCGCGCGGGTCGTGGTGGCCGATGATTCCGTGCCGGATACCCCGCCGAACGACGGCGTCAAGGGCGTGCTCCCCGTCCCTGACGTCGCGTCGGGCGCGGTCAAGGGCGCGCTGGACATCGTCGACCGCGCGCTCGGCAGCGGCGAGCGCGGCGTCGACAATGACACGGTGGGCGGCCTGCTCGCCGCCGCATCCGACAAGGTGACGGGCCTGCGCGACCGCGTGTCGCGAAACGGCATGACTCCCGAACAGCTCGCCGAGGAGGTCCGTAAGAAGGTGGCGGAAGGCGACGCGCATTTCGAGGCGCGCCGCTACATCACCCCCAAGAGAGAGAACGCCTACGACGCCTATCGCGAGGCGCTGGCCCTCGACTCCGACAACGAGGCGGCCCTCGCCGGGGTCGGCCGCCTGCGCGAGCATTACGCCGAGAAAGCGGACGGCGCGCGCGCGGCGCAGCAATGGGAAAGCGCCAACGGCTTCTTCGAGACCGCCATCGCCATCAGCAACCTGCGCGCGGTGAAGTAGCCGCGCTCCCCGCCTCGCCCCGCGCCATGGTCTTTTCCTGTGCCCCCGCGCCCTTTTCGCGCTAGGTATGGAGGGAGGCCAACGCATCGGGGCGCAGGGATGACACAACGGCAGAAACTCATGATCTGGAGCGCGGTGCTGGTGGCGCTGGTCGCCTTTCTGCTCGTGTTCTCCGAGATCCTGCCCCCCTTCATCTTCGGCGCGGCCATCGCCTATTTCTGCGACCCCGTGGCCGACTGGGTGGAGCGGCGCGGGTTGTCGCGGCTGGCGGCGACGGCGGCGGTCCTGTTCATGGCGATCCTGATCTTCGCGCTGCTCGCCGTCGCGGTCCTGCCGCTGCTGCTCGACCCGGAGGCCAAAGCCAAGCCGCGCCAGATCGTCATTCAGTCGCACCGGGGCAACGAGGTGGTTCGCTACCACCACTTTATGATTCGCAACAAACGTTGGAAGCTGGTGCATCCGTCCGGGTTCGGCAAACTGAATTTTGAGGGTGAGCCGGAGTTCGAACTCTACGACCTCATGAACGACCCGACCGAGCAGAACAACCTCGTTGGAGAAAATGAAAAGGTCTTCAAGCGTCTCAAAAAGGCTTACGACAAATGGTTCGACGACGTTTCAAGCACCCGTCCGGACAACTACGCCGCGCCGCGGATTATCATCGGCACCCCGCACGAAAACCCCACCGCGCTTACCCGTCAGGACTGGCGCGGCGAAAGCTGGCGTCCGAAGTCGATCGGCAACTGGCAGCTCGAGGTCGCCAAGGCCGGCCTCGCCGACATCGAAGTCATCTTCGAACCCGGCGTGATTCCGGCGGCCCCGTTCGAACTCGCTCTGAAGGTGCAAGATCACGCCGCCAGCCAAGCAGTACCGGGCGGCACCGAACGCCTTATCCTCACGGATGTTCCGCTTACCGCCGGTCCGGCCACGCTCGATCTGGAGGTAATTGCGGACAATGAAAAGCAGGGCGTGTATCAGGCGATTGTGACGTTTAAATAGCTTGAACAAATGAAGGTCTTTCTCACGCCGGTTTCAGCCATTGTCCTCTGCCTCTGCCTCGCTGCCTGCGGCGGGAAGAACAATATTTGCCGGAAAAATCCGGCGTCGCCCAAGCTGCGTCAGGTGTGAACGAGCTGTTCGAAAAACTCGGCGACGAAGACTTCAAGGTTCGCCAGCAGGCCACCAAGGACCTCGACGCCCTCGTCCAAGAGAACCCTAGCTTGGCTCCCCGGTTGCGCAGCCTTTGGCAAGCGTCGACGGACCCGGAGGTCCGGACGCGACTTGGGAAAGTGCTGAAGAATCTACCGATCAAAGAATGGCGCTTCAGCAAAACGGCCGTGGCGAATAAGGAATGGGAATGGGACCAGAGAGGTGCGCCGAAATTCGAGTACCTCGACGAACATACCCTGCGGATCGACACGGCAGGGACGCCGGCAGATTTTTTGCGGCTGCGGCTGCGCCTGCCGGTGACCAACGCGGTCCACCGGATGGTCATGGCGTTCGATTTAAAGGTCGAGAAGCAACAAGGAGACCACCCAACGCATTCTGGCGTGATGGCCAATATCGAGGATGACAACCATCAGGCTTGGGCATTTTTCTGGCAACAGCGGGTCGGCACCTTGATCCGGCCGCAAACGATAAAGCATGATTTCACCGATTTCACCAAAGCATTTGTGCCGGTCCGTTTGAAAACCTCGGGCGAGA
>ENA-ORXT01006680-ORXT01006680.1-marine-metagenome-genome-assembly--contig:-NODE-6680-length-10627-cov-2.553839_pt1 | contig 10627 bp, 7 predicted proteins | sample MGYA00237868_ERZ511482 | MGnify/ENA metagenome assembly ERZ511482
TTAATACCGCAGAGTGGGTAGTGTTTCAGGAAGGCTTACCAACGTTTATTTCTAGCTGGGCCACTGCTGGGGTGGACAGTTGGAGTGCAAAACGTCTATATCTGGATTATATAATTGGTTTAGCTAAGGTTCCGCTGGTGGATTTACCATTGGCCGATTGTGATTCAAAATAAGGTGTCAGACCCAATCATCTCGGCCAGATATCTCTTATACAACGAACTATTCGAATTGTAAGGCCAGATTGGCCAGTCAATTCCACCGGTATTAAAAGGAATACCAGTCAAACCAGCAACACAGGGTAAACCCTCAAACTTTACCAAAGGTGAATTTCCGTAACTTTCTACTTTTGACTCACTTTAGTGGTCAGGGAGAAGGCTATCAAAGAGGCATAGCTGTAAGGATCAACATTGATCGATCGATTACTGGTTGATATCACGCTGCGGATGCGCTTTTCCATAATCTCTCCGCCTAGTTTTTCGCTGGCTTCAAGCAATAGCGTTTCAGGTGAGGTGATTGGCGTGTCGGCGATATGGCTTTGTGCAACTGCATTAGGCAATAGCGACTGACTCGTTTCATGCCATGTCATTTCCCTATAAAACAGTGTCCATGCCTGATCCACAATGGCAGCAGCTACCGCAGCAAAACGGGGATCCTTACTCGCTTCTGACCAAGCTAATAAGCCATTGGCGACGGCAGCATAATCCAACATCGTTCCTGGTTGTTTGGACGCTGCTGATCGTTTCAAGTGCTTGCCATCCCATAGCCCGAGTAGGAAGCCAGCCAGATTGTTGCCGGTTTTCAAGTAACTAGGTTTATGCGGAAGTGCCTTGGCTAATGCGCTTAAAGCCAATCCGTTCCAACCCGCTAATTGCTTGTCATCCCTTGGGATACTTCTTGAAGCGCTACGGTGCCGAAGTAGGGTGTTGTGAATACGTTTCAAGCTAGCGATAGTGGCTACCACCGACTGTTTTGAGCTTTTGGCCAGAGACTCAATTGACTCACTCAAGATGGGCAGGTTACCGTGTGAAAAATCATTTTCACGATCTAAATCCCAGAGAGCAGACGCCAAGTCCCAGTCCTTTTGATCCAGAACTTTTTTAATTTCCTCGGCTGTCCAGAGGTAATAGGCGCCTTCATTTCCGTCCTGATCTACTGCCGAAAGGCTTGCAATAAACGCATGTTTTCCCCGCATTGAACGGTTTAAGAAATCCAGCGTTTTGATTGCGATCGTTCGGTAGTGTGGTTCATTGAAATAGTCAGCGGCTTTTAAAAGCAATATTGGCATTTGTGCATTGGTGTACAACATTTTCTCAAAATGAGGTGTTTTCCAGCCCGGATCTACTGTGTAACGAAAGAAGCCACCGCCGATAGCATCATGCAGACCCTTACTGATAATCGCATCTAGTGTTAGACGCAAAAATTCATCGATTTCTGGGTCAGGTTGTAAAGCGTTTACCTGAAGCAGGGCACTGAGCTGTGGAATGTTTGGAAACTTTTGATTGCCAAAACCACCTTGCAGGTCATCGGCTTGTTCCATAGTCTTTTTGAGAAATTCGCTGCGCCGGCTACCAATTGAATGTTCTTTAGTAGTGAGCTCAAGTACGCCTAACATGCCTTTCAATTGGCTATTTAACTGAAGTGCCTTGTCCTTCATTACATCCGGCTCATCTTTCCAGCGTTTGCCGATTGTTTTTAACACACCATAAAAGTGATCGCGAGGCATGTAGGTCGCCCCAACGAGTGGGTATCCTTCAGGCGTGATAAAGACGTTTAACGGCCAACCCGCTACGCCATTAGTGACTGAAACAAATTCGATCAAGCGCTTGTCGAGTACAGGGTTTAACTCACGGTCGACTTTAACTGGGATATAATTTTCATTAAGCTCTTTCGCCACGTCCTTATCAACAAAGCTTTGCTTGTGCATGACGTGGCACCAATGACAGGCGAAGTAACCGATTGAAACATATAGGGGCTTATTTTCTTTGCGAGCCCGCTCCAATGCTTCTTCCCCCCAGCTGTTCCATTGGATGGGGTCTTTACCGTGCATGGCAAGATAGGGCGAATGGTGCCCGTCCAGTGCGTTAGCGTTAGCGGTACAACTTATTAGTGTTGAACTTAGCAGTAACAGAAGAGCAACCAGATGTTTGAAAAGATGCATCAATAAGGCCTTTTGAATCAGTCTATCTAGATACGTTGCTTAGGAAGGTCTGGTTGCCATTTTGTAGACAGTTTACTTATTCTGTTTTGGCTTTTTCCATCTTGGAATGATCCATTTCTTCATGTTTCATCTCTGAATGTTTGATCTTGGAGTGATCCATCTTCAGTATATCTTTGACAATGAAATCAACTTCAATATCACCCGCCTTCTCAAACGTTAGGGTAGCCTTGCGCTTTTCATCAGGTTTAAGTTGGCCAGCCAATGTAATAAACATGACATGATATGAGCCCGGCTTAAGTACCACGGTTTCTCCTGCCGGAATGACCAGACCATCTGCTAGTTCAGCCATTTTCATGATGCCATTTTTCATCGACATCTCGTGAATCTCGAATGCTTTAGAAAAAGTGGCTTTACCGGATTTAAGGGTATCTGCTTCTGAGCCATTGTTTATTATCGTCATAAAACCACCGCCAACAGGCGCAAGTGGTGGTGTGCTTCGTGCGTAAGGTTTTTCTATGACAAGATCACCTATCTTATAGGAGTCAGCAACAGCGGCCGTGTTGATAAATCCGAATAGCAAGCACGTCAAAAAGTATTTCATGTTTCTTTTTCCTTGGTTGAATAATTAATTGGTGGTGAGCCCTACGACTAGCTTATCGTAGAGTTATTACATTGTAATAAGGGAGTTCTATTGACTGGGCTGACGGTTGTTGGTTCCTGAGAAATGGCAAATGCGTGCCTAGTATGGCGTTTTAGGTAAAGTCTTTAAGGTCTGTTGCCGGATCTATAACGTCGACTCTTTGTGGATTACTGCCAGCAGCCAGAATTTTACGTCCCATGGCATAGGCAATGGGGTCGTTCATTGCGTCAATGGCCAATAATTTTTCGTTCTGGTAATACCAAACCGACTGTGATCCCTCACGCTTACCGTTTCTAGTGACTGTATCGGTATAGCCTAGGTTGAGTCCGGCAATTTGTAATTTTGTTTTGAACTGATCCGACCAGAACCATGGAGTGGGTTGGTATGTTACCTCTTCACCAAGAATGTGTGATGCCGCATTTTCTGCTTGATCGACTGCATTTTGTACAGACTCTAAGCGTATGCGTTTTCCTTGATATTCAAAACTGGCGCAGTCGCCTGCCGAGTAGATATCCGGGTTGCTAGTGCGGCTTTGTAAATCGGTTGCAATACCGTTATCTATACTAAGGCCTGCATCACTGGCCAGTTTAGTGTTAGGTGCAACACCAATGCCCGTAATAACAAAATCAACCTCTAGTTCTCGGCCGCCGTTAAGTTTTGCTATGGCAACCCGACCATTTTTCTCCTCAAGCGCCTCTAGTCCTGTATTTTCTAATATCGTTACGCCATTTTCCTGATGCAGCTTTCTGAAATAATCCGCAGTGGTTGGCGCTGCAACTCGTTTCAGGATGCGATCAGCTAGCTCGATCACAGTAACGTCTACACCTAGTCCCGCAGCAACTGCCGCCACTTCAAGTCCAATATAGCCGCCGCCAACAATTAGCAGTTTGCGGCCCGCCTGAAACTCAGATTTCATCTGATCCACATCCATCAGATTTCTCAGCGTGTAAACACCTGGCAAGCGTCCGCCGATTTTTTCAGGTAGCCAATGTGGGGTTGAGCCAGTTGCTAATAAAAGCTTCCCATAGTGAATGGTTTCACTATTGCCTAAACCGTCGCTTAAAGTGACTTGCCGACCATCGGTGTTGATTGAGGTGAGTGTAGTAGATAGCTTCACCGTCACTTGATTATCGTCGTACCATGCTTGCGGCCTTAACAATAAACGGTCTAGCGCCAGCTCACCCAACAGGTATTTTTTTGATAGCGGTGGCCTTTGATAAGGCAGCGTTGCCTCTTCACCAATTAATATTATAGATCCTGCGTAGTCATCACTCCTGAGTTTAGCAATAAATGACGCTGCGGCCTGACCTGCACCAACGATAACAATGGGGTGATTCATAACAAATCCTGAATAGCAATATTAATAGTGAAGTAAGTACGTACGATATCAGAAGTGATGGTTTTAGCGAAACGGGTACAAAAATTTTAATATTGATAATCCCAAAACTTAAGTGCCTGAAAAATAGGCTGACGCGATTACTGCTGGCAAATAATTTTACACTGTCTCCGATTGTCAGTTAAACACTACCGTAATCCTTTGCTCAGCTTTTAACCCACCGAACTGTAACCTAAGCTGAATTTATTAAGGATCAACAACCATGTTACTGACAGTGGCAATCCAAGCCCTTTATCAGGTTGTTGTCGGTAAGTTAAGCCAGCAAAAGGAGTGTGTTTTGGGCTTTTCATTAGAAAAAATCATTGATAATAGCGAGTCATATTCGGCACCAGATAATGCTTTCATAAAGACTGTTTCAGTCATGGTACAAAGTTTCCCTTGGGAACGCTTCGAGCGCTATTTTGAATCAAAACCATTAATCGAAGCCAGTGCATTGGATCAGGTTTTTCTGCTCAGGGTTTTGGCAATTCAGGAACTGCTGTGCCTGGATGATGAAAGCGTCCTGAGGTGGCTCAAGAGCCAAATGTACCTATTTGCTTTTCTATCACCTGGATTCAAGCCTAAAGTTCCGACAAAGTCTTTACTCAATAACTTCAGGGATAAATTGCAGGATGCGAATCTTTTGGAGCCTTTCCGAGTGCGCTGCCACAACATCATTGTGAGGCAAAATGGTAGTCACTCTGCTCCACATCAAGTTGAAACGACAGGCTACATTGAGGCATTCGCTCCGTCGCCGCTGAATCTGTCCGAGAGCGGCATGCTCAAGGATACAAAAGTTAGTGCCTCCGAGGCTCTTGCTGAAATCCAATTAGAAGATAAGTGGGTGATTTGCCCGGAATGTGAAAGTTCCGCACTTCAAAACGTTGCACCAAGTGCAAAGTCATCAGCTCCTCAAGCATGCTGCAAACAATGCGGACATCGATTTAAAGTGTGATCAAATTTAAGTGTAATTGGTTTAGGTAACTTATCCCTATATTGTGTGATTTTTTATACTAGGGAAATTTATGAGTCAGGACACTCAGTCATTAGAGGGAAAAGTGGCATTGGTCACTGGGGCTGCTAAACGCATTGGTGCTGAAATTGCACGGACGTTGCATGCTGAAGGGGCGGTTGTCGTTATTCATTACGCTAGCTCTCACGATGCGGCGGCTGATTTGGTCGCTGAACTTAATGCGATACGCCCTAATTCATGCCACAGCTATTCAGTTTTGCTGGGCGATGTTGACGGTTTGTCAGAAATGATCCGGCAAATAACAGCAATGACTGGACGTTTGGATATCTTGGTTAACAATGCCTCTGGTTTTTACCCGACTCCAATGGGTAAAATAAGTGAGTCCGATTGGAATAATTTGTTTGATAGTAACCTCAAAGGGCCATTGTTTCTTAGTCAGGCTGCTGCACCATTTCTAAGCCAAACCTCTGGTTGTATCGTGAATATGGTGGATATACATGCCGAGCGACCGTTAGCTGAGCATCCGGTTTATTGCTCAGCAAAAGCTGGTCTGGTGATGTTAACTAAGTCACTTGCGCTTGAGTTAGGCCCTGCTGTGAGGGTTAACGCTGTGGCACCCGGAATTATTATTTGGCCTGAAGGGGATCAGGATAAGACTTTGCAGGGTGACTTGTTGTCCCGCACTGCGTTGAAGAGGAAGGGCAGTTCAAAAGATATCACGGATACGGTGTTGTTCTTAGTCCGCGACGCAGCATACATAACCGGGCAAATTATAGCGGTTGATGGTGGCCGTACTGTCAACCAATAAGTGAACGGCAATATTATTACTTTATAGTCATGCAGTCCATCAGGGTTGTCTTAGTCTTCCCCCTTTCTATGATGCTATACTCCGCATAAACCACGATTATCGAAACTTTGCTGAAATCGTGAATGATAATAACTAACGTTGGCGCTGATGAAATCTGAACTTAAAACTTATTCTAATATGCTGAAGAGCTTTACACTGAGCTTAATCTTGACGGTAGGGGTGTCAGGTGGTTCTGTTTCGGCTGATAGTTATAACCTCAATTTGCGAGATGGTGACTTACAGGCGTTGGTGAGCTTAATCTCTACGGCTACTGAAAAAAACTTTGTTCTTGATAAACAAGTTCGTGGCCAAAAAATTACTATTATTACTGGTAGAGAAATTGATGAAAAGGAACTTTATGAAACCTTTCTTTCTGTTCTGGCCGTTCATAATCTTGCAGCTATTGAAACTGGGAATCTAATTAAGATCATTCCGTTAAATAAATCTAAATATCAGTCAGTCCCGGTTGAAGAGGAACTGACCGGCATTGGGAAGATCGATAGGAAAATTATTAAACGCCAAAAGGAGCAGGGTCAGGATGCTCTAATCAACAAGGTTATTAAGGCAGAGCACGTTCCTGTCGCCAACATGGTGCCAATTCTTAGGCCAATGATTTCACCAACGGGTCATTTACAGGGCTACGCTCCGAGCAATAGCATCGTTGTTATAGATACTCGGGCTAATGTTGATAAGATTTCTAAATTAATCCGCCGTATGGATCGTCCTGATGAAGACGAGATGGAAGTCGTAACACTCAAATTCGCCTCAGCCACGGAACTGGTAAAAACCATACAAGGCTTGCAAGGTGCAGCACAGCAAAAAGGTGTTGCGGTGAAATACAAGGTATCAGCGGATACCAGAACCAACAGCATGTTGGTGAGCGGCAGTAAGTCAGGACGTCAGCAAGTCAAAAGTATTATTCGCCGCCTTGACCGACCTAAAGTCCAGACTGCCGAAATAACCACTGAAGTTATTTATCTCCGCTATGCTAAGGCGGAAGACCTTGCCAAAGTCCTGACTGGAACAACTGCAAACCTTGTCAGCAAGGAAGCTACTGCGAAAGGTGGGGCAGGTACACAAAAAGCTGATATTACTATCTTTGCTGATGATGCTACGAACTCACTGGTCATTCGTGCAGAACCTGAAATACAAAAGAATATGCTGCAAGTGATCCGACGACTTGATGTGAGGCGTGCACAGGTCATGGTCGAAGCTGTCATTGCTGAAGTGTCTGAGGATTTATCTAAGGCATTGGGTGTGCAGTTAGGCATATTTAATTCAAGTGGATCTACTTCTCCAATTGCAGCGACATCTTTTCCCGGCAGCGCGTTCTCGCTTGCTGAAGTCGTCTCAGGTTCGCTACCTGCAGGTGTTGGAATGCTGTTAGGAATTGGCGGAGGAGAGGCTGGTGATACACAGTTCGGTGCCTTAATGAATGCACTTTCGAGCGATGCGGCAACCAATATTTTATCTACCCCAACATTGGTAACCATGGACAACGTTGAGGCCAGTATGGTTATCGGTCAAAACGTACCTTTCCTGACGGGTAGCTCAAGTACGGCTAACGGTGTGACAACGCCATTCCAAACTATTGAACGACAAGATATTGGTATAACGCTTAAGATCAAACCGCAAATTAATGCGGGTAACAGCATGATGTTAAAAATTGATCAGGAGGTTTCAAGTCTCGCGGCAAGTAACGCCAGTGCGTCTGATTTGATTACCAATAAACGTTCTTTCTCCACTCAGGTTATGGTTGAAGATGGTCAATTGTTAGTACTCGGTGGTTTAATGGAAGATACCTACAGAGATACTTTACAGAAAGTACCCATCCTGGGCGATTTACCATTTATTGGAAAAGCATTCAGAAATACCACGACTGTTAAAGCCAAGCAAAACCTGATGGTATTTATCCATCCGATGATTATGCGAGACGGCATGAGTGGCGATATCTACACTAGCCAAAAATATAGTAAACTGGTGGGCGCTCAGGATCAGAGTAATGTGCTTCACCGAGGCCTGCTTGATCGTAAGGCTGCTTCATTCCCAATTAACCCTGAAGACTTAATATCGCAGGGTGGTTCTTATGAATCGATTCAGGCAAGAAGAGAAAGAGAAATGCTACTTGAGGCTGAGTTTCAGGCGCAACAAGCCCGCGCTCAAACGTTTGGTTACCAAGACCAACAGCAACCGGCTAATGTGCAGACATATGGTTACCAAGAGAATGTGCAGCAGGCACGACCCAATCGACCGCTAACGTTGCAGGAACGCCAACAAATAGCTAGACAGCGTGAACTGGAGCAGCGTCAAGCTGTTGAGGCAATGCGTCGTAGAGCTAAAGAAATTGAGCAGCAGCGTTTAAATGCCAATGCGCAGAGACGCCAGGAATCGCAGCGAATTAATCTCCAACGGCAACAGCAGAATCGTCAACGTCAGTTGCGAAATATTAATTGAGCTGGGTGTTTAGTCTATGAGTACAATAATGGATGAACAGCCTGAAGCACTCGAAGCTGATGTAGTTCTGGAGTTACAAGACTTCCCCTATATGTTTGCCAAACGTAACGGGGTTGTTCTCGATCATGACGATGATGGGCAGCGGGTTGCCTTTTTTCGCAGCAAGCTAACGCCTTCGGTAGCTAACGAGGTCTGCCGTTTTCTGGGTGAGAAAATAACATTTAAACCTCTGGAAAATCAGGCGTTTGATTCATTGTTAGGCCAACACTATGACAGAAGCGGTGCTGGTGCCAGAGCGATGATGGATGATTTGGGTGATGAGTTTGACCTGAATGATATCGCCGACTCTATGCCAGAGCCTGAAGATCTGCTCGAAGCCGAAGACGATGCGCCGATCATACGTCTCATCAATGCTTTATTGAGCCAAGCTATTAAAGAGGGAGCTTCAGATATCCATGTCGAGACTTATGAGAATAGAATGCTTATTCGTATGCGAGTGGATGGAACGTTGCGTGAAGTTTTAGAACCACCGCGAGCGATGGCCCCGCTGATCGTCTCACGACTTAAGGTTATGGCTAAGCTCGATATAGCTGAAAAGCGCGTTCCTCAGGATGGTCGTATTTCATTAAAGTTGGCTGGTCGGCCTGTGGATGTTCGTGTCTCAACACTGCCATCAGGTTATAACGAGCGAATTGTATTGCGCCTTCTGGATAAACAGGCGGGGCGCTTGAACTTAAAACACTTGGGAATGGATTCCCACACGGAAAGTCGCCTCAAAGTGATGATCCAAAAGCCTCACGGTATTATTTTGGTAACAGGCCCAACAGGTTCAGGTAAGACGACTACACTATACGCTGCATTGACTGATTTAAACGAAACGAGTCGAAATATTTTAACCGTCGAAGACCCGATAGAATATTACCTTGATGGTATTGGTCAGACTCAAGTTAACACTAAGGTAGATATGAGTTTTGCCCGAGGCTTACGGGCAATTCTACGTCAAGATCCGGATGTGGTGATGGTTGGTGAGATTCGTGACGTGGAAACCGCAGAAATTGCTGTTCAGGCATCACTTACCGGTCACTTGGTATTTTCAACGTTACATACGAACACCGCTGTTGGTGCAGTTACCAGACTACGTGATATGGGTGTTGAGCCCTACCTACTTTCATCTAGCCTGATCGGTGTTATTGCGCAGCGCTTGGTTCGCTTGCTCTGTGATAAATGTAAAATTGCCTATCAGCCTAGCCCAGAAGAAGCAGAAATATTAGGCCTGCAGACAAGTTTTGGTAGCACTATCTATCGTGGCGGTGGATGCTCCGCTTGCAATCAGTCAGGTTATGTTGGGCGTAATGGTATCTATGAGCTTATTGAAGTTGATGATGCCACTCGTAATCTTATTCACACTGCTGCTAGTGAAGTCGATCTTGAGCGCTTGGCACGACAGTCCTCACCAAGCATTCGGCACGATGGAGCAAGATTAGTATTGGAGGGAAGAACCTCGCTTGAAGAAGTTCTCAGAGTGACTCGCGAAGAGCTTCAGGACTAAATGCCTGCATTTGAATATAAAGCCCTGAATGCTAAAGGTCAGGAAGAAACGGGGATTCTCGAAGCGGATACACCCAGACAGGTTCGCCAGGTGTTACGCGAGGGTGCATTAACACCACTCAGTGTTGAACAGGTCGAAAAAAGCGAAACCAATGGTAATCAGGATAGTCTGAAAACCCGGCGTGCAGGTAGCGTCAAAGCGGCTGATTTAGCGCTGGTGACGCGCCAGTTAGCGACATTGGTATCATCTGGTTCACCACTGGAAGAAGCACTTGGCATGGCCGCTAAGCAGAGTGAGCGACGCACGGTTCGTCACGTTATGTCTGCTGTCCGCTCTCGGGTTCTGGAAGGTCATAGTCTTGCTTCAGGGCTAAAAACATTCCCCTCTGTTTTTACAAACATGTACACGGCAACAGTCGCTGCGGGTGAGCAATCCGGGCATTTAGACGCCGTATTGGATCGTTTAGCTGATTACACTGAGTCACGGCAGGAGATTCAGCAGAAAATGAGCTCAGCGCTAATATACCCAGTCATTCTGGTTATTGTTTCGCTGGCTATTGTTGCGGGTCTTTTGGTCTTTATTGTACCTAAGATCGTCCGTGTCTTTGAAAGCATGAACAGAGACGTTCCGC
>ENA-ORXT01006681-ORXT01006681.1-marine-metagenome-genome-assembly--contig:-NODE-6681-length-10626-cov-12.027491_pt1 | contig 10626 bp, 8 predicted proteins | sample MGYA00237868_ERZ511482 | MGnify/ENA metagenome assembly ERZ511482
CAATACGATGCTTAAAGTTGGCGTTACACTTCATCCTTTTTAATAAAAGAAAAAGTAGGTAAGTAGCTCGACTTATCGAAGAAATGATTGTAACTTTTAAATTTAATTTCAGCGAAACGTAAGACTTAACATCTAAAAAAAATTAAAATGAAATTTCACCAAATAGTAAGTCTTTTCAGCATAATATTTTTAACTTTTGCTTGTGTAAAAGAACCCATAATTATCCCTGCGAGTACTTATGTGTGTAAAGAAAGTATTGAAAACACCCATCCTAATAGTACCCAATTTGATGCCTTTATAGACCGAAAAGTAGCGGAAGGCTTACCGGGTATGACCATGCTTATTGAAACACCCGACGGCATTTGGGCAGGTGCAGCAGGTATGGCAGATATTCCTAATAATGTTCCGATGCAAACTTGTAATATCGGTCGAGTGGGTAGCATTACCAAAACCTTTACAGCTACCTTAATTTTGCAATTGGCAGAAAAAGGAGTACTTAAATTGTCTGATACGATTAGTCAATATTTAGACCCAGCAATGGTTAAAAAGATTAGTAATGCAGAATTAGCAACGGTTGAACAATTATTGAGTCATACCAGCGGCATAATTGATTATACAGGACAGATAGATTTTAGTATTGTGGCATTAAATGATACCTATAAACTTTGGACAGCTGAAGAAGAATTAGCATTTATTTATGGAGAACCCGCTTTATTTGAACCCAATACGCAACGGAAATATTCGAACAGCAATTATGTACTACTAGGACTAATTGCGGAAAATATTACTAAAAAATCAGGCGCTACTTTATTTCAAGAACGAATTTTTACTCCGCTTGGCTTAAATAATACTTTCTTTTATCAAGATAATACGATTCCTGAAAACATAGTTCGAGGCTACTCAGATGAAGAAGACAAGCTAGTTTTAATAGACCGTACCGACTTCAGTTTTGCCCATAGTTCTATGGAGGGTGGTGCGATGTCCTCTGTAGGAGATTTACGCACTTTCATACAAGCTGCAATGACACCTGATGTTTTATTTTCAGCAGAAATGATTCAAAAAATGACGACTGTAATTGCCCCTTCGGGAGAAGACCATACCATTTCTACTAAAGATACTAGCCTAAAATTAAATGGTATTGGACTGGGTTGGTTCAATGTAAATACGCCTCATGGAACAGGCTATGGGCATGGGGGATCGATTAGAGGCTACCAGTCTTTTATATTATATTTTCCTGCATCCAAAACTACTCTTTGTTATATCATCAACGGAAATGATGGACAGTTGGATGCTTTGGAAGACGAGATGCTCAGAACAGAAATAGTTCCGCTTTTATTTGAATAACCCAACCTTTTACTCAGAAATAGTGTCTATTTTAAAAAATAGAAATCATGAAACTAAGACCATTTTTTATTATCTCTTTGTTGTTCCTATTTTGCACCGCTTGTTTAGCAACGATTAAATTCATAAATGATAATTTTTATCCCATAACAAATTAAATAACTTAGGGCATATTTCCAAATTTACTAAATTTTCTAATGGGATTTCAATTCTTTTAGAGGATTTGTTTTTTGAAATTTGATTTCCAGATTGTGGAAGGTACCAATAGGCTTTTATTTTAAGATTTAGTTCTCCAATTGAGCTTTCTGTCATCCAATCTTCTTTCTTTTTTGGAATAATAACTGTTATCAAGATATAAGGACTAAAAAAATGTCAATTATTCTACTAAGATTTTTGGCTCATCGGTGAATTTAGTGGAGGGGCAAAAACCGGTGGTATTGAAAATTTCGCAGAAATCTACTAACACCCTATCTGCCACGCCCCACTTGTCATTTCGCAGGAAATCTACTAACGCCCTACCGCCACGTCCCACTTGTCGTTTCGCAAATTCGAATATATCTAACTATCATTTGGGACGTGGCAGATAAGGCGTTAGTAGATTTCCTGCGAAATGACAAGTGGGACGTGGCAGATAGGGCGTTAGTAGATTTCCTGCGAAATTTTTAATACCATCGTTTTGGTTCCTACTAATTTGAGCTTGATTTCGATAAACTTGCCAATTCCTAATGTATTAGTTTCCTTCTAGACCTCCAAATAAAAAAGAAGCTCAATAAAGCTACAAAACCAAGTAACCACGGTAGAACCGTATTTTTAACTTGTCCTATAAATTTGCGTTGCAATTCCTTCATCATATCATAATCTGGTGCCATTTCCAATACTTTGAAGTCTTTGACATAAGTGCCATAATGGGCTAACATTTCTTTAAATAAGGCAGGATTAATTGTAGCGAGGTCTTTCGTTTCTCCAGGGTCAGATTTAAGATTATACATGCGCCATTGCGCATCCCCATAAGGCACCCCATTTCTCACAATTTTCATATCACCTTTGAATAGTGCAGCGTGTCCTGCTGCTTCCACCCCAATAGTTTCCTCTTCTTGATAGACCTGTGCTACCTCATTATGTATTAATGGAAAAAGGCTTTTTCCTGTAAATGACGTTGTGTTGGTTGTATCTCCAACAATATCTAAGATGGTTGGGGTGATGTCCGTTACAAAGGAAAAAGCGGACTGCTTTTGATTAACGGGCATATTCTTGCCTGAGATAATTAAAGGTACTCTTAAACCACCTTCCCCTGCATAAAATTTAAAAAAAGCATTTGGACCAGCCGCCGCTGTGGCAAATTCCGGTCCGATAAAATTCCAAGATCCTTTTTCCCCTAGCTTATCATAATCTCGATGGTAGCCAACTGATTTTAACCATAAGCCCATACCAGGAACTAAAGAAGGATCGCTTGCTTCCGGTCCATTATCAGATGTAATCACAAAAACGGTATTGTCCATTAATCCTTGCTCTTCCAGATATTGCATATAGCGACCGATGTGAAAATCCATTGCATCTATCATCGCTGCATTGACCGCCATTGCTTTTGATTTTATTTTTTTTTCTTCCGCAGATTGACTGTTCCAAGTATTCAAAACAGGCAACATTTCTCCCAATTGGACCTCTTGTCCAACTAAGCCTAATTCTTTTGCTTTGGCAAATCGTTTTTGTCGCAATTTGTCCCAGCCTGCATCATAAACGCCCTCGTATTTATCAATAAATTCCTTTGGTGCCTGAACGGGAATGTGAATGGCTTGAAAAGCGATATAAGAAAAGAAAGGTTGTGCTTTATTAGGTGCTTCCTCCATAAATTGCATCATCTTGTCTACCAAATTACGGGAGGAATAATAGTCTTTCGGCAAATCAATTAATTTGCCATCTTCATACCATTTGGGTTTAGATTGGGTAGGTAAATAAGCTTTGTGTTCATAATTATCTGCCCCTGATGAATCCAAAATAAAACTTCGGTCGAACCCTCGTTTGGTAGGCAATGTGTTGTCGGTATGTCCTAAGTGCCATTTACCAGTAATATAGGTACGGTAGCCTCTTTGCTTTAAATGCGTACCCAATGTCTTTACCTTATCATTTAAAACGCCTTCATATCCCGGTTGGTCTACTTGGTCAGGTGGTAAAAATAAAGGTAGATTGGGAACTCCCGTTAAGTGACTATCATACCCCGTCAACAACATTGCACGAGAAGGGGCGCAAGAAGGAGAAGTATGATAATTAGTAAAAATAGTTCCCCTTTTAGCTAGTTTATCAATGTTTGGCGTAGCGGCCTCTCCCCCATAAACGCCAAAGTCCATTAAAGCCAAATCATCTACTAGAATAAGTACAACGTTTGGAGGCGTATTGTCTTTTTGAGCCAATAATTGGCTTACCAAAAAGAAACAACTTAAAAGCGTAACTAGGTTTTTCATTTTATTTTGCTGTTGATGACCAATTATTCAGTTGGACTTATAACCTTTTTTTTTCATCTAAAATAGCGGGTAAAAAGTATATTTGGCAGAAAACTTCTTTAGAGAGAGGGAATTTGATGTGTATTTTTGCAAAAATACACATCAAATTCCCTGAAAATCTATCCAATTTACTATTTACCTGATGCCAAAAGTAGGCAGAAATTAATATTAAAAAATATTTGGTCGTTACTTAATCGAGCAAATTTGATTTTTTTTTAATTAAAAAAATCAAATTCGCTTCCTTCTAAAGCACCTATCCCATCTACTGTTTGCCTAAAAATTGCTTATATTTGAAACCTAATTGTTGAGATTTTTCTACACAGAAAGTCAAAATATAAAACAGATGATAAAAATTCCTTACGGGATAAGTAATTTTGGAATGCTTGTCAAATATGGTTATAAGTACATAGACCGTACTATTTACATAGAAGAATTAGAAAACCTTAATCCACGTTATTTAGTGTTGGTTCGACCTCGGAGATTTGGAAAAAGTTTGTTTATTTCCTTATTAGAACATTATTATGGTATTCAACATAAAGATGATTTTGAGGAGTTGTTTAAATCCTATTATATTGGACAACATCCTACGCCCTCTGCCAATAAATATTTAATTTTAAAGTTTGATTTCTCTCAGATGGATACATCCTCTTTTGAGAACACTTATGATTCTTTTTTGAATAATGTCAAAGAAAGTGCCTTAGCTTTCTTAAGGACTTATCCTGAATTTTCTGATGCAGAATCTATCAAGGAGATTAAAGCCTATACCTTCCCTGCTCAAATCATGCAACACCTGTTACGTTTGATGAGTTATAAATCTACTAATCAAATGCTCTATCTTTTAATAGACGAATACGACCATTTCGCCAATGAAATACTCTCTTTCCGATTCGCTGAGTTTGATAAAATGGTAGGACAAAATGGCTTTGTCCGTAAATTTTATGAGGCGATTAAGGTAGGTACTCAAAGTGGCATTGTAGATAGACTTTTTATTACAGGGGTTTCTCCACTCACTTTAGACAGTTTTACGAGTGGATTTAATATGTCTACTAATATTAGTCTTTACGAAGAATTTAATGCCATTATGGGTTTTAAGGAAGCAGAAGTATTGGAAATATTGGCGGACATTGAGGTGCCAAAAGAAGAAAGGAGGGAGGTATTAGCCTTAATGAAAAAATGGTATGATGGGTATTTATTTGCAAAAGAAGCCAAAGAACAAATTTATAACTCAGATATGGTGTTGTATTTTGCTTCGCAATATAGTCGTAGTAAACAATATCCAGAAAACTTATTAGACCCAAATATTGCTAGTGATTACACAAAAATTCGACGCTTATTTACCATAAAAGGTAAAGAAACGGAGCATTTGCAATACTTGGATGTCTTATTAAAAACAGGACAAATCAGCGCACGTTTGGTCCGTCAGTTTGAAATAGAAAATAGGTTTGATAAGCACGACTTTATTAGTTTATTATACTACACAGGTATTTTGACGATTGCTGGAAGGGGTTTGATTAATACCTTATTCAGGATGCCCAATTACGTTATCCAACAATTGTATTACCAGTATTTTTATCAAATTATTTTAGAACGAAGTCAATTACTAAGCCAGCAAATTGATTTGAGTGAGTTAGTTATTCCCTTAGCCTTAACACAGGATTTGCAACCTATCATCACGCACACGGAGCAAATTTTGACAGAACTCTCCAATCGGGATAAAATGAATTTTGATGAAAAGTATCTTAAAGTAATTTTAACTTCCATTCTTTTTGCTGCTGGAATTTATACCATTCACAACGAATTTGAGGTCAAAAAATCTAAGACCGCCAAAGGTTATGTAGATATATTACTGCTCAAACGTCCTCCTTTTGAGACTAAATTTCAGTTTGCCATAGAATTAAAATACCTAAAAAAAGCAAGTGCGAGTCAATTGAAAAAAACGAAAGCAGAAGCCATCAGCCAATTGAGCAATTATTTGCAACAGGATGATTATTTGAAAAAATTAAAAGCCTTAAAAAGCTATGTGGTTGTGTTTGTTGGGAATGAGGGGCATTTTTGGGAGGTGACAACGTGATGAATGATAAAGAATAAATTTAGAACGCTTTTATCTCTATGCTCATTTCTCTGCGCCCTATTCTAAATGATTAACCTTTTTTAATAAAATTCGGAAAATCCATCGTTCGTTCACAGCAAATTTGTTCCATCACCTGTTGTAATTGGACCTTTAAAATAGAAATCGTGTGATCTCCTCCTTCATTCCCTAAAGCTGCTACTCCATACATAAAGGCACGTCCCATAAAGGTAAAAGCGGCCCCACTTGCTAAAGAACAAGCAATATCAGGCCCCGAACGAATGCCTGAATCCATCATCACTTTTATTTGGTCGCCATATTTTTTGGCAATTCTAGTCAAAGGTTTGATGGTAGATTCCCCTGCGTCTAATTGCCTACCTCCATGATTAGAAACGATGAGTCCATCAATACCTAATTTAATCGCTTTTTCTGCATCGCTTTCATTGGCAATCCCTTTGATGACCAATTTCCCTTTCCACATATCTCGAATCGGTTTAATCTTTTCCTCATTTAAACGACCAGAAAAAGTAGCATCCATGAATTTTCCTAATTGTTTTAAATCTAAGCCTTTGGGCATATAAGGTTTAAGTGTTTCAAATTCGGGTTGACCGTTAAACAGCGTTCGTAATGCCCAATTGGGTTTACCCATTATTTGAAGCATATTACGGATCGACATATTAGGAGGCATCGCTAAACCATTGCGAATATCTCTAGGTCTAAATCCAAAGGTGGGTACGTCGCTTAGTATCACCAAAACCGGCATTTCTACTGCTGCTGCTCGATTGATTAAATCATCTCTTACCCTGTCTTCGGTTGGATGATACAATTGAAACCAAGCTTTGCCCTCAGTGATTTCTGCGGCTTTTTCAATACTTGCCGTTGTGACCGTACTTAAAATAAAAGGAATGTTATGTTCGAAGGCTGCTTTGGCTAAAATATCGGGAGACTTGGGCCACATCAATCCTTGTAAACCAACGGGTGCTATCCCAAAAGGTGCATCATAAACGTGTCCAAATAATTCCGTTTTTAGACTAGACCCCGTATGTTTGGACAAATAGTGGGGTTGCAATTCTATTTCTCGGATTTCAGCGGTATTCTTCACCAAATTGGTATCTTCATTACAGCCGCCATCTAAATATTCAAAGGCAAATCTGGGGATACGCTTTTTCGCTTTTGCTCTTAAATCTCCTATTGAAGGATAGGCTGAATTGTATTTTAAAGGTTTGCTCATTTTATAGTATATTTTAATGCTTGACTTGCTATCCAGAATAGAGAGCAGAGAAGCGAGAATAGGGATAAAATCGTGCTAAATTAATGAATAAGCAACGATGAAAAAATATTTGATCGTTTTTGAAATGGGCTTTTTTCTAATGGGTTGAAAGCATAAGAGAAAAAAAGTCAATTCAAAAACAAAAGGAACAAATATTTTTTAATCAATACTAGGACTCTAAGAACAAATCTGCTGTTTAGTCTCTAATCTCACTTCTCTGCTCTCTATTCTGAATAGTTATAAAGACCAAATTTTATCCATCAACACCCATTTTTCTCCTGCTTTAGCATTCGGCAAAGCTTGCTGATACTCCCACATCAATGCCTCCCATTCTTGTACCTTTGGATTAGCAGCATCCATTGCGTTTTTTTTATCAAAAGAAAAAGTATCGTTCACTTCTAGTATCATAAATAGTCGATTACCTACTAAATAAATTTCTGCTTTTTCTACACCCGCTGCTTTAATGCTTTGGATGATTTCGGACCAAACTGCCTCGTGGTATTTTTTATATTCCGCTATCAATACAGCATCGTCTTTCAAATCTAAAGCTAAACAATATCTAGTTAATTCCATTTCTTTAATTTACTTAGTAACGACAACTATCCAGAAACGAGACTAGAGACAAAATCTTGCTAAATTAGCAGAAAGTTTCCTTCTTAGGAACGGTGTAGAAATAGATTTACAAATTTAGGGTAGCTTATTTTGTTCTTAGTTTTCGGCTTAAAAACAAGAGTTATGTTGATATAATAACTGTTTTTAAGCTGGAAAATAAGGACAAAAGAAGCAGCCTAAATTGTAAATCTATTTCTACACCGTTCCTTAAAGACGGCTGCATCTCAATTCTCTACTCTCGCTTCTCTGTTCTAACTTATAATGCTCTATCTAAATGAGTGTATCCGCCATCGACAAAAATCAATTGACCAGTGGTATGACTGGATTTATTGGATAACAAAAATGCGACTGTGTCTCCAATTTCTTCGGCCGTTGTCATTCTATTTTCTAATGGAATTTTGGCGATAATTTCTGCTAATTTTTTTTCGGGGTTATCAAAAGTTTTAATCCAGCGATCATATAAAGGGGTATAGCATTCTGCTACAATGACAGCATTTACTCGAATACTATAAGGCAATAATTCGACCGCCCATTCTCGGGTCAACGCATTGCGACCGCCATTGGCAGCAGCATAACCAGAAGTGCCTCCTTGACCAGTAAGGGAAGTTTTTGAACCAATATTTACAATGGCTCCTTTACTTTTTTTTAGGTACGGTAAAGCTAAATGTGCCATCATATAATAATGCGTAACATTGCGCTCAATGGAACGCATAAAATCAGCATAGTTCCCATTTTCTAAGCCTACCCCATCGTTCACCCCTGCATTATTGACCAAGCCATCTATCCGACCAAATTCCTTCACCGCTCTTTCGACCGCCTTAGTACATTGTTCAGGATCCGTCAATTCTGCGATGGCATAAGCTGCTTTTCCACCACTATCTTTGACCGCTTGTACTGCCTTTAAAACATCTGGTTCTTTTCTACTCACAATAAAAGGGATAGCTCCTTCGACTGCTAAGGAAGTCGTAATTCCATAGCCTATTCCTTTGGAACCGCCCGTTACGATGATTAATTTATCTTTTAGATCTAAGTCCATTATATTTCCGCTTTCGACAAATTATAAAAATTTATAGCATTGCCCCCCATAATCTTCGCTTGTTCTGTTGTAGAAAAAGTAGCAATATAATTTTCAACAATCGCTAATTGCTGCTCGTAGCTTGCAGCCAATAAACAAACGGGCCAATCGGAACCATACATCACTCTATCTATACCAAACGCATAAACCACCTGCTCCAAGAATGGCAGGAATTCTTTTTGTACCCACTGGAAATCACCAGTCTCTGTTACCATTCCTGAAAGTTTACAACTTACATTTGGGTATTGTGCCAATGCACGAATATCGACTATCCATTGTTCCTTTATGCCTTCTGAGATTTGTGGTTTGGCAATATGGTCTAATACGAAGCGTTGATTGGGAAATTGTTGAATTAAAGAAGTTGCAGCTGTTAGTTGATGGGCATATACTAAAATGTCATAAGTCAATCCATATTGCGCTAATTGCCTAATGCCCGCTTGAAAATCGGATCGAAGCAAAAAATCATCTGCTTCTCCCTGTGCGATATGGCGAACACCTTTGAATAAATTATTTTCTGAATAGTAAGCAAGCCTTTCCCCTACTCTTTTATCTAATAAATCTACCCACCCTACTACTCCTTTTATAAAGGTATTTTCTGTAGCCAGATTTAATAAAAATTCTGTCTCTATTTCTGATTGATCTGCTTGTACAGCGACACAAGCCGATATTCCATTTTTGTCTAAAATCGGTTTCAGATCTTCGGGTAAAAAATCTTTCCGAATCACCTGCATGCTCTCCTCAATCCAATCATCTCGGATGGGGTCAAATTGCCAAAAATGTTGATGTGCGTCTATCTTTATCATGTTGAAAAGGGGATTACTTAACCATTTAATTTTATAAATCCACCATCTATAGGAAAATCTGTTCCCGTAATAAATGCCGCTTCATCAGAACAAAGATATAAAGCCAAATTAGCGATTTCTTGCGGTTCGCCCATTCTACCAATTGGTTGCGTTTTTGACAAATTTTGGAACATTTCCTTTTCCCTTCCAGGATAATTTTTTGCAATAAAGTTATCTACAAAAGTAGTATGTACTCTGGCAGGTGAAATACTATTACATCTTATATTATAGTCCAAATAGTCTTTAGCAATAGAATAAGTCATGGTCAGCACTGCCCCTTTCGTCATTGAGTAGGCAAACCTATCGGAGAGACCAACCGAGGAAGCAATAGAAGCCATATTGATAATGACCCCATTTTTCTTTTCTTTCATAAAAGGTATGGCTGCTTTGAGACAGTTGTAAACGCCTTTGACATTCACGCTATATAGTCTATCAAAATCCGCTTCGGTCGTATTTTCGACATTTCCTACAAAACCAATTCCTGCATTATTAATTAATATATCAATACCATTATTTAGGCCGTTTATTTTTTCAATGATGGTGGCGACTTCCATTTGTTTAGAGACATCACATTTATGAAAAAAGGCAGTACCGTATTGTGAGAGCAGGTCATTGACCGTCTGCTTACCTGCTGCTTCATTTAAATCTAAGACATGAACAATTGCGCCCATTTCGGCAAAAGTCTCTGACATCGCCTTGCCTATTCCGCTGCCTCCTCCCGTTATTATTGCCGTTTTATTTTTAAGAGTAAATTTCATTTTTAACTTTTATTGTAACTACCTAGTTCTACTTTGGCACTCTATTTTTTTCTTATTCGAGATAGTAGGTAAAAAGTATATTTGGCAAATTTGCTGTCTCTAAAGAATTTATTCCATCTGCCGTTTACCTAATACTATATGCTAGTAAAAATTCCAGAGTGC
>ENA-ORXT01006682-ORXT01006682.1-marine-metagenome-genome-assembly--contig:-NODE-6682-length-10626-cov-2.855152_pt1 | contig 10626 bp, 11 predicted proteins | sample MGYA00237868_ERZ511482 | MGnify/ENA metagenome assembly ERZ511482
TATTGCGTTAAGAGGATGTAGCTCAGGGTCTGATGAGGCTCAAAAATCAACAACAGGAAATCGGAGGAGTTCAAACATTTAGAACGGTATGATTAGTACGTTATGAACAAACGTACGCTGCTGAGCTGTTCCCACTTAACACAGATACAGCCCAGCAGATAGCCAATCAATAAAGACGTGTACGGCGATTAAGTTCACGCTTCAGATTTTTAATGTTACGCTTTACCGCAGCGGCTTTTTCACGCTTGCGGATAGAAGTTGGCTTTTCGTAAAACTCGCGACTTCTTACTTCAGCAACAACACCCGCTTTCTCACAGGTACGCTTGAAACGACGTAGCGCAACTTCAAACGGCTCGTTTTCTCTGATCTTTACGTTTGGCATAAAATTCGATTTCTCAAAACAAAATATTCACTAAGTAGCCGAGCATTATAGCCCGAGTTGCTATCAATTAAAAAGTTGAAAATTAATTTAATTTGCCAAATCGCCAGAAAAGTAGAATTATAGGCGCACATAATTGCCTTGCAGCTTGCCTCAGCTAGGCTAGAATGTTTGGGAGTGTTAGTCTTCCCATACAATTTTTATTGATTATAAAAACAGTAAATCCATATGAAACGATTACTTTTAATATTGGCTCTGGCCTCACTAGTCTCAGCTTGCGCCACCTACAAACCTGTTATTCAGCAAGGAAACGCCTTAGAGCAGGCCACCGTGTCTCGCGTTAAAGTTGGTATGAGCAAGTCACAAGTCGTCGCGACGTTGGGCTCTCCACTAATGCAAGATGATTTCCGGGCTAACCGTTGGGATTATTTGTACTACTCGACTGAGCGAGGCGTTAAATCAGCGCAAAAGAATCTGACCCTCACCTTCAGCAACGGCGTTGTTAGTAAAATTAATTAACCTGCAAACCGATAATCCAAAGGTATTTAAGACGTGCGTAGAAATCCCCTACTCTATAGCGACCCGAGTGAAATCGAAGAGATCCCCAAGTCCGCTCCTGCGACTCCGATCAAGGAAGCCAAAGGCAAATCATCGTTCTTCTTTTATTTTATTATTATAGCCAATTCGCTGCTGGTACTGTTTGTTCTGGGGTTTATTTGGTTTTTATTCCTCAAATCACCGGACATACAGATAAAAGAGATCAGCAACCGCCTGTTCGGCACGGGGAAGCCCACAGAACAGGCCCAACAAAATATAGTTGCACCTGAAATTCAAACTGAAGTAGTGATTTCACCTACGCAGCAAGAAAAAGATGAAACCCAACAAGCAAAGCTCAAGCAAATGCGTGAAAAAGAGGAAATGGCTGCCGAAAGAACTCGTCTTGAGAAGGTTAGAGCAGAAATAGAGCAAGAAAAGTTACGCGCAGCCGAAGCCCAACAAGCGATCAACAGTATGCAACAACAGGAAATTAAACCAAGTGCGGCTGAAGAAGACTTGGCTGAACAAGCAGTGGAAATCGAACAGACGGAAGTTGAAAATTTAACGACAAAGCTATCTCAGGAATCAACAACGCCTGCAACAGTGTCTGGTTCGCAGCCTGAAAAGCCAGCAATTATTCCAACAGCGACTAATGAAGCGAGCGTCAACTCAACAAGTTCACAAGTCGATCTTATTCTCAAAGCACTTAAAGAACAACAGACCAAGCCAGCTGACAGTAACTGACAAAATACAAATTAAGTCAGTATAATTTCTGTTAAAATAACGTATGCAAAACAAATAATCATAATTTAATTTTAGGGAATTCACGATGGCCAAAGGCATCAACAAAGTCATTCTGGTAGGAAATCTGGGCAACGATCCGGAAGTGAAATATATGCCTTCAGGTGGCGCAGTGACTAACATCAGCATAGCCACCACGGATAGCTGGAAGGACAAGACAAGCGGTGAAAGAGTCGATAGAACTGAGTGGCACAGAGTTGTGTTTTTTAACAGGCTTGCAGAAATCGCTGGAGAGTACCTTAAGAAAGGCTCACAGGTTTATGTTGAGGGCGCGTTAAGAACGCGTAAATGGCAAGATCAGAACGGTCAGGACAAATATACGACCGAGATAGTTGGCTCTGAAATGCAAATGCTGGGAAGCCGTAGCGGCGGAAGTGGTTCATTTGATCAGTCTGCACCGCAGCAATCATCGAATCGACCGCCAGCGCAACAATCGGGTGGTCAACAACAAAACAAGCCAAACCAAGCACCACAGCCTGCACAAAACTTTGACGATTTTGACGATGACATTCCGTTTTAGGAGATCACAGATAGCATCTGTTCTGTAAGAGTTATTTAAAAAGCCCCAGTTAATTGGGGCTTTTTTCATGAGTAGTTGGTGTTAGAATCAACTAAGACGAACCAGATATTGGAGATAATATGCCACACAGATCAAATCCTGTGATCGCTAAAAAAGGCCCTTACGTGGTTGAGCTAGAGGAAGGAAAAACCTACTTTTGGTGCGCCTGCGGTCGCTCCGAAAAGCAACCTTTTTGCGATGGCTCACACAAAGATACCGAATTTACTCCAATGAAATTTACCGCTGAAGAAACCAAGAAGTATGGTTTGTGTGGTTGCAAACACACTAAAAACGCTCCCCTGTGTGACAGAGAGCACAATAATTTAGATTAGCTGGCGCTGGCTAAAACGGATGGCTTTTCGCTATTTCTTTTGTAGAGCAAAGCAATATTGCCGATCCGCTGAATCAAAGCCGCCTTATGGTGCTCAGCTAGCGTATCGATAAGTTCATCTCGTTTATCACGATCACCGAGTCCCACTTTGATCTTGACTAACTGATGAAAATTCAAAGCCAAGTCTAGCTCAGTATTGATACTCTCTTTCATGCCGTGCTGCCCAACGGTAACGATTGGGCTTAGTTGGTGTCCAAGAGATTTCAGTTGCTTAATTTGTTTAGTATTTAATTCCATTCGCGGATTGTATGACGTTATGGCCCGAAGCAAAAGTAGTACTCGTTGGTTACAGGAACATTTTGATGATGAGTATGTAAAGCGCTCACAGAAAGAAGGCTACCGGTCACGAGCAGTCTACAAACTTAAAGAACTTCAGGATAAGGATCGCCTGATTCAATCGGGTATGACCATTGTTGACTTGGGTGCAGCGCCAGGAGGATGGAGTCAGCTCGCTGTCGAACTAGCAGGCAAAAATGGCAGGGTAATTGCTAGCGATATATTACCGATAGACCCACTACCCTTTGTCGAATTTATACAGGGTGACTTTACCGAAGAGCGTATTCTTAATGAAATTTTAGATTTAATAGGAAATGATAAGGCTAATATTGTAATTTCGGATATGGCCCCCAATCTAAGTGGTAACGACGCAATTGATCAACCTGGCTCAATTTATTTGTGTGAACTTGCATTGGATATCTCCCGACAAATACTTATGGAGAATGGGGCAATGATCGTCAAATTGTTCCAAGGTGCGGGCTCAGATGAATACCTCAAAGAAGTTAGACAAAACTTCAAAAAGGTGAAAATACGCAAACCGAAAGCATCCAGAGCACGAAGTCGGGAAGTATACGTTGTAGCGCAATGTTATTTTTCTACCAATTAGTTAGCACGATGATGTCATTTAAAGCATGTTAGAATAGCTTTAATAGTGGGTACCTAAACAGCTTAATAGAGGACTTTTTCTTGAGCGAATTAAACAAAAACATTCTGATGTGGGTGGTGATCGCTCTGGTATTAATCGGAGTTTTCAGTAAGTTTCAAGAACCTACCGCCACATCCAATAATTTAGCTTACTCTCAGTTTCTTGATCGCGTTAAGAATAAAGAGATTCGTAAGGTCGAGATCAGGGGTCAATCCATCGTTGGCTATACCAGCAACAATGAGACGTTTAAAACTTATGCGCCTTTGAATGACCCTAAAATGTATGATGAATTGCTGACAAATGACGTGCAGGTTCAGGTTGATCCGCCTGAGGGTCGCAACATCCTTGTCGACATATTAATCAACACCATACCATTCCTGATTATCGTAGGCCTTTGGATCTACATCATGCGTCAAATGCAAGGTGGCGGCGGAAAAGGCGGCCCAATGTCATTCGGCAAGAGCAAAGCTCGCATGATGACGGAAGACCAGGTAAAGGTGACTTTTGCTGATGTCGCGGGCTGTGAGGAAGCTAAAGACGAGGTCTTTGAGCTTGTAGAATTCCTGCGTGACCCAAGCAAGTTCCAGAAACTCGGTGGAAAAATACCCCGAGGCGTGCTGCTGGCAGGATCACCTGGTACTGGTAAGACACTACTGGCTAAAGCCATTGCCGGTGAAGCTAAGGTTCCATTTTTCAGTATTTCTGGTTCAGACTTTGTTGAAATGTTCGTAGGTGTCGGTGCCTCACGTGTACGCGATATGTTTGAGCAGGCTAAGAAACATGCCCCATGCATTATCTTTATCGACGAAATTGATGCGGTTGGACGCAAGCGTGGCGCTGGCGTTGGCGGTGGGCACGATGAGCGTGAGCAAACGCTGAACCAACTGCTGGTTGAGATGGATGGCTTTGAAGGTACTGAAGGCGTTATTGTTATTGCTGCAACCAACCGTCCAGATGTACTAGACCCTGCTCTACTGAGACCTGGTCGATTTGATCGTCAGGTAGTTGTTCCATTACCAGATGTTCGTGGCCGTGAGCAAATTCTGAAAGTACACATGCGTAAGGTGCCATTAGGCAATGATGTAAAACCTTCTTTATTGGCTCGTGGTACGCCTGGATTCTCTGGTGCTGACTTGGCAAACCTTGTTAATGAGGCAGCTCTGTTCGCTGCTCGAACCGAGAAGCGCACCGTTAACATGGAAGAGTTTGAAAAAGCTAAAGACAAGATTATGATGGGTGCCGAACGTAAATCCATGGTGATGAACGAGAAAGAAAAGCGTAACACTGCCTATCACGAAGCGGGTCACGCGATTATTGGCCTTAAGGTACCGGATCATGACCCCGTGTACAAAGTGACGATTATTCCTCGTGGTCGGGCACTAGGCGTGACTATGTTCCTTCCTGAAGAAGAGCGTTTTAGCCACAGCAAAGAGTCGCTGGAAAGCCAGATTTCAACCTTATTTGGTGGACGTCTTGCAGAAGAAATAATTTTTGGCAAGGACAGTGTCACTACAGGTGCTTCTAATGACATAGAGCGAGCTACTGCCATTGCACGCAACATGGTCACTAAATGGGGTCTTTCTGAAAAGCTGGGGCCGTTGGCTTACAGTGAGGAAGAAGGTGAAATTTTCTTAGGCGGCGCGACGACATCTCACAAACAAATGTCTGACGAAACTGCTCAGGCAATTGATTCTGAAGTGCGTTCGTTTATCGATCGTAATTATGATCGCGCCGAGACAATACTCAAAGAAAACCTTGATACACTACATCTGATGGCTGAAGCACTAATCAAGTATGAAACAATTGACAGTGATCAGATTAAGGAAATCATGAGTGGCAAGCCACCTACCCCGCCAGAAGGTTGGAACGATGACGATAATCCTGAAGATGGTGGAGATGGCGAAGTAGTTGTTGATGAGAATGCTGATGAAGTAGATGAAGTCGTTAACGCAGATCCTGCAAGTTCACACTAATCAAAGTTAGATCAAGGTGTGATCAGTTGTTACTGATCACACCTTAGCCAAAAAACAGTTTTGTCCTGTATAATAATCCTAGAATAAATAATCGCTGGAATGAGTTGGTACCAACCAACTCAAGTTAGGTCTAATCGCTAACACTTCAGTAAAAATAAACAAACACGGAAATAATAACAATGGGAAGAAAGTACTTCGGAACCGATGGCATTCGTGGTGAGATCGGCACCTATCCAATGACTCCAGACTTTGTTTTGAAACTCGGATGGGCAGCGGGTAAGGTACTTGCTAATCAAAAGAACCCTCTCGTTGTGATTGGTAAAGACACCAGGATCTCTGGCTATATGCTTGAATCCGCCCTGGAGGCCGGCTTAGTCGCTGCGGGTGTCAATATCAGACTTCTCGGGCCAATGCCAACACCGGCCATTGCTTATTTGACTAAAACCTTCAGAGCATCCGCAGGTATCGTTGTCAGTGCATCACATAACCCGTATCAAGATAATGGCGTAAAATTCTTCTCCGCTAATGGTACCAAGCTGGCCGATGAAACTGAGATGGCGATCGAAAGCTATCTTGAGCAAGACATTGTCACTGTACAGTCTTCTCAGCTGGGTAAGGTCGTTCGTGTGAATGATGCAGGTGGTCGCTATATCGAATTCTGTAAGCGTGCGCTTCCACCGGAACTCAAACTTGAGGGCTTAAAAATCGTTGTGGATTGCGCCAATGGTGCAACTTATGACGTTACACCGCACGTTTTAGCTGAGTTAGGTGCTGACCTGGTCACCATTGCTAACTCTCCTAATGGCCGAAATATCAATGACGAATGCGGCGCTACTTCACTGGATATGCTTTGCAAACAAGTACTGCTGCATGAAGCTGATCTTGGTATTGCTCTAGACGGGGATGGCGACCGATTAATGATGGTTGATCACACTGGCGCGGTGATAGACGGGGATGAAATACTCGCGATAATAGCCAAACACCGTTTAACGGATGAGAGCCTTGGAAAAGACGTTGTTGGCACCTTAATGAGCAATCTTGGGCTTGAACAGTCCATTCAGGGAATGGGGCTGAACTTCCATCGTGCTAAGGTGGGTGACCGCTATGTCATGGAAAAACTCTTAGAGCATAATGGCCTTCTAGGTGGCGAATCATCTGGTCACATTATCATTCGTGACAGAATAGAAACAGGTGACGGCACCATTGCAGCACTTCAGGTATTACAGGCAGTCATTGAGACGGGGCGCTCGTTACATGAGCTTAAACATGTCATGACTAAATTTCCTCAAACATTAATCAATGTCGACCTAAGTGGTTCAGTTAACGTTGATAAAAACAATCGGATACAACAATCTGTTCAAGATGCTGAATCTCAGCTAGGAGACCGCGGACGCGTACTCCTTAGAGCATCAGGAACTCAGCCACTAATCCGGGTTATGGTTGAGGGCCAGGATGAAAATGAAACGGCCATGCTCGCCTCGGGTATCGCTGAGGTTGTTAGCGCAGAAGCTGCACTGGCAAGTTAGACAAGCGACTAATTGCAGAGCAAAGCGGCTGGTAACTAAAACTACCAGCCGCTAAATCACTTCACCTGAATCAAGTAATCAACGTACCATTTGATTTTATCGGTAACTGTCGATACCTGGACAAGAGCACACTAAATTCCTATCTCCAAACACATTGTCCACACGACTAACTGTTGGCCAATATTTACTTGCGACTGAAACACCGACTGGGAATACAGCCTGCTCCTGAGTGTAAGGTCTCTCCCAATCGCCCGTTAAATCCTTAATGGTATGGGGTGCATTTACCAAAGGATTATCTTCGATTGTCCATTCGCCAGAGTGCACCTTACTCACCTCTTCTCTGATAGCGATCATTGCATCACAAAAGCGATCCAACTCCGCTTTGGACTCGGACTCAGTAGGCTCAATCATTAGTGTTCCCGCCACAGGAAAAGACATGGTTGGTGCATGGAAACCATAGTCCATCAAACGCTTAGCTATATCTTCTTCAGAAATACCCGTGTCAGCTTTAATCGGGCGTATATCAATAATACACTCATGGGCCACGCGGCCATTCTCCCCTTTAAACAAAATAGGATAATGGCCAGTTAATCTACTCATAATGTAGTTGGCATTGAGAATCGCTAACTCAGTGGCACGTTTAAGGCCGTTACCACCCATCTGTTTGATGTAAGCCCACGAGATTGGCAAAATAGCCGCACTACCGTAAGGCGCTGCTGAGACCGCACTGTTTCCGGGCTCTTTATTGTCAACAGAACTCACCACATGGCTCGATAGAAACGGCGCTAAGTGTGACTTTACGCCAATCGGCCCCATACCCGGACCGCCTCCGCCATGAGGAATGCAGAACGTTTTATGCAAATTTAAATGCGAGACATCAGAACCAAATTTGCCTGGTTTACATAAACCAACCTGCGCATTAAGATTGGCACCGTCCATGTACACCTGACCACCGTATTGGTGGGTGATTTCACAAAGTTCAACGACCGCCTCTTCAAATACACCATGGGTAGAGGGATAGGTAATCATGACGCTTGATAAATTTTCCGCATGCTCCTCAGCTTTGGCCCGGAAATCTTTTATGTCGACATTACCGTTTTTATCACACTCTACAATCACCACTTTTAAGCTAGCCATCGCCGCTGAGGCTGGATTAGTTCCATGCGCAGAACTTGGAATGAGACAAACATTGCGATGGCCTTCACCACGACTGGCATGATAGCGACTGATAGCAACCAGCCCGGCATACTCGCCCTGCGCACCGGAATTGGGCTGACTTGAGATAGCGTCATAGCCTGTGATTTCTGCCAGATACGCTTCAAGCTCAGCAATCATCGTACGATAGCCCACTGTCTGCTCTTTCGGAGCAAACGGGTGAATATCAGCAAACTCTGGCCAAGTGACCGGCAACATCTCGCTCGTAGCATTGAGCTTCATGGTACAGGAGCCCAAAGGAATCATACCGTGAGTCAGTGAAAAATCTTTATTTTCCAGACGCTTGAGATAACGTAGCATCTCAGTTTCTGAGTGATAAGAATTAAACACAGGATGCGTTAGATAATCAGTATCCCGCTGATATGGCTCAGGGATCGCGGAAACAGCATCAATACAATCTGCATCCAGAGCCTCTAGCGCTAAACCATGCCCCTCACCGATTAATACATCCAATAGCGCAGCAATATCCGCGCGCGTTTTGCGCTCATCAACGCTCAAACTAAGTTTATCCTCATCCAACAGGCGTAAGTTAATCCCAGCATCTAATGCCCGTTGATAGGTCTTATCCCTGTCATCGCCAAGATTAACGGTTAAGGTATCAAACCAACTATCGTTTTCTAGTTTGAATCCTTTTTGCTGAAGTGCCAGCGCCACTATACTTGTCATTCGGTGGATGCGTTGTGCGATCTGTTTAAGACGTTCCGGGCCGTGGTATACCGCATAGAGGCCAGCCATATTCGCCAGCAGCGCCTGAGCCGTACATATATTTGAAGTCGCCTTATCTCGTCGAATGTGTTGTTCACGGGTTTGTAAGGCCATACGCAGTGCAGTGTCACCCTTCTTATCGACCGACACACCGATTAAGCGGCCCGGCATGGTGCGTTTAAATTTATCGCGCACTGCAAAAAATGCAGCATGTGGACCGCCGAAGCCCATGGGAACCCCAAAGCGCTGTGCAGACCCCAACACCACATCAGCACCCAATTCGCCGGGCGCTTTTAACAGCAGCAAGCTCATCAGGTCGGCAGCCACACAAACCAGCGCTTGTTGCTCATGCGCTTGACTGATAACAGACTCGATATTGCTTATCGCGCCGGTCGTATCAGGATATTGCAGCAATACACCGAATACTTCGTGTTCGCTTAGCTCTGATGTGACATCACCTACTATCAACTCATAGCCAAAATAATGGGCGCGTGTCTTCAAGACATCCAATGTTTGGGGATGAACCTTATGATCGGCAAAAAACTTATCACTTTTGATCCGGTTAGAACGCTTACACAGTGCCATCGCTTCTGCCGCAGCCGTCGCCTCATCTAACAATGATGCATTCGCAATATCCATGCCGGTTAGGTCAGTCACCATCTGCTGATAATTTAGTAAGGCTTCCAAACGACCCTGAGAAATCTCTGGCTGATAAGGCGTGTAAGCAGTATACCAACCCGGGTTTTCAAGCACATTGCGCAAAATAACCGGCGGCACGACCGTATCGTAGTACCCCATACCGATATAAGAGGTGGCCACCGTATTTTGTTTGGCTAACTGCTTTAGGTAATCGAGAGAATCCTGCTCTGAACAAGCATCACTGAGCGCTAGTGGTTCATTAAGCAATATCTTGGCCGGTACGGTCTGACGAACCAACTCATCTAAACTCGCTGCCCCAATCATCTCCAACATAGCGTTAACCGCTAATTCATCAGGGCCATTGTGACGTGAGATAAAATCATCTTTTTGTTCAAGCACTGACAATGAATGTGCTACGGAATTGTTCATACACGGGTTCCCCTAAAGGGTTATTTCTTAAGCGTTTTAAGCGTCTAAAGTATCTGCGTAGCCATCAGCATCAAGTAACGCTGCAATTTGCTCTGGCTGCTCTGGTTTCATTTTGAATAACCAACCATTGCCAAAAGGGTCTGTATTCACCTGCTCTGGTTCATCTTCCAAAGCAGCATTAATAGCGATAATTTCGCCTGAGATCGGTGCATAAACATCTGAAGCCGCCTTGACTGACTCAACCACCGCGCATTGATCACCCGCCGCTAACACCGAACCTTCTTCTGGCAGTTCGACAAAGACTAAATCACCCAATAATTCCTGGGCATTGTCAGTGATGCCGATGGTGACTGTTCCATCGTCGTTGCTCTGTACCCACTCATGGGATTTTGTATATTTCAATTCTGTCGGTAAGTTACTCATTGTTTTATCTCCATGGGGAAAAAATATTTATCGTTAATGATCATTAGGATTCAAGCATTGATTTGCCGTTGCGAACAAACACCGGCTTTACAACCTGAGCCGTAAGGCGTTTACCGCGTATCTCAAC
>ENA-ORXT01006685-ORXT01006685.1-marine-metagenome-genome-assembly--contig:-NODE-6685-length-10623-cov-2.727385_pt1 | contig 10623 bp, 10 predicted proteins | sample MGYA00237868_ERZ511482 | MGnify/ENA metagenome assembly ERZ511482
TCCCGATAGAGGCAGATTTGAGCCCCGGCATATGTTCGGTAACAATGCGCAGCCCGTTGGACAGCGTGTGCAGTTGAATGGTCAAGCGGTGATCCGTTCTTTGATAAGGGCTTGGATAGCATTGAGGTCATGCGCCACGCGTGTCACACGCTCTGGCCTGTCAAATAGGTCGGCCATACGGTCGGGCAATGGCGGGTGAACCCCTGTTGCGTCTGCGACAGCCGCCGGGAATTTCGCAGGGTGCGCTGTGGCAAGTGTAACCATTGGTGTCGTACCAAGATGACCTTCGGCCACATGTACGCCAACCGCAGAATGCGGGCATAGCAATTCGCCGTGCTGCGTCACGTAAGTCTTGATCGCAGCCGTTGTTTCGTCTTCGGATGCGCGCCCCGATTTGAAGGTGTCGCGCAGCATTTGGTAGGCACCTTGGCTGATCTTAAAGCCGCCCTTTTGCAAGTCAGCCATCTGTGCTGCAACGGTGTCGCCGTCGCGATCGTAGGCGTCAAACAAGACCCGTTCAAAATTGGAACTCACCTGAATATCCATCGACGGGCTGATCGACGGGGTCACACCTTCTTTGGTGTACGCACCCGTCTGAAACGTGCGGTGCAGAATGTCGTTCTGGTTTGTCGCAACAACCAAGTCGGCAATCGGCAGGCCCATCTTTTGCGCGATATAGCCTGCAAAGATATCACCAAAGTTACCCGTGGGCACCGTAAAGCTTACCTCGCGTTGCGGCGCACCAAGGCTTACGGCGGCTGTGAAATAGTAAACCACCTGCGCTAACACACGCCCCCAGTTGATCGAGTTGACGCCAGCTAACTTCACATCTTCGCGGAAAGCAAAGTCGTTGAACATATCCTTGAGCATCGCTTGGCAATCGTCAAAATCACCATCGACGGCCAGTGCGTGCACGTTTGCCTCTGTCGGGGTGGTCATCTGGCGGCGCTGCACCTCGGACACACGGCCGTGCGGGTACAGGATAAACACATCAACGTTTGAAAGCCCCCTGAATGCTTCAATCGCGGCAGAACCTGTGTCGCCAGATGTGGCCCCCACGATAGTCACGCGGTCACCCGAACGGCCCAATGCCTTTTGAAACATCTGACCGATCAATTGCATCGCGAAATCTTTGAACGCCAGCGTCGGTCCGTGGAACAGTTCTAGCAAAAAGTGGTTCGGGGCCAATTGCACCAAAGGCGCGCGCGCCGCGTGGCCAAACACGGCATAGGCGTCAGCGATGATCTTGCGAAATTCAGCATCAGTGAAGGTGTCGCCAATGAAAGGCTTCATCACTGTGAATGCCACGTCTTCATACGACTGGCCCGCCATCGCGGCGATGGCTGATTGATCCAGCGTCGGCACGGTTTCAGGCACATATAGCCCGCCATCAACGGCAAGTCCCGTCAGCATTGCCTGTTCGAATGTCAGTGCAGGCGCTTGGCCACGGGTTGAGATATAGCGCATGTCAGGCGTCCTTCTGGCGCAATGTGCGCACGATCAGATAGTATGTCATCACAGCCCAAACGGCGGCAAGCAGGAACCATGTGATCGCGTATTCGCGGTGATCGTTTTTAATTGTGACAGTGTTCACAGGCAATGGCGTAAGCCGCGTGTCAGCCGATGTCGATGTCCGCACAACCACCATCAAAGGCTGCGTGTCGAGCGCGTTCGACATTGCAACCACGTCACGCGCAAACCAGATGTTCCGGCCTAAATCCGGTTCAGGTGTGGATGAGTTACGATCATCCGGCCAGATCAGATTGCCCACAATTTGGGTCTGTTGTTGTTGCGGCCCGACATTTTTATCGTCAAGTTCCAACAACCCCTGATCAATCAAAATGCGGCGACCGTCAGACACCTCGAACGCGGAAATCACGCGGTAGCCAGTGCCAGCGGCAGTGCCGGACACCAGCACATGCAGCTCGGGGCCTGTGGGTGTGCCACTGATTGCGACAGGCTGATAATTGTTTTCCGCGACGGACACGCTGTTGGACAAGGACTGCGGTGCGGCACTGATCCGCGCCTCGATATTAGCAATAATATCCTCTTTCCATTGCAACCGTTGTAGTTGCCAAGCGCCAAGGTAAATCAGCACGGCAACACCGGAAATACCAAGGACAAGGGGGAAGATGATCTTGCGCACGCCGGGGTCCATCCAATGAAAAACGCGCAGAGGGATCCCCTGCGCGTTTGCTATAGCTGTGAAGGCTGTCGGGGTGAAGCCCTACTGTGGCCTAGCCACCCCAGACATAGATTGCGGCAAACAGGAACAACCACACCACGTCAACAAAGTGCCAGTACCAAGCTGCGGCTTCAAAACCGATGTGCTTTTCAGCTGTGAAGTGACCGCGGCGCACACGCAGATAGCACACGAACAAGAAGATCGTGCCGATCACAACGTGGAAGCCGTGAAAGCCGGTCGCCATAAAGAAGTTCGCGCCATAGATATTGCCAGAGAACCCAAAGGCCGCATGGCTATATTCATAAGCTTGGAAACCGGTAAAGATCGCACCCAGAAGGACGGCGATGATCAACCCCCACTTCATGTCTTCACGGTTATTCTCGTGGACCAGCGCGTGGTGTGCCCACGTCGCCGCAGCACCAGAGCACAGCAGGATCAGCGTATTGATAAGCGGCAGGTGCCACGCGTCAAATGTCTCGATCCCGACGGGTGGCCAAACGCCATCAATTGCAGGGCTTTGCGGACCCATCGGGTACATCGCATGTTTGAAAAACGACCAGAACCAAGCAGCAAAGAACATCACTTCGGACATGATGAACATGATAAAGCCGTATCGCAGGCCGATGCGCACAACAGGTGTGTGATCACCAACGTGGCTTTCGTTCACAACCTCTGCCCACCAAGCGTACATAACGTACAGCGTCAGTGCGAGACCGATCAGGAACATGTAAGGGCCACCACCCTGCTTTGGCATCCAAAGGACAGCGCCAAATAGCATGATAAAAGCACCCAAACTGCCCAAAAACGGAAAGATGGACGGTGGAAGAATGTGATAGTCGTGGTCTTTTTCGTGGGCCATGGTCGTGTTCCCTGCGGGTTTCGTCGTGTTAATTGTCTATGGAGGCTGGCTGGTCAGATGTCAAAGCAAGGCTGGCTTGTGTGGCATCATCGGGCAAATCGATTTCGTAGAATGTGTAGCCAAGCGTGATGGTGTGGATATATTTGCCTTCGCGGTCGTCCACGATTGCAGGGTCCACAAAAAAGCTGACCGGCATCATCACCGTTTCGCCGGGCATAATAAGCTGCTCTTCAAAGCAGAAGCATGCGATCTTGTCAAAGAACGCGCCCGCCTCGTACGGGGTCACGTTGTAGGCGGCTGATCCAGCAACGGGGACATTTGTCGGATTATGCGCTTCGTAAAACGCCAATCCCGTCTCGCCAATCCGCAATGTCATTTCACGGACTTCGGGCTTGAATGTCCACGGCATGTCGCGATCAAGCGACGCGTCAAAACGGACGGTAATGGTCTGGTCCAGTATCACGTCTGATCCGGCCTCTGCGACATTTGTCGCACCGCCAAAACCGGTGACACGGCAGAACCAATCGTAAAACGGGACGGACGCAAAGGACAGCGATGCCATCACACCAACCACGGCCAGCGTTTGAAACAGGGTCCGCTTTGGACCTTGGATATGTGGAAACAACGCCATTACTGTGAAGGCTCCTGTTCGGGAATGATCTGAGGGCGGGCGACATGGTCAAAGTTTTCAAACTTCTTGGCATCACCAAGCTCTAGCACCTTTACCACAGTCAGACCAAACACCAGACCGACCATACCAAGCAGCAGCAGGCCAACGCCGATGTTGCGGCCTTTGCGGCGTTGATGCACCGGATGTTCAACATGAATTGCCATTACCAGCCCATTCCATTTGTGCGTAGCGCTGCATCGACAAGCAAGGCCACGAAGTGTGCGAACAAATAGTACAGCGACACTTTGAAGACCTTAATTTCGACAGCGAATTTATCAGCGGCAGCAGTTTCCTCGTCGCGTTGCCAGATATCGTAGGCCCCCTTCAGGAACCATGCGTTCATGACCAATGCTGTGACCAGATAAACTGGACCACCAATCGACGTCAGCGAAATACCCAAAGCCACAGGCACCAACAAGATCGTGTAGACCAGAACATGGTTGCGCGTGACACGGCGACCGTGAGTTTCGGTCAGCATCGGCACGCCTGCGTCGCCATAGTCGGTCTTGACGAAGATCGCCAAAGCCCAGAAATGCGGCGGCGTCCACATGAAAATCAGCGCAAACATCAGGACGGATTCAATGGACACACCACCCGTTGCGACAGCCCATCCGATCATCGGTGGGAATGCACCAGCCGCACCACCAATGACAATGTTGTGCGGCGTCGCACGTTTAAGCCACATCGAATAGACGACCGCATAAAAGAAAATTGTAAACGCAAGCAGGCCAGCAGCGAGCGCGTTGGTCGCAAGCCAAAGCAAGACAACCGAAAAGCCCGACAACGCAAGCCCGATGCCCAATGCTTCACCAGGTTGCACGCGGCCATCAGGGATCGGACGCTTGGCGGTCCGCTTCATCTTGGCGTCGATGTCGGCGTCCCACCACATGTTCAACGCACCAGACGCCCCCGCCCCGACTGCGATGCAAAGGATCGCCAGAAATCCGATAAACGGATGGACAGACACAGGTGCAACTAGCAGTCCGACAAGTGCCGTGAAGACAACAAGCGACATCACACGCGGCTTAAGAAGCGCGAAGTAATCGCCCATCTGTGCCTCGTAGTCGCTTTGCAAAGTTGTGTCGGTCATGCGTCCAGCTTCAATTGTAGATGACGATGATAGCAAGCCCGAAGGCTTGCCAGAATTTGTTTAGACGCCGTTTTCGATTTTAGCTTCTGAAAGCCATGTGTCGTATGTTTCTTGGCTAACGACCTTCACAGTGATCGGCATATAGGCGTGATCCTTGCCGCAAAGCTCTGAACACTGGCCAAAATAAACGCCCTCACGCTCTGCCGCGAACCATAGCTGCGCAAGACGGCCCGGTACGGCGTCTTGCTTCACACCGAACGCAGGGATCGTCCAAGAGTGGATGACGTCCGCACCAGTCACGGTCATCACGACTGTCGCACCAACGGGTACAACAACGGCCGTATCTGTCGCCAGACGGTACAGATCATCCGAATAGCCGAAATCTGCCAATTCGTCGCGTGCCAGCATATAGCTTTCGAACTCGACACCGTCGTCGACATATTCGTAACCCCAGTACCACTGGTAGCCCGTGACCTTGATATTGATGTCAGCGGCTGGAATTTCCTGCTGCTTGAACAACACGGGCAAAGAGAACGCGCCGATAAAGACCAAGATCACAATCGGGATCACGGTCCATGCCACCTCAAGTGCTGAATGGTGCGTGAACGTCGCCGGTGTTTTGTTCACCTTGTGGTTATAACGCAAGGCAATCCAGATCATCAGGCCCGTCACGAAAAGCGAGATGATTGTGATGATCACCAGCAACATGTTATCCAACCACACGACGTCGCGCATGATCTCTGTTGCTGCAAACTGGAACCCAGTGCCGCCAAGTTCTGGCGCACCGATAATCTCAAGCTCTTGCGTTACCTGTTGGGCAACAGCAGAAGACCCTGCCAGCAAAAGGCCGAATGTGGCCCAAATCGAAGTCGCAAGTGAAGTCAGTCGCATATCAAACCCTGTCTGTCGCCATGCGCCAAAGGCGCTATCATGGGTGTCCGCTTACATCTTGAAACGGAATCCCGTTGTATCTTGTCGATCATGTCCCATATCCTGATGAACAACTCAAGAACCACAGTTGCGGCATTGGGTCGCTTTGTTGCGCCACAGTCCACAAAGTTGGTTGCTTGCCAGAATGCCATAAAGGAAAAATGAATGACCACTGACGCTTTTCGCCCGTTCGAGACTCATCTGGACCAAGACACTGCATTGTCAATGGTCCAAGAGGCCACGGCAGGCGCCGATGATGGCGAATTGTTCTTGGAACGCCGCCGGTCAGAGGTGATCTCGTTTGACGACGGGCGCGTCAAGAACGCAAGTTTTGATGCCTCTGAAGGGTTCGGCCTGCGCGCTGTGCGTGGTGAAACGGCTGGTTACGCACATTCCACAACGATCAATGAACAAGCGTTAAAGCGCGCCGTGGCCACAGCGCGGCTGGCCGTCGGTGACGGCGGCGGCACATTGGCGGACGGCCCTGTTGGCACAAATCAAAAGCTGTATTCCGACGAAGATCCGATGTTGCAGGCAACGTTTCCTGCAAAAATCGACCTGTTAAAAGAAATCGACGCGTTTACACGCGGGTTGGACAAACGCGTGGTGCAAGTATCCGCCAGTGTTGCCGCGTCACACCAAGAGGTTTTGATTTTGCGCCCCGAAGGCACGTTGGTGACGGACACGCGGCCAATGTCGCGAATCAACATCTCTGTGATTGTCGAACAAAATGGCCGCCGCGAAAGCGGTAGCATGGGTGGCGGCGGTCGCGCGGGTCTGATCGGTCTTATCGCGCGGGATCATTGGGAAGGTGTCGCGCAAGAAGCGTTGCGCATCGCCTTGGTCAACCTTGACGCCGAACCCGCCCCTGCCGGTGTGATGGACGTTGTTCTTGGGCCAGGCTGGCCGGGCATTTTGCTGCACGAGGCGATCGGTCACGGGCTAGAGGGTGACTTTAACCGCAAAAGCACATCTGCTTTCGCGGGGCTGATGGGGCAACAGATTGCCGCCAAAGGTGTCACAGTTCTGGACGACGGCACGATTCCTGATCGTCGCGGGTCTATCACAGTTGACGACGAAGGCACACCAAGCGCCAAGAACACGTTGATCGAAGACGGTGTCTTGGTCGGCTATATGCAAGACCGCCAGAACGCACGCCTGATGGGTGTTGACGCCACAGGCAACGGGCGGCGCGAAAGCTATGCGCACGCACCGATGCCACGGATGACCAATACGTTCATGCTGGCAGGTGACGCTGATCCGGCGGGCATGGTCGCGGACCTCAAGGACGGGATCTATGCTGTGGGCTTTGGTGGTGGTCAGGTCGATATCACCAATGGCAAGTTCGTCTTTAGCTGCACCGAAGCCTACCGCGTCAAAAACGGCCAGATCGGCGCGCCAGTCCAAGGCGCCACATTGATCGGCGACGGCGCCACGGCATTAAAGCATATCCGCGAGATCGGCAATGATCTGGCACTTGACCCCGGCATTGGCAATTGCGGCAAAGCGGGGCAATGGGTGCCCGTCGGTGTGGGCCAGCCAAGCCTGACAATTGGCGGGCTGACTGTCGGCGGCGCCAGCACATGATTATTTTGCGTCTCGGGTTTGAGAATTTTACATCTTTTTAACCAAAGAGGCGCAATTTCAATTTAGCAACAGGTGAAGCGCGGGACTTTTAGGAATGACTGACACTTCCAATCCCCCCCCTCTCCCACACACATCGGAAGACGACTTGTTTCATCGCCTTCGCTTGTTGCGCTCTCGCCGCGTTGGGCCTGTGACTTATTGGCGACTGATTGCAGAACATCAAACAGCGCTTGCTGCACTGGCAGCCTTGCCTGATGTGGCGCGCGACGCAGGCGTTCAGGATTACCGCATCTGCCCCGAGGGCGTTGTGCGTGCTGAACTGAACGCAGGCCGTGCCGCGGGTGCGACGCTGATCACAGACTTGCATCCACATTATCCATCCCAACTGCGCGACCTTGGCGATGCCCCGCCAATCTTTTGGGCACTTGGTGACATCACTTTGCTGTCGCGTCCTATCATCGCACTTGTGGGCGCGCGAAACGCGTCGTCATTAGGCACACGCATGGCGCAACGATTGGCGACCGACTTGGCCGATGCAGGCTTTGTCGTTGTGTCAGGACTTGCACGCGGGGTTGATGCGGCCGCACACCTTGCGTCGCTGAATGGCGGGACCATTGCAGTGCAAGCAGGCGGTGTCGACGTGGTTTATCCTGTCGAAAATGCAAACCTTGCACACAACATTGCTGACAAAGGGCTTCGCATTTCGGAAATGCCAATGGGTTTACAACCACAAGCACGTCATTTTCCCGGACGCAACCGGATCATCTCGGGACTTGCACGCGCAGTCGTTGTTGTCGAAGCTGCGGCAAAATCAGGTAGCTTGATCACCGCCCGTAACGCACTTGATCAAGGACGCGAGGTGCTTGCAGTTCCTGGCCACCCGTTTGATGCGCGCGCGTCAGGCTGTAATATGTTGATCCGCGATGGCGCGCATTTGATCCGGTCCGCACAAGATGTGATCGACGTAATTGGACCCGCCAAAGATCTACACCCCGAATTGCCCCTTGCACAGGCGCCTGTCACAAAACCCAAATTAAAAGACACCGCAGCCTTGCACCAAAAAATACTTGATCGCCTTGGTGCGTCACCGATTGCAGAAGACCAACTTATCCGTGATCTGGCACAAGATGCACGCGGCATCGCACCAATTCTGGTCGATTTGGAATTACGCGGTCAGATCATTCGCCAAGCAGGTGGGCTATTGGCGAAAGCAGTATAAGACCTTATTTGCTAATCTGACGCAGTAAAATTACCGCGTTAATTGAACGCATTGACAATCGCCTCACTGTCGCCACATCTTCCGCGTCCAAGTTGCACCTCGTGTTTTTGAAGGATTCCTATGCCAGTTGTCGTCGTTGAATCGCCCGCTAAGGCCAAGACAATCAACAAGTATTTGGGGAACGATTATACTGTTCTAGCCTCATATGGTCACGTCCGCGACCTGCCACCAAAAGATGGATCGGTGTTGCCAGACGAAGATTTCCATATGAAATGGGAAATCGCGACCGACAGCAAAAAGCACATCAAGGCGATTGTTGACGCGCTTAAAAACGATCCTGAACTGATCCTCGCGACGGACCCCGACCGCGAGGGAGAGGCGATCTCATGGCACCTGACCGAAGCTTTGATGGCCAAAAAAGCGATCAAGAAAGACACCCCCGTCAGCCGCGTTGTGTTCAATGCGATCACCAAAACAGCCGTAACAGAGGCGATGAAAAACCCGCGCCAAGTTGATGTGCCACTGGTTGACGCATACCTTGCGCGCCGTGCTTTGGACTACCTTGTAGGCTTTAATTTATCCCCAGTTTTGTGGCGCAAATTGCCAGGCGCAAAATCAGCGGGCCGCGTGCAATCCGTCACATTGCGGATAATTGTAGAACGCGAGATGGAGATCGAGGTCTTCCGCGCGCAAGAATACTGGACTGTGAAGGCGTTGTTGACGTCTGACCGTGGACAGACATTCGAGGCGCGCTTGACCACGCTGGCGGGCGACAAGCTGGACAAATTCAGCATTGAAAATGCAACGCAAGCCGAATTGGCCGTGCAGGCGATCAACAGCCGCGATCTAACCGTACAATCAGTCGAGGCGAAACCCGCCAGCCGCAACCCGTCCCCGCCATTTATGACATCAACGCTGCAACAAGAGGCAAGCCGCAAATTCGGCTTTGGTGCGCGCCAAACCATGAGCGTCGCACAGCGTTTGTACGAAGCGGGCCTGATCACCTACATGCGAACCGACGGCATCGACATGGCACCCGAAGCCGTGACCGCTGCGCGCGATGCGATCAAGGCCAAGTTCGGTGCCGATTACGTGCCCGAAACCGCGCGCGTCTACAAAAACAAAGCCAAGAACGCGCAAGAAGCCCACGAATGTGTGCGCCCGACCGAAATGATGGTGTCAGCCGAAGACGCCAAAATCGTCGATGCTGACCAGCGCAAATTATACGACCTTATTTATAAGCGTACGATTGCCAGCCAGATGGCAGCCGCAAAATTTGAACGAACTGTTGCTGAAATCGCGTCTGCCGACGGCCAAGTCGTCCTGCGTGCCAATGGCCAAGTGATGATCTTTGACGGCTTTTTGGCTGTGTACGAAGAAGGCAAAGACGACGATGTTGTCGATGACGACGACAAGCGTTTGCCGCAGCTTGCCGCTGGCGAGAAGGCAGCCAAGAAATCGGTCGATCCGGAACAGCATTTCACCCAGCCGCCGCCGCGCTATACCGAAGCGACGCTGGTCAAGCGGATGGAAGAACTGGGCATTGGTCGCCCGTCAACCTACGCCAGCATTGTCACGACGATCCAAGACCGTGGCTATGTCGAAAAAGAAAAGAACCGTCTAATCCCGCAAGACAAGGGGCGTTTAGTGACGGCGTTCCTGTCGAACTACTTCCGCAAGTACATCGGGTACGACTTTACCGCCGATCTGGAAAACCAGCTCGACGAAGTGTCCGCAGGTAATGCCGACTATAAAAAGGTGCTGGATGGCTTCTGGCGCGACTTTTCTGCCGCGATTGCGGAAACCAGCGACCTGCGCATCACGGAAGTCCTGGAAAAGATTAACGACGTGTTGGCACCACACCTTTTCCCAGCCCTAGAAGATGGCGGCGATCCACGCCTTTGCCCAAACTGCCAAAAAGGGCGGCTGTCGATGCGTACCGCTCGGTCCGGTGGCGCGTTCATCGGCTGTTCCAGCTATCCTGAATGTCGTTATACCCGCCCCTTCGGCCCACCCAACCCAGAGGCCGAAGCATCCGCCATTCCACCAGAAGGCAAATTGCTAGGCAAAGACGCGGAAGACG
>ENA-ORXT01006688-ORXT01006688.1-marine-metagenome-genome-assembly--contig:-NODE-6688-length-10620-cov-16.095039_pt1 | contig 10620 bp, 13 predicted proteins | sample MGYA00237868_ERZ511482 | MGnify/ENA metagenome assembly ERZ511482
CTAAAACGATCCGCGGCGCGCGCATGACGCGAGGCGATCGCGTGGCAAGCCGCCACGCGGTGGCGTTCGCGGCCGCCGTGTCTCGGTCGCGTCGTCAGCACGACGCGTGCCGGACACGAGACTCGATAGAGACCGGCCCTTCCCACACACAGTCGGACACAGTGGGGCACGACCACGCTCGCAGCTGTTGGTGGTGGGCCCTGCCCGGGAGGATGTGTGACGGGAGGGCACCACCACGCTCGCAGCTGTTGGTGGTGGGCCCTGCCCGGGAGGAGGTGTGACGGGAGGGCACCACCACGCTCGCAGCTGTTGGTGGTGGGCCCTGCCCGGGAGGAGGTGTGGCGGGATGGCACCACCACGCTCGCAGCCGTTGGTGGTGGGCCCTGCCGGGAGGGGGTGTGGCGGGATGGCACCACCACGCTCGCAGCTGTTGGTGGTGGGCCCTGCTGGGGAGGGGGTGTGGCGGGATGGCACCAACACGCTCGCAGCTGTTGGTGGTGGGCCCTGCTGGGGAGGGGGTGTGGCGGGGGGGCACCACCACGCTCCCAGCTGTTGGTGGTGGGCCCTGCCCGGGCGATGTGTGGCGGGCGGCCACGAAAAGTCTTGGCGCGCCTCTGCGCTCGCCACTTTGAGCTGTCCTCCCAGGTGCTTGTCATTTTTCAGTCTCGAGCTGTATGCAACAGCTGGTACGGCAGCGCCGCATCACAGAGAGCCACAAACAGGGATCTCAGGCCAAGACTCGTTGCCCTGGATCTGCCTCCTTTTCTCGATCTCGAGGCCCACGACACTCGTTCTGGGGCGGATCACTCGAATGCCGGTCGATCATCTGAGACATCCGTGCCAACGTGCGGCTCCCATGCTCCGTGGTGTGGGCCGGGGGAGAATACGTCTCACTCTTCATTGTGATTCTCAGCGATTTCTCTCTGGCGAGAGTACCATTGGCTGGGAGAATACCTTCGCCGTGTGCCGTGGCAGCCCGTGGCGCCGCCATGTGGCGCTCAATCGACGTTTTTAACGACGATCTCTCACTTTGTGTCATACATGTGCTTCGTGTCTGCATCGTGTCAAACGATCGCTGCCTTTCGTCGGCCTGTCGACCGCAATCTGCAGCGGATCTCGCGGATCGCCCCACCTCAGAGGCTCCGAGATTCCGCGGAAAGTTTACTCCAAGGGATTGGGCCACGGACCGCCCACCAACACGGAGGACTATCGATGGAAAAGTAGCCCGGTACGGAGTAACTCTATTGCACATATGGCCCATTTCAGGACCCTACAATAGGCGGCCCGTGAGGGGGCGCCACGTCGCAAGCCCAATTGAGATTTTAAGGATAGTCCTTTGACATTGCTAGGTTTGCTCTTACTCGACGAAGGCGGCGAAGAGCCGAAAATCGACGCGGATCGAAGGGGGAACGCTCGAGAAACGACAAAGAACGACGAGAAACGGGGGGAAACGAGGTGAAACAACGGGACTGCAGTGGGGGCCGGAGCGACCTTGGATGGGCCGCTGGACACGCTCACCATCTGAAGGAGACCTGTTTACAGTTCCACGTCTGCTGATTGGCAGCAACGTAAGATCCTTGCACCACGAATTCGATCGCTGATTGGCAGTCTGTCGCATCTCGGCGTTGTCGTCTTCGTCTTCGCCTTGCCCCTGTCCCCTCCCCCAAGTGACACAGCAATCGGGCTCGTTGCGCACGGACCGATAACATAGGGGGCAAGACCGCCCACGTAGGAAGAGAGCGACCAGACAGGATGTAAAAAGACGGCGCGTCTGCCTGTGTCTCTTCTGTAGCGTGATTTGATTCGAAAACAAAGCTGACGTTTCATGCTCTCCTGCCCCCTCGCCGCTGTCCACGCCGGCCGCCAGAAAGCCATACTCAGCGGCAATTAGAGTGCCTGATGGTCCCTAGCATATACACACGTACAACAACCACGAAAAGAGGAGGAACCAGGGCACCGAGACAAGTCAAGCACGGGGTAGAACTTGATCCCAAACAATAGTCACGACCGAGATTGCGTGCAAGAGGTAAGAGGGAGAGGGACAACATTTACAGCAGACAGACAGAGACCAACAGCACAAGATAAAAGATGACGGCGCCCGCCACTCATCGCGCCCTCCCGAGCGCCCGACCCCTCCCCGCCCCGCCCCGACCCCCCAAAAAATATAGAAAGGCGGACCCCCTACTGTGTGCGTCACGGCGTCATACCTCCCGGAAACCCTCAATACGAGCCAAGGCACGACGGATGCCTGCGATGGGCGGAGCGACGGGGCGGCAGCCATGGTGACGGGCGGGGTTGAAGGGGCGGGGTGCGGCGCAACAGTCGATGCGTCAGCCGCCGGGTCGCCGACAGCAGGATGCTGTACCTCCTCCATTTCCAATTTAATTCAACCGCTGACTTGCTGCACCATGCCTGTAGAACTGCAAAATAAGTGTCGAGTTATGACAAATTACGACAACGCATGAGTGCCTGTGTTCCTGTCCGGATGGGCCCAAATCGGGCAGACTGCAAAATCGTGGGTGACACCGACGCAGCGAGAGCTACGCGTCTGCACCGAGCAGGCGTCTCTCGAGAACTGACGGGTTTCCCATCTCTTGATCCGAGTGGTGCAGTCGTGAGGAGCCTTCTCGTCCAATCAATCCTGCCGCAGCCAAAAGACGCGAATGGCATGTTCCTTTCATCACACATTCACGTGCGCGAGCTATATAAAAACATTTCGCGCACGTGAACGTGTTCGGCTTGAATGCGCCGAATGAGCCTGTTTCGGCTCGAAAATCCATCGTGTGCGGGATCGCACGGTCGGTCGGATTGGGTCTAAATGTATTAGCGTGATTGGGGTGTGACTGGGACGAAGCGATTTTATTGGCTAGCATATGTCTGAGCACGCCGTGCACGCGCCGTGTACATCCCTAGTTAGAACGGCCGATAGCGGTTTTATGGCTTTCTCGAGTCCTGATTGGCCACAGAAAACAATAGCACCGTCGTCTATCACTTCTGAAGACGTGTCCTGCGTGATCTGTCACCTTTTCCTTTGCGGAGAACGTGTCATCGCGGCAGGCCTGACTCTGAGGCGTAGACGGCGGTTGTCCGGAACGGGGGCGCCACGCAGTTTTCACAGTGTAGACCCAGTCCGGACGAATGTGCTCTGGGTCCGGCCCAATTCTGGAGCCTCAACCCGATTTGTCCTCACGCGGAATAGAGCCGATGTGTCACGAAGTGCCTTGGCTGGAGAGAGAGAGCGACGTGGAAAAGTATCTTCCGTCATCTACTCCCGCCTCGGAAAGTTCCATCTCAACAGGCTGATAAATGGTTCCATGTCCGCCTCCTTCAGTAGGACATCCGCCTTCCTCCCCTCAGCATCTTCACTCCCCCCCTGGACATCGCCGCCCCGCCCGCCCCTCTCGGCAGCGTGGCTGTCCATTGGTGCCGCCTGCTTTGACCTCCGCCTCTGCAGCCGTCGATTGTAAGCTTGGATAGTTGTCGTGGCTCGCTTGGTATGCCCCTCCGCCCAAGCGGCCATATCATCAGCCTGCTTTACTCGACAAGCGGCAGTGGACACAACTTATCCAGCTGCCAGCTTATTGGTCCAAGTGCGCCGGTCATCTGTCCTCTTGACGACGCGTGCCCCAGCTGCTGCTGACTTGCGACGCGGGCCGCTGTTGTGGGTTTCGGCCCCTGAGGCCCGCCCGAGCGCTGACAGCTGCACGTACGCGCGTCAGCGGCCCAAGAAAGTGGGTGCCGTGCACCGCTCAGCATCACTGTTAAATTGGCGGTGGAGCGCCTCGAGCGCCGGCTCGCTGTACGTGCCAAGGCTTTGGAAGCGGCGCAGAAGTGAGGGGGCGTGGCAGCACTAGACACGAAGCTTTGGGCAAATACGTAGCCCAGAGAATGGGACAGCCATGCCGTCGATAAATGCCGCCGTGGAGGGCTCAGATGAGTCGACTTCTTGCGCAAAGATGACAGCAGCTCGGTTGAGAGTTGGCACAATCTAGGCCCACAGGGCACAGAAGCGACAGAAAGTATCCGCGCGGGGCCAGGGTGCGTCGGACGCCAGCAAGTCACACCCACGCGTCAGCTATCGGGTAATACGGTGGCACTCGGCACCATCAAACACCCCCCCAAAATAGGGTGCCGGCACCTCCCCCGCCTTCTCTCGACGGAGAGAGCTCAGAGCGGCACACATCTCTCCAGCCCCGGCCTCCCCCATCTCGGCCACAACCGTCTCCACTGCAAGACTCAGCAGGCGAGCTGTAATCTCTAGAGTGATGTGGAGCACCATTGGTGCAATTTCGGCGGGAGAAAATACCATGAGGGGTGACCGCACGATGGAGGCTTACCGATGGGGAAGTAGGGGTGTCGGCCGGAATTTGTTGTCACCGTCGCGGTGGATTTCTGTAATCCGCGTCGCGTGGCGCGCCGTGCGTGGCCGACAGAAGCATGGGCTACCGTCTTGCGTGCAGCCAAACTTTTCCACCTCGGCCCCGTTCTGGGAAGTCTGCCACGCCAGCGCCGTGCACCAGAGACAGGGCCGCTGACACGAAGGCCGGTCGTACCCACTCATGGTCGACATCCACAAGTAGTCACCGGTCATGAAGACGCGCACTCGCCGACGCTCGCCACGTACGTTCAGACCATTGGCCCGCCACTCCTAAAATTCTGCCAACCATACGGCACATACGGATCTCAGAGCCGCGTGGTCATCCGCCGTGCACGGAAAAACGCCCAAGACGATGGAGTTCCCAACACAAGCACAGCTATACGGCTGGCTGTGACGATACAGGAGGTCTCCCATCCGCTCCGAGTCCTGGCGCACATGGCGGTGTTCCGCCACCACCCGTGCCACCCCCGACCACACCGGACCGGGCCGCACAGTGAGGAGCTCCGCCACCGCCTGGGCTGCCGTCAGCCGACCTCGCATGGTGCACATGGCCGATGCCAGTGCCGGTCTCGCCTAAAGGCTCGGACCCGTCCGACCAATCGCTGGCTTCCGAGTCGGAGGCGCTACGTATGGATTCTCAGCTACAACCCGACGCTTTCTCTGGCGACAGCCCGGTTGACGCGTGAGCCATCTCACCGTCTGAGGCATCAGTCTGTCCCGACACGCAATCACGGGCATGCGCCGAGCTCACCCCGTCAGAAACCGGACACTCCCAAAAGTGCTGGTTCGAAACAATATCGTCCAGCAGGGCTTGTACAGTTCCCCGTGGGCGGACCAAAAAGGCCCCGTCTGCCGATGTAGTGACGCGGTTGCGGTCCTCGGCCGCCGCCCGCAAGAGGACCACCCGGCTGGCGAGCACCCTGGCCGACCCACCGAGGAACGCGCGTACACGAGTCCACGTCACTCCGCTGACGTGATTGGCCACCTTAAACTCAAGCTGTTAGCTTTCCGTAAGTCTGTGGTACGGAGCAACTGCCACGCCTTCCGTGGCCCGAGCCACGCCGCAAACAACCCGCATTGTGAAAGCGAGCGCGTGAGCATCGATGGATGAAAACAGCCGCCTGAAAGTTGCCACTGCCATCGCCCGGCGCCGCAGCTCTTGGCGAGGCCCCACGACAGCTTTGCGTGTCGTGACGACGCATCTGTAAACCCGGGCGACCCCGTTTGGGAACCTTTCCGCGAGTTCAGTCCCTCCCGTTCGGCGCACAAAAGCGCTGAACAGGTCATGAGCGGTACCGCTGTCTGGCTTGGTCGAAAAGCCAGTGACAGCAGAGCGTGCCAATGGAGTAGCTGCGGCCGCAGAGAGTGGCTCCGAGGGGAAAGCAGCTGCCTCTACCCCAATAAGAGGCGGGGCTGACACTGAGGCCACCCGGGGTGGGACTTGGGGGGGGGGGGGAGGGGGGCGCGGGGGGGGGGGGGGGGGGGGGGGGGGGGGGAACGGAGTAGCATTGCGGCTAAGTCTTGCCGCAAGCGACTTGCGCGCCGTGCACACATTTTTTAGTTCAATTGGGGATAGCCTCCGCTGCCCCCCCTCCTCGTTGATGCCCCATAAATATGGTGGGCAGGCGGGCCCGGGGCGCGCATTGGTAAGCTTGTCCGTTAAGTCTTAGGAATGTTGCAGAGAGCCGCACTCGTGCCCTAATCATTTTGTTGATGCCGTGCGTCCCGTCGCGTTGAAGCAGTCCACACATGCTCTCAATGCACCGCCGTTGGCGTCTCTGTCCTCTTCCGACGAGTACCACCTGCGCGTCGGGGTATTCTTGCAGAAATCCACCGACTCGGCGTCGCTGATGAAGTCGCAGCAAACCGCGCGCCGCCAGAGCTCTGCGCCAGCGCTCGGCCGTAAAAACGGAAGGTCAACACCCCGCACACACGTATGCAGGGGCACTGTGGAGAAGGATGCGCTGTACGACAGCCGATGCAGGGTACCTGTGGGTATCTGAAACCATTTAAAAACCCAAGTGAGCGCGCCGATCCATAGCGCACAAACGAGAGAGATACCGAGGTAGAAAACTGGTAAGTATTAGAGTTCGCAGTGTCTCCAGCGCGCAAATACAGCAAAAGTAAAACATCGCACTGCTCGTTGGTTAAACTTCTGCCCTCCATGTACGTAACGCGGAATCGGAGTGTCGGGATCCTCGTCAGTGGCCGAGCTTGCCGTCGCTCCATGGTCTTTCATCTCGGTAGACTCAATCAGGAGAGGGGCACAGACCAGGTCAATAGTGGGCCGGGTGGGTAAAGGGAGCACGTACAAGGCGCACACACACGGTAGAGCGCCGCGGCGGTAGAGGAGAGATGCAGTCAGGCAGCCCGATAGGTAGCCCTCCCTCTTGCGGCGCGTTTGACCAGACACGCAATCCGAACGTGTTCAATGTTTCAGTGTGGCGACTGAAATTGGTTCCCACGTGTCTGACCCAGAAGACCTAGCTTAACTTGTGTCTATTCCCCTGAGGGTCAAGTGAGCCCCTTTTTCAAGTACTCATAGCTCCGTTTGGCGCCAGTTCTAGTCAATTCTGACTCCAAAAACGATATCAGTGGTGCCTGTTTACCCATCGGAACACTTGAGAGTCCAAGAAAACGCGGGGTGTTCATGCTTGAGTCGTTTGAATGAAGACGTCACGTGCCTTATCTACCATCCTCCCTGTCCACCTTCCTTCCCTTCGGCTTTTCTCTCTTTCCCTCACCACCTTCCCCCCGGTTCCGCAGGTGCGTCCCGATGACAATGTTGCCCTCTGGCACCCGTGATGAGCCGGTCTGATGACCGGCGCCTCGCAGTGGGCGCCACGGTGCTCGTCTGTATGGGGCCCTCGCGGGTACCAAGCTGTTGTCTGGTACGGTTCCGAGTGTTACTCATCAGGTAAAGAACGGCCGTTCTATTACGGGAGTCACAGCTACGTGGCACCTTGCCAGCGGGACCTTAAAGAATCACCTGATGCCAATGAAGGTGAAGCGCGGTGGGGCTCCGTCAGTGGACCACTCGGCTGTGGACCCGGCCTCCCCAGCCTATGTGAGGGCAACAGTGGTGTCCGTGTCACAAGGCTCTGTCGCGCTTCCCCCTGCGCGTGCCACGTCTTCCCAACCCTCTTCCATACCCCTGACGGACCACTCACCCCCGGCATCTCTTGCTCAAGAGCCGGTTCCTACCCTGTGCGCAGGTGCGCCCCCCGTGGGTGAGGTGCGCGCTCACTTCTTTATGTGGTCCTCTAAGGCCGTCACGCTTCCAATTGAGGGAAGCGTTCCGCGCCGGTCGTGGTCCGTACGCCTCCTGTCAGGCGAGACGATCGTCGAGGAAGGTGACCCCGCCGGCCCCTCGACTACTTTTTGGCCATGTTCCTGCAAGAGCAGCCGGGTTGAATGGCTCGCCTGACATCTGGAAAGCGTGCGGACAGCCGGTGTAACACCACCACCGCGGAAGAGGTCCGTATGATGATTGGGGTGCTTGTCTTGGGAACCCGTCACGAGTTTGGCTCTCGTGCGGACCTATGGACCCCAGTGTCGCGCAACAAGTACATCCAGGCTATTAGCTTTGGCAAGCTAACTGGTATGTCGCGCGACCTCTTCGACACGCTATGTTCCTGCATGACTTACAGCGCGGAGAGTGTAGAGCCCACGGTGAGCTCCGAGCGTCGACGCTGGTCACTGGTGGATGACTCCGTGGGGTCATTTAATGTCCACCGCGAAGCGCACGTGCAGCCGAGCGATCTACTTTGCACCGACGAATCGATGTGAAAGTGGTACGGGCGAGGGGGCAGCTGCAACGATCGTGGGCTGCCAATGTTCGTCGCAATCGATCGCAAACCCGAGAATGGGTGCGAGATGCAGAACACGGCATGCGGACGGAGCAGCATTATGCTGTGCCTGCATCCCGTGGCTTTGGCTGCGGACAAGCGGGAGCGCCAGACCGGAGCTGATACAAGCATCTTGCACAGAACCACGCTTTTGAAGCGCCTTGTGGCCAATTGGGCGGGGTCGGGGCGTATTGTGTGCGCGGACTCGTACTTTGACAGTGTGGAGGCGGCACTCGAATTGACGGGCATGGGCCTACAGTTCATCGGTGTCGTCAAGAATTTGACGACGCGATATCCGATGGCGGCGTTGTTAACGAAGGAGATTCTAGCTCGACGTTGCAGTTTGGCTTTGTACTATCGCGACGGGGCGGGAAAGATCGACCTCATGGCGGCAATGTCGGTGGGCGGGAACCATCGTTACTTCATTTCGACGACCTCGACCTGTTTGGACGGGATGCCAATTCAGCGGCTGCGGTTGCGGCCGGACAGCGAAGAGTCGCGCCGGTTGGCGCTGACAGTGCCTCAGCCGCAGGTGGCGGAAGTGTACTAGCAGTGCTGCTCTCGGATTGATTGCCATAATCTCTGTCGGCAGGACGATCTGCGGCTGGAACACGAGTACGGGACCCACGATTGGTCTAGTCGAGTGAGCCTGGCCATCCTCGGGATGTGTGTCGTCGATTCGTGGATGCTGTAATCTCGAGGACCCGCAGATCGTCCAATCGAGGCGCAATTCTACGAGGACCTGGTAGCGGAGTTGATGGAACACCGCTGCGACTGGTGCGTTTGCGCGACCGGTCTGCGCCAATTTCTGAGACGGGGCCGGCGGCTGATCCTCCGTCCTACGGTGTCGGCACGCACTTGACGCCGACAACGAAGCGCCGGAAGCTTACCGGTACTTCCGATTCCGGTTTACTCGCACAGCGCAGCTGTCGCGTGCGCAAGATTCGACGCACAACTCTTGTGTGCTCGACGTGCCGTGAAAGTGGGGGGGCCGAGGTGTTCTTGTGTGCTCCGCGAGATGGTCGCCAGTGCTTTGCGCAGCATGTGCGGACCGCTCATGATGTTGCGCTGTGAACCAGTGCTTGGAGACGGCATATGCCCGTGAGAGGTCGGGGGTGGGTGTGGATGTAGAACCGGCACCTGTGCCTAAATGTGTAGTACCGAGCCCCTTCTTTTGTGGAGGAGTGTGTCTCATTGGTGGCTGGCATGTCAAGCAGCATTCGTCGCCGCGACGGAAGCCGGTGTGTGCGCCTCCGCACGCTGTCAAAGGAAAACAAGACGGTTCTGGGGCCGTACGGACCCGGATCTGTGGATCCTGGTGCCCAGAATCGACAATTTTGAGTGAGGATCAAATGATCCTTAAGACAGGATCAACTGATCCTCAGGATCAGAGGAATAGACACCAGGGGTGTGTATTGAACTCTTCCCAATTTTTGACCGATGCCGTCGATGTCAAGAGGGGTGATCAACTGTACGAAACTGCGTCTCGGTCATCCATTCAGCCGGATAAAGTCGTTCGACCAATGGGCAGTTGAACCAGACCCCTTCTTGACATCGACTACATCGGCCAAGATTGGAAACACAGCAATACCTCTCTGATTGGGCAGTTCATCAATACAGTTTCTGGACTCGTCCTACGGATCATCTTCGGGACTGATACAGTCCGTTCTCGTTACAAGAGAATCGTTTACAAAAGAATATGGGTCTCGAGTCTTCCATGCCAGTCCGTGTGGGCCACTTTTTGTTCATAGTGAGCCGAATCAGCTGTCTCTTATAACGAGAACGCACTGTGATGGGATCGTTCCAGAAGAGGTGTCATCCTGACCCACAGATCCTCTTGTGGACTGTCCTTCAAAATGTGAGGACTTGTTTGATCGATACTCTGTCTGCCTCTTCCGCAAACACAATAGAGAGCGTCGGCAAGTCGGGCGTGGGTATCAAATGTGGGTAGAATTTGGGTCGCCGACCCACGTCGGATGTACCCACATCTTACCCACATTTAGCGTCGGCAAGTGTCCAAATAACGGTCGACACGATTTGAGCTCTCCACATCTACCGCAACGGCACAGCAGCGACCTCTGTGCGAGCAACACCTTCCAATTGACCTCCACCCCCAGCACCATCACCCCTTCCCCCTTGGGGAAACGCCCCGGCCGACCATATGACAGGGCGGCGGTCGATGGAGATGGGATACAGTGGGCATAGTGCGAGTTTTGGATGGAGGGGCGCCGGCAGTTAAGGGCGTGGGGGGGGGGGGGGGGGGGGGCGCGGGGGGGGGGGGGGGGGGGGGGTGGGGGGGGGGGGGGGGGGGGGGGGTGAGGGCATCGGGGGGGGTATGGTGCCTGTTGACAAAGGCAGCTTGTATGATGGTGCAAGATGATGCGCCTTGTCGAT
>ENA-ORXT01006689-ORXT01006689.1-marine-metagenome-genome-assembly--contig:-NODE-6689-length-10620-cov-6.447121_pt1 | contig 10620 bp, 7 predicted proteins | sample MGYA00237868_ERZ511482 | MGnify/ENA metagenome assembly ERZ511482
GTAGCCGAATTCGTGAGAATTTGGGATCCGTGACCCGGAAGCCGGGCCCTTTTTTCGAATGGTCCGAAGCGTACGTACTTCTGCAACAGTCTCGTGAGAAGGTGAAAGCGTAGGCTTCCGTCCGCGCCTCCTCTGGCAACGCCTCCACGTTCTCACGAGCGCGGCTACCTCTGCCATTTTCAGTGCACAAGGTACGGCGGTCCGGCAGAGCTTGGCAGCTCTGCCTCCCATCGTTCCGACGGTGCGGAACTCCTGCAGGTGGAAAGGTGAACTTCGTCGCTAGGCGTCGCCTGCCGCCATCGAAGGGCCACTCGGTGCAATGCGCTTGGTTAGCGAGGGGTATCGATGGTTTTGTCTCGAATTCCTCGTCGGGCTCGAGCATTTTGCCTTGAAGGTGGAACTCGACGTCCCGGCGAGTTTCTGGCAAGGCCCGCCCCTCGCCCTCTGGCAACGCCAGCGCGCCGAGACGTCACGCTCCACCTTAAGGCAGGCACGGTCATCGGGGTCTCTCAAATGCTCCTCCCCGTGGCAGAAAGTCCCCGCGACGAACAAGGGTGGCTCTTCACCAAGCGCCATTGCTCCTAGCGCAACCGCACGGAGATCTCGGGTGCGAGCAGGAGAACCCGGTCCTTCCGGGAGGCCTCGAGGATCTCAAGAGCGCGAAGGAGATCGCGACGGTGGCCTTCGTCGAGGACATGGAGAAGCCCACCGGCGGCGAGCTGCTCGGCGAGGGACAGGTCTGCGGCCTGCTTCGTAGGCCCCTCGATGAACTCGCCGCCTTCGTCATTTTCCTCGACGGGCGGACCGAAGAGTCCGTCGAGCAGGCCCTTGGGTTCGGGAGTGAGAATGCTCTTGTCGGGGCTCACGCCCGCTTTCCTGGCGACATAGGCAATGGCGTCGGAAAGCCCACCGATCTGATCGACGAGACCCAGTTCCTTGGCTCGCTTCCCGGAGAAGACCCGACCTCCGGCCATCGACTCGAGGTCGCCAGCGAGTCGTTCGCCTCGGCCGTCGCGGACACGCTTCTTGAAGGTCGCATAGACGTCCTCCATCGAGCGCCGGATCAGCTTGATCTCCGCAGGGCTGAGGCCCCGCGCGGGGCTGAAAATGTCCGCATACCTGCCGCGCTTCTCACCGTGGAAGTGAACCCCGTACCGCTCGAGGGCAGGTCCGTAGGCCATCTTCATTCCGATGACCCCGATGGATCCGGTGATGGTGGCGGTCTCCGCAAAAATTCGGTCGGCGCCCGCAGCCACGTAGTACCCGCCGCTGGCCGCGACGTTGCCCATCGAGACGGCGAAGGGCTTGCCGGTGGCCTTGAATTCCTCGGTCGCTTCCCAGAGCACGTCGCTGGCCAGAGCGGATCCGCCGGGCGACGAGACACGGAAGACGAGTCCCTTCACCTTGGGATTGCGGGCCGCCTTGAGAATCTCTTTCCGGACGGGCGCGATCGAGCCGTCGGTGATGGCGCCCTCGAGCGCGATCACGGCGACGTGGTCTTCCCGGTTCCCCGCCTCGTCGCCACCGCTGAAGGCCAGCTTCATGAGATCCATCATGCCGTTGATCTCAGGCCCGTTGAGGTCGGGCAGCTCGTAGCCCTTGTCGAACTCGGCTTCAGGAAAGCGCTTGCGGAGATCACGGACGAAGTCGGTGCGATAGGCGAGCTGATCGACGAGACCTACCTCGAGAGCTTCGTTCGCAGTGGTGAAGCCCTGGTTGATGATTCGACGAACCTCACGCGGCTCCATGTCTCGTCCCCTGGCAATGCTGCGGACGAGAATGCCGAAGATGTCGTCCATCAGTTCACGGTCCTGCTGAGCTGCCTGCTCACTGGGACCATTGCGGCTGATGATCTCGCCAGCTGCCTTGAAGTCGCCGACGTGGATCACGTCGACCTTCACCCCGTAGCGGTCGAGGAGATCCTTGAGGTAGATCGATTCACCGTAGAGGCCGTCCAGCGCAATACCTCCCTCCGGCATGAGCACGACGTGATCAGCCGTGCTCGAGAGCAGCGCGATTCCATTGGTGTAGCCTTCGGTGTAGATCCAGACTTCCTTGCCGGCCTCGACCAGCTTGCCGAGGAGCTTGCGGAGCTCCACGAGCTGAGCGGCGCCCGCGCCGGCCTGATCAAAGTCGAGGACCACGGCGGCGACGTTCTTGTCGGAGATGGCGCGGGTCATACTCCGGACGACGTCGTGCATGGTCAGCGGACGCTCACTGCCAAGGGCTCCACCACCCAGGGCGAGGTCGAGCATGTCGGCGGAGACGATGCCTGACTCGCTCAGCATCCCCTTCAGGTCGTACACGGCGACGATCCTGGTTTCCTTGTTCTTCGGAGCCGCCTTCTTGGCAGCCGTTTTCTTCCCGTCGCCCTTCTTGGCCTCATCCTTTTTCTCAGCCGGGGCAGTCTGTTTTTCCCGGGGGTCCGCGAAGGCGTCCTCGGCTGGGGCGGGTTTCGAGTCCTGCGCAGACAGTGCGGAGAGGCCGACGAAGAGAAGGGCGAGGAGAGGGGCCAGAGCACGGGTCATGAAAAAAATCTAGGAGGAGGGCACTGGGAATGCAATGCCCATGCTCCGACGCACGCTTCCCACGAGGAGGAGGAAAGGCCGACCTCTGAGAGCCGGCCTTCCATGGAGCTGCTGAAGTGATCAGGCGCTACTTCTCCATGGGGTGATCCTTGAGCAGATCCGCAGGGTCCCAGAAGACGCTGCGGTCGCTGGTGGCGGCGCGAACCTTCTTCACCGTCTCCGCTTTCACCGGGGCGGCTTCATTGCCCCAGCTGTTGCGCACGTAGGTGAGCACGGCGGCAAGTTCCTCGTCGTCGAGGAGAGCGCCGAAGGCGGTCATCGGCGGGGTGCCGGTGAGTGGTCCGTACTTCTCTCCGTTGACCACGATCTCGCCGTAGAGTCCATGCAGGGTGAGCTTGATCAGACGCTCCTCGCTGCCGGTGACCCAGGCGCTCTGGACGAGCGGCGGATACAGGTTGAACTCGCCCTGCTTCATGCCCTGGCCGTCCTCCTGATGACAGGTGGCGCAGTGGGCGTCGCGGAAGAAGACCATGCCGCCTAGCTCGTACTGCTCGGCGTCGGCGCCGGTGAGGTGCTTGGGCGCGTTGATCTCGGGGCCTGCCTCCTCCTCTTGCAGAAGATCGGTGCCGCCGCCGGTGGCGGGGTCGGCCAGGGTCCAGTGGTGCTTCACCGTGGCGGCTGCGATGGCGGCGTGCTTCACGGGTGAGACGAGGAGGGTGTCCAGAAGTTCCATGTCACGGCGGTTGTGCTGCTGATGGAGCCAGAGTGCCTCGAGCAGGTGGTGCGCCTCGTCTTCCTTGCTCGCGTCCCACTGTTTCATCCACGCCTTGGTGGCGGCGATGACTTCCTCGGAGTCGCGCTCGCTGAGCTCGACCCGGGTACGGTGGCGGACGCCGTCGACCCTGTGCCTGAGGTTGTCGAGCAGGGCAGTGATGGGCTGACCATCGATGGCGACCGGCTTCTGGAGCGGCTTGCCGGTGTAGACCATGCGGTAGATGCGGCCGTGTCCGTGGTCCCGGCTCGGGTCGCGGATGTTGTGCTGCATGTGTCCGATGATGACGTTGTGCCAGTCGGCGACGTAGAGCGCTCCGTCCTCGCCGATGACGGCGTCGGTGGGCCTGAAGTTACGCGCGGGATCGTTCTTGCCGTCGGTGGGAGGCGGCACCTGGATGAGGTCGTTGGTCTCCGAAGGGGTGCCCCATACCTGGCCGAACTCGCCCTTGCCCTCGAAGCCCTCGCGATGGAGGTCGTAGTGCTTGACCCCGAGGTAGCCGATCGAGTTGCAGATCAGGAAGTCTCCCTGCATGTCGTCGGGGAAGTTGTCGCTGGAGAGAATCTCCGAGGCGGGTACGGGACGGACCTGCTTGTCGAGCAGGGCGTGCATCTTGAAGCCGTTGCCTTCGGGTCGAACCTGATAGGCGCGGCCTCCTGTGCCGTCGGTGGCGTAGTGGTAGCCCCAGTAGTCGAAGGAGGTTCCGTGGGGGTTGGGCGAGTTGCCGGCGTGGAAGGCGATGGTGAAGCGGCGCGGATCAAAGCGGAACATGCCCGAGTTGCCGGTGCTGAGGCTGGGGCCCCAGGGATGCTCGTGGTTGTGGACGAGGAACAATCCACTCTGCCAGTAGATGCCGCCGTCGGGTCCGTAGATCAGATTGTTGGCGGCGTGATGGGTGTCACTGGAGCCGACCCCTCCGAGCATGACGTGGCGCACGTCGGCCACGTCGTCGCCGTCGGTGTCCTTGAGGAAGATGATGTTGGGCTGCGAGCTGACGAGAACGCCGCCGTTCCAGAACTCGAAGCCAAGCGGCGAGTGGATCTTCGCAAATTCGGTGCTCCTGTCCGCCACGCCGTCCTTGTCATCGTCGTGGTAGATCATGAGCGCGTCGTTCATCTCCTTGAGCGGCTCCCACTTGGGATAGGTCGGCCACACGGCGGCCCAGATGCGGCCCTTGGTGTCTACCTGCATCTGCACTGGATTGACCAGTTCGGGGAAACGCTTCTCGTCGGCGAAGACGTTGACCTCGAATCCGTCGGGATAGGTCATGCGCTCGACGACGTTTTCGCCGCCGGCGTATTCGGTGGCGCCTTCCTTCTGCGCGCTGGAGCTGCGACTTCCGCCGCCGACGTTGGTGATCACCTCGATGGGTGCGGGGACGTTCTCGTCGACGACGTCGTGATCTCCGCCATTGGCACGGGCCCAGACCTTGCGATCGCGGTTGGCGGTCATGACGTCGAGCATTGCGAGTTCGTGCTCGAGCACCTCGCGGTTGGTCTGTCCGTCGACGAACTTCAGTCCGGAGCGGCTGCCCCAGACGTCGTTGCCGTCGATGGCGCGGTAGCGCTGGTGCCAGATCCAGTTCTTGTCCTTCACGGACTGCCGGAGCTTCTCGTGCGCGGGCACGGCGCTGACGTTCCTGCCGACCAGCGCGGAGGCGATGACCTCGCCGACGAGCTTGTTGCCGAGCTCGTTGAGGTGGACGCCGTTGAGCGTGAGCGGTTCTTCGGTCTTTTGGTACAGCGCGAGGCTGGGCAAGTAGAGATCGACGAAGGTGACCCCGGCTTCACCGGCCGCCTTGGCGGTGGCCTCGCCGTATTTGGAAAGTCGGCGATTGTTGGCGACGCCGTTGGGGAAGTCGGGGCTCTGAAGGTTCTCGTGGGCGATGGGACTGAACAGGACGATGCGCGGCATCGACTCGCCGTTGGGCTGGACCGAGCGGTAGTTCTCCACGAGAGCGACGAGCTTTTTCGCATACTCGTCGGGATTTTGGTCGAAACTCTCGTTGTAGCCGAAGAAGCAGAGAATGACGTCAGCCTTCACGTGCTGCAGGTAGCTCTCCATGGGAGTGAAGCCCTTGGAGCGGGGCATCTTGTCGACGCGATCTCCCGACAGGCTCATGTTGCGGAAGGCGAGCTTGTGCTTGGGGTGCGCGGCCTGGATGAGGGTCTCGGTCCAGCCGTCGTGCTGCATGCGGTCGGCGAGAGAGTTGCCGACCAGAATGACCTGGTCTTCGGACTGAAACTGGAAGGGACTCGGATCACGGTGGCCCTTGGGAACCTCGACACGCTTCACGCTGGCGAGTTCGGAGGTGGAGCCGTCGCCTTTCCAGTCGCTCTTGGCCTGCTGTCCCTTGCCCCTGTCGTTCCAGCCGACGTATTTCCTGCTGGGACCTTTCTTGCTCCTCTTGACGAAATCGAACTCCACGGAACCGATCGGCGCCTTGACGCCTGAGCTCTCGAAGGAGACCGCCTTCTTCTCGTCGAGCAGACGAAGGGTGAAGTCCGACAGGCGATTCTCGAAGCCGATGCGGTTGTAGATCGAGATCTTCTCAATGTCGTATTCCTTGCCAAGATCGATTTCCCACCATGGGTTTTCCCTGCCCCCTGCGGTATGCGTCTGGCCGCCCTTGCCCCAGTCGGGGTCCTTGTTGCCATCGACCGCGCGCATGGCCTTGCCGCCCGCGCCTTCGCTCGACTGGGTCGCCTTGCCGGTCGGCGCGACGTTCTTGCCGCCGCTGTAGATCTCGACTTCGGCGAGAGTCAGGGTGCGCTTCTTGCCGGGGAGCTCGATGCGGACGAAGCGGGCCTTTTCCGCGAGGGCGGAACCGGCGCTCGCGGCGAGGAGGGCGAGGCCGAGGAGGGGGAGAGTTCTAGGAAAGGATCTCATGAGTAGGGTAGAACCGTCACTCCCTGTCGCATCTTGCGGAGAATCAGGAGGAAAAGCTCCCCGGCTCGGCTTTTCGCTCCGGGCTACCGTCCCTAGCCGGGGCTCCAGCGGCGCATCCGCTTGAACCATGCGTTCGGTCCCGGAAGGAAGATCAGAAGAAATCCGATCACCTTTATGGCAGCTGGCACCAGCGCGAGAAGCTCATGCGGCCTGAACATCGCCCACTGGGTGCCAAAAAGCATGAAAACCCCGATCAGGTTGATCGCAATCCAGGCGATTCGGAGCGGTCCGACTCCCTTCCAGATGAGGTAGACCAAGGCCAACCACAGAATCGAGCGGAGGCCGACCCAGAGCAGGACGCGGTTGCCGAGATCGAAATTCTCCAGGCTGTTGACGACGCGGAAGGCGAGGAAGGCATCGAGCAGGATCGCGACCCAGAAGAGCCCGCAGGCCACTTTAACCGGGGTGGGGCGTTCCCATCCTGTAGCGTAGGAATTCAAAGAGTAACCTTAGGCTCTGCCGGGTCGGGAGCAACTCCATGCTGGACCCCATTATGCCTCTCCTCAAGGGCAACAAGTTAGGGTGCCTCGACGATGATTGTCTCGATCATAGAAGGCTGACGAGCCGGCAGGGAAATCGACGCCTAGACTCTCGAGGTGCTCCTGCGCCGTGACACCCCCCGAAGGTCGATTTCGGAGGAGAGGACGACCCCTGCTCGCGGGAATATGGGGCGCCGTTCGAGCTCACCAAGAGCCGGGCATTCAACGAGCGACGTCACCATCGCGCCGAAGTAGCGCTGACCGCGTTCGCCCCGAGGACCCTGCTCTTCGAGACCGACGAGGACAATTTCAAAAAGAACCGGCCAATCCTCCACAACGATGCGCCCCGCCTCCTCTTCTCCTCTTCTCCTCTGGGATCAACAACAACAAGAGGGACATCCACTCGGACGACAAGAACGAGGTCGTGACTCTCACCATCAAGTAGAAGGACCCCGGGTCTTCAAGCCGTAAATCTGCTCGCTCACGCCCCCGCCCAGTGCCACGGTCCGCCATGGAAAAGGATCTAGGCCAACTCCTCCTCATGGGCGTGCCCGGCACGGAGCTCACCCCCGACGTCGCCGCTCGCCTGAAGGCGATTCAGCCCGGCGGGTTCATCCTCTTCGGACGCAACATCCAGTCGCCGGAACAACTCCGGAAAATGATCGACGACCTCCGTGATCTCAGCGACGTCGAGCCCTTCATCACCATCGACCAGGAAGGTGGTCGCGTCTCCCGGCTCCGTCTCATCGGCAGCGAGCCGCCCTCCGCCCAGCAACTCCGCATCAAGGGCGACCGCAAGCTCATCCAGCGGCATGGCAAGCTCACCGGCGAGATCCTTCGCATCTTCGGGTTCAACCTCGACCTCTGCCCCGTGCTCGACGTCTCCCACGACGACGAGGCCGACAACTCTCTCAAGGGCCGCTGCTACGGCACCGACACCCAGGAAGTCGTCAGCAACGCCGGCACCTTCAACAAGGCCATGCGCAAGGAGGGCATCCTCAGCTGCGGCAAGCATTTCCCCGGCTACTCCGCCGCCGAATGTGATCCGCACGAGGAACTTCCCCTCATCAAGCGCAGCCGCGAGGAACTCGAGGCCGAAGAGATCCTGCCCTTTCGCACCCTGCTGCCGGAACTCGACAGCATCATGACCTGTCACTCCTGCTACCCGGCCTACGACCCCGAGGCCGGACGCCTTCCCGCCTCGCTCTCGCATAACGTCGTCACCCGACTCCTGCGCGACCAGCTCGGCTACGACGACGGCCTGGTCATGACCGACGACCTCGACATGGGCGCCATCCTCAATGAGATCGGCTTCAAGGAAGCCATCGTCGGCGCCATCGAGGCCGGCAACGATCTGGCGATGATCTGTCACCGGGTGGAGATGGTCGAGGAAGCCCGGGAACACCTCAAGTCAGCCGACGATCTCGCCCTCACCGCGTCCCTCCACCGTGTCGCCCTTGCCAAGGATCGCCTCGTCAGACCCGACAAGTTCACCCTCGAAGCCTTCCGGGAAATCGACAGCCGCATCTGGGACCTCCGCGTCGACACGCTCGGCGAGGAAGCTGCCAAGGACCTCAGCGTCGAGGACGGAAAACGCTCCCCCGTCGAGCTCTACTAGTCGATCCCAGCCGCATGAAACTCACCGCCGACACCCTCCTTGAGGACGCCATGACCGCCATCCCCGGCGCCAAGCGGGCCCTCTTTGCCAAGTACCACATCGGCGGCTGCTCCTCCTGCGCCTACCACCCCGGCGAAACCCTCGCCGAGCTCTGCGCCCGCAACGAGAACCTCCCCGTCGGGGAGGTCATCGAGCACCTTGAGAAGAGTGCCGAACAAGACGCGCGGATCCTCCTCGAACCCGTCGACCTGGCAGCGCTCCTCGCCGGAGAAAATCCGCCCGAGCTGCTCGACGTCCGCACCCGCGAGGAGTTCGAGCACGTCCGGATCGAAGGCGCCCGCCTCTTTACTCAGGAACTGAACCAGGAAGTCATGGGTTCATGGGACAAGGACCGGCCGGTCGTCTACGTCGATCACAAGGGCGACAAGGCCCTCGACGCCGCCGCCTTCCTCATCGGTCACGGCTACGTCGCCGTCCGCTCCCTGCGCGGCGGCATCGACGCCTACAGCCGAGAGGTTGATTCCAGTCTCAAGCGCTATCGGCTCGAGATGGATGCCTGAGACCACCAAGGCCTGGGTGCCCAACTCAAGTCAAAAAGAGCGGTGGAGGTCCAGCCTGTTTTTCGGCGATAAAGAGTCTTGACTGAATTTCAGGCTGAAATCAAGATCAGTGAATGAAATCCTCCCTCCTCAATCTATCGCTTGCCATCGGCTCCACCCTCCTTGCTACTCAAGCCCATTCCGCTGCCATCCTCGCCGAGTCATGGAACGCCGACTCCGAGGCGATCGGAACCGGGGTCGGCGGAGATGGATGGAACGGCACAGGCCAGCACGCCGGTTTCGGGAGCATGGGCGCCGTGCCCTTTTCAGCGATCAGCACCTTGGGCGCCGCCCAGACAGGCTGTGCTCAAGTGTGGGACCCGGGGTCCGGTGCGAACGAATGGGGTCAAATCACCGCCTGGAATGGTTTCGACGTGAACGGCGTGACCGACGTTGACCGAAACGACTTCTCTTTTGAACTCATCATCAGCCCCGACACGCTGTCTGGGGGAATGCAGTACATTCTCGAGTCCGGTGGCACAGGCGATGGAATGGGACTCACCTTGATCGACAACATGCTCGTCCTCGGGGTCAACTCCGGCAACGCCGCTCCCGTCGATGATCAAACTCTGTCGGTTGACCTCAGTTCCCTGTACTCACCGACGAACCCCAACTTCGATGATTTTCTCAACATCCGATTTTCGTTCCAGCCAAGCGCAACTGCCGGGAGTATCTCCCTGAGCGCCCACAACCTCGGCAACCAGGCGACCGTTGCGGGCAGTACGCCATGGCTCGATACCGACTGGGACGGAGGGGATGCCGGAGGCATCGGCTACTTTACCGGTGGACGTGGTGGTGACCGTAGCAACCAACTCACAAACCTCGGCACGGGGGTCGCGGCGGACTGGACCCACTTCGATGGTCAGATCGCCAAGCTGAACACCTATACCGGAATTTTGACCGCAGCTCCTGAACCTTCGCGCGCTCTACTGTTCGGACTTGGTTTGAGCGGTCTTCTCCTGCGTCGACGGAAGAGTTAATCGGCGAAGAGTCGATGGGGGGTAGCGCAAGGCCGTGGCTTCGAAAGCCTATCAACTCGAGGAAGTTGCCGCGACCGGTCCGCTCTATCGGAGCCACGAAGTGAGGGGCTGAAGCATCGTCGTCCGCTTCGATGGCACGGATGGAGGTCTCTTGGTCGGAACCCGTCCCCTCCTCCGAGAGGGGGAGGAAATGCCGGGTGGTGAACTCAATTGGCTCGAGCTTTGTGGAGCCGATGACGTCTGGCACCCAGCCAACGCGGTCGTTCAGGGAGAGACGGTGCTGGTCACCAGCGAGACCGTCTCTGAGCCTGAAGCGGTTCGCAACGCCTGTCACGTTCAGCCGCAGGGCGGAAATCTCTACCACCGAGCCGGCCAGACCGCGTCCCGGTTCTGCAGTGATCTGGCATGGCTACCCTGGCAGCAGCCGTGAACCGTACCCCGCCATCGGTACCTCTGGGCTCCACGCAAGCATCTCGACGGATCGACGAAATTCTCCCGGAGTCCCTGCGTGAAGTTGTACGACCTCATTTTCCGCACCGCTGATCTCCACCAGATCACTCTGGCAAGAGAACTCCTCGAGCAGGCCGGGCTTCTCCACGAAGCGGACGAGGAACTGGGGGCCAGGACGGGAACCCCGAACCAAGGGAAAAGGTAGGGCAGGGGCGTCCCCGACCCGCCGTCGTGGCAGCAGGCAA
>ENA-ORXT01006690-ORXT01006690.1-marine-metagenome-genome-assembly--contig:-NODE-6690-length-10619-cov-6.768355_pt1 | contig 10619 bp, 6 predicted proteins | sample MGYA00237868_ERZ511482 | MGnify/ENA metagenome assembly ERZ511482
CTCCGCCGCCGCTGGCACCGCCGTCGCTGCCGCCGCCGCCGCCTCGGCCACCGCCGCCGAGTCGCCACGACCGGCTCCACGGCGTGTCAGGCGGCGGGCCGTCCCCCCCCGCCACAAAGGGGGGTGGCACCCCCTCCCGCACCGTCACAATGGCGGCGAGCTCCCGCGCCCACACCGACTGCGGGTCGGCGGCGAACCAGGCCGGGTCGGCGAGCGCCGCCCGCCCGAGCGACAAGACCCCTTCCACGCCCATGGCGACCGGGCGGACGACGCCGTCGTCCCCGGCACGCGTGATGATGGGGGTGCCGAGCAGCGTGGGCGGCGGCACCGCCGCCGCTGCCGCAGCCCCCGCCCCCCCCCCCCCCCCCCCCCCCCCCCCCCCCTCACCGCCCCCGTCCTGGGGGGCGGCCGCCACCACCGCCGCCGCCCGGGAAGTGTCGACGGCCACCGCCGCCCCACACCCGCCGTCGAGGCACACGCCGAGGCGCCAGTGGCTAATCCCAACGACCGCCAAGCCGTCGGCCTCCACCGTGGCGGCGACGGCCCCCCCTAGAGAGTTGCGGTAGAGCGTCAAGGAGTTGGCAACGGCGGCGCGCGTGACGGCCGCGGGCCCCATGGCGCCGTCGGGACACGGCGGCGGCGCGTCATTGGCGTACGACTTGGCCATCGCGGCGGGGTCCTCGGTGATGCGGTCCGCGGCGGTGACGAGCGTCGTGCCGCCGAGGCGCCCGGCGGGCGCCTCGTCGACCATCCAGTGCAGGTTGTCGGCAATAACATTGGCGCCCGCGATGCCGTGCCACCAGTCAATGCCGGCGCACATGCCAGACGCAGCGTACGGGCCATCCTCGGGGTGGCACTGGAGGGTGCACAGGCGCGCAAAGGCGCGCCCGTGGGGGGTCGACCCGCCGGGGGGGAAGGGGATGGCCTCGGCCGCCGCGGCGGCCGCTGGGGCGCCGCCACCGGCGAGCGCCAACGCCGCCGCGGCGGCGGCGGCGGCGGCGGCGGCACCGGCGGTGGTGGTTCCACGCCACGGGCGGCCACGCGGGGTGGGCGTGACCGGCTGCATGTCGACGGTGCGCGGCGTCGCACACCGCGGGGGGGGCTCCAGGGGGGAGCCGCAAGCATACGGGCGACCCGCCGAGGTCGGGGTGCGCCGCCGCCGCGCTCGCCCGTCGGCGGCACCGCCGATGGGTGAGAGAGAGGGGCATCACCAGCACGCGGCGGAGCGTGGAGGAACGGTCGAGCGAGGAGCCATCCACCTCGTGCCATCACGACATGATATGTACGGCCATGGCTGGCGTGGGTGGTCCCTGCCGCGCCGGTCCTCTGTATTGCGGGTGCCCCACCAACCCCCTTACGTTGCACGCTCACGCGGCGAGCAACCGTCTCCCAAGCGGGCCTCCATCGCACTGCAAACATTCACTGTGACCCCCCTCCCCCGGTGCGTGGCAGTCGAAAAACCAAGGAGGGATTGAGTGTAATGCATGCCAACTCGATCATCACGTACTCGCCAATTTAATATATGATGGATCATTCTCTGATGGGCTTCATTTCATACGGCTTTTTAGCATATACCCTGTGCTGACTTCGAGCTGTTGGTGCTCAAGTACGTAGGACAGCGGATATTGCTGGTCCCCAAAATTTGGCACGGCCTTCAGTACGCGCTGAGTTGTTGATCGTGACCTGAATGGCAGGTTCTTGCACCAATACTGCACTGGCTACAGCCATTTTCCCATAAATCTCGTACTCCAACAGTTGCAAAAGAGTTCCGAATTGTCCTCTGCGCAGAGGCCGATTTGGAACACTTTTGGGACAGTTGCAGTCCGGGATTATTCAGAGAACGGCTGTACAGGCGTGATCAGGGTCGTAGTCAGGGCGACCAGCAGTCCCCGGATCGTTTCCTACTCCAGAACTTCTTGAACGGAGGCGCTGACCCGGATGCCATGCCGCTATCTGGGTCCCACCCTGGGTGTACCCAGCACCTTGCATGCATACCATCTCTGAAAGCCTCGGGAGCGACCGCTGATTGGTGACGGGCGGAAGGCCGACGCGTGAAAACGTGGCTCGTTCATTGCCCCGGTGCGTTCATCCCCCGCCGTCAGCATGCAGCGGGCGGGGGCGCAGCACCCTGTTGGACGCAGCGCTCGCCTTGCATGGTTTCCATCATGGTCTCGACAGCCAGTGCTTGCGGAGCCCTGTTCCCGCTCCTTTGCCGCCGCAGTGCATGAGAACGTACGGTTCAGCAACTCGGGTGGCGACTCTCCCGGTGGTCTGGGTCTCTGGGCCAGGCTATTATGATTTTGCAAGGTCGCGCCCAACTGCTCTCAATGCTCTCGAGTCTGAGCTCCCCGTGAGGTGTCTGTTCATCGACCAGCATGACATGAATTCGTTCATGGCCACGAGCCCTGACGAAGGAAGAAACTGCATTCTTGAGGCACTGGGGGGACTCTTGGAGCCGCCAAAGACCCCGACACCCAAGAGCAGCCGTGAATCCTCCTCTCGTCGCGGCACCCACGGCGGTGGCCGTCTTAGCCGGACAGAGTCGTGAGAGATCCGTGTGGGGTGTGGCTGCGGTTTGTCGACAGCAGCCCCACATGGTCCAATTCTGTGGGTCCCCCGTGCGGTACGCTGTGTGATCCGGAACGCCGCCCCCGCCGCGCCGCCTCGACTGCCTTGCCGCTGCCGCACCGGCCGTCGGCACCGCACCTCACCGCCGTCGCGGCGGCTGGCACGGGGGGAAGAGCGGCGTCGACGACGCCTACAAAAGGTGCGCCGCCGGCTTCCTTCCCGTCCCCAACAAGCCACCACACGCCACCCGACCGCCCACCCGCTTCACTGTCCAGTCACCGCCGACAGGCCGCCCCGAAGCACCCACGCCCACCCCGTTGATCTCCCGCAGCCGTGGTCCCCCCCCCCTCTGTGCAATTACCGCCATGGGGCGCCCCGCCCGCTCCCATCGGGCACTCGCCGCGGCGGCCGCCGCCACCGCCATCTTGGCGGCCGCCACCACCACTGGTGCGGCGCCACTGGCGGCAGCCGTCGCCACCCCCCCCACAGCCGCTCTCCTCTCGGCCGCCGTGCGTCAGACTGTGTCGGCCGGCCAAGGCCTTGTCTTTGGTCGCGACGCCGGAAACGACCGCCAGGGCGGTGGGACAACGGGGAGCATTTGTGGCCTCGGTGGCGACGCGGGTGCCATGACCATCAACTTGTCGGGCGGCACCGCGTAGGCGGGTCCAACCGGCGGGGTGATCATCTTTGGCGGCGGCGGCGGCTATGGGGGCAATGGCGAGGGCATGACGGGCCCCAGGGCCTTTGGCGGCGCCGGCGGCGCGGGCGGCACCTCCTCCGTCACAGGGTCGGGCGGGGGGGTCCTCTTTGGCGGCGGCTCTGGGTCGATTGTGGCCGCTCGTCTGGGGGTGCGGGCGGCGCCGGCGGCTCTTCTTCGCTGACGAGCATTGGGGGTGGAGGGTTTGTCGCCCCTGCCGCCGGCGACGAGGCGTTTGGGGGTGTGGGCGGCGCCGGCGGCGTCGGGGGCAGTGGCCCCCTCAACTTTCGCGACTCGACCGGCGGCGCGGGCGGCGCCGGCGGCGACGCGATGGTCTCCAACCTTGGGGCGGGGGTGCTTTTGATGCAACGAGTGGCGCCACGAGTGGCGCAACGCAGGTCGGCGTCGCCGGCGGCGCTGGTGCCAATGCCGGGCCGGGCACCAACACGGACGGGGGTCGCGGCTGCGCTGGCGGCGACGTGACAACCGTCACGTCGGCCGCGGGGAGCCTCGTGCCCGACGGCGAGGGGCCCGTCTCTCTCAGAAGCAATGGCGGCGGCGGCGGCGTGGGTGGCACCGGCGTCAACGTGGCCGGGGGCGTCGGCAGCACGGGCGCGGTGGTGACGTTGACGTCCATGGCCGCGGGGGCGGGGCTGCCCGTCGGCACGGTGTCGGTTGTCATTGGGGGGACTGGCGGCGCGGGCGGCGTGGGGGGGACCGGCGCCGACGCGGTCGGGGGGGTGGGGGGGGGGGGGGGGGTGGCTGGCGCCGTGCGCGCGTGACGCGCGCGATCGGGTGGTGGGCTCCACGCGGCGGCGCCCGCGGGCGGGACGGCGGGCAGCGGTGAAGGGCGATGGGCGGAGGGCGGCGGCCACACATTGAAATGGGCGCACCGCTTTGGGTGGCGGCTGCCGCGGACACCCGCGGGTGGACGACAATGATGATGGCGCTGTGCCGGCAGTAACTGTGGCGGACAACATGAACGCCTCGTAGTCACCACGTTTTCACGGGCCTCCGCTTCGGTGACTCCGAAACAGCGTCCGCTCGTCTTGTTGAAACAGACCTCTGCCTGCTTGCCGACTCGTGGAGCGATGCCGCGTGTCAACCCCCGCGTTGCCGTGAGCATTGCTTGCTGCGTCTCGTCCCTGTTTCTCCCATCGGTGCGTGGTGTGCGTAGCTGGTAGATTGGAATGGGCTGCCCCTATCTTTCACAAACTCTCCGAGGCTGTTGGCTTCACTTTGCTTCTTTTTTATGCCCCCAACGGAATTGTCAATGCAACGACATTGGCAATCTCGGTGTCTACGAACAATAAATCAAGAGCCAGACACCCACTTCTCTTCCCTGACCACTGCGCATGGTCCCGCATAGGCCGGCGGAGCGGCCGCCGCCACCCTCACCACACACACCCGCGCGGCTGTCCCGGCGGACCACACTGCCCCTCCCCCCACAGCGCCGTCCACTGCCGCCCCGCCACAACAACACCGCTCCATCATCGCGCCACCCGAGTCGACGGGCCGAGTGGACGACCCTCCCCCCCACCCCCCCCCCCCCCCCCCCCACGACGGCGACGGAGACCCCCCAGCGACGCCCCCAGCGACAGCGCCGGCGGCACGCCGCCCGGCGGTGGCGCCCCCGCCGCCCGCGCGGCAGCAGACGGTATCTGCGCCCCCTCCCCCCCCTCCTCTACCGACACACCCCAGCCGACGGCGGCGGCGGCCGCATCAGCCGCCGTCACCACCGCCTGCGCGGCGGCCGGCACGGGCGCGGCGGAAACAGCGGCGGCACCTTCCAGCGGGGACAAGCCCCCCACTTCGGTCGACGTCCACGCGGCGGCGGCCGCGCCGTGAACGGCAGCGTCCGCCGCCGTTTGCGCCGCGGCGGCGGCGGCGGCCGCCGCCGCGGCAGACCCCTCGCGCCCCACCCCCGACACGGGAGCCGCGGTGGCGGCGAAGCCCGCGCGGGCGGCGACGCGGCGGGGGGCGGGAGTGGGGGGGCCCGACGACCGGCGGCGGCGGAGGCCGCCGCGGCCGCCGACTCGGCGTGCCGGCGTCGTGTAGCCGCTGGTGGCCGAGGAACAGTGCCGGGGTGCCGCGGGCGCCGCCAGCGCCGCTTCTTGAGCGTCGGCGCCGACGCCCCACTCGATGCCCGCGCCGAGGACGCCCGCGTCGAGGAGCGTGTCGCCGACGACAAGGCCCCCGCCGCGGCCGCTGGTGGTTCCGCCTTCCCCCCCTGGGGCGGGCGGCCGGGGGTTGTCCCCGCAACCACCCCCACCGGCCGTTGCCCCAGCCACCGCGCCGCCGTGGCCACCGTACGCCGCCGCCGCCGCCGCCGCGGCGGAGCCACGGCCGGCGGCGGCGGCCGCGCAGAGCACCTCCCACATGGCCTCAGTTGTAGCCACGGCAGCAGCATCGGCGGCGGCGATCGTGGAAACGGCGGCCGCCGCCGCGTGACCACCCGCTGCAGAGACGGCGGCGGAAACGACAGCATGGACGGCGACGCATGAGTTGGGGGAGCCACGAGGGCCCTCGTCGTCAGCATCTACCGCCGCTGCGTCGCTGTCGGTCGGGGGGGAGGAGCTGGTTGCGCTGTACCGGCTCGACTCAGGGGACCCTGCGGGGAGGAAGAGGTAGGCAGAGGATGGGTCGCACATGAAGTCGTCCATGACGGTGGTGACAGGGGTGACAACGACGTGGTGGGGAGCCAACAGGGAAAAGGGGGAAGATGTGAGACGGCGCCCGTGGAGCTGTTCACGCGCTGTTTCCAGCGAGGAAGACGCAAGCTACGGTCTGGGTGACTCCCAGTGCATGAGATCCGCGGCACAGCCCCGTGTACGCTGGTGGTGCGTGGGGTCTGAGGGAGCAGACGGCGGTGCTCTTGTGCACACGACAACGCTCACGCCCCGGTGCCACGGCGCAGAGCTACCACCGCACTCGCCGCCGTCGTCTCTACCTGGGCCGCTGAGCGCTTCTCACCGCGCTGCTCAATGCACGCCGCCAAGACAGGCAGCGCAAGCCCGACCCCCCCCGGCAGTCGGGCTGGAGTGCACGCCCGGTGTGGGCGCGCCTCGGGCGTGTCGCGACATGCACCCCGCGCCCGACACCCGGGGCCCCTCTGGGGGATTCTCTGTAAACTCCGAAGGGCTCCACCTGTAGACCCAGTGCCCGAGGCTGCCGGTCCTGACGCGTCTCCGCCCGTCGCGTGCTCGCTGAGCAGTCGGCGCCTGTGGAGCGCAAGCCCCGCCGCCGCTGTAAGGATGTGTGCCCTCGCCGGCTGGAGGCCCCGTTGCGCTTGTTCAAAGAATCCAGAGGCGGGCAAAGGCCCTTCAATACAGAAAATAGGAGGGCGACGGGAAAGAGTGGAGCGGGGGCCTGACGCGAACACGTGACGGATGCAGCGTGCGCAGTCGATCGTCGAGGCGGCGGCGGCAGCCGGCCACTCGTCCTCGCAAGCAGAGGGTGGCTCTGCTTGGGTACCGCAGAATAACGTAGTTCTTTCGATGGCTCCATTTCCAGGCCTTTTGCGCGGGCGGCGGGAGCCACGCCCTACGTGTCTGCAAAGAGCCGCTCGCCCTGCCGATCACCTCTCGCTTTATTGCGGTTTGTATGACGACCACACAGACGCCAACGCGAGTGGCTGCTGAAAGAAAATAACGGATGTGGCCTGGGGTCTGCGCGTGCCACCCATCCCCAGCGGGCGGCGCGTGGTGGAGTGTTCGCGCCCACTCCGGTGTGCCATGGGTATCGACTCATGCTCCTTGGCAATTTCATAGGGGCTACTTCTTCGGGAAATGGGCTTGAAAGTGGAGGATGGGATTGATGCCACAGAGCCGTCCCGTGTCCCGCGGACGAGACACCGCTGTTGTTGCATGCCGGAAAGGAGTGTGCTACAAAGTTGCTTGTTTTTTTGGTTGCGAGTAACCTGGGCTCGTGTGCAGGCTCAGAGGTGAGCACGACGAGTCAATCCTGACCGCACCGTGGACCAGAACAGCCAAGTGGACTCCTGGAGAACGTGACACTGGTCGCTTCGCCCCATGTCTCCCCACGCGGCTATGAACCAGTATCAGAAAATAATAGGGTTGATGTCGGACTACAACGTCAATCCTACCAAGCCGTGATGACGCTAGGAGCTCGTGTCAACCCCATGGTACATTCAACATGTGAGAACAGAGAGAGCAACTTTTTCCGACGAGAGCCTGTTCATCTTTAAGCACAATAGCACACATAGCATGTAACATGTAAAAACAGAGAGAGAACAAAAGGCCAAGCGCTAGCAGTACAGCTGAACACGAGAACCCTCGTGCCGGACACACTCGTTCGACAAAACGTCTGGAGCGTGTTCGCGCCTCCACACAACAACATGGAACCTCGCACGTCCCACGTTCAAACCGGAGCAAGACCCTCGCAACCCCTGTGGCCACGATCCTACTCTGCAACCAAGCCGTCTAGTCCAAGTTGTTGACGTTCGCCACCTTGACGTCTTCCGGCAGAGGGCGCAGCGCCGCAATGTCACGGGTCGTCTTGGAGGCTCGGCGCGGCGGGTGCACTGCCCACGCCGGAATCGGCTGCGGTTCGACCGGCGCCGCAGAGGTCATCGCCGCCATCACCTCCACGTCAGAATCTGCTCCCTGCGCCGGGTACTGCCCCCTCCACAGCGTCGACCCCTCGGCCGGCACCCACGCCACGGCGCCGTCGCAGGAGTCACCTACGCTGACGACACTCGGCTCGATGCTGGACTCGCTGTCGCTCTCGTACAAAGACGAGGACCAAGAAGAGAACGTCACGGGTGATGAGGGGCCCTTGACTCGGCCGCTAGCGCCAATCCACATGCTGCTGGTCCGGGTGATCGCATTCGACGGCAGCGAGCGAGCCGTTGAGTTGGTGTCCCCAGCAGCAGATGAGCGTGACCCCGATCCACGGCCATTGGAGCAAAACTGGCGACGGAGGCGAAGGAGCTCGAGCGACTCCACCGAGCAGCGATCGAGATCGAGGCCGGCCGCAATGGCCGAGACCGGAACTCCCGAGGGGCTTGTCGTCTTCTGCGCCTCGGCGCAGGTGTTGGTACCGTCTGCACTCGGAGGCGGGCCGATGCCCGCCCACGGGCCTGGGGACGGACGAACGAGGCCAACGCGCTCGTGGTGCTCCCCACCGGCAAGCGGGTAGCGGGGAGGGAGCGACGCCAGGCCCTCGGGGGCCACCGGAGACCAAAAAGGGCGGGTCGGCGCCGTCTGCTGCGGCGGAGAGTCGCGCTGCACCACCGGGGTGACGGGGTCGACTGGGCGGGGCACCGCGACCACCGTTTTGGCGGGGATGACGCATGCCAGCACGTGGTTGAAGAAGCGGCCGGCGATGCTCGTGCGGCGAGCCGACGGCCCCGCTGCGGCTTTCACGTTGATGCAGGGATGAACGCCACGGACGCCCGAGCCTGAGCTCTTCATCTTGGGGAAGACCGAGAGTCGCTCAAAGTGAAAGAGGCCGTGAAGGGATGAAGACGGGATTGCCGGTGTGGAAGCTGGGGGAGAGTGGGGATGTGGATCACAAAGCTGACGGAGACACACGGGGGTGGGGCCCTTTCGGGCAGGAAGTAGAAGAGACGCTCGATAGAGAGAGACAATGATGGAGCGCGCGGCACCCCGTCTTCCTCCTCGCGGCTCTCTGTGTGCTGTGAAGAGTGTGAGGGATGTGGGTGGTGGGGGCGCTCAGCTCGGGAGAAACTGCTCACAAGCAGCTGGCACCAACAGACTGGGACGAGGGGTCTGTGACGCCCAGCAGCTCGTGGCATCCGAGTACGGACACTGACGAGATCTGCGAGACAGGAATGCCACGACAGCCCCCCCATCAAAGCGGTTGACGAGGACCGCCGCTCCACCCCTACGCAGAGGGGCCCGGCTTGCCGATGAGGCTCTGGGGCGGGAGCCGCCCGTCATTCGCCAACAGCCACCGGCGAGCCCAAGCCACAGCACCGCGGCGGGTGCGCTACGTGGGCGACGCCCTCCGCCGCCCCCTGTGCCATTTTTCGTGGGCACATGAGTGGGTGGCGGCAACAGGGCGTCGCGAGTGGCAAGGTTTTCCCGCCCGCACGGCGTTCGAAAGGGCCGTACCCCGAAATCCAGGGGCGGTCTGCGGGGCCACTGCGGCTGTCGCCCAGCAGCGGCGGAGCCGCTCGATCCCCCGCCCGCAGAGCCGCAAGGCGAGGAGTGCCCCCCTCTACGACCGAAGAACTCGGCTCCGGCGGCAGCGTGCCGCAGAAAGCGCCCGTATTGCTCATCTTCGAGCGTGCGGGATCCCACGGCCGCACGACACCCCCGTCGACGCTAGCAACGGCGCATGCGGGTGGCGGCTCGCGTGGAGACCGGTTAGGGGAGGCGCAGCCCCTGCTGCTCCTGTACGAGGTGTGTGAAACCAGGAATTGGGGGCTTCCCTCCTCTCGCCCCGCGGGCAAGTGGCTTGCTGTGGGCGTGGCGTGGACCCTATGGACCGCCGCCGCCGCAGGTCTAGTGGGGACAGAGGAGCCGCGTGCCCCTGTTTCTGCTGGCGCTGTCCTTTGCGGCCCCCCGTGGAATCGCTTTTTTACCCGCTTCAGAGGCAGCCCCGCTTGGTGAGATGCGACCCGCTCTGGGTGCTCCCGGGGGCCGCGATGGCGCCCGTTCACAGCCACAAGACTGAGATAATCGATTGGGGATGTGGTCGCCGCTTGCAAATTTCGTAGTGGCAAGCCAAAACAAGAACGTTAAGTATTTGACATACTAAATACAACCAATGGATCCAGGGAAGGCGTCGAGGAAAGGGGAGCAGCGACCTCCCCGACAAAGGCAACTGCTGCAGTGACGGTGTGGGAGGGAGCCGGGGGGACGGCACAATACCGGCCGGTACACCGGCAACGACACCTTGGGCACCGCTGCCGCCGAGGTTGCCCGTCCCAAACAGCACCTCGGGGTGAAGGAGGATTGTCACTGCCGTCGCGGCGGCTGAACACATGTCAGTGTTGGCCACCCTGTGAGGAGTACAGCCAAGTAATCTCGGCTGGACATGGCCGACCGACGTCTGTTTCTCGGCACACCCGCCAGCCGGGCACCACCAATCACGCCACACAGTCGTCTGCACACGACTCGTCTCCCCCCACAACACTATCGCCGTGCCCAAAAACACGACCAAACAAATTCAGCGACTACCAGTGTACACCCCTCGGCCCCCACGCCCCCCCCCGACTCTCCCCCCACAATGCCCCCCCCACCCCAACACACATCCACGCACAACCGTGTGCCAGCCGCCGCTGCACCCTCCTCATAACACAAGGTCCCAACCCCCTTCCCACCCCCCCCCCCCCCCCCCCCCCCCCCCCCCCCCCCCCCCCCCC
>ENA-ORXT01006691-ORXT01006691.1-marine-metagenome-genome-assembly--contig:-NODE-6691-length-10619-cov-4.431986_pt1 | contig 10619 bp, 6 predicted proteins | sample MGYA00237868_ERZ511482 | MGnify/ENA metagenome assembly ERZ511482
AAGTTTTATTAACAGAGTTTTCTTACTTGATCAAAATAGCCTATTCTCCGGTATATAAATATGCCTTGCCGCCAGGTCATCGCTTTCCCATGTCTAAATATGAATTATTACCTCAACAACTATTGTATGAAGGTTTAGTCTCAGAAGAGCAATTTTTTCACCCACCGCAGCTAGAATCAGAAGACATTCTGCTTACCCACACAGTAGAGTATTTAAATAAACTTGAGACGCTAGATCTAAGCAGAAAAGAAATTAGAGATATTGGATTTCCAGTTACTAAAGCCTTAATCGAGCGCGGTAAACATATAGCCAATGGAACGCTTCTCTGTGCAGAATATGCCGCTGAGCGAGGCGTTTCATTAAACATCGCAGGCGGCACTCATCATGCATTTGCTAACCGCGGAGAAGGATTCTGTGTCTTTAATGATTTTGCAATTGCAATAAATATTTTGCTGCAGCGCAAAACTTATCATAAAATACTAATTGTCGATTTGGATGTTCACCAAGGAAATGGAAATGCCAAAATATTCGAAAACGAATCTCGTGTATTTACTTTTAGTATGCATGGCGAACGAAATTATCCTTTGCGGAAAGAGACAAGTGATCTTGATATTGGTCTGGCAGACAACACCAAAGATGATGAATATCTAAGAATTCTAAAAAGTAGACTTTCATATGTAATTGAATCTTTTGAGCCCCAGTTTGTATTCTATCTTGCTGGAGTTGATGTTTTAGAAACTGACAAATTAGGAAGACTAGCTTTAACCAGAGATGGATGTAAAGAGCGAGATCGAATCGTATTTGAACAGTGCAAAGAATACGCTTTGTCAGTGACAGTGAGTATGGGTGGTGGCTACTCCAAACGTCTGTCAGATATCATTGATGCACATGCGAATACATTTAGAGTGGCGTTTGAATTATTTGAGTAATAAACGAGAAAATGAAAAAATGAATCTAGAAACGATGTCCAAATGACTGTGTCTAGTAGATCTTTATCCTATCTAAATCATTTTAAATAAGTGAGGACGGTATTTAATTATTTACTGTCTGGAGTGGACTATTTGTAACCAATACAGGAACTATTGCTTCACAACAAGTATCAAATGTGAAAATAATTTATGCATGTGTAAAGCAAATAGAGCCTTGTCCAGATAAATCTGTCATCACATCAAATTGATTGATGGCACCAAAAATTAAGACTGTTTGTTGGTGCTGATGAACAGTCAAAAGATCTACTGCCGATCGTCGAATTATTAGGACAGTTTACACTATTTCCTGCACAGGGATTATTCAACATAAGCATAAGAATTTCTGATTCAAAAGAAATTGTAATGTCGTTATCACATACCCGATTATACAAAATAACATCTAGTTGTATAAACTGCATCCCGACTGGAATTGCTGGAGCTGTAAAGTTATAGGGACCATTAAATAAAGTAGGGAAGCCAGCCCCAGAAATGAGCAGTCGAACATTTGATCAATATCTTCAGATCCACTCATGCCTCGTGTAGCTACACTGCATATTTCTGTACTATCGCCGAATCCACCTACATTTATAAAAACCGATTGTGTCAATTGAGCACTAATCGTATTATACAGAAAAAGACAATACAAAAACAGAATCGAGACTTCTAAATTTCATTTTATTGCGGAATTTAAAAAAAATATAACAATTTTATCAATTGAGATCTATGTATTGAAGACAGTAATGTAGTCATGAATATCATTGTAATGCTTATAGAATAATATAATAGCAGAAAGACGATAAGTGGATATTTTAGTTATTATCGTAAAGCGAAATTTATACCAGTAGGACTTCCTTACAGTCTTAGAATAGAAAGATCTGACAAAGTTATGTGTTAGTCGCTGTATATTTCAAGTCATACAACAGCAATGAAAACGATGATATGTGCAGTCTATGTACACACAAGTTTCACATAACTAAAACAACATCATAAATAGACTTACCTTCACAGTAGCAAAACCAGAGTGATTGCAGTTTAAAGAAGATCAAAGGAAAGCATTGTGGGTGAATGTCTTGTTGCCTTTAGCATTGAAAGATAGCTATACCTATTCTGTACCTGTTGATTTTTTAGATGATGTGAAATTAGGTTTGCGTGTAGAGGTGCCTTTGCGAAATAAGCATTATGCTGGCTTAATTACTGAGATTTTGGTCGTAAAACCACTGACTCCGACAAGGCCTTTTATTACTCTGATTGATGAGGTCCCCATTGTATATCCAAATCATATCAAACTTTGGAAATGGATGGCATCATACTATTCCTGTACAATTGGAGAGGTGATGATTGTTGCCCTGCCGTCAGCACTTAAATTAAGCAGCGAGACTAAAATCATGCTGAATCCTTATCAGATGAAAAGGATTCCGTCCATTCAAAAAAAGAAAGAATTCTTGCTGATGGATGCATTGGAATCTCAGCAAGAAATTACAATCTCAGCTTTACGCAAAATATTAGAACAAAAGAATGTCTATGGGTTTTTAAAGCAGCAGATGCTGAAACAAAATATTGTCGTAAAAGAAGAATTGACAGGAAAGTATAAACCAAAATATGATGACTTTCTACGACTGACAGACGAATGGAAAAATGAAGTGGATGAAGCATTTGATAAAGTCTCAAGGTCAGAAAAACAAACGAGCGCACTATTAAAAATAATGGAGTTGCATGAAGACTATCAATGGATTCCAAAGTCATTATTGTATAAAGAAATTCAAACAGACAATGCAGTTTTAAAGGCACTTCAAAAGAAAGAATTAATCATCATTGAGAAAAAACAAATTGATAGAATTCAAGTCAAAGAAGAACCAGTTACAATAAATCAAAGCTTAAGTGAATCACAATTAAAAGCATCAGAAGAGATAGACAATCACTTTGAAAACAAACAAGTGATATTGTTACATGGTGTGACCGGTAGTGGCAAGACTCAAGTCTACATTGATAAAATAAAAAAGGTCGTCGATGCAGGTGGTCAAGTATTATATCTTTTGCCTGAGATCGCATTGACCTCACAGATGTTGGGAAGAATGCAAAAAGCATTTGGCAATAGCGTACTTTTTTATCACAGCAGAATGAATCCTTCGGAGCAAGTAGAAGTGTGGCAAAAGGTGATAGACGGACATCAGATTATACTAGGCGCACGCTCATCTATCTTTCTTCCATTCAGAGATTTAAGTCTCGTCATAGTGGATGAAGAACATGATGGATCTTACAAGCAGCAAGATCCTGCTCCGAGATATAATGCTCGAGATGTGGCAGTCTATATGACGATGCAATATGGGGCTAAAGCCTTACTAGGCACCGCGACGCCATCATTAGAAAGCTTGCTGAATAAGATGGACCAGAAATATGGCTATGTCTCGATGACAGAAAGGTTTGGCGAGGCGAGATTACCAGACATTAGAATTATTGATTTAAATCCTGAACAAGAATCTAAAAGAGATCCTAAAAAAGACGATACAATTTTTTCTGAAGAACTTTTAACGGCAATTAGGAATCGAGTAGAAGCAGGAGAACAAGTATTGTTATTCCAAAATAGGAGAGGATATGCACCATCTTTACGTTGCTTTAAATGTGGCTGGGTAATGGGGTGCCCCAATTGTGATGTGAGTTTGACGACTCATAAATACTCTAACGAAATGCGGTGTCACTACTGTGGATTCAGAAGTGGCATTGCTAAATCATGCCCAACTTGTGGCAATAGAGATGTTAAGTTAATCGGTTTTGGCACTGAGAAGGTTGAGAATGTTTTATCAGAGCATTTTCCAGACTATGTCATCAAACGAATGGATCATGATACGATGCGTGGTAAGAACAGTTATATTGATATGATCGCTGCCATGCAAATGCGTAAGATTGATATTTTGATTGGCACACAAATGGTGACAAAAGGACTTGATTTTGACAATATCACTTTGGTAGGCATTTTACATGCTGATGCTTTGTTTAGCTTTCCAGACTTTAGGGCAGGAGAGAAGGCATTCCAATTGCTGACCCAAGTAAGTGGTCGAGCGGGAAGACAGAAAGATAAAAGTGAAGTGATCATTCAAACGTATGACCCAGAGAATTGGATTATTGAAAAGGTCTTGAATTATGATTTTCCGTCTTTTGCGCGAAGAGAGTTGCAAGAGCGAAAAGCTTTTAAATATCCACCATATTATAGACTCATTCATTTAACGATCAAACACAAAAATAGAAAGCGGAATACTGAAGCAGCACAACTTGTCGCACATTTTTTAAAACAAAAATTAGGGAAAAGAATCTTGGGTCCTGCAGAACCTCAAGTGGCTCGAATCAATAATGTTTACCATATGAACATTATGATAAAATTAGAAAAAGATCCTAAGCGGGTCGTCGAAATAAAAATGATTGTTCAGGACGTTATTCATATCGTTAAAAAGAAGCCTGGCTTTTCTGGTATTCGTGTGAATGTAGATGTGGATCCCTTATAGAAAGAACTGAAATAGCCAGGCCTATGCTAGTTTATTGTTAAAGTTTGGATTTGTGTTGGCTATTCTAATTTTATGATATAATCAGATTTAGTCCCAAAATCACCCGTTTCCTGTTTTCGCCACTTGAATAAACAAGAGGCTGTAGCGCCTGTATTTATTGAGTTTGATTTTGAAAATGGGTGTTGCAAGCCTATTTTTGGTCATGTTTATACGTAAATTGAAGAATAGATCTGGTAGTCAATCAGTACAAATAATCTCTAAAGCGAGAGGTAAGTATAAAGTGATAAAGACGATCGGTAGTGGTAAGACGGAGCAAGAGCTTCAAAAATTAATATTTCTTGCACAAGAAGAGCTCGACCGCCTTAGCGCCCAAGCACAATTATTTATTTCTGAAAAAGATGTCTCGATAGAATCGATATTTGCATCCATAAGTAATTCTAGTATCCGTACTATTGGCCCAGAATTAATCTTTGGTAAAATTTATGACCACATAGGCTTTAATCAAATTGAAGAATCTTTATTTCGCCATTTGGTAATTTCGAGGATAGCCTTTCCATTAAGCAAGCTAAAAACGGTTGACTATCTTAATAGGTATCAGGGGGTTAAAATTAGCATAAGCAGCGTTTATCGTTTTTTAGATAAGCTCAACGAACGGCTCAAGCAACAAGTAGAACAAATAAGCTTTATGCACACCAAGAAAATTCTCGGCGGCAGTGTAAATGTTGTGTTTTATGATATGACGACTATTTATTTTGAGGCGAGTACAGAAGACGACCTACGAAAGACAGGCTTTTCAAAAGATGGTAAGCATAGTAATCCACAAATATTTTTAGGATTATTAGTTGGCCTGGGAGGCTATGCTATTGGCTATGATATTTTTGAAGGCAATATTTACGAGGGCCATACCTTGATTCCATTTATAGAAAAGATGAGTGCAAAATTTGATTTGGACAAACCAATCGTAGTAGCTGACGCAGGATTATTGTCAAGAGATAATATTAAAGCACTGGAGAAGGCCGAGTATAAATATATTCTTGGGGCAAGATTAAAAAATGAAAATGCTCAGATCAAAAAGAAAATATTCGAAAAAAGTTTTAGAAATGGACAACTTAGAAGTATTGACAAGCAAGAAGACGTTCGGCTAATCCTAAGCTATTCAGACAAACGGGCGACGAAAGATGAACATAACAGAAAAAGGGGTTTAGAGCGCCTGAAAAAGCGTATTAAAACTGGAAAATTAACTAAAGCCAATATTAATAATCGTGGATACAATAAGTACTTAATAATGGCTGGGGAGATTAAGGTAGAGCTTGATGATGAAAAAATAAATGAAGACAAAAAATGGGATGGCCTAAAAGGATATATAACAAACACCAAATTGACAAAAAAACAAATCATCGATCATTACAGCAATCTATGGCATATTGAAAAGGCATTTCGGATGTCAAAAACAGATTTAAGAATCCGACCGATCTATCATCGCTTGAAGCATAGAATAAAGGCGCATATCTGTATATCATTTACTGCATACAGTATATATAAAGAACTAGAAAGGGTTCTGTATAAAGAGAAATCCATCCTCACTATCGAAAGAGCCGCTGAATTAACCCACAATATGTATAAGATAAGCTACACCTTACCTGAATCAAAACAGTCCAAATCTCGATTGCTGAACATGGACGATGAACAGGCAGAATTATATCAGATTATTGGTAAATATTTTTAGGGTATTGCATTGGCGAAAACAGGTGCTTTTGCTTATCTAAATATCTTTTTACGACACCAATTCAAATGAAATCTAAGTGCATAATGAATAGGTCATTAAAGATGGCAGCGTATATTAGTCTATATACTGAGCTGGTTACTCTATTTTTTGAAAGAAATGAGTTAGAAAATCCTCATCTTTAAGGTTTAAAGGCTTTAGTTTAGTGAGCAGGACCATTTCAACAAGTATAGACTCTGTAGGGAAATATATCGATAAGATCTTCGAATCCAATATGATATACCATCTAGTCTTTTGGCTAGTTTTCTATTTTTTCTTAGTAGTCATTTCTCAAGAGTCATATTCTTTAGCCACAGGGATGTTAATCAATTTGATCAGGATATTCTTCTACTCCATCGCTGTGTATATTAACCTATTTATCCTGTTTCCAAAATTTCTAGCAGCTCAAAAATATTGGCATTACATTCTATTTTTATGCTTGGTGATTATGGTCATCGTTCCACTAGAAAGTTTTGCACTATATTATTCCATTTCTCATGATCATAGCTCACTGCAGTCATTTTTAAACAAAAGCATTCACTCGATCTTTATACTCACATTTTTTGTAGCGAGTTCTTCTTCTATTTATAAGATCATCAATGACTGGTTTACCCATCAAAGAGAGAAAGTGGATCTACAAGCACAAACGCTTAAATCAGAACTTAAATATTTAAAATCCCAAGTCAATCCCCATTTTCTATTTAACACTTTAAATAGCTTGTATGCATTGACACTTAAGAAGTCTGATTTAGCACCTGAAATTGTACTGCGTCTTTCAGAAATGATGAGGTACATGCTTTACGAATGCAATGAAAAAGTGGTACCATTAGATAAAGAAATCAATTATATTAAAAATTATTTGGAATTAGAAAAGCTTAGACACGGAGATAAATTTGAAATTAAATTCGAATTAGTGGGAAATCCAACAGGCTTACGAATCGCTCCACTCATGTTTATGCCATTTATAGAAAATAGTTTCAAGCATGGATTGAATAGTCAAATACAGTCAGGATATGTTCATATTCATATGAATATTGAAAATGAGCAAGCAATAATTAAAGTTGACAATAGTAACCCTCCTGCTATGCCAGCAATGAAGTCACGAAGAAGCGGAGGCGTTGGTTTAGTCAATATCAATCGTAGACTAAAGCTAATTTATCCAAATCAACATACACTTGATATAGACAAAACACCTAACTCTTTTCATGTTCAATTAAATATAAATCTTAGTCAATCTTAACGTAAAACTAAAATGATTAAAACAATTATCGTAGACGATGAACCATTAGCACAGGATATTATTGAAACATATGTGAACCAGTTACCGAATCTGGAGCTTGTCGCTAAATGTAGTGATGCCATTGAAGCAAACCAAGTCCTTCAAAATAATGAGGTTGACTTAATGTTTTTAGATATCCAAATGCCGCAGCTTACTGGAATAGAATTTATGAAGTCCTTAGAGAATCCGCCTTTAGTTGTTTTCACAACAGCTTATAGCGAATATGCTGTCGAAGGATTTGAAATGAATGCTGTCGATTACCTGCTAAAACCAATTTCAATGAACAGATTCATGAAAGCAGTTAACAAAGTAGAAGACAAACTAAAAGAGAGTAGCTCTGGAAGTCAAGCATTAGATATTGCAGATGATCACTTTTTCGTTAAAGCAGATAAGAAGTTGGTCAAAGTCAATTTTGATGATATCTTATATATTGAGGGACTTAAAGACTATGTCATCATTAGACAAGAAGAAGGTCGTGTGATTACTTTGCAGACAATGAAGAGTTTAGAAGAGAGATTGCCTAATCAGCAATTCAAACGAATTCACAGATCTTATATCGTCAATACAAAACGGATTAATGCCTTAGTCGGGAATATGGTAGAGCTCAAAGAAAAAGGAGAAACAAAGAACATACCTGTAGGTAAAATCTATAGAGAAGAGCTGCTTAAAATGATTAATCAGAAAAAACTGTAGTTCACTATTTAGTTATCATATTGATAAGCTTTAACAGTATTCACGAAGTGTTTGACATTTTCCAATGGGGTATCAGGATATACACCATGGCCTAAATTCATGATGTGGTGTCTTCCCATGTCTTTTATAATTTCATGAGTCCGATCAGTTATATTTTGTTCAGAAGAATATAGCATGCATGGATCCATATTACCTTGCAATACAATATCTTGACCAAGCATGGATCGAGCATTGCTAACTGGAGTATTCCAATCGAGTCCAAGAGCATCAGGACCTAAATCAACTAACTCATTTAATGAGAACCAAGCACCACGGCAGAATAAAATAACTGGCGCTGTCGTGATTTCTTCGACTATTCTTTTTAAATAAGGAAGACAAAATTCACGATAAATATTTTGATCAAGGACACCAGCCCAAGAATCAAATACTTGTACGACATCAGCACCATGTTCAATTTTTAATTTCAAATATGAGATGATCGTATTTGTTAACTTCTCAAGTAATGCATGAGATGCTTTTGGTTCTTGGTATAAGAATTTTTTGGCTTTTGAAAACGTCTTGCTACCCTGTCCTTCTAACATGTACGAGAATAAAGTCCAAGGTGCCCCTGAGAAACCGATTAAAGGAACACGACCATTAAGGTTTCTCTTAGTGGCAGACAGCGCATCAAACACATATCTTAGATGTGAAGCAGCATCATCGCCATCAATCAGAGAGAGAATATCTGAGAGCGACTCTATGGTTCGAGGAAAAAATGGACCCTTCTTTTCAATCAATTCATAAGGCAAACCCATTGCTTCAGGAATGACTAAAATATCCGAAAATATGATTGCTGCATCAACACCAAGTTCATCAACAGGTTGAATTGTCACCTCTGCCGCTAATTCGGGAGTTTGTACCAATTCGATAAATCCTGACAATCTACCCCTAATTTCTCTGTATTGAGGAAGAATTCGTCCAGCCTGTCTCATCAACCATACAGGTGGTCTCGCTACAGTTTCTCCATTTAAAACTTGAAGTAGGATATCATTTTCAATTTCTGAATTCATAAGATTGCAAAAGTAAAGCAAATGCTCTTCATTCACTTATCTTTGTGCTTTTTGGTCATAATTTTTACAAAAGGCAAACAAATGAGATTCGCAATAATTGGGTACGGAAAGATGGGCAAAACGATCGAAGCCCTAGCAATAGAGAGAGGTCATTCCATAGGCGCGATTATAGAATTAGACTCTCCTAAGTCGATTACAAGTCTTAAAAAAGAAGATATTGATGTTGCTATAGAATTCACGAATCCTGAAGTCGCATTTAAAAATTTATCTACACTTGCCGAAAAAAATATTCCTGCAGTCTCAGGTACAACAGGCTGGTTAGATCGATATGATGAATTGTGCTCACTTAATAAAAAATATGAATCTGGATTTTTATATGCCTCAAATTTTAGTGTTGGTGTAAATATTTTCTTCGAGCTAAATCGTCTCCTCGCAAAATTGATGTCTCCTTTAAATGATTACAATCCCTCAATGGAAGAAATACATCATATACACAAACTTGATGCTCCAAGCGGAACTGCAATTACTCTTGCCAATGATTTGATCGATCGACATGCCAATAAAACAAAGTGGGAAAACAAAGAGACATTGTCAACAGAAATCCTAGGCATAAAATCAAAAAGAATAGACGAAGTACCAGGCACTCATAGTATTTCATATTCTTCTACTATAGATCAGATTTCAATTACTCATGAAGCTTATTCTAGACAAGGATTTGCACTTGGAGCTATCTTAGCTGCAGAATGGATGGATGGGAAACAAGGTATATATTCTATGGAAGATGTTTTAAACTTGAAAAACTTGTAAGGTCTATGCCGCTACTTCATATAAAATTTTAGCCTGATTTAATAATACATTTTTAATATTATTAAAGACCTTTTCAATCAAGACTGTATCTGATTCTATTTCAAAACTTGAAGGCAATAGAATATTTTGACTAAATTTTTGTGGTTTGACGAAGCCTTTAATATTTGCGAAATAATTAATGTTTAATTCAAGAAGGTTTTCACTATCATCATTACATCTAAACTCAATATTATTTTCCTGAAGCATATTTCTGTTTAAATAGTATTTTAATAACTCGGTAAAAAAGCCTCTGTTACCATATAACAAGGCTGAATCAGGAATTTCATTTGTGATCACAGAATCAAGTCCATCTACATCTTGTGCGATATCAATAATAAATCTTTTTAAAGGAATAAACTCTGGGTTACTTAAAAGTGAACTTGGATCTAAGTGATTAAATATAGACATGTGCGCCATCGTCTGTTTAATAAATTCTATTTCATTTTTCACCTGCTCCATCGTATTGCTTAGTATCTTTTCATCTTCTTTCACATATGTATTTACTGTATTTAGGCTTAAAACAGA
>ENA-ORXT01006692-ORXT01006692.1-marine-metagenome-genome-assembly--contig:-NODE-6692-length-10616-cov-32.047253_pt1 | contig 10616 bp, 10 predicted proteins | sample MGYA00237868_ERZ511482 | MGnify/ENA metagenome assembly ERZ511482
TCATTACTTACTTAAGTAATGGCTACTTAATTACTTTTTCACAAAAAAAAACTGATACAATCGAGCATCAGTTTTTTTATTATTCATAAAGAAATTTCAAATCTTATCTCCTATATCCATTCTGTCGGCCGCCTCCACTTTTCTTTCTATTGGCAAAAAACTCTTGCTTCCTTCTTTGCTTTTCTTTATTCCATTCTTTTTTCTCGGCTGCAGTCATTGGCTTGTCTGTCTGAGGGAATGGACTGTCATTGATAACTTTTAATTTTTGTTTGATGAGTTTCTCTACGTCTTTGACGTAAGCGTTCTCCTCAGGTTCGCATATCGATATAGCGATACCTTCTTCTCCTGCACGACCTGATCTTCCGATACGGTGTACATAAGTTTCTGGTTCGTTAGGGACATCATAGTTAATGACATACTTTAGTTTATCGATATCGATACCTCTTGCTGCTATGTCAGTAGCGACTAAGACTCTTACTCTACCATCTTTGAATTCTTGTAAAGCTTTCTGTCTCTGATTCTGAGCTTTATCACCGTGGATTGCTGCAGACTTAATATTAACCTTTTTTAGGTTTCTTGTTATCCTATCAGCACCATGCTTTGTTCTTGAGAACAAGAGCACTTGATCTATGTCTTCGTTCTTAAGAATATGATTGAGAAGATTCTTTTTAGAATCTCTATTAGTATAATAGACATATTGCTGTACCGTTTCTGCTGCTGATGATACCGCAGCTACTTCTATTCTCTTGGGATCTATTAGGATCTTGTCAGATAACTTTATGATGTTATCAGGCATTGTCGCTGAGAAGAAGAGTGATTGTCTTTTAGTCGGTAGTATCTTAAGGAGCTTCTTTATGTCATTAATGAATCCCATATCGAGCATTCTGTCAGCTTCATCAAGTACAAATAATTTAATTTGACTTAAGTCCACAAGGCCTTGGCTTTGTAGGTCTAATAATCTACCTGGTGTTGCTACAAGAATGTTGATTCCTCTTCTGATAGTCTCTACTTGTCTACCTTGTTTTACACCACCAAATATGACGGCTTGTTTGATGTTTGTGTATTTACTATATTCTTCGATATTCTCTTCTATCTGTATAGCAAGCTCTCTTGTAGGCGTGACAATTAATGCTCTTAACGTTGGCTTGCCATGACTATCGCCTTCTATCTTGTGTATCAATTGTATGATAGGGATAGCAAAGGCAGCAGTCTTACCTGTACCTGTCTGCGCTGATCCTAATATGTCTTTTCTGTCGAGTACGAGCGGAATCGCTTGTGCTTGTATAGGTGTAGGTTCTGTGTAATTCTTGTCTTCTAATGCTCTTAATATCGGCTCTACAAGACCCAGTTCTCTAAATGTCATTATAATTCTGTTATGTGTTCTTTGTATAAATAAAATGTGTTGCGCTTCTATACTATCCGGGACGGACTCTTTAGGTGGGCAAAATTAATGTGCAAAGATATATAAAATTAATGACTGATGTTAACTTATTGAAAATGAGTTGTTTACGTTATTGGCATCATGATAAAAGTGGACAAATTTGCAATACGATTGCAGATTTGTCCACTTTTTATTAGATTTAATATATGATAACTAGAGAAATCTCTGATAAGGTAGAAGCATTATGGGGTAAGTTTCCAGTCCTCACGATAACAGGTCCAAGACAATCTGGAAAAACAACCTTAATAAAATCTATAGATTTTGATTTGCCCTATGTTTCGTTAGAAGATCCTGATATAAGAGAGATTGCTACTGAAGACCCACGTCGTTTTTTAGATAATTATCCAAAGGGAATTATTTTAGATGAGGTACAGAATGTACCAAAGTTATTTTCTTATATACAGGGAATTGTAGATAATTCAGATAAGCGATATGTGCTTTCAGGCTCTCAGAATTTTCAACTTATCGAAAGCATCTCACAGAGTCTAGCAGGAAGAACAGCCATACTTAAATTATTGCCGTTATCTTTTTCTGAAATTACTACTGATGTTGAAGTAGAGAGTTTTTATGAACTAATATTTAAAGGCTCTTATCCAAGAATTTATGATAAGAATATTCATCCAAACGATTACTATCCTTCGTATATCAATACTTACATTGAAAGAGATGTAAGGTTGATTAAAAATATTGATAACCTAGGGTTATTCACGAAATTTATAAAATTGTGTGCAGGCAGAATCGGTCAACCACTAAATGTTACTAATTTGGCTAATGATACTGGAGTAAGTTCTAATACGGCAAGTTCCTGGCTTGCAATCCTAGAGGCCAGTTATATCATACATTTTGTGCAACCATATTATAAGAATTACAATAAGCGAATAACTAAGGCGTCAAAGCTGTACTTTGTCGATACTGGGGTGGCTTGTTCATTATTGGGTTTGGAGTATAGTGATCAACTTAAGACCTTTTATATGATTGGTAACTTGTTTGAGAATATGGTTGTTAATGAATTAGTGAAGTTTAGGTTTAATATCGGCTTGCCTTCAAAAATATATTATTGGCAAAACAGAAACAGAAAAGAAATTGATATTATAGTTGATAACATAAATGGTCCAATCGTGGTTGAAGTTAAATCAGGAAGTACTAAAACAACAAAATATTTTGACAATATTAAGTATTGGAGATCTGTAACAAAGGATAGTACGCAAGATGCTTATGTAGTCTATGGCGGTGATGATGACCTTAGTTTAGGGCAAGATCATTTAGTATCATGGCGAAACATTAATCGAATAAAGGATATAATGTAATTGATTAGTTAATTGATCAATTATAACTCTGCATTGATTTTAGTTACACTATCTTTAGCATCTCCATAGAGCATATAAGTATTGTCCTTATAGAAAAGAGGATTACCGACACCTGCATAACCTACGGCCATAGATCTTTTCATAACGATGACTTCTTTAGCGTTCCATACTTCTAATACGGGCATACCATATATAGGACTATTCTCATCATCTTGTGCACCAGGATTGACGATGTCATTAGCACCTATAACGAGAACGACGTCTGTATCAGACAGGTCACTATTGATTTCATCCATTTCGAATACGATATCGTAAGGTACATTGGCTTCCGCCAAAAGAACATTCATATGACCGGGTAATCTTCCCGCCACAGGATGTATACCGAATCTGACGAGTTTGTTTTTCTTTTGTAATCTTTCTACCATTTCGAATACTGGAAACTGTGCTTTGGCTACAGCCATACCGTAACCTGGTACGATGACAACAGACTTGGCATTATTGAGTAGATCAGCTACCTGACTATGGTTCTTAGCATTAACTTCTCCAGTGACCTCTTTCATAGCACCTGTAGGTACAGCTCCGAATCCTCCAAAAATGACAGAGAGAAAAGATCTATTCATCGCCTTACACATGATGATAGATAGGATTGCCCCTGAACTACCCACAAGAGCTCCAGTCACTATCAGAAGATCATTACCCAGCATAAATCCTGCTGCAGCGGCTGCCCATCCAGAATACGAATTAAGCATAGATACAACGACGGGCATATCTGCACCACCTATAGCCATGACAAGCATGATGCCTATAAAAGAAGCAATAGCTGTCATGATAATAAGATAAATCATACCACTTAATGCCGCAGCTTTGACAAATAAAACACATAGGACAATACACACTATTAATAATAAAATATTAACGAGATGTCTTCCTGGGTAGACTAATGGCTTACTTCTGATCTTACCCTCTAATTTTCCCCAAGCAATAACTGAACCTGTAAAAGTTATGGCACCTATAAATACACCTATAAAGATCTCTACAAGATGTATAGAATGTGCAGCACCCACTAAGTCCTGTGTGTGTGGATCGAGATAAGATCCAAATCCTACAAGCACAGCAGCCAGCCCTACAAAACTGTGTAAGATAGCAACGAGCTGAGGCATAGAAGTCATCTCTACTTTTCTGGCTAATGCGATACCTATTACTGATGCTATTGCGATAGCGATGATAATATATATTTGGCCTTCGACACCTTCTCCTAAGACAGTAGATACGATGGCGATAATCATACCGACGATACCATACAGCACACCTCTACGTGCAGATTCTTGTGATGATAATCCACCCAGACTGAGTATAAAAAGTATACTTGCAAGAAGGTAGGAAGCGAGTTGTATTTGTGATGAGATCATAATTATTTTCTAAACATTTTGAGCATACGATGAGTCACAACGAATCCACCTACAATATTAATAGTAGCAACCAGTATAGCTACAAAAGCAAGAATTGTCATTACGTTATTAAGGTCGTCTCTGGTCTGAAGCAAGCCTCCTATTATTATGATACCACTTATCGCATTGGTTACTGCCATCAGTGGTGTGTGCAAACTATGAGAGACATTCCATATGACTTGCCATCCTATAAATACAGAAAGGACAAAGACAGTAAAGTGCTGCATAAAATCTGCAGGCGCTACCATGGCTATGAGATAAAGCAAAGCGGCAATAACACCTAAAGCGATCAGTGAACCTACGCCATTTGATTTTTTCTCTTCTTTGATAATAGGCAATGGTTGTGAAGCAGCTTTGTCTTGAGCTGGTGCTTTACTTACATTGAGTGGCTTCGGAGGCCAGTTGATTTCACCATTGTAAGTGACCATAGCTCTGCTTACAACATCGTCATTCATGTCAATATTGAAATTTTCATTTTTACCCATGTCATCTAATAGGTGACATAGATTATTACCATAGAGTTGGCTGGCTTGCGATGGCAGTTGGTCTAATTTTCCTATTATGGTTACTCCATTATCTGTTGTGTAGATTTCATCTCTCTTAGTAAGAACACAATTGCCTCCAGAGGAAGCGGCAAGATCAACGATGACAGATCCAGATTTCATCTCAGCGACATGATCTGCAAGAATAAGCTTAGGTGCATCACGACCTGGGATCTGAGCAGTCGTTATTATGATGTCTACTTCTGCAGCAAGTTTTTTGAATAATGCCATTTCTGCATCGATGAAAGCTTGACTCATTACTTTAGAATATCCTGATGCCGTAGAGCCATCTTCCTCGATATCTACTGTAAGAAATTCTGCGCCCATACTCTGTATCTGTTCCGCTACTTCAGCTCTGGTATCGAAAGCTTTGACTATAGCTCCTAATGATCGGGCCGTTCCGATAGCAGCTAGACCTGCGACACCTGCTCCTATGACTAATATCTTTGCTGGATTTACTTTTCCGGCTGCAGTGATTTGACCATTGAGGAATTTGCCGTAGATATTAGCAGCTTCTATGACGGATCTATATCCTGCGATATTGGCCATAGATGATAGGACATCCATTTTTTGAGCTCGTGATATACGAGGGATGGCATCCATCGCTACGGCATTTATTTTATTCTTTGCTAACTCTGATAGTAAATCTTGATTCTGAGCAGGGTAGAGATAACTAAGCATAACTTGCCCTTCGTTCATCAAAGAAATTTCTTCTGTGGTTACAGGCTGTACTTTCAGTATAATATCACTTTGGGCATAAAGTTCTTTTGCAGAAGCTAATACAATTGCTCCTGCGTTTTCGTATTCTTGATTACTAAAATTTGAAGATGTTCCTGCATCAGACTCAACAAGAACTTTGAAGCCTTGCTTAAGTAATCGTTTCACATTTTGAGGTGTAGCACCAACTCTTTTTTCTTGAGGTGTTTTTTCTTTTGGGATTCCTACTTTCTTCGCATTCATAAGATTACTTTCTCTATAATTACTCAAGTTAGTAATTCCTACATACTATTCTGATTGAAAATAGAAAAATAGTAATGACGCCAACATTATTCAAAGACTGAACATCTACATTAGTGGAAAAATATTAATGTGAATATGAAACTGATTACAGCTTTGGATAGACAGAAGTACAGCTTCCAAAATCTCCAAAAACGAAGAACCATAACATCACAAAATTCAAGTTCGAGAGCGCAGAGATATGCTTTTATCACGGTGTTTTAGCCGCTCCCTAAAAAGTATATAAGCAGAGTTTGAGAATGGTTTCCTATCTGCCAATAGGTCAATAATAATATTTGTGTCAATAAACAATTTTAATTTAGCCATGCTTCTTTATCCTTAAGTTTCTTGTTTCCTTTTTCAAGTCAAAATCTTTAGGCAGCTTTATTATTCCCCTTATAGAATCAAGCTCTGGGTCTCTTAATTCAGGATTTTCAGAAGTAACATTTTCTAAGTACGACTCAATAAATTTGAGATAAACTTTGATTGTTTCCTTTTGCATATCGTTTAGCTTTTTCTATTAATGACTTATTGATCGAGAGTGTCAATTTAGTATTGATACGTGATATTTTATGTAAATAAACGTACTTTGTTTTGCATCTCAATTTTTCATTATCTGGCAGCTAACGTATAGGTGATATTTAAAAAAAATGATAAATAAATCTTGCTTATTAGGCATCGCCGAATCCACAACTAATTAGATCTCTACATAAATACATAATAAAGAACCTATTATACTAAAATGCTCAATAGTGTGAATGAGAATGCTTTCATTTTTAATCTTATTTTAGTAAATAACTATCTTAGATTTATTTTTAAAATTTAAATTTTGTATACAGCTTTAATACTTAGAGTGATAATTTTACATCCTTTTTGACGATCATGGAATGTCTCCAATGTCAGCACTTTGGATATGCATATATCGATTGATACAAGAGATATCGATATAATATTACATCTTAATATGTCGATACTATTAGAGCTTATAGGTAAAAAGAAATACCGCATAAAGATACCGATGGAGGTATTAGAGAAGAGAAAATTCAACTTTAATTACATGACCAAGTACATTATCAATAGTCAGGGTATAACTTATAATTATGTGTACGATTTTTTGTGGATGACATTCAGCTCTAATGAGATTTGATAATAAGACATAAGCAATAGCACCATGCTACGCTACATTATTAGTAGCTTACTCCTCTATAGCAAATAACTTTATTAATGATATGAAAAACTTAGCGATTATAGGTGGCGGTCCGGCAGCGTTGATGCTTGCTGCGCAGATAGATACGGCGGTATATAAGGTGACTATATATGAGAAGAATAAGGCTGTAGGCCGTAAGTTCTTGGTAGCTGGCGATGGGGGTCTCAATCTTAGCTATAATGCATCGGTTCATGACTTGGGTGATCAGTTCTATCCGAGAGAGTTTATGTCTCCTGTGTTAGAAAAATTTGCAGCTGATGAGTTGATGGATTGGATGAATGCAATAGGCGTCCCGACATTTGTAGGGTCAAGTAGTCGCGTGTTTCCGGTTTTGGATATGAAGCCTATTGAGGTTCTGAATAAGATCGTCGATTACGTCATATCTAATAAAGTAGAATTTCAATATGGAATGACTTGGACTGGATGGAGTGAGGATGGTAACTTATGTTTTGATGGATCGGATGATGTGGTGTGTGATATTGCTGTTTTTGCGATGGGAGGAGCCAGCTGGAAGGTGACAGGATCTGATGGAAAGTGGGGGAGTGCCTTCAGCGAGAGAGGTGTGCAGATATTGCCTTTCCGTGCAGCGAATTGTGCTTTCGGTGTAGAGTGGAAAAAGAACTTAATAGATGCTCATCGAGGTAAACCGCTTAAGAATGTTGCAGTAGAATATGGCGGGTATATCTCTAAGGGTGAGCTGGTGATGACACAGTTTGGTATAGAGGGTAATGCAATGTATCCTCTGAGTCGTAGGATGCAAGATGCACTCCATGAAGAAGATAGTATTGTCATTCTATTAGACCTTAAGCCGACGATGTCTGCAGATCAGATACTCACTAAATACAAGAAGTCTAAGCACCTGAAGGTGACAGATATTCTAAGCAGAGATATTAATCTTGATCGAGCTTCTATCGGCTTGCTTAAGCAGTTCTCTGATAGAGAGACATTTCTCAATCCAGAGTTGCTATCAGAATTGATCAAGTCAGTACCTATTGTTGTACATTCTGCTGATGATATAGATAAGGCAATATCTACTCTTGGCGGTATAGATTTATCTGAAGTCGATGGTGATTTTCAGCTTAAGAAAATGCCTAATAATTATGCTATTGGTGAGATGCTGGATTGGTATGCGCCTACAGGTGGATACCTTCTGCAAGGTTGCTTCAGTATGGGTTATGTGTTAGCAGATTATCTTAATTCTCAATAGACATCTTAATGTAAATTATAAAATAGTAAGTTGGAATATCTACCTACTACATATGTTCTAAAATCTCGTAAGTCTATAAAAATTAGAGTTGCAGAAGCGACTGATGCACAAGACTTATTAAACTTAAAGAGAGACTACATCAGAGATACGCAGACGATACCTATGTCAGTAGATGAGTATCATAATGATATGAATAATGAGGCAAGTCTTATTGCTGATTATTTCGCATCTTCTAACAGTATATTATTAGTGGCAGAATATGATAACGTGCTTATAGGTAATATAGATCTGACGGGAAGTAAGAGATCAATAATGTCACATACAGGAATGATCGGAATGGGCATAAAAGAAGAATGGAGAAATCAGGGTCTTGGTAGATTCTTAATTGAGTCCATCATAGATTGGGCAATAAGTTATTCTGAGCTTAAGCTTATCTGGCTGGATGTATACGCAAGTAATGTATTGGGTGTCAATCTGTATAAGAATACGGGATTTAAAATAAGCGGTATTATTAAAGATTTCTTCAAACAAGAAAACGGCTACATCGATAAAATCCAAATGTATCAGTGCATACGATAGAAGCTATAGATGTTCTATGTAATAATGTATTAGACATACGAGGTATATAAAGTTTAGAAATTGCGTACACTATTTTTTTCTATGCTTAGGAGAAACATTTCTATTTACTTACTGTTAGATTTGTTGTGCTGAATTACCAGCATTTTCTACAAACACTGAATGTCTAAACTCCCTAAGCAGTATAAGTTTGTTGATCTATCAGATTATGGTAGGTCTATCGCTCGCTGGATCGCAAGTTCTTTAAGAAATACTGCGGTGACACCTATACATGTAACCTCTTGGTTTATAGTGTCGGGTTTAATAGCCATTGCATGTATATTATTGAATTGGAATTTTGCTGCTGCATTCTTTCTGATTCTTAAGTCGATTTTGGATGCCGCCGATGGAGAGTTATCGAGGATTAAGAACATGCCGTCCTATATTGGTCGATACTATGATTCCATTGCAGATATTATTTTAAATTTCTTATTCTTATTTACATTCTGGACCTTAGGAGATGGATCTATCGTATGGATGTTATTGGCGTTCGTTGGGATGCAGCTACAGGGTACTCTATACAATTACTATTATGTCATCCTCCGTAATAGTGTGAATGGTGATAAGACGAGTCGCATCTTTGAGAATATTACTCCTAAGGCCATGGAGGGGGAGGATCAGCGTACCGTTGATGTCTTTTACCATGTGTTTAACTTTCTGTACATCGCATTTGATAAGACGATATACTATCTTGATATGAAAGCTATCAGTAGTGGACCTTTCCCTAAGTGGTTTATGACGAGCTTATCTATATTTGGATTGGGATTCCAGTTATTAATTATGAGTGTGATGTTAGTATTGCACTTAGAAGAGTATATTATTCCATTCTTTATCTTTTACTCTATTCTGATATTTGTCTTTGTGGGTATAAGAAGATTTGCTATGAAGTAATTGTTACTTATGCAATTAATAGGACCTTCAAGTCAGCAGACTGGTTAGAAGTTGTAAGCATCAATTATTAGATTAGATACCCATCTCTGATACTCTTCGATGCGATAGTTGCGCCATCGTATATTTAATTCCATATCATGCTCTACGGTCTGCATAAAATTACGGACAGGATTCTTCCGATTAAGGGCATTAGATAATTGCTTACGTACAGACTTATCCGAGAATTCATCTATGAAATCTCCCATCATAGCCAGCTGATCGTCGGTACTGGGTTTTTCTATTTTCACATAGTCTTTTATTTTTCGCTCACGTTCTGCCTGTAGCTTTTCTTGAGCTGCAATCTCTTCTGGATCGTCTATAGTATTATCTATAGTCGTTATAGCTTTTGAGAATCTATGGATGTAGCAGGTATTGCCTTTTGCGATTTCTCTGGCTATGTTTTTTATTATTTCTGTGTGTAGGATGGACATTATTTATTAAGTATTCTATCAGCCACTTCTTGTGCATCGATACAGAATTTATCATCACCTTTTAATGACCACTCGCCAGTTTTATTTATGTAATGCTTAACTGTCTTCTCCACAACTGCGGAGTAGCCACCTAATAGCCTTACCATACTACCTACTTTCTCAAGATAATCGTCCATACTTAGTTCTCCGTTGATAACCATATTCCATAACCTGTTGATACGGACAGATCTTTCTTTATTGACTTTGCTCTTCTTTTTGTGAGCCATCAGAAAAAGAGAAAGAGCTTTCGCTTCCGCAGATGGTTTTGGCAATTGTTTTTTCATATTTTGTTTTTTTCCTTACACCCTTACACCCTTACACCCTTACACCCTTACACCCTTACACCCTTACACCCTTACACCCTTACACCTTTACACCTTTACACCTTCACACCTTCACACCTTCACACCTTCACACCTTTACACCTTTACACCCTTACACCTTTACACCTTT
>ENA-ORXT01006693-ORXT01006693.1-marine-metagenome-genome-assembly--contig:-NODE-6693-length-10616-cov-8.393016_pt1 | contig 10616 bp, 10 predicted proteins | sample MGYA00237868_ERZ511482 | MGnify/ENA metagenome assembly ERZ511482
GCCGCGGCAGCGGCCGCGTTCACGCCGCCGCCGCTGAGGCGCCGCCGTCGTCGTTTCTCGGCGGGCGCCCCGCCCCCACCACGACCTGGTCGCGGGCGCCGCGGCAGTGGCCGCGTCGACGCCGCCGCCGCTGAGGCGCCGTCGTCGTCGTTTCTCGGCGGGCGCCCCGCCCCCGCAACGACCTGGTCGCGGGCGCCGCGGCAGCGGCCGCGTTCACGCCGCCGCCGCCGAGGCGCCGCTGTCGTCGTTTCTCTGCAGGCGCCCCGCCCCCCTCACAACCTGTTGGCGGGCGTCGCGGCAGCGGCCGCGTTCCTGCCGCCGCCGCCGAGGTGCCGCCGTCGTCGTTTCGCGGCGGGCAACCCTCCCCCGCGACTGCCTTGTCGCGGGCGCCGCGGTGGCGGCCGCGTTCACGCCGCCGCCGCTGAGGCGCCGCCGTCGTTGTTTTTTGGCGGGCGCCCCGCCCCCGCCACGACCTGATCGCGGGCGCCGCGGCAGCGGCCGCGTTCACGCCGCCGCCGCTGAGGCGCCGCCGTCGTCGTTTCTCGGCGGGCGCCCCGCCCCCGCCACGATTTGGTCGCGGGCGCCGCGGCAGCGGCCGCGTTCACGCCGCCGCCGCCGAGGTGCCGCCGTCGTCGTTTTTCTGCGGGCGTCCCGCCCCCGCCACTACCTGGTCGCGGGCGTCGCGGCAGCTGCCGCGTTCCTGCCGCCGCCGTTGAGGCGCCGCCGTCGTCGTTTAGCGGCCGCCGCCCCGCCCCCGCCGCTACCTAGTCGCGGGCGTCGCGGCGGTGGACGCGGCCACGCCGCGGCTGCCGAGCCGCAGCCTCGGCCGTCGCCGCAACCAGGGTTGGGCGGCCGCTATTAAGCTGTGGACGGTGCCCGGGGAGTGAAACACAGAAGGAGATGGGGCATGTTTTATTTCCATGGATACATGTCGTTGACAAAGAATCGCATCTCGCGCAGGTCCTTCACGTTCCCAACGTAAGTCGGGGGGCACGCCCTCATGCCGCGGCGCCTCCCCAAGTCATCAAAGTCTGGAGCGACGTGCACCACCCGGCGCACGCGCGACAGTGGCACTACCTCCAGTCCCCACACGCCATTGTCGTCAATGTCCCAGGAAATGCGAGTGCACAGACGCTCCGTCAATGGGCATCCAGGAACGGCCGGCACCTCCAAAAACTTGCACAGAACTACGACGTCCTCCTCACTGTAGCGAAGGATGGCACGCGTTTCCCCGTAGCACAGCCTCACCGCTTCTCGCTCGGAATCGGCGCCAAGTTCAGGTACCTCGTACTGCACAGCATCAAACCAAGCCTGGCCCGTGCGATAGCTCGGCGACCCCCGTAGCATCTGCTTAATAGGAAAGCCGCACTCAAGCTTTGCCGCAAGCTCCACCTGACCCACGACCAGCATCTTGGTGGCAGCGGGCTGGCCTAGAAGCTCACTGAGGCGCGCCAGCCCAGGTCGCATGCACAACGTGCCGACCGAGAGCCGTGGGACCCCGCGGAAGGGGCGTGCCACCTCGGAGCGCACGCGTCGACCCGAGCGGGACGCCGCTGCGTCGAAAACAGCGTTGCGTGCAACCACTGCCTGCGAGCCTTGTGACTGGCGCACGATCTGCTGCGTAAACGTCTTGATGACTTTGTTCGTCCGGTTGTAGTAGACCTTGTCCACCTTGTGACCCGCCTCATTCGAGCTCGTGTTGCCGTTCCTAAGATTTCCGTGGAGCCGGATGGCATCAAGGAGGTGGCGCAGGAGCTTGTGCATCTTAGAGGTGTGCACCTCCCCAAGCAGGGGCTTGACAAAGCCAATGACAAAGTCAGCTGCATCCTTTGCCAGGGCCTCCGCCACATCCATCGTCATGGGTGCCGGCGCCGAGGAGGTTGCCCATCCGGCGATGCGAGCATATAGGGCGGCGTACTCGGTGAACATGGCGGTGATGGCGTCCTCCAGCGGAGTGTCGCCGAAAGCCTCGCGGTAGGCGCCCCAGTTAAACATAAAGCCTGCTGGAAGCTCCTCGCCATCGCCGTCGCCCGCGTTGAAAAAACTGTCCGCCGACGCGTTGTCGGAGCCGGCATCGCCACCTTCCTCCGCGCCGCCGCCGCGGCGGCGACCACGGCCACCAGCTCTTCGGAGAACCGCTGGGTCAAGAGGCACCGGGCGATCCTCTCCAAGCCCAAAGACGCCGGAAACAGCGTGCGGAATGATGTAGACGGCGTTGCGGTGCTGAGCGCCCGTAAACGTCGACTGCTTTTCATCTTCTGCAACAAGGTATCTGCGAGGATTGGCAACGTGGTTGGGTGCAGATGCCACGGAAGCGAAGTAAAGCATGAAGACATGAGGACTGAGTTAGTGTGGGGACTGAAGGAAGTGAGCTGCACTAGGAAGCCCGACGCTCGGCGAGCATCATCGGCAGCGCTAGTATGATCAACCAGTCAGCGAATACGAGTGGTAACGTACCCTGGCGGAGTTGTGCTCGCTTGGCTGCGACGGCCCATGAAGTCGAAATGGCGGTTTGCCACCCGGAAAGCCATTTTGCACGTGCCGCACTTGGGCATCTTTTCCAAGCACATGTAAGGATACACACGAACGAGGCGATGGGACAGCATGCGCGTGACCCCAAGGTCAAGAACCTGCATACGTGAGTCGGCGGCGCAGTGTACGGCATACAGCCACAGTGGCAAAGCAAAAAGTACTAAACACAATAAGGTGTTAGCAATGATACAGGTATGAGGGCGACCCTCGCACGTGTCTGCTTCCCGGGTGGGTACGGGGCATGCCTCAGAAGGACAGTCAAACGTACATGCAATGCATCGAAGCCAACCATCTTGTACATCAAAAAGGGCGGCGACGCCAGGCCGCCCATGGCGGCCATCATAGGAACCTCGCTGTGCGCGCTGCTCGTTGACTCGAGGTGCAAGCGCCGTCGAGATTCCCGCTGGCACGCGCGGTGCCCAGCCCCCTCCAGCTGGCGCCTTACAAGGATGAGAGCGTCTCGGTCATTCGACTTCAGAGCTTTCACTGCCCCAGCGTCGTGCACCGACACGTCGCACATGGAGCAGGGGAAAGCGCACTTGCCGCCCTTTAGGCACAGCACCGCCTTCTCCTCAGGCAGGTCGCAGATGTACAGGAGAATGCGAGCAAACAGCTTGAGCTGCCTCCTGCCCCACTGCACGTTGGTCCCGACGTTGCTTGAGGCGACTGCCGTGCGAAAAGCGAGGAACAGCACGCGCTGCAACAGGCCACACCGCCTTTTGCGCGCGCGGTTGGCGGCGCCTGGCTCCTTCATCTTTCGAACAATGGGGATGTAGGCCACAGTTACCCAGACGGCCTCGTCTGTGTCAACGTTCAGGACTCGCACTCGGAGTGGGTACAGCTGATGAGCTGGCAGACACAAGCGATATGTACCAAGCGACAGCTCCGACCAGCAACAAGTAAGGACACGTTAGTACGCGCCTGATAGCCCACGGTGATGCAGCACAAACCAAATTGTCAGCGTCGCATAGATATCTGCCCCACCCGTTCGCGTCACACCCCGCTCATGCCACGCTCCCAACCCACAAGAACCAACGTACCACCAGACCACGCCAGTTGACTGGCGTCACTAAAGACGTGAAAGGCAAGCACGAAGCTGTCCAGTCCGTGGTCTGCCATGACCGCCGCCTCACACATGCGGAACGCATCGCCGTCGAGCGGAGACTCACGGTTGCTGGTCAGCGGGGCCGGTTTGTCGCCGCCGCTCCAAAGCTTAACGCCCTTCGCATCACGGAGCATCTTAAGTGCCACCTCGAGCACTGACCGAAAGTAGGCCTCGTACACAATGCCGCCCTCCTCCAGCTTACACTTGTGCCACCCCTCCTCCAGGACAGCATCATCAACGTCGTCACGGAGCGCATCTTTGAAGCTGTTGATCGTACCGAACGCTTCGCGGAGCGTCTGGTGGTGGCCATCGTCGACCACCATCCCAGGCTTCGTCCGGTCCCAGGTGTCCAACAGGTTGAACAGCACCTCCTGCTCCTTCAGCGAGAAACCGCCAGGGCGCCCGGTCAGAGCATACGTCTCGAGAGCTCGCAGTCTGACTGAGTCAAAGCGCCCAGGCTGAGCGTGCCTGCGTCTTTTAAGTAGGGGCTCCACATGAGACCAGTCCCCCTTGTTCTCGTAGAAGGAGCGCACCTCGGACGTGATCGAGCTGTACTTGTAGCGCACCTCGCTGCGGGCATCGTCCAAGTCGGTGTCGGAGTCGTCGATGGTGCCCGCATTGCGCTTGCCGCCAGGAGGGGGCGTCGCCGGCCGACACGTCGGCTCCACCATGGCGTCCATGGCAGCCAAGTTGTCCTCAATGACCGTATCTTTGAATGTGATCTTGATGGAGCGCGCGCCAGAGTCCACCTCCTCGGCGGGGTGGCCATCACCGACGCCACCTGCTGCCACTCCTGCATCGGCCCCTGCAGCTAAGGAGGCAGCGCCCGCACCAGAACCAGCACAGTAGGCACCACTTCCTCCTCGGGCACCGACAGGAGCTTCGCCGTCATCAACCGAGTCAGCTTCGTCACCGACCCCAGTACGCCCGTCGTCATCTCTCAGCAGTCCACCGCTGACTTCTTCTCTACCCTCGCCGGAGGTCCCCCCACTGCCACGCACACCAGCATTACCGCTCACCCCCCCCTCACCAGTCCATTCACCAGCAACAGGGCCTTTTGCGCGACCGCGCACCCCGCGCCCGCCGACTGTGGCACTCCGCGCGCTGCCCGCCGCGGCCACGGTTCTGTGCTTCCGAATGCGGTGCCATACTAAATAGCGGTGGCTGCTAAACGTCCTCCTGCAAATCCAGCAGTGCAATAGAGAACGGCCGGGCGGGATGTCCGACATGGCCAATCACAATCCCGACGACAACAGTCAATGTAGCCGCCAAGTCACCCCACCACGCCAGCACGGTCATCGGCAAGCACGTTTCCCCAGCCCGTCAGAACCCGACCGTCTTGTACCACGCAGCGGGACACAGCTGTGCCCCCGGCGGCCGCCATCCAGCCCGTCTCGGCCAATGTGGGGACCCCCACCACACCAAACCCCACAGAAACTCGCCCCGCGGGTCACGCAGAACCCGCAGACACTAGCGTACCCCCCCCCGAGGGCCACCAGTATCGCGTCGTCGCGTCTCCTGTTTCCGGCGTGACGCGTCCCGACAGTGTGACACATCCATCAGCACGGCACTGCCTGTCGCGTCAGGAGGTCGTGTGCCTCCAGACCGTCGCCTGAGAGCCCACTGTCGTTACGCAGCAGTGCCCGCCGGGTGGTATCGACAGCTCCCGAGATGGGGCATGCACCAGCAGTACCCGCCTGGTGCTACAGCACCAGTTGCTGGGTGGAAATCACTTACCTCCTGCGGATGGCGATGTGCCGTCTGGTGTACGTTAGCGCATACGAGCCACACATTCTCACGGCTCGAAACAGCCCCTCTCATGGCGCCAGGGGTACGTGTGACAGAAGGGGCAAGGGGCGGTACTCGGTAGCTCGTGGCGCGAGAAGTGAGGACAGAGCAAGGGGCAATGGGGGGGAGAAGGGGAAGAGACCGACCTGGCCTTGGCCGGTCCGCGTCGAAACCCGGTGGTGACACGCAAGGCACTCGCTGTCAGGCAAGGAGAGGGCCAAGCACCGCGTGGTGAGCGATCGGATCAAAAATGGGAGATTGAAAATTCAGTATGAAATGTGCCCTGGACCTCCACGCAACAGGGCCAGTGTTTCCTCTGGCACTCAGCCAAAAGTTGACCGCCTTGCACACTTTCGCCCGTGGATGTGACCGCCCCGGGACGCCGACAAGCGGCGCCGCGAGCGTCGAAGACGTCGATACTCTCTGTTGACAGCCCCTTCGGCGCGCCGTTTTCCCGTTCCCCCTTTGCTGTCCGACCGTGTCTGGCACTCGGACGCCAGCACACGAGCCTCGATGGGACTCGCCGTCGTCGTAACCGCTTATCAGCAGTCGTTTGCACTACCTGGTGACAACGGGATGATCTTGGGCGCGGCGAGGCAGTACCCTCTTGACACTGACCGTCAGGTAGTGCCGTGCCCCACGCCTGCCAGCATTGTTCATCGCCTGACGCGCAGCCGCTTACCAGGCGGCTCCGCCAACTATCTTGGTGGTATTCCTAGCTGCTAATCTCTCCCAGGTAAGCTGTGTGGGATTCTGGGGGGTGAGCACGCCGGGAGAGCCTTGCGGCATGAGATCGGTGCGTCAGGGGTGAACGTGCAGCTGCTGGCTATCGAGCGATCGGGCTCGTGGTGGTTGGCACTGTTTACGTTGAGCCGTACATCCATGTGTGTGGTGGTACGTCGTGCGGCGTTCGTGAATGGAGCGCGGGTCGTTCGGGCACCGGATGCTCCTGCCTGGGTGCCTGAGTGCTAACAGTGCCCCGACGCCACTGCGAGGAGGTCGATCGTTCCAACACTCACGCTGCCTTTGCTCGGTGCGGCCTGTCTTGCTGACCCCCGCATGCCTGTGCACGCGTCATCTGGTACTTAAGCGCGCCTCAGGCGAAGGTGAAGACTTTGTTCACATGATCATCGCAACCGATCTGCCCCAGCCACCATCGACGTCAAGCCCACTTCTCCACCCTTTCGCCACCTTTCCCTCACCGCACCTCGCTCCCCTATCCCCTCCATCTTCCCCGATCTTCTTCCCACTCTCTTTTTACCCCCGGACCCATGGGGCCGCGCACGCCAATGCCCACCGTGACGGACCAAGACAATAAGAGCACCATGCAGGAGATGGTCGCCGCCGCCACGGCCGCCCTTGGGACCGAGAGTGACGCCGGGATGGGCGCTTCTGCCGAAGTGGCGTCACGCGCATCCGTGTCGCCTGCGTCTGCCCCCAACAACGACTACTACCGCGGCTTCTTGGCGTTTAACGCCTTGCGCCACCACGAAGATCTTTCGCGTCGGCAAGCGGCTCGCGTGGCGGACCGACCCCCCTCGCCGGAGCCCAACACACTCCCGTTCCCTTCATTCCTCACGCAATCGCAGTGTTCTACTGCGGGTGGCTTAGCACCCGCGGCAGCGCCGCTGTCGGACGCTCCTGGGAGTCTCATTCCCTCTGAAGCTGATGCTGCGGGTGCGTCTGGTGCGGGGGTCCGCTCTGGGCTCGGTCACGGGGTGGACGACGTGAACCTGCTTCGGGAGGCTGGGTCCAAGACACGTGGCGTGGCTGACAGTCCCCCGTCTACTCGAGCTGGCTCTCGCCGCCCCGTCATGAACCCCGGCTCGGGCTCTAAGCCCTTCACTCCCGAGCGGGCACGCGCCGCGGCGTCCAAGCGATGGAGCGCGGCCGCGGCGCCACGCCGCGCGAAAGGCGTGCCTTCCCTTGCTTCTTTGCCGGGCGCCGCTGCTGCAACGCTCGGTGGTGATGAGAGTGTCGCGTCTTCTGCGCTAGTTGCTCTCGGCAACGCTGAGGGGCGCTCGTCCGCCGCTGGGACGGGTTTATCGGGCAAGGGTACCTCATCCCCTGCAGCCTCCCGCTCTGCCGCCATCGAGGCAGCCACTGCCGCCAAGGGCGCCGCGGTACTTGCACGAGCCAACGCTCCTCCCAGCCGTGCCCGTACGGCAGCGGCTACGAAGGCGGCGACAGCGCCCCAAAAGACCACTAGCGGTGGCAAGATCGGCGGTAGCGGCAGAGCCGGCTACGACGGCTCGGCGGTGCAGATAGTCGGCGGGGCCCATGGCGAGCTGGAAAAGGTGAGTGGTGAGGTGGCCAGACTTATGGACGAGGTTCGTGCCCTGAGGACTCAGGTTGTCAACTTGACAGCCACGGTCAAGATTAACACGCAACAGATTGACACGCACGGGCACTCCCTGGAGCTGCAAGCGTGCTCCATCGGCGAGATCAAGGTCATGGCCCGTGCCAACTGCAAGCCCGCGCCGCGGCCATTGGCCGGGAGCGACCGACGCGAGGACGGCGACGACAATGAGGAGCCACCGCGGAAGCGCGTTCGCTTTGCTTTGGACGTGCAAGCGGCGCATCTGGCCAAGGAGACAGGGGCGGACGCGGGGGAGCGGTCGGCTGCGCAGTCGCCCCCGCCTGGAAACATTATGACCGCAGCATCACCCGTGATTTACGACGAGCAGCTGCTTGGGCGGTCGCAGTCGCCGACGCCGCCAATGTCACCCGAAAAACCAACACGCGTGCCGCCGTCGGGGCGCAATTTCTCTCCGCGCAACCAGAAGGACGGCAACGACACGGCACGCCTACCCCGCAGCTCGCAGACGACTCCTGTCTTGGCTCCCTCCGTTGACCCGTCCAAGCGGCGTTCAGAGGGCACGGTGGTGATGCAGGGCATCCGCGACATGCTCAAGCCTCGCGTGTCTGAGCTTATTGCCGACGCGACGCTCACCGCCGACGTCTTCCTCGACCCCGAGTCCAGGTTCGAGATGATCCTTGAGACCGCTATGGAGTCAATGGACGCCACCCCTGCCACGGCCAACGCCTTCCTGCTGGAAATTATTGACCAGCCCACCAAGAAGCGCGTGCGGGGCAGCTCTGCACCGCGCGCCGTGCGGGCCTGCGCTCCTCTGGGAATGGTTTTCTCTCATGCGATGTCTTCCATCAAGACGGTCGTCGTGGCGGGCTGGTTTGCTGGCGTCAACTCGACGGCGAGGACTATGTCCATTTCAAAAGCGCGGGAGTGGCAGGTCAAACGCAAGTACGGGCAGTCTGAAGGCGGGCGAGTCGGCGTCATCGCTGCCTCCAAGCGGATGTTTAAGCACCTGGGCGCCCGTTACCGCATCAAGGAGCCTACCAAGGAGGGTGACGTTGTGGTCGTTCACGAGACCCTTGGCCACTACGCCCTTATTTGCACAATGGTGTCAGAGGCGCTTGACATGGTCATCACCGGGACCAGCACAGGTGGGCCGGACGGCGATCGTTTCAAGCGCTACGTCGACGAGGCCGTGAGCCTGGACTCGTACCTTCCCAAGCACAACCGCCCGAACAACGGGCTCGCTATCGTTGACGGGGACGATCCAAACCGTGCCGTCTTCCCAATGGAGTACATGCCGGTGCCGGGGAGTGACATGGCCGAAGGCGCAGCGGCGCCGCCTGTGGCCGAGGCCTAGTCGCCGTTGTAAGTGCGACTGTGTCCTTTCGGAAACGGGACCTCAACCTGCTACCCCCCCCTGCTACTATCATCGCTGACCGTCTCTGAGACCGTCATCCAACTGCTTGCTAGCTTGCTTCTTTTCTAGTTTGTTCGAGCCCTGTGTGCACTACTTGAGTGCACGGGTTTTCCGCGCGTGTGCCGAGTGCGCGGTGCATGTGCGAGGGAGTGCTCGCGGTGATAGCTTTTGATTGAAGAGCACGCCTTGGGAACGGAGAGGAGTGTATCACGTGTGTCTCGATGAGTGCAGCGGTGTGTGAGATATCACACACGGCAGGCTGACGGCAGGGTGAGCGGGAGGGAGACCGGGTAGGATGGAGGCAGACGACATGGACGAGCGAGCGACAGGGTGGGCGGGCGAGTGTGGGCTTGGACGGGCGCGTGGGTAGGGGGTCACCGACGCGCCCAGACTCACCAGCGCGGGCCAATGCGAGTATGATGGAGCGGGCATCGACCCTATTGCGGGGCCGACGGCGGTGGCGGCGCTCACGGGACCGGGTGGGCGGGCGTTCGACAAGGCGGGCACGCGCGGGCCTAGACGATAAGAGTAGAGTGGGCGCAGACGCGAGCGCGGGGGCGTTGACGGCGGCGGGTGGACGGCCAGGTGGGCAGGCAGGCGAGAGGGCGGGCGGGTGCGAGACAGGCAGGGCACGGGCGGCGTGAAGGCGGGGAGTCGCCGACTCGCCCTGACACGTCCGCGCCGCCCAGAAGAAGAAAGTCGAGCGGGCGCCGACGCGAGCGCGGGGGCGCCGACAGCGGCGGGTGGGCGGCCAGGTGGGCAGGCGGGCGACAGGGCGGGCGTGCGATGGGGCGGGGAGCTGGCGTCGGTGGCGCTGACAGGCGCGGGGGGGTGGCGGCACGCCGGCCAACCAGGTCACCGTCGCGCCAGGTCACGGGATTGCTGGACATCGCGTCACACCCGGATCCACGCTAAAATGAAGCATTCCTTTAAACAGTATTTTGGCATATATTGTTTCCGTTGTGGGTCAGAGGTGATGTGGGTCGCTTGAATATCCTCAGGATGGTTGGTCATCGTGGAGCAGTTTCATCTTCATCGAGTTGCTGCATGGATGACCTAATTCTGAGGCATTTTAGTGTATCGGATGATGGCCCTCGATGAGCTAAGATGACCTCCGATGCAACTGATTGTCCAAGGAGACGATGCGATGCATACTGGTCAAACACTAAATCTGCGCGCCGAGGGTGATGTCAGAGGCATATCGCAAATCATCAATCGGAAGAATCGATGACATGTTCGATGGGCCTCATCGCGAGACAATATTCGATGGGCCATCGACCGGTCGTTGACATGCCGATGGACACAAAGTCCCAAGCAGACGATGCCCGTGCCGGCAGAAGGCCTCCGCTGGGGTGGCAGGCGGCGGAGCGCGCAGCGCGTGCGGCAAGAGGAATGGCGACCGTGGTTGTCCCTTTCAGCGGGCACACCTGTCGGTGGTGGCCGCCGGCTGCACGGGG
>ENA-ORXT01006696-ORXT01006696.1-marine-metagenome-genome-assembly--contig:-NODE-6696-length-10614-cov-6.664421_pt1 | contig 10614 bp, 8 predicted proteins | sample MGYA00237868_ERZ511482 | MGnify/ENA metagenome assembly ERZ511482
ATAGCAATAAAACAATATAGCAATAAAACAATATAGCAATAAAACAATATAGCAATAAAACAATATAGCAATAAAACCATCATTAATCATGAAAGTAAAAACAATTGCCATAGGCTGCGACCACGCAGGTTTTCCATATAAAGATAGTATTATCAGGATGCTAGATAAGCAAGGATATACCGTCTTAGATTTTGGAACAGATTCTTTAGATTCTGTTGATTATCCTGATTTTGTACATCCAACGGTGAAGAGTATAGAATCTGGAGAAGCAGATGCAGGGATTCTACTTTGTGGTAGCGGAAACGGGGTAAATATAACAGCTAACAAGCACCAACAAATCCGTTCCGCATTAGCTTGGAAAGTAGAAATAGCCACCTTGGCAGTTCGACATAATAATGCAAATGTGGTAGCTATGCCTGTTCGTTTTATTAGCAAAAAAATGGCATTAAATATTGTTAAAGCCTTTTTAGCATCAGAATTTGAAGGCGGTCGCCATGCTAGAAGAGTAGGGAAAATACCTTGTATCTAGGGTTGTTTATTTGTTTAGGATGTTTATTTGCTTATCAGCTAAACATATAATCTAGGTTTCTTCATTTAATCCTCATGAATTGACTAGTTTTAGGTGTCTTAATGTATGAACCTTGAATCGTCTTTTAGCTGGAGCAAATTAGTTTTATTTTTTGCAAAAAAACAAAACCAATTTGCTCCAGCTAAAGAAAAACACTAAATATACTTTTTACCAGATACCAAGCTGAAACTATTAAAACACTAAATTATTGATACTTAAAACTAGGTTTGATACTTTCACGTCTTTCTAATTTTTTCAACAAAAATTTCTATTTCCTTTCTAACAATGGTCGAAATACCCGCTTCCCCAACCCAAGTATGAATTGAACCGCCCCAACGCATATCCAAATAAGCCGCCGTTTGCTCAAAAGGCAGATCAAATCCTTCATACCGCTTTTCATCCGAGCTACAAATCACCAAATACATCGTCTTACCTTTCAGCCCACGCCCAATATCTTTTCGGATAGTTAGCAAATCTGATAGTCTATCAAAGAAGGTTTTTAAAATCGCACTCATCGAATACCAATAAACGGGCGTAGCAAATATAATTTTATCGTATTGTAGCATTTGTTCTGCCAAAGACAAAAAATCATCGGTCTGATTCTTGTGCTCATAATCATAGTAACTAATAGTGTAATCCCGAAGGTCAACAAAGGTAGCAGCTAATTTTTCTTTTATATTAATAATTATTTTATACGTGTTACCTTTGCTCCTAGAACTACCCATAATTATCAGTATATTTGATTTCATAGTTTCAATAGTTTCGGAGGTTCTTTTTTTGATTTACTATAAAACAATTCCTCCTAAAATTATATAATAAAAAGACTTAGCGTTAAGTACGTCCGACAATAGATTCTTTGGAGGCAACGATTTTAAAAATGGTATTGAACAATACCATTTTTAAAATCGCTGCCTCCAAAAAAATAAACAAATCATACAAATGGCATTAAACAAAAACACCCTCCCCTCCGACAAAGAAACGAATATAAAAATAAGTAAACCTGCTGAAGTAGCCGCAGGTATCACCGCTGTTTCCAATGCGCTTCGAGATGCAGCTAGCCAAATGGGCATGATCAAGTGTAATAAAGTTTTGGGCAAACTCAACCAAACAAAAGGCTTTGATTGCCCAAGTTGTGCATGGCCTGACCCACAACCGGGCGAGCGTTCTGGAATGGCAGAATATTGTGAAAATGGAGCGAGAGCAGTAGCAGAAGAAGCCACTACCGCAAGAGCCGATCCTGATTTTTTTGCCAAACACAGCATCGAAGAAATGATGACTTGGTCGGAGCGAAAACTAGGTAAAAGTGGTCGACTGACCCACCCAATGATTTTAAAAGCAGGGGCGACTCACTATACGCCCATTTCTTGGGACGATGCTTTTAAAACCATCGGTACGCACTTAAATTTATTGGATAGCCCTGATGAAGCCATTTTTTATACGTCAGGTAGAACCAGTAATGAAGCGGCCTTTTTGTATCAATTATTTGTTCGACAATATGGTACTAACAATTTGCCAGACTGCTCCAATATGTGCCACGAGTCTACAGGCATGGGGCTATCGCAAACCATAGGTATCGGCAAAGGCACGGTCAAATTAGAAGATTTTTATGTAGCAGAATTAATATTAGTAATTGGTCAAAACCCCGGGACCAATCATCCCCGTATGTTATCGGCATTACAAAAAGCAAAAAGAGCGGGTGCAAAAGTGGTGAGTATTAACCCTTTACCAGAAACAGGTCTCAAACATTTTAAAAATCCGCAAGAATTAAGAGGCTGGATAGGCAATCCAACACCCATTGCAGATTTGCTACTACAAGTGCGCATTAATGGGGATATTGCCTTATTAAAAGCAATTATGCTGCTCTTATTACAAATGGAAGAACGGGAGCCAGGCAGCACCCTTGACAATCAATTTATTCAAGAAAACACTACTGGTTTCGCAGAACTAGTCGAGGATATAAAAGAACATTCCATAGATAATTTATCTCAACAATGTGGTATTTCTATTGAAGATATTCGTAAAACCGCTCTCCTTATTAAGGAGCGTAAAAAAATGATTATTTGCTGGGCAATGGGCATCACGCAGCATGTAAACGGGGTAGATAATGTCAAAGAAATCGTCAACTTACTATTATTAAATGGCAGCATTGGAAAACCCGGTGCAGGGGCTTGTCCAGTAAGAGGACATAGCAATGTGCAAGGTGATAGAACAATGGGTATCTGGGAACATTTAAAACCTGCCTTTAAAGTCAAACTAGAAAATCGCTATCAATTTGAAGCGCCTAGCAAAACGGGCTATAATGCGGTTACGGCTATACAGGCAATGCACAACAAAAAAGCAAAAGTATTTTTCAGTATGGGGGGCAATTTATTACTCGCTGCCCCTGACACTGATTACACCGCAAAGGCCATGCGCAACTGCGACTTAACGGTAATGGTCAGCACCAAGCCCAATCGAAATCATTTAGTAACAGGTCAAACCGCCCTCATACTACCCTGCCGAGGCAGAACGGAAATAGATGAACAGGCTTCGGGTACGCAGTTTGTAAGTGTGGAAAACTCTATGGGCATTGTGCATAAGTCGCAAGGTATGCTAACACCTGCTTCTGAACATTTACTAAGTGAACCAGATATGGTCGCTCGTTTAGCCGTCGCCACCTTAGGTAAAAACACGGAAGTAAATTGGGAAAAATTGGTAAGTAATTACGATTTAATTAGAGCCGAGATTGAGGCCTGTATTCCTGGGTTTGATAATTACAATGAACGAGTTCGCAGAGAAGGTGGCTTTTATCTTCCCAATGGTCCAAGAGAAGGTACGTTCACTACGGCGGACAAAAAAGCCCATTTTAATTTGACCAAAGTACCTAGTCATCCACTAAAAGAAAGTGAATATTTAATGACGACTATTCGCAGCCATGATCAGTTTAATACGACGATTTATGACAACCATGATCGCTATCGAGGTATCCACAATGGTCGCCGCATCGTGATGATGAGTAAGGCAGATATGCAAGCGGCAGGTTTCAAACAAGGAGACTACGTGGATTTATTGAGCCACTTTAAAAATAAAAGACGAACTGCGCCTAATTTTATGGTGGTAGAGTATGATATTCCCGTGAAGTGTGTCGCTACTTATTTTCCAGAGGCAAATGTATTGGTGCCGGTCGAGCAGTATGCGGAGAGCTATACGCCTGCGAGTAAGTCGGTGGTGATTACGATGGAACGGGTCGAGATTTAATGGTGAATGGTAAATGATAAATGTTACATATAGCTTTGCGTTCCACAAGCATTTATCATTTATCATTCATCATTTACCATTTTTCTCTATAAGAACTTGCTTTAATAATAGAAAAGGACGTATATTTGCATCCGCTTTCAAAAAGCTATTTGGCGCGGTAGCTCAGCTGGTTAGAGCGCAGGATTCATAATCCTGAGGTCGGCAGTTCAAGCCTGCCTCGCGCTACTTAAAGCCTACAAACTTTGTTTGTGGGCTTTTTTTGTTTTTGTTATCTTTTATAAATTAATTTTTCGGTCAACTAAATTAGTTCTAACATTTCTAATTTCTACTAGAAATTCATCAAAGCCCTTCCTCTTTCATATTACCTGCAAAAGACATTTTTATGTCTCTGTATGGCTAGACGCCCACTCTATTATTCTTCTGCAATTTTCTCAGTATATAAAGATTTTACATCCTTTTTATTGGCAAAAACTCTAAAAAATGTGACCAATTCAATTGTGTCGACAGCGTTGATACAATGTATAACTCCGCAAATTGTTCTGCAAATTCGACCAGAAAATTTGCGCATACTGCCCTATAGGTATCGATATGACTAAAAAATTAATTGCTCTATTTTTTTTTTCATAAAAAAAACCTACATTTGTTATACATCACAAGCCATCTTACCATAACCTAATATTAATTAATCACATTTAACCTAAACCCAAAACAATGTACAAAACAATAAAACAGTCGAGTAATACTCTCCCTATATTCTAACCTTTTATTATCTCTCACATTTATTAACCAACTTTGATGCTATTTCTATTGCTTTACTTATTGTACATTAGTGAAGTTTTTTCGTCAACTATTAGTTTATTTATATGCTCAAAGACTTAGAATATCCCAAAAGTAAAGAATATAGATCTGGCTCTAAAGATGAGCCTGTTGGGTTCTTTCTTAATGTATTGCCTACTAGCAAGGAGTTTAAATTACTTTTAGGATATTTTAGTTCTTCTGCTATTAACGTTCTTGCTTTGGGGTTTGCTAGCTTTATTTATAATAATGGCAAAGTAAAAATGGTGATTAACCACATTTTGTCAAGTAGAGATAAACAGGCAATACTAAAAGGAAATCAGTTTTCGGAAGAGAATTTTAATTTTTCCTTAGATAATTATGAGCAAATTAAACAAGCCTTAGACGAATATGGACAACACTTTTTTAATTGTTTAGCTTGGCTTATTTCCGCAAAAAGGATTGAAATAAAAGTTATACGCCCAAAAAATAACAAAGGAATTTCTCATTATAAATCAGGTGTTTTTAGTGATGGAAAATCTCAAGTAAGATTTAAGTCCTCCTGTAATTTTACAGCTTTCGGATTATTTGAAAATTTGGAAGAACTTGGAATTAAACAATCTTGGGCATCTGATAACGAAAGAGCAGCTATTGATGAATATAATGCGTATTTTGATTCTATTTTTAATAAGCAGGCTGATTTTGTGGAGTATCTACCATTTAAGGATATTGAAGAAGCTATCGTAACTGACTTTGGAAATAAAAATATTAAAGAACTTTTAGTGGATGAAAGGAGGCTTATTGATAAGAAAAAATCGGTATTAGAAAATGAACAAATACGCAAAATATTAGACAGACTATACATGCTAGAAAATCAATTTCTTGAAAAATTAAATGAACCCAAATTCCCTTACCCACACCCCAAAGGGTATCAAATTACAGCTTATAAAAACTGGAAAGAAAAAGGTTGTAATGGAATTTTCGCTATGGCTACGGGAACTGGAAAAACAGTGACTTCATTAAACTGTTTGCTCAATTCTTATAGAGAGAATAAAACATACAAAGCCCTAATCTTAGTGCCCACAATTGCATTGGTAAATCAATGGAAAAAAGAGTGCAAGAAATTTAATTTTTCAAATGTAATCTGCGTTAGCTCTAAGGTTAAATGGGAAAAAGACTTATCTTTTTTAGCACAGCTAATAAATATACAGATACTTCCTTTATCGTAATTGTTACATACGCTTCTTTTTCCCGAACTAAATTTCAAGGTTATTTAAAACACTTGCCTCCTGATACCTTATTGATTGCAGATGAGCTGCATAATCTTGGTTCTCCTAAAGTGTTGGCATCTCTAGACAAGGTTCACCTCGAAAAAAGAATAGGCTTATCAGCCACCCCAAATAGAAAGTATGATGAGTTAGGTAATTTAAGCATAGAAAAATTCTTTGATGATAAGTTTCCATTTACATTTTCTTATACAATGGAACAGGCTATAAAAAACAAGCCTTATGCTTTAACTCCCTATAAATATCACCCTCATATCGTATATTTAGGAGCAGCAGAACTTGAAGAGTATATTAAAAAATCAAAGCAATTATTAATATATTTTGATTCAAAAGCGGGAAACTATAAAGCTTGTAAGGAAGTAGAATTTTTGTTGTTGGAAAGGAAACGAATCATTCATAAGGCACAAAATAAAAAAGCAGTATTTAAAAAGATAATTAAGAAAGAATTTGAAGAAAGAGGGGAATTAAAGTACACTCTAGTATATGTTCCTGAAGGGGTCGATACAGATTACAGTCTACGAGATGAACATATAGAAAATACGGAAGAATCGAATTTAATAAAACAGTACACGAAAATAGTTAGAGATACTGACTTTTCCATAATCGTTCAGCAGTATACATCCAAAACGAAAGACAGAGATAAGCTTTTAGAAAATTTTGCATCAGGGGAAACAGGGGTGCTATGTTCTATGAAATGCCTTGATGAAGGGGTAGATGTACCGAGAGCTGAGTTAGCAATTTTTTGTGCAAGTACAGGAAATCCTAGACAATTTATTCAAAGAAGAGGGAGAGTGTTGAGGCTTCATGATGATAAGACTTATTCTGTAATACATGACCTAATTGTTATCCCTAAAAGCAATAATTCTTCAACTTATGCAATGGAAAGAAATCTTATAAAAAAAGAACTAGAGCGGGTTGTAGACTTTTCTAGTTTATCTATGAACAAAACAGAAACTTACAATACGCTAGAAGAAGTTCTCGATTATTATAACCTCAATCTTAATGATTTTTAATTAAATCCTATGGCACGAAAAGATGATATATTTAGAAGTTTCATGGAGCATGATATATTGAGATCTAAATATGAAATTAAACAGGAAGATATTCCCAAGACAGTGAGAGAAGCCGAGCAATCTGAAATAAAGATAGTAAAAACAATTGCTTTGATAGTAAAAGAGTTAGAATCTTCAAAAACAATTTCAGATGTAGCTTTACACAAAAAAGTAACTCAATTTTTAAATAATGCTATATAGTAATGATTATTAGAAAAATAGTAATAAAGAATTTCCTTTGCTATTTTGGCACTAAGACCTTTGAATTTGAAAATGGTCTTAATGTAATATTGGGTGATAATGGCGAAGGAAAAACAAAGTTTTTTGAAGCAATTTACTGGTTGTTTAATGGAGGGAAAAATTTTGCCTCTATGGTTTCCGCTAAAGCACTAAAAGAGACGAATCCTGATGATAAATTTGATGTTAGTGTATTAATGGAAGTAGAACAATATGCAAGTATTAAGAGTATTCAACGGTCTTTTACAGTTCTAAAAACAGAAAAAGACTATAATATATCTAATTCAAGGATTATTGGTGTTGAAGAAACTAAAGATGGTGAAAGAATCAGAATGGATGGCGAAAAATTATTAGATATTGTTCTTCCACCTGAGATAAGAAAATATTCCTTGTTTAAGGGAGAATCAGAACTTAATATCTTCAACAACAAGGATGCTCTAAATATATTAGTTAACTCTTTTAGTAGCGCAAAACATTATGATAAATACTTAGCGCAAGGTGCATCATTAAAAAAGAAAGCAGAAGCTGCTGTTGACAAGGAATCAAGACATAATAGCAAAAAGCAAACCCAATATAAAAATCTCGAAAATGAAATAGTGCGATTACATAAAGGTCGTGAAAAAATTCAAGAACTTCTTAACATAAGTGAGTCTGAAAGGCAGACCTTAGAAATGCACATTGAGGAGTCTGAGAGATACGTAGACAACGCAGAATCGTTAGAAACAATTAATAATAGAATAAAAGATATAAATAGTAAAATTCGTCAAGAAGAGAGCGTCATAAAAGAAAATTATACAACTTATTTATTTGATGACAATTGGATATTAACAAACTTTGAAAATGTACACAGAACATTTGCAGAGAAGATAAAAAAACTTCAATCCGATAGACGCAAACTTCAATCTGATTTTGATAGAGAAGAAGGAATAAAAGCTGGAAAGGAAAAGCTAAAGAAAGAGATAATAGAAGGATTAACTCCTTTACCGGTTGGTGTACCGGCGAAAGCATACATGGAAGAAATGCTAGATGCTGAATATTGTACAGTCTGTAATAGACCTGCTAAAAAAGGAACGCCCTCCTATAATTACATACAAAAAAGGCTTAAAGAGTACCTTGATTCCTTAACACCTAAAATTAAAGAGCAACAGGAGAAGAAAGTACTTTTTAAACATGACTATACTAGAATGTTATTTAAGTTGAGTTCTACACATGAGGATACGCTAGCTACTTTAAGGGAAAAAAAGTCAGAAATAAAGGAAATTTTCGAGTTTAATGCTACAAGAAAAGAGGCAATAAAAAAATTAAAGGAACGACTACAATTAGAAATAAAAGATAGAGAAAAAATTATTGGCTCTTCTAGTATTGGTGAAAATAAGTTGGCTAATATTTTGAAAAATTATTCTTCTTGGCAAAGAGATATAAACAGCACAAATAATAATTTACGTAATCTTGAAAGTGACTTAAAGCAAATCAGTAAGGAGTTGGAAGCTAAGATTAAGCAAAAAGAAGAAATAGATATAGATGCTGCAAGCTCTTTTCTTATAGAAACTAGAAATATACTGAGAAATATTGAAGTAATTTTCAGAGATACTAAAGAGGTTAAATACGATGAATTCATCACCCAATTAGAAAAGAAGTCGAACTTAATGTTCCAAAAAATTAACGCAGATGACTTTACTGGGAAAATCGTTTTTAAGAAAAGAAATATTGGTGGCAAATCCAATATAACTATAGAATTACAAGAAAACGGAAAAATATTCTATAGTCCTAATCAGTCTCTCGTCACTTCTATGCACATGGGCATTCTCTTTGCAATCTCAGAGTTGGCTAGTGAATTAAAAGAAGAAAGTTTCCCCATGATTTTTGACGCTCCTACTTCTTCTTTTGGAGAAACTAAAACAAAAGATTTTTTGAATCTAGTGTATCAAACAGGAAAGCAGCGCATTATATTATTCTATGATTTTATTAGCAAAGAAAATGATGTTCAATCAATTAAACCTGAGTTTGAAGAAGTAAAACGACATAAAGCATTCTGGCTAAAAAGGCAAAGACCTTTTGACAAGAATGATTTAAGTACTATTAACACAGAAATTAGTTCTATTTAAAATGGATAGTTTATTTAACAGGTGGAAAACTAAAATCCCTAACTATAGTAGTGAGTTCAAATTTTTATTTGACAGACTTAGCTCCAAGGGCGGTACAGAAGGTGCGAAAAAAATAAGTTTAGGTAAGCATTTTAGTACTAACTACGAGTTGTATATCTATGCTTTTTTCCTAGGTCTTTACGAAGAAGAATATAGCCCAATACCTAAAGACAAAAAGAAACTAAAGTTTAGTCATCATATTCAACATTGGGGTAGTAAAAGTAATAAAATTGGCAGAAAGGATTTCTCTAGAATTCAAGAATATATTTTTACTGCCCTTGTTGCTAAAACTGATATAAATCTTATAGACTTAGATAAAGGAATAATCTCTGAAAAAGAAGTTATACAGGAATTGTTATTAACGCTAGAAGCTTATACAAACGGGGGATTAATGCTTATAAAAGAAAAGCTAGAGGATAATCCTAATTATTATTTGCAGCCGACTTCTTTTTTGGATATGATTATGGTTAATATTAGATAAATAAGGTACCAGGCATACAAGCAAGTTGCGAAGAAAAATCGGCTCAAAATCGGCTCAAAATAGCATTTATCGGCTCAAAATCGGCTCAAAACACTAAAAAACTAATATTTTAGACTTATGAAAGAACAAGTGTATAACTTCGACTTGGGGCTTAATTGGAAATTATTGGGCATTATTAGTCAAATTGATAGGTTTGATGCTTCTTGGTCAACTATAGAAAAAACAGAGGGGCAAAGTTTAAAACAATTAAAATCTGTAGCAACAATTAAAAGTGTTGGCGCATCTACAAGAATTGAAGGCTCAAAAATGACGGATGAGGAGGTTGAACAACTACTGAATGATATAGATATAAGTAAAATCGAAGATAGAGATTCTCAGGAAGTAGTAGGCTATTTTAATGTTATGGATTTAATAAGTGATTCCTATGCGGATATAGAGGTAAAAGAGAGTGACCTAAAAAATTTACACAATCAATTATTAAAGTATAGCAAAAAAGATGACTGGCATCGAGGAAATTATAAGCAACATTCTAATGCTGTAGAAGCAAATTTTCCTGATGGATCTAGACAGATAATTTTCAGAACGACAGAACCAGGATTTCCTACACAAGATGCAATGAGGCATTTAATTGATTGGTTTCATCAAGAAAGTGAAGTTCATCCCCTAATAAAATCAGCCGCCTTTGTTTATGAATTTTTAAGTATTCATCCTTTTCAAGATGGAAACGGTCGACTTAGTCGCTTGCTCACAACCCTACTTCTTTTAAAGACAGGGTATAAGTGGATACAATACGTTAGTCTGGAACATGAGATCGAAAATAATAAAAAGGCTTATA
>ENA-ORXT01006698-ORXT01006698.1-marine-metagenome-genome-assembly--contig:-NODE-6698-length-10611-cov-7.007594_pt1 | contig 10611 bp, 1 predicted proteins | sample MGYA00237868_ERZ511482 | MGnify/ENA metagenome assembly ERZ511482
CGACCGCCCGTCATTGGCCGACGGGGGTCGGGCCCGGGCGGCCACCCCGGCGTCCCGGGCGGCCACCCCGGCACCGGTGAGCCCCCCAGGGTAGCCACCCACGTTGCCAAAGCCGGCGCCCGCCGCACCCGCACCGGGGCCGCCGCCCCAAGTCCGTAGCGGCCCGTCGGGCACCTCCCCCTCGCTGGCCTCGCTGCTGCTGTTGCCCGCGGCCGGGCCGCTACCACCGCCCGCCGTGTCGGCCCACCCCGGCGTCACCTCACCGTCGCTGACCGACGACAAGCTCCGCCGCCGCGGCCGCCGGACAGGGATCGGCTCCTCGTCCTCGTCATCGGCGGCAGCAGTTGCAGGGGCGGCGGCGGCGGTTCCCAGTTGCGGTACCGGCCTGTCGGCAAATCCCCGGCTGGTCGACGTGGCGCCCACGCCCGCGCCCGCGCCAGCACGCCCACCATGGTCGGGCGGGCCATCTTCCGCAATCTCCCCGCTCTCGACCGACGACACCTCGCCTTCGCTCAGAGGGGCGCCGCCCCGCGAGGGAGTGCCACCAAAAACGGTCGACGCAGCGGCGGCGCCACCCGGGACGTCAGCCACGGTAGTGGCACCGGGGCGGCTGGCGAGCGCGTCATTTTCGTCTGCGCTTTGGGATTGGGTGGAGGTCACCTCGCCCTCGCTCGCCGAGGCGCGGCGTGCCGCTCGCCGAGCAGCTGCGCCACGCTCTTCCTGCTTTCCGCCGTCTTGCGCGCCTGGGGCGTCAGCGGCCGCGGCGTCGCCCATTGCCATATCACCGTCGCCAGCTGTGCTGCCGTCGGCAAACCCGACTTCCGCGCCAGTGCTGCTGCGGCCCGAGCTCCCACGTCGGCGTCCGGTGGCAGCCGGTCCGCCACCTGCCTGCGCACCCGCCCGTTCGGCGGCAGGTACCACGCCGCTCATGCCACTCTCGCCATTGTCATCCTCGGTGCCGCTGCGAGGCGCGGACCGCCGCCGGCTGCGGCTGTGGCTGGGCACCCGCCGTGGCGAGCGAGCGTCGTTGCCCGGGCCCTGGGAGCGCGGGCGCCCCCGCCGGCGCTTGGCGCCCACACGCACAGCCTCCCCGCCCGAGCCGCTGCCGCCGCCGCTCGGGTCCGCGTCCAGCTCCGCTTCTCCTTCTTCCCGCTCACTATCATCCAGACCGTAATCGCGCAGGCGGATGGCCGCCGCAATTGCGGCCTGTGTCGAGTCGTCCATCCCTGGAGCGGCCCTGACAGCGTCTTTGGCACGCTGGTTGCACACCTCCTCGGCCCGGTCGGCGGCAGCAGCACCCGCGCCGGACGCACCAGCCGCCGAGCCGGCGGCAGGCACGGCCTTGCGGCCACGGCCATCCGCCTTGTCACCTGCACTCCGACGGGAGCGGTCCTTGAAGTCGAGATCCCGCTCGTCGTCCACCGGCTCGTCGCTCGATGACATGTCAGCGCGCGCCCGGAGTCCCGCGTGCACGTCTGGCTCCGACTCGCTTGCCGACTGCGACCGAGACGGTGACGGGCTCTGCTCATACCGCAGTCGCCGCGCCTTGGCACGCCGCTGCTTGCGGGCCGACACCTCAGCGGGGTCCCCACCCTGCTCGATGGCCGACGTCCACTCCCGCTCGGTGACGCCATCCGAGTAGACGACGGGCTTGCGCTTGCGGCGGCCCCGTCCGTGAGACTGCATGAACTGGTCATCCAACTCGCTGGCCGACTTGCGCACCGTATCGGGGGCCATGACCCACTCAGGGAGCTCGCTCTCGTCCCGCATCAGGCGAGTCGTCGACGCGGCGGACTTGCCCGCCTCGACGGCAGCGGCGGCGGCGGCAGCCCGCTCGGCCAGGTCCTCCTCGTCCATCTTCTGGAAGAGCGTGTACTCCTCCTCAGACCGGCATAGAAGCCGGTTAATGTCCTCATCGTCGGGCACATCCCCAGCGTCGTTAACATCGTCGTCGGCGTCGCGGGGCGCTCGCAGCACCTCCTTGAGCATCTTGGTGCGGTCAGTCTCGGAGCTCTTGTTGTTAAACTGGCCGGCCTGGATAATCTGCGAGTCCATCTGCAGCTTGCGGTTGGCTGCCTCCAGGATCTTGACCTCGATGGTCCCCGAACAGATAAGGCGAAAGACGCGCACGACCTTGGTCTGTCCAATCCGATGGGCGCGGTCTTGCGCTTGCAGGTCCATCTACAGAGTAACAATCCATGCCAATGCCACAAGAACCAGAACGTACGAATGGAGACAACAGACACAGTACTTGTTGATGAGAAACTGTGTGGTGACCATCAGAGTGCCCACAAAGCAGAGGCAAGGCGGTGCCCACGGAGAAGACCAGCACAGTGAGAGCAGAGCAACGTACCTGCGGGTTCCAGTCGCTGTCAAAGATGACGACGGTGTCTGCAGTCTGCAGGTTGAGCCCGAGCCCCCCCGCCCGCGTGGATAGCAGAAAGCACGAGTAGGGCGAGGTCGCAGCGTTGAACTCCTCGAGCATCTCTTGCCGGTCATCGCACTTGGTCATCCCGTCCAGACGAAGGTAGCGGATATCAACCGACTCGAGAAAGGTCTCCAGATAGTCGAGCGCAGACGTCATTTGAGAAAAGATGAGCGTCCGGTGCCCCGTCGCCTGCAGCTTGCAGAGAATGCGGTGAAGGAGCTCAAACTTGCCAGACGCCCGAATGAGCGCCTCGTCCGGCAACGCCTGCAGCGACTCCTCGTCATAGAAGAGAAACGGGTGGTTGCAAATCTTCTTGAGCTGCATAACCGTGTTGTTGAACGATCGCACGGCAACGCCCTCGCCGCCGGCAATGCCGAGCCGGCCGAGCACCTGCCGGTAGAGCACCTTTTGCCAGACGGAAATCTCGCAGCGGAGCACCGACTCAACCTTCTCCGGCAACTGCTTCTCCACATCCGTCTTGAGCCGCCGCAGCAGGAAGGGGCGAAGCACCTGGTGCAGGCGGTTGATGACCAGCAGCGTCTCCTCCTCGTTGAGCTCCGCGTTGCTGCCGAGCGACGACGCCTGGAAGGGGGCGGAGAACCAGGTCTCAAAGTTCTCCGACGACGAGAAGATAGTCGGCAGGAGAAAGTTGAGCAGCGCCCACAGCTCCGTCAGGTTGTTTTGCAGCGGCGTGCCCGTCAGCAACAGCCGCTGGCGGGAAGTGTATTTGACCCCAAGGGTCATGGCCAGCTTACATTCTGCGTTCTTCATGCGGTGGCCTTCGTCGATAATGATGTACCGCCAATGGATGCGGCCGAGCACGTTTTTGTCTCGCACCACGAACTCATAGGTTGTCAGCAACACTTGGAATGAGCCCGCCGCCATCTCCGTGGCGACCTTGCGCCGCCGCGTCGCCGGGTCCCCCCGATAGACGACCTTTTGTAGGGTCGGCGCCCAACGCTCCAGTTCCCGCACCCAGTTGGACATTGTCGACAGCGGTACGATGATCAGGTAGGGCCCGTTGATGCGCTTGACCTCCACCAGGTACGTGATGAGTGCGAGCGTCTGGATGGTCTTGCCGAGCCCCATCTCGTCGGCCAGGATGCCGTTGAGGTTGTTATTGAAGAGCGACACGAGCCAAGAGAGCCCCTCTAGCTGGTACGGCTTGAGTTTCCCCCCAATGAGGCACTGAGGCTGGTGCACCGCCTCCTTGATCGAATGAGAGATGGTGTAGTAGCGCTCACGACGGCGTTTGAGCGCCCCAAGCGAGTCGTCCTCATTGTCCGCGTCGCCGTCGCCGTCGAGACTCTCCTCATCGTCGTCCCCGCCGAGCGCTCCGTCTTCCTCCAACGCGGTCCGCTTCTGGCGCTCCACCTGTGCGCCAATATTCTGTAAGTACTCGTCCGTCTGCCGCATCAACTGCATTAGACGAGTGTTCTTGGTGTCCTGAAGCAGCTGCAGGTATTCGTCCTCGTCGTTGTTGCGTAGAGCGCGCAAGCGCTCCTGCTGCATGCGCTTGCGACGGCGCTCTTCCTCTCGAGCCCGGTCCCGATGCCATCGCTCTAGGTCCTTGAGCAGCCGGCGCTGGTGAGCGCGCTTGGCGTCTTGGTGCTCCCGGAAGGTGATGTAGTGCTCGCCAACCAGCCGAGAGAGGAACCCGTTGAGCTGTTGTCGGTGGGTGACCTGGTGCTCCCGTCGCAGCCGCTGGTGGGGCTCATTCCCCGACGCTAGCTGGCGGCCCCCAAAAGCCATCTCGTGCGAGTGGTAAGATGGGGGCCCCAGGGACGGGCCATAATAATGCGGCTCCGAGTGGTGGATGTTGCCTACTCCGGGCGGCACATGGCCATTGACCCATAGGTTCGTCGGGGCCACAAGCACCGAAACGGCGGGCGCGACGGCCGCGAGCAGCTTCGCAGGTGTAAACGATGACGTCTGGGACAGGACCAGCCGGCGCGCCTGGGCGGTCACCGAAGCCCGCACGGCACGCTGCAGGCCAATCAGCTGCAGCTGCTTCAACTCCATCACCGCCCGCCGGCGAATGTGTTCGGGCAGCTCCACCGAGAGCTGCTGCAGTTCGGCCATACGCAGGTAGATTCGTTCAAGGACCCGACGCTCCCGCTCCGCGACGAGCAGACGAAAGTCGGGGGCCTTCTCCGCATCAGCGATGAGCCCCGCGATTAGGGCGTGCGACAGCTGCGGCTGCAGCAATTGAGGGTCCTTGCGCGGGTCCACGACGGCATGCGCTATGGCGCCGGCGGGGTCCTTGCCGCGGACCAGCGGTGGCGGAGGTGGCGGCACACCCGCCCCGACGACCGCCTCAGGCCGAGGCCGCCCGGGCACGGCCGCACCGGGGCGCGGCGGGCCCAGTGGCGGTTGCCCTCCGGCAGCCTGCCCGATGCGGCCCACAGGAGGACGTGGCGGCACCCCACCGCCGCGCTTTTTAGACTGCGCATCGTGGGGCAACGGCGCACGGCCGGGGCCTCCTGGACCAGCACTTGGCGGCCGAGCAGCCGACGGTGGACGAGCTCCTCCTGCAATGGGTGGCGCTAGCAACGGAGGCTGGGGCGCGCCCCCAAAACTCCCGACTTGCGTCGGGTACGGCTTGAGGCTCGAAGATGGAGGCACCTGCCTATCCCATTGCGGCGCGTCCGGCAGCGACACACCTCCCGCCTGCACACGAGCGGCCCGCAACGCTTCGTCCCGCCGTTGTAATTGTGCGACCATCGCACGCTCCCGCTCCTGCAGCGACACATGGTCCTGCTGCTGCGTTATGGCCGCCAGGCGCCGCTCCTCCTCCTGCATCCGGAGTTGCTCCTGCTCTTGCCGTCGCTTACGCTCCGCTTCACCCTGCGCGTGCTCCTCGGCAAGCATGCGTGCGCGCTCGTCGTCATGTCGCCCGCGCTGCTGAGCATACAGCATCTGTTGATGTTGCCGAGCTTGACGTTGTGCTTCGAGATGACGGTGACGAGCTTCCACCTCTTGCTGCGCCATGTTAGCACCCGCACCGCCGGCAACGCCTTGGGCTCCAGGGTGTCCCCGTTGCTGAAACTGCATTCCCGAAGAGAGCCCAAGCTGATGCATCTGGTACGCCTGCTGCTGCACTGAGTCCACCCACTCGCGAGCCGGTGCGGAATTCGCAGGCGACGGCTGCCCGGCGTGGCCCGCCTGCGTCGCCAACGCGCCCTGGGACGTCGCCGCCAGCTGCGCGAGCTGCCCAGGCGGGGCGTCCGAGGCGGTGGACGGTAGCCCCCCGCCGCGGCTCAGCGCCGCTTGCCGCTCCTGCAGCTGCCGGTGCCGCAGCAGCTGCTGCTGCTGCTGCAATTGGCGGACCATAGCCAGCTGCTGCTGCCGTAGGCGTTGCAACTGCTCGGGACCCCCAGAGGCACCGGGCGGCGTCCACCCGCGCGCCTCGGGTTGTGTAGTCGCTGATGTACCGGGAACGTTCGCTCCGTCTGGCCGCGCAGCCTGTACACCCGCCATGGCCAGCTGCGCCGCAATCTGGTCCACTGACATATGAGGCTGCTCCATCGTCTGTGACGTCAGACCAGATTGCTGCTGCTGCTGGGACTGTACTAGTTGTTGCCGGCGCTGCATCGCGTACTGCTGCGCCAGGTACAAATGCCTCAGCTGATGCGGGTCGAGGGACGGTCCTCCTACGGACGGAAGCACCGAGGCTTGGGGTGGCGCTACCCCCAGAGCACCACGCTCTCCCGGCCGCTGTATGCCGGCGAGCCCGGAGCCCGCCCCAAACGCCGCTGTGCCCGGCACCATGCCGGCGGACGACGTCGCTGACACAATCGGCGGTGCCACACCCGGCTGCGACCCGTACGAATGAGCAGCAGCGGCGTGCACCGGTAACTCCTCACCACCGGGTGCCGCACCCGCCGATGGAGCCGGCGCCAGCTGCCGCAGGCCGCTGGGCTGCGAGGGCGGATGCCCCGCCGCGCGACGCTGCGGCGACGGCGACGCCTTCGCAGCTCCCACGACCGGCTTGGATACTTTGGGAGACGCCTTGCCTGCCGGCGACTGCTTGGCCGGTGGTCTCGCTTTCTTGGTCGCCTTGGTCGCCTTAGTGCCCTTGGCCTTGGACGGCGGTGATGACTTGGCGTCCGGTGATTGCTTAGCATCCTTGAGCGATGGACCGGCGTTCTGGGACGCGGCCTGGCCGCCTTGAGTCGTCTTTGTCGTTCTAGCGGGCTTGGCCGTCGCCACCGCGAGGGGTGGCTGCGGCGGTTGCGACGGCGAAGTGGAAGCCCCCGGCATTGAGGCAGAGCTGCTGTGCATGGCACCATCAAAAGGCGGCTGGCCGGCGTACCCCGCCCCGTACGGAGCGGGCTCGCCATGATGCATGGTGGCCGGCCGCGCTTGTAACCGCGGGGCTACCAGAGTTTGCTGCTGCTGCTGCCGCGGCGCCGGCCCCTGGCCAGCCTGCTCGCCGCCCTGGTACTGCACGAAGGCCGACTCTACTGACGGCTGCTGGGGTTGCCACTGTGGCTGCTGCGAGCTCTGCTCCATCGGCTGCAGTGGGTCGGGTAGTTGCAGCCCCATGCTCAAAGGGGGGGCCTGCGACGCAGCAGGTTGGAGCATGACCTGTGGCGCCGCCTGCTGCTGCTGTTGTTGTTGCTGCTGCTGCTGCTGCTGCTGCTGCTGCTGCTGCTGCTGCTGCTGCTGCTGCTGCTGCTGCTGCTGTTGACGTTGTTGTTGCTGTTGTTGGTGCTGCGACAAGTCCGCTTGTTGTCCCGACGCGCCGCCTTGAACCGGACCGTAGGACAGCTGCAAGCCTTGTTGCCACCCGGAGGATGACCCACTGCCAAAGCCCGGCGGTTGCCCCGACCTTGGCAGTGCTTGTGACACTTGACCGTCACGAGGCGGGTCCCCGAACGAACCAGAGGGTGGTGACAGCTGCCCCGCAGGACCGGCATGAAAGATACCCTCCGCAGCAGCACTTGACGGCTGCGGTAGGTGGCCACTGCCGACATTAACCTCCCCGCCCACCGTCGGCGCAATGCCCACTCGCCCCTCACCAACGACCCCCGCATCCGGCCCGCCCACTGACCCCTGTTGCAGCAGCTGCTGCTGCTGGCCCGCTTCGGCCTGCTTTGCAGCCGTCCGCGCGCGGCTCGCACGCAGCCGCCTCGCGCGGGAGAGCAGCGCCGACCGCGACACGTCCGCCGCTGTCTCGCCGTCACGGAGGATTTCGCTGATGTGAATGCCGCCAAACGAGACGGCCGTGTTGGAATGCAGCCCGGATTTCGTCGCCGCCGCTGACGTTGGTGGTGGCGGCGCGCCGCTGCCGCCACTGGCGCCCGACGGACTGCCAGGGACTGGCGGCGGTCGAGCGGCCGACGCGCCGGCCGAGGACGGGCGGGTCCCGCCCCCGCCGCCTCCGACGCTACCGACGCCGTTGCCGCCCCCACTTGTCGGCCGCCCGGGGAGGCTCGCGCGAAAAGACGGACTCTCCCCGTCGTGACCACGGGAAACCGCCGAGGGGGTGTCCGACCGTGGCGTGTCAGAGTGCCGCATCGAGGGGGTGCTGTGCTGAGAGCGTGGTAGGGGAGGCGCCGCCGCGGGCGGACCGAGCGAGCCGTCAAAACCGGGCTGCCACTGCCCATCGTACGCAGAGTTCATCGCGGGCGGCGCCGATGAGACAAACGGCTGCGACCACTGCTGCATGTCTCCTTGTGGTGGCTGCTCCTGCTGCGGCAACTGCCCTTGCTGCTGCTGCTGCTGGAATTGCTGTTGGTGCTGGTGTTGTTGCGATTGCTGTTGGTGTTGGTGTTGTTGACCTTGATGCGGCGGCGGCGGCTGCTGCTGCTGCTGCTGCTGCTGCTGCTGTTGTTGCTGCTGCAGCTGCTGCTGTTGTTGCTGCTGCTGCTGCTGCTGTTGATGCAGTTGGTAGCGCTGCTGTTGTTGATAGAGCTGACCCTCCTGCTGCTGCTGTTCTTGCCGTTGCTGCTGGTGTTGCAGTTGTTGTTGCTGCTGTCGTAGCTCATGGTGCCGGCGCTGCTGCACATCCGCTTGCTGCTGCAGTTGTCGTCGCTGCAGCAGCAGTTGTTTCTGGCGTTCTTGTTCCTGCTGATTCTGCACGTTCTGCTGCTGCAGTGGTTGTCCTAATTGCTGCTGCTGCTGCTGCTGCTGGTTCACGTGGTCCTGTGCATACGAAGCGGGCGTCGGAGTGGGTGTGCGGGAGCCCGGCGGCGCGCCGGGAAACCCAGTACGCCCCCCAGTGTCGTAGCCCGCAGACTGCTGAGGCGGGGAACCCGCTGGCGGCGCCGAATAGTCGCCGCCCTGCGGAGTGGCGTACCGCCCGTCGGGGTAGTCCGGGTACATGTTTGGGCCCGACGAGGAGGTAGGGGGGAGGAAGTCAGGGGCCGGCGACGGTTGTCGCCGCGTCGGTGGATGCTGCTGCGCTTGCTGCTGCTGCGGTGGTGGTTGCGATTGCGGCTGCGGCTGCGGCTGCGGCTGCGACTGCGGCTGCAGCTGCGGCTGCGGCTGCGGCTGCTGTGACCAACCATAGGAAGGGTCATTAACCCCAAAACTCCCTCCGCCGCTCGACGCTACCGCGTCCGCACCAAACCCAGACCCCGCCTGGGACGCGCCTCCGCCACCGCTCCCACCAGGGGGCCCTCCCCCTAGTGGGCCCGACGATGGGTAGGCCGGTCCAGCCGCCGCGTAGCCGCCACCGCCAGCGTCGCCGCCCCCACCATACTGGCCGGGCGCGCCGTAGCTGCCGCGCCCGTCGGCTCCGCCGCCGGCGACCATGGCCGCCGAGTGCGTCGTCACGGGCGCAAGGAAGGTGGCTGCGTCTGGGGGCGGCCCCGCTTGGGAGACGGCGCCCCAGAAGTCGGCGCCCAGGCCGCCGCCGCCCCCGTCGTCTGGCGGGGCGCTGCCACCGCGGTTGCCACCCCCGGCAGCGCCCCCGCTGCCGCTACCATCTCGCTCCCCGCCGCCGCCATAGTAGCCTTGGGCGCCGTAGCCGAGCGACGGGTCACGGGGTGGAATGCCGGCAGGGGGCTGCTGCGCGTGGGGCAAGAACGGGGCGTGGGAGAAAGACGGCTGCTGCTGCGCGTGGGGCAAGAACGGGGGGTGGGAGGAAGACGGCTGCTGCTGCGCGTGGGGCAAGAACGGGGGGTGAGAGGAAGACGGCTGCTGGTGCTGGTGCTGGTGCTGCTGCTGGTGCTGCTGCTGCTGCTGCTGGTGCTGGTGCTGCTGCAGCTGCTGCAGTTGCTGCTGCTGTTGCTGTTGTTGTTGTTGTTGTTGTTGCTGCTGCTGCTGCTGCTGTGACGGCGCGGCAGTGGCCACCGACGGGGACACTCCCCGCAGGTACTGGAGCAGCTGCACGCACCGGGGGTCGTTCACGGGCACGCCGGCAGAGAGGAGCTCCCGAATCCGGCGGGTAGCCTCCTGCGGCCCCGAGCTCATGGTAGCGACGCCAGGGTGAACACAAAGTGGGGGGGAGACGCGGGAGCAGGAGGGCCGCCGTCGGGGGCCCCCACGCACAGCGGGGACGCAGGGCCACGGGGCAGTAGCGAGGCAGGGGATGCACCCGCGTCGACCAAAAAAAAAGAAACAGGATACGAAAGAGGGATGGCCGCAGCCAGTCAATGCGGCGCCGTAGACAGCGTGGCGCGCGAGTGTGGGGTGGCGCCGCCGGCGGGGCGGGCGCGGGGTGAAGGGTGACGCGGCCACCCGGACGAGCACGGAGGGGGCGGCCACTGGGAATGGCAGGCCGGGGGGAGGGGTGCTGTCAACGTTGCCGCGGTGTGCCGTTTGGCGTTTGGCGCGCCCGCGTCCAGCGCGCGGGCCGCTTGCCAAGCCCGTGCGGGAGGACTTTTTTTTTATGAATTGAGGTCAATAGCAAGTAGTGATGGCGACTCTTCAATTAATCTCAATTCTTCTGTACCAGTGTCTGGTCATTGTCAAGTTGGAGGCACAAGTCGGCGGCGCCGCTGATGTCGTAGATTCTGCGCCATGTGCTGCCGCCGCCTCGCGGTCCCCCCCGCGCGCGCACGGACAAGATTGTGCGGCTGCCAGCCCGCGGCGGGACGATGCGGCCGCGAGCGGCCCCCCCCCGCCTTGGCGCCTTGGCGCCGGCCGGTGGCTGACGCCGTCGCCGCTCCCCCCCCCCCCCCGCCGCCGCCGGGCCGCGCCCCCCCCCCCCCCCCCCCCCCCCCCCCCCCCCC
>ENA-ORXT01006700-ORXT01006700.1-marine-metagenome-genome-assembly--contig:-NODE-6700-length-10607-cov-7.926876_pt1 | contig 10607 bp, 14 predicted proteins | sample MGYA00237868_ERZ511482 | MGnify/ENA metagenome assembly ERZ511482
CCCCCCATCACCCAATGGTTGGGGGGCGGTCGCGCTCGGCAGCGGCGCCGCGCGCCGCGGGCGCCGCGCCCCCACCGCGTCGGGCAACAGGCAAAAGTGCAGATTGATCCACGCGGTCGCGCGGGGGCACTTGTCGCGGCGGCGCGCCCGTGCCTCCAGTCCCCCATCGATGGTTGGGCGTGGACGAGGCGTGGAGGCTGCACGCCACGTAGTGGGGTGCTGGAGCAACGTGGGCGACTGTGAGGTCGGGCGGGGCCCGCATGTTGTCATCTCGGCCGCGCGCCAGCCACAGGATCCCAGTCGGGGGGCGCCTCGTCACCACAGCCGCACGTCCTGATGGGAGGATCGGGCCGGTTTCCCAAGCGCCCCGCAGGGCGCAAGAGTCCTCTCCAGCGGCGGAAACACTGGGGAAACTGGCGGGGATCCATCGTCAAACAGTGGATGAACAACTGGAACGACTTTGGAAAAAAACCAAACCAATAGGCCCTGTGTTGGAGGCTTCAACGGGCAACCACCGCCCGATCACGCGCGCGTCTCTTCCATCGACAAGTTTACTCGGCCACAGCGACCGGGAAGCCGGGTGGAGGGAGGTGGAGAGGGGGACGGGCAGTGAAGAAGTGGGGCGGGTGGAGGCAAGGAAGAGGCGGAGCGGGAATGTGGAGAGATGGTGGTGTGTGGGGGGAGGGGGGTAGGCGGCCAAGATTCCGGTGTGCGCCGACAGCAAAAGTGCTAAAAACTGTCCTCCCAAAGCATCAACAACAGACTGGACTGCTCGTCGTGCCCAACGCCGTCTAGTGTCTATTCTACTGGCCGCCTCATTTGAGCCGATTCCCCTCATTTGAGCCGATTCCCCTCATTTGAGGCTGTTTTTGATGCCTCTCTGTGACCATGTTTCCGGCCTCGGCTGCTCTCTCTGAGAATAGATCTGGACTCGCCGCAGTCCACTCACGTATGGGCCAACTCGGCGGCTGTGTACGATGAAAACTCGGTGGGGGTGCCCCAGACACCCCAAAAAGGCCGCGTTTCCAGGCCATATGAGAGGGTGCCTCATTTGAGCATCATCTGAGCCTCATTTGAGCCTCGGGAGCAGTAGAATAGACACTAGCTGAACGGCGTCAGACTCTGGCGACGCACAGCGTCGCCGCGGAGGCGACGCACACGGCGCCACACGGCGCCACACAGCGCCACACGAGGCACACAGCGCCACACAGAGCCACACAGCGCCACACAGCGCCACTCAGAGCCACGCAGAGCCACACAGAGCCACACAGAGCCACACAGAGCCACACGCCGTCTGGCGACGCCAGCGGCGGGGTTGGTTGGCCGCAGGTGACGCGCGCGTGAACGTTGGGCGCGACGAGCAGTCCAGTCGGCTATTACAGTCATTATTCGACTATATTCATCGCCATTTCATTACAGTCGCTGACAGCAGTTATTCGCGTGTCAACAGACTTCGCGATCGGCTGCACTGAGGTGATTTCAATACCACAGGGCAGCAAGAGAAGTACAGTCTTTCAACAAGATGTGTGACGTGGTTCAGGGAGGCGTCCACATCGTCAGTAAAGTCAACACCCTGCACGAGAGTTATTCCGGTTTGGCTTTCCGTCGAGGCGGCCGGTTGCGAACAGTAGGGACTCCCGTTCCATACATGTTCAGGAGCGTGGTCCAACTCACGAGACTCCTATGGTTCCCACACATGACCGGGCTTAGATCTGCTAAGCAGCGTAACGTAAGGACCAATGTTGCGTGTCGAAACTTCTTTGCCACACACGTGCACTTGCTGTCGTGGGGCGGGGGGCGGTGCGTGTGCCGCAGCGCTGCTGTACGGCGCGCTATTTGTGTTTTTTGTGCACCCTCGTGCAGCTCAACTGCAGTGCGTTTGTTTGCTCTGCAGTACGCACGGCGCAGCACGCCTCGTTGAGAGTGCAGAGGACCCCACTTAGGAGGAATCGAGTCACGAGCAGTGCTCTACAGAAGGAGAAACAGATGGACCAAAGCAGGACATCCCACCGGCACCCGGGGTCCGGCGGTCGAGTGCCGCATCGCAAGAGGTAGCAAGACGAGGAAATACAGCAAAAAAGAGGGTGCTACTCACCCTCTGAGGCAACGAGGTCCAGGGGTACAAGACCTCAACAATCAAGACAGAGGCATCGAGAACACCTGAACTTGCCAAACTCAAACCCGCGCACACGAATTAGAAAGAAGCAAGGAGCGGCAGCCCCAGCAGCCAGGATCCATCCACGAACAATTGGTGTCCCATTCAGGTCAGTCACACAATCCGTTGGGCGACGCTATCCTTCTCGAGGGACCGACGGATTGCCGCACGTGCAGCCTCGACGGCGGCGTCGTCAATGTCGTCACAATCATCGTCACGACCATCGTCGTCACGGCCGCGGTTGGTCTCCTCCTCCTCGTCGTTGTCGGCAACTACGCGTCATACCGCAAATGCGGCGGCCGTATCGGCGGCCGTGTCGGCGGCGTCTTCGACGTCAGCAGCGGGGGATGCAGCAGGGAGAACAGCGGCGGCGTTGGCGTTACTCTGCGGCGTGCGGTCCGTGGGTTCCGCACAGTGCGGGTACTTGCCGTCCGTCAGGCGCAGACCGTTGCACGCCCGGTCCCCCTGCACCAAGAAAATCTCGCACACGGTCGAAAGCTGCTCCACCCGCTCAGCCCAATGGCCTGCGTTAAGGCCGGTCGCGGCCACCGCCGGCTCCGCGTTGTCGCTCGAGTTCGACGTCGCACGCATCTTGATGTGCTGCCGAATCCTCATGGTGACCAGCGCCACGTGCGCCGTGCGGCACGCAACGACGCGCGGGCCACCGATCACTGGCGCATCCTCGGAGAACTGATCCCGGACGCCGAGAGTTGAGAAGACGACGGTCAGCACGCGGACGGTGGAGGCGTGATACATCTAATCCGTCATGAAGGCGTTGTTGACAAGCAACGGGCCCGCTTCCGCCGGCGACGCAACAACTGCGTACAAGCTGCACTTCCCGGGCATGGCCATCCATGACGCGTTCCCCGAGACGTTTTGCCGCGCCACGCGCTTGGGCGGGTTGCTGTTCGTGGACAACATGGCCAACCCTCACGTCACCACAGAGGAGCAGGTCAACCACATGGACGAGTTGGCCAATGAGCTGGGTGCCGACGCCGTCCAGATACTGTACCGCCACGTCAATACATCTAAGCGGCATCGTCTGATCCACCACCTGGGTGACGAGCTGCGCGCGCGCGGTAACCTGTGGAAGGGTGACACGTCAACCAACGAGCATCTGCACGGCAGCTGCAAGCGGATGTTCAAGAGGAGCAATGAGCGCGGCCCGAAGGTGGCTCTTCAAATGATACGTTGCGACGAGTCGCAGTCGGCAATCATTCGCGGGCTCGTCAATGCTGATGAAGAGGAGACCGCAGGGGCGGCGCGCGACGGCTCGGATGCCCGAGATTACAGTGCGTCCGCCGTCCAGGGCGGCGATGGCGGCCTCGGTGGTGATGGCGACGGAAGTGACGCTAGTTCTTGGGCTGCGGCCTCGCTTGGTGCTGGGTCCTCGTCTGGCAGCGTCGCAAGCGCTGCCACGCCGTCACTTGAAATCAGTGACTTGCCGTTCTCGGGACACGCGCGACGAGTGGCTGTCGGCGACCTCCGCACCTGCGCTGCTCTGGCGGAACTCGGCAACGTTCTCGGACTGGGCGACGAGGAGCACGTCACGGTGCACAGCACCGTGCGTATTATGGTCGAGCTCGAGTGGGGTGCGCAGACGGCCATCCAGCACCTGCAGGCAACCGCTTCTTCGGTAGGCCCTGGCTCTCGTTTGCGTGATATGTCTGTGTGGACAGTTCCCACCGCTGGGGATGGCTGCGCCTCGTTTTGCGTTCTGTCGGCTCGGTGAGTCGCAGTTGCGGCGTGCTGCAGCGCATGCGCCACGCGGCGTATTGACGGCGATCCGTCCCCACACGGCATGGTGGCGTCTGCTTGGCGTGGGAAATTTCCGCGCCCGATGACGACTATCCAGCGCTCGAGGTCGTCGACGCCGCCGATATCCTCCGCACTGAGGACGTCGAAGTAGACTGGAAAGACCTGGCCGACCGCCGTGGGCTGCGCGCAACCCTGAATGACCAGGTCAGCTCTCCGACAGAGCGCCGAGTAGCCCGGTACTTTGTGAACGCGTTATATCCTTCGACCAGTCGCGAGCTGGTTCCCGGTCTGTAGGTGGTAGCCCGTGTTCGAGGATTGTGTGATCGGAGTTGACAGTGAGAGCGCTTCCCCCATACGGAGGGAAAAAAGGCCAGGAGGGGTACACGGGGGAGCTCCCACTGCCGTTCATGGTGGGCAACCAGCTGTGTGCATGCGTCTCGTAGTTCTTGTATCGTCGATTTTGTGCTGTCACTACCGTGTGTATCATCGACTGCTTAAAGCTGGAGATGGACCGCATTGACAAGCGCATTTCGTTTTCTTGTGCCTGTCAGAATGTCGTGAACGCTCGGCATGTAGCGCACTTGTGAAAACAACGGAGAGGGCGGTTCTTCCTGCGGCAGAGCGGGCGCCGCTGTCGCGTTTCGAGCCATCCGGGCCAGCTCAGCTTCGCAGGTACGACCTGCGGCTGTCGACATGCATATGGCCGGGTGCAACGTCTGGGTGTGTTGTCGCTCTCTATCTTGTCGAACGCCCACCGACCACGGACCGAGCGCAATGCCGGAATCGGCTGTCCGAGTGCGGCCATTGTCTCGGCCTTTGGTCCTCAATGGGACGCAATTGCCTCGTCTTCACAGCGGGAGGCCGCAGATCTTTCCTCCTTAGAAGGAGATCGGGTAACGTCCCACACTAGGGCTCCCATTGGTCCGGTTTAGCGGTGACATACGGATGAACCTCGTGGACAATCAGCTGGTGCCGGGGAAACGGCAAGAGCCTGGCACGCAGTGCTGGATTGCCTGTGCTTCAAGCCCCCGTTTTCGAACCGGGGCATCCGCAGAATTGGCTCCCGTCCAGCCCATTCACAAACGCGGTTCCAGTCCAGCCTCCCGTTCCATATGTCATTTTTCTGACGATGCTGTCTGTGTCGGATGTCTGTGTCGGACGGGATCTGTGCGCTGTGCGAAGCCACTTGGATCCAGTTTGGGGGTCCTTGGCTGACCTGTGACTGCTTTCGGAAGCTGGCAAGAAACAGAACGTATGGTGGTCGGGGTCCACGCCTGACGAGAGGCATTTCCGTGCCTCTGTGGTCGACTCCCACTGCACTCCTGCAGCAGGAGGCAGGAGTCCTGCCTCACCTACGGTGAGGTAGGGGTCCCACAGTACCTCCCAACTCGACAGGCGTTCGACTTGTGGCTTGCGGTGACTGTTCATGGGGTAGCTACAGCCAATCTCATCCAAATAGAAAACTCATGAATCTGTTTTTTTCGTTCCGTGGTCGCTGCGGGGCGTACCAACGCCCTATCGGTGCCCTAACAGCACCTAACCAAGTCTAATCGCGCCTGCACAACGCCCCTAGTAGCACCCATTCCGTATGTTCAGGCTCTGATGTATCACCCCGACGACCTCGAGGCGGGGCGCGCCGCGGTATAGTAGGCGCCGCTGTCGTCGCCGCGCACGGCGCTCACCGATTCCGTGATCAGTCGGCTTTCGTCCCTCACGACGGGCGCCGGACTACATATGCTGTAACGACATGTCGGTATGTCAGTGCCCACTCACTCGCTGACCGTCCGCCCTCCGTCGACCATGACGCTTCCACTCGCGTGTCGGCAACCGAGACGCCCACTCGGACAAAGCGACCACGGTCTGGCTTGCCGACACGTCCCGAGCCCAGCAGCTTTCCCGCAGCCGAGGCTCACGTAGCTCTCTCGCCGGGTTGACACGGCAGATTGGTGGACTCCAAAAGACAACCGGTGAAGGAAAAACTCGGATGCTGCCCGCGGCGGCCAGCGGCGCCGTGAGCGAGCAAGCCCATTCCATTTCTGTCCCTAATCAGCACCCTACGCTATCATCAGGCAACACCGACCGCATACACTCCCTCACCTACGGGAGAGCAACCTGGCGAAGCTGCCACGCCACAACGTCCGTTCCTCCAACCAGCCACAAATGTCCGCCACAACGAGCAACCCGCCGGCTACGATGCCGGCACGCCAACTACGCGATGCCGGGACAAACGCAACAGTGCTTCGGCTGCCAACCCCGCCGCCGCCCCGTCACAGTCCGCGTCTCCGCCCGTCATGGCCGGTGGCTGCACCGCCGGCGACCGCTGCACCGCCGATGACCGCGACGCCGCCACGCGAACCGGCTGGACGAATGAGGTCGCAACAGCGACACCAGCAGGAGCGCTTGTGGCAACCTCGCGGCCGTCACCAGTGCCGGTAGCGGCGGCGGCACGGACTCGCGGCCGTCGGGGCGGGGGCGTCGATTGAGGCGCCGACCGCTTGGTCTTGGCGACTGGCGGTGACGGCACCCGCGCCTTGGCAGCGGGCACTGGCAACGGGGCATGGGCAACCGGCACCGGCACTGTCGGCTTGGCTACTGCCAGCGGTAGGAGCGCATGGGAGGCGGCTGGCGCCTCCGGGAAAGCCCGGGGACGCGTTGACCTGGCTGGCGGTGGCGGCGACGGATGCGAAGACGACGGCCGGCGCGGAGGCGGCAGGAGCGGCGATGCAGCCGATTGCTGCAGCGGCATCCCCCTCCCCTCTTCACCCACACCGCCCCTCACCGGCCGCCGATAAAACGCCGGCGACATCAGCACCCCCTGCGAAAAAACGGGCGAGTACGGGCAAAACGCCTCAGCCGGTAAGCCCGCCATGTGCGCGGGAGCGGGCAGCAGCACGCGTGCAGCGGATGGGCCCGTCGAGGAGGGTAGAACGGCCGGTGGCGGAGCGCAGCGGAGCTGCACCCCCACACTGCTGCACGCTGGTACCGGTGTCGCGGCGACAGGAGACACAGCTGCCGCCGCGGCCGCCGCCGCGGCACGCGCCGAGTGAGCCGAGTGAGCCACATGGGCGGCGGCCGCGGCGACGGCCGCCGCGTGAGGGGAGGCCATTGGCATGGAGGGGGGCAGTGGCAACAGCGGCACGGCACCGCCGCTGCCGCTTCGTCGACGTTTCCGGGCAACAGCCTCCGCCTCCACCGCCCGTTTCTGCGGCAGCACGAGAATGGAGGGAACAACATGAAGCCACAGGACGGAATAAGGAAACGGTCCAAGTGGGGGGATGTACGGACACGAGAAAGAAGGGATTGATGGGCCCCGAAGAAAAGTGGGAGGAGTCAGTGACTGAGCAGGCTGCAAATGAGGTGGTCCTCGCAAGGCAAACAACCTTGGTAACAGAGACGGCCAATAAGATGGCCACGAAACCCCCGCCAACCAGACGGGCACACATTTTGAGCTTATCGAGACCAAGCGCAACAACAAAACTGAGGCGACGCAACACGAAACGTACTTGAGCGTTGCGCTGGTTGGCCCACTTGCGCCCCGCTGCGACCCGCCGCGCGCAGTGCACGGAGCAGAACCGCCCCGACCCGTAGGTGCGGTCGTGGGCGGTCCCGCACGACTCACAGGCACCCGTGGCCGCCGGTGTGGTTGCATCAGCCGCCGCCGACGACGTGGCAGGGCTGGGAACCGCCGACGTCGGACGCCGGCCACCCTTTGACTTTGACAAGGAGCTAGTTGCAGCGTCCTTGGCCGTCACCGTCGCATTCCGAGGCAGAGCGAGTGGGGGAGGGGGGGAGCAGGAGGGTGATGGGGTCACCACCGACTCGGGAAGGGTGACGACTTGAGTTGACACCTGTGGAGCAGGCAAAGCAAATAGAGAGTGAGCGCCCGCGGCGAGCAGATGCAAAATGCACAGGCATCAGGACCAGAGAATCGGTTGGTGTCAGCCAACGGTACCACCGCTTCCTCAGCTGCTGGATGAGGCCCATTATCGCCTGCTAGCAAAGCAGCAAGCAACTCCAGACACTTATTTCTGGTGTTCATCCTCCAACCAGCAACCGCTGCTCGCACCAGTCGCCGGCGCAACAAAAAACCGGCAAGCGTCCCATCAAGCTCTGCCACCCACACGATTCGCCCTGTCGCCGCCGCCGTCGCCTCGCTGATCGTTCTTCATGTCGAAAACGTACCGCGACGATATCATCGTCACCCGCATCGCCCCTCGGGCGAGTCACCGGCGCGCCCATCCACCGCGTCACCACCGCCACCGACGCCGCCGCGCCCCACCCCGCACACCAATCGCGCCACCGCCGGCCCGCGGCGGACAGCGGGAATCACACCGGCCAGCGGTAAACGCAGGTCACGGCACCTAGGATCAACCACCGCCGCCACCCCACTCGGCAGCGAATGGCAGCACAACGCTGGTCTCGAACGCGGCCGCACACGAGCAATGCCCGTCGGCAGACCAACCACCTACGAGCGAAGGGTACGACTCCAGCTTGCAGGCAGCGGCGCCTCCTCCCCCGGCGGTGGTAGTGGCGTCTGCGCCGGCTGGGAAGGGGGGGTGGCCGGCACCCCTGACCGTGACCCACCCCCGACCCGCCGCCTTCGCGGCCACGGCGGGCGCACAACCCTCGAGTGGGGGCACCCACCCCAATCTCCGTCGCCCACAGCCACCCCCCCGGCGCTGGCAATCCGCGGCCGACCGCAGAATCGGGCGCTGACGGCGGTCACGTGCGGCACCGCGGCGCGCAGGGGTGGCGTTGACCGCAGTCGCCGCCGGCACAGCGACCGGGATGCCGCTGGGCGGCGGCGGGGGGGTGCGCGCGGCGGGTGTCCGACAGGCAGCCAAGACCCTCACACCAGCTGGCCTGCATGCGGAGCTGGATAGGGTTTTCGGGGCCAGCCCAATCTCGTTGCAATCGTGCCGGCGGTCGGGAGGTGCACTGTCGAGCTCACCCACACCGGCGCGCATGCAAATTTTCACTCGGTCGGAAAGTGACGGCCAGCCAATCAGTGGGCGTCGTGCAGTTCCACTGGCGCCCGATTGGGCACACTCGGCGATTCGAGAGCGAACGTGGGGTGTTTCAACGGCGGGGCAGACTGGCGTCGAATCGGGGCACCAGCAACGCAGCGCATCGACCCAGAATGCTTGCCAAGACGGCCGCTACAACGGCGTGGTCTACAGTTCAAGTTTTCTCGGATCCGATCATTCTTCTGCGACGCGCCGTACTGTTGCTGTGCTTCGGTCGCAAAAGCAACCCGAGCCAATGATCCAGTCGAGTGCATAGGATACGACGGCGCGCGCGACCGAGCATCATTGCCATCGCAGCCGTCTACGACCGCCTTGCAGAAGGGCGAAAGCGGACACACCAACTATTGATTCATGTTGTTGGCCGAGTAGCACGCTTCACAGATCCGTGACATTTGACGCACCTGCCGGAGCTCCCGCCGGCTTCCGAGAATATCACGCAGCAATACTCTTCACGATGCAGACGCACCGAGGTCTCGTTATGGTGAGGAGCACAATACAGCGACGCGGCCCGACGTTGCCCCCCGCAGATTTGAGCACACCCGACGTCATCAGAGGTGTTTGGAAAAGCGGCCGAACGTGCCGCGACGCTGCGGCAGTGCCGTCGCCTGCGGCCGCCTCCTGCCCGCGGGCGCGGCCGACGGACGGCAAAAAAAAACGCAGCCCCGTCGCTCCCCACAAGCACTCGGGGGCCATTGACGAGGCGGCCGGCGGCGCCAGCGCCGCTGCAGCCATGAAGCAGCGCCCGCACCGCCACCCGCCACGCGCGACGGTGCCCGTACGCCGCACCCACGCGCGCCATGGACCCGGCGGTGGAGGCGGCATGACCGCCCGCCGTCGCCGTCACACCCGCAACGGAGGCGGGGGAGCCCCCAGCCGCAGCCGCACGCCGCCGATCGTTGCCATTCCCATCCGCCGCTTGCACGTCCGCTCTGGCCGCCCCCAGCGCCCGCACCACCGCCGCGTGCGCGTACGAGGCGGCCAGCGACAGCGCCGTGGTCGTCCAACGAGTTGCCGCCCGCCCCACCGCCACCCCCACCGCCAGCAGCGGGACGCCACCACGTCCACACGACTACTCGTGGCGCTCAACAACACCGAGGTCTGATTCTCAGACGTTGCATCCGCGCCTGCTGCCGCCTCGGGCCTTGCCACCACCACTGCGAGCAGCGCCCGACATGGCGACACTGGCAATGTCCAAACGGGCCTTGCCAGCGAGCGAAGCGGACGCACACCTCCAAATGGTCATGGTGCCGACCGTCCGCCGCCGCGGCCGTCGCCGCCACCACCACCACCACGGCCGCCGCGTCTAGGCGCGTCGCGACGACGGGCAGCAGGCGGAGCGGCCGACCGGCACGCGGCTGCCCACACGGGGAAACACACAACCCCGCCGGCGTGGCCCGCCAACGGTGACCGCCCACCGTGTGTGGTCGTGCTGGGCAACCGACGCCCGTGTGGTATTGACCGCCGCCCCCAGCCGCCCCCGCCTGCCGGCCTCACCGGTTGCACAGACGGATGCCGGTTTGGAGCACCCGCGGCACCCGCCGCACGGTCAGGGAGATGCGCACCATCTCTTCGTCACCACCGCGGCTGCCGCCGGGCGCCGTTGGCGCCGGCGGCAGCGCCAGCGCCGTCCCCCGCCCCCCCCCCCCCCCCCCCCCCCCCCCCCCCCC
>ENA-ORXT01006701-ORXT01006701.1-marine-metagenome-genome-assembly--contig:-NODE-6701-length-10606-cov-8.832273_pt1 | contig 10606 bp, 9 predicted proteins | sample MGYA00237868_ERZ511482 | MGnify/ENA metagenome assembly ERZ511482
GGGTCGAGCAGCAATACGGTTCGGCCTTGTTGCAGATACCTTGGAACCTGACACGAGATTTCATCAACGCGCTGTGCAGCTGCACACCACCGCCAAGGCGCACCCTTGTGTTGGTGGAAGGATGCCGTCTTTTAAGTCTAGCATCAGCCGAGGTTTAAGGAGACTGCTCGACACGAGCGTCTAGCACACCTCCGAGCACCTGTCGTTGCGGCTGACAGCGCGGTATGCGCCAATGGGGTTCCATGTAGGACTCTACCGTGGCGTGCATGACGCAGGCTCGTACCGTCTAGTACACGTCGCTGAGGGCGCCACCTGCGCGGTTCGTTGAGACTGTTGGCTGCAGCACGGCAGGGAAAGAACACGGCGTTCTGGAAAAGTAACCGTGGTGATGTACATTGCAAGAAGTCCGCAGTGGGGGGGATGGTGGGAAGCTGGCCACTGTAGTTATTGAGTGCACGGAAGCTACACGTGCATCTGGGCAGACGTGAGCAGTCAGGCCACCTGGAACGTTGCTTCTTCCAAACAGCATGTTGAGGCGCTACAAAAGGTAAAGAGTCGCCCTCTTTTCACTGCTCGGTTCGCCCCCGACCCCGCCGGCCTCCCCTCGGCCCCAGGCGCACGCCACTGGCACAATCGCCACTTGCAGAGAGTCGCAAGGCCCCACCCGGTCTCCGCTCAAGGGGCGTCCGTGATACTGTTGCTCGTCCAGGGGAAGAACGCATTCGTAAAGAAGCGCTGCTCTGCTCGCTCCCGAGGTGAGTCGGGGACGGTCGTCGGCGTCGCCGTCATGCCCCAACGCTCGGCCAGGTCCTCAAAGTCAGGGACCACGTGCTCGAGCCGCACCACGTCCGACAGTGGGACAAGGACCAGCTCTGGGAAGCCAGTGGCCGGGTCAAGGACCCACTTCTTCCTCCTGCAGTTGAAGGATGTCAACACGCAACCCGGACGCGCATCAGCGTCCTCTAGGCGCTGAGCGACGACAAAATCGCAGCGCCGCCCGTCGACGGCACGTAGGAGTAGGCGCGCTAGTCCAAGTTGGGGTTCGGCGCCAGGACAGGCGCCGGTCACATTGTACAGAACGTGGTCCCACCACGGCTTGTGGTAGAGCTCGCGGGTGGCTCGCAACAGCTGCCCGACCGGCCGCGAGCGCCACTCCAGCCGTGCGTCAAACTTGAACGTGTTTGCTGTAATCAGCTGAGAAGCAGCAGAGCACCCCGCAAGGTTGGGGTGGCTCTCGAGCAGGCTCGGGAGCTGCCGCAACCGGCCGCCGTCCGCTGTTGCCACCTGCGCCACCGTCGCACGCTTGCCAGAGATGCGCACTCGTCGGCGAGTGGATCGTGCCCCACAGACGTCGGCAGGACCGTCGTATACCTCATGTTGCTCCTCCGACTCAGTTGGCGACTTGACAGGTACGCCGTCGAAATCCCCAGCGGTGGCAAGCTCGTCAAAGACCCTGAGCACGTCCAGCTCAGGGCTCCCGCATGGCGGGCCCGGTTTGGCCCCGTTGTCGTTGTCGGTGTCGGTCACTCCGTCATCGACGCCGCATCCGTTGCTAGTGGCAGCTAAAGCATCGTCCCTCGAAGTGCCCACCCCGGGGTCTGCCGCACCGCTCGCGGCGCCACCGGCAATGTCCGAGTTGAGTTCTTCACCAGATTGGCACCAGTGAAAGGTGTCGGTCTCGACGATGTGCGCGAGTGTTTGCTCCGCACGTAACATCTGCAGCAAAACAGATGCCGTCTGCTTGTTGGTGTTGTCCCACATGTTCTTCACGAGTTTGTGAAGCGCCTCGTTCAAGGATGTGTCGGCCTCGATGACATTACCGCGCAGCAGGAGCTCAGGGAGGAGGTGGTACGCCAAGGCGTGGAACTTCGTTGTGTGTACCGCGCCGAAGAGCGCGACCACATACTTGGTGACAAATTCAAACGACTCCTCCGACAAAGACTTAGCTTCCACCTCGTTCATCTTGTATCCCTCCTCCTTGTTGTCCCCACATAGTTTGGCCATGATGGCGGCCGCACGACAAACGACCTCGAGAACAGCATCGTGCGTCGGCTTGCTGCCAAACGCAGCCTTGTACTCAGCGCTGGTAGTGACAAGGTTTGGCACTGGGGCGACGTCCTCTGCTTCCTCTCCGGCGGACATCGAGTTGTCGGTCCCGGCGTCGCTGTAGGTGGCGTCGCTACACACACTGGCCGTGTCGTTTGACAAAGCGCTCGATGCGTCCGACGAGTCGCCGCTGGAGGCACAGGTGTCGGACGTGGAGCTCCCAGAGTCGCCCGCGACCCGCGCACTGGAACCAGCCGGTGTGGCGCGGCGAGAGCGCTTGCTGCGGCCGCGCGCTGCTGCCTGCCGCGTCCGTTTCTTTCCGAGGTCGAGTGGCTCTGTTGAATGCGGTTGCCGACGAGACACCATTCCTGCCACCATAAACATCAGCACCATCAGACCGTGACGCCACGATTTGCCCGTAAAGGTGGCCTGCTTAACGCCCTTGGTCACAAGGTAGCTGCGCACAGCATAGTGGAAAATAAAAGGAGCGCAATGCACAGAAACAGCGGTCAGAATGCAATCAGGTAGCCTCGTGTTCGTGCATATGGTCCTCGACAACGCGCCAAGGACACACGAAGCGGCGAGGCACCCGCTCCAACATTCGTCGCCGCAGGCCCGTCGGCGCCGCGCACTCGCAATCTGTTGACAATGGCGACCCCACAAGCTGCACACGGAGAAAGACAACGTACCCGGGAGCCGTGGTGGAAGCGTCTGGCAGGCGGCCTACATGCCGAGCGCGTTCGGCCATCGCCACAATCGCCTTACGCCAGATGCCAAACCGGGACATGCCGCCTTTACACAGCACCTGTAACAGAGCGGGGATCTTAAGTGCAAGTACCCGAACAACACCGATTTTCATGACCTGGGACGCAACGAATAGGTCGCATGTACAAGGACACTCGGCGCGCATGCAAGAACAGAGCGCGGGCGCGGGCGTCAAAGGTTAGAAACTCATTGACGCTGACACAGCCATTGCTGACTGTGAGGACATTATAAGCGGCAAAAGGATCACGCAAAACAGGGCGCTCATACACACATGAGACAGCCAGAAGAGGAAGAGGACACATACATGGAGGAGGTCGAACCCAAAGATGTCATACAGGGCCAGGCTGCCAGTGCCAAGACCGTGAACTGCCGCCAGCAACGGGACAATGGGAACAATCGACGTGGATGACGAAAGCTGCTCCAGCCTGGCGGCGCTGCCACCACTCTTGAACAAGTTGGCAGACAACAGCTGCGCCTCGACGTTATCGAGCACCTCTCTTTGGGGTGGGTCGCGGTGGGGATAACCCGACTGGCTCTTTTCCAGCATGCAATGACTGCACTGGTACTTGCAACCACTCAGCTTCAGTCCAAGGAGGTGCCGCTCCTCGGGCTGGTCCGCGGCGTAGAGCACGATGCGCGGGACCACCCACACTGGTCCCTCCCCCGGCAGGTCCCAAAGGACCCCAGTTTCACTGGCGGCGATGAGGTCGTGCAGGAGAACAGCCAAACAGCGCTGGAGCACCTCATCCCTTAGCATCCGCACGCGCGTCTTCTCCTCATCACTTTGGTTCTTTGGCTTGATGATGGGGATGAAGCCGACGGTCATCCACTCCACCTTACCGGTGACAATGTTAGGGAAGCGGACCCGGATTGGGTACACGTAATGAGCTGCATACAGATACGGCAAGGACGTGTACAAGCAACAGCCAAAAGGAATCATTGCGCACGGGTCAGGCGGGGATCAGGTACGCGTCAGGTCGGATGAGCGGCACACGAGACCTCGACACCCAAGCAAGAGCGTCATCCTCAACAAAAGACGTGGTATGCACACTTACCCCCATTCTTGGACACCATAGTAGCGTCGGAGAAGAATTGCGTGGCCATGGTAAAGACCTTCAGCGGCTTGCCGTTCAGGAAGCGGCCGGCGTGCATTCGATCGACGTCATCCTGCTCGCGGAGGTAGAGGTCGCTGTCAAGCGACCCGGACCGGAGGACCGACCCGTCAGCGGCGAACTTGCGTTGGCCACGCATGCAGCGCGACGTGGCGCGCTTGAAAGCGTTGAATGCCGCAAGCATGACTTCACGGCTGTAGAACTTGTAGACGTCATCGCCATCGACAATATCCGACACGCGCCACCCCTGCTCAGCCAAACAGCGTGAGGTCTCGCCCTTCAGCGAGTTGACAAATGATGTCTCGGTTGGAAACGCCGTCTCCAGGGGCCCGACGGCGGCCTCCAGCTCCGCTTGTGCCGCCAACACAGCCGCCTTAATGCGCTTGCGCAGGCTGGTCTTCTTGGGAGGCCTCGCCGGCGCCTGACCCGCCGACGAGTTGGCAGTCGCCGCTGAGAAATGGGGGCCCGCCGCCACCGGTGCCGCAGAGCATCCTCCGGTCGGGGTGTCGCCGTCCGAATCGCTGCCTTGATCCTCCGTGAGCTCCTGCAAGACCCTACCAAGTGCGGCCACTTCGGCGTCGCGCTGTGCGCGAAGAGCCGCCCGCTCGGCCCGCACAGTCGTTTGGTAGTACTCTGCTCTCGCCTTTTGTGACAGGCCATTGCCACCGGCGGACAGAGCAAACAACCGCATGTCCTTGAGTTCGCTTGTGTCGAACGCCGACGACTGAGTTGATGACGACGGGATAAGCAGTCGCGTCCGCTGCATGTCGCCGAATGCCGCGTAGTAGCTCCGCACTTTCTCAGCGGTTGTGCCCAAAACCGGCACGGCTTGCGCATTGGACGGGGTCGTCGAACAGGTAGACGCCAGAGCAGGGCCGTCTTGGCATTCAGGTTGCACACCGTTGCAGAGAACACAGTCCCGCCCGTCGACATGTTGACGGGAAAAGGAGAAGCTCATGGGCGTTGCCGGGGTTCCCCCCGCTTCGCGCGACGCAGGAGGGACAGCCGGCAAGGTGGGCGGCTCGACAGAGGGCGCCTCTGCGGTTAAGCCCATCTCCTCCTGGTGCTGGTTCATTAGGTGCTGGACGAGATTTCCGTGACGCAGAAACCGCCGTGGGCAGTGTGGGCAGCGGTTCTCGCCTTCTCTTTCAGTGTCAGCGTCCATCGCGAACGACCTCGAGTCCGCGTGCTAGGTCGTAGCGACACAGAGTCACTGAGTAGAGACGACCGGCTGTGGTTGGAGCCGCTCCACCAGCCCTGTCGGTGACGACGGCCGCAGTCCCCGATCGGGGCCGCCGACGGACCCAACTCGTGGTCGTGCCGGAGGGGACAGCCGGCCGCCGCCGCGGCTAACCGCGACGGACTTTCGTAGTTGCGGTCGCCGCCGACGCAGTGGCGAGGGCGGCAACGCAAGCGGTCGAAAAAGAAGCGGCGGCGGTACCCGCATCAGCGCGGCGGCCGCGGTTGTCACTCGCTGCACTATCCGCCGCCAACAGCGGCACGCCTTGGCGCTGCCCACCCATGCAGAGGCCAGAACAGCTACCGCACACAGCGGGGGCGGCGTTTGCCACCGACGCCTGCCCCTTCGGTGGCGGCGGCCGCCGTTTTCGACAAGGGCCGCCGACCGACCCAACTCGTGGTCGTGCCGGAGGCGGCAGCCGGCCGCCGCCGCGGCTAACCGCGACGGACTGTCGCAGTTGCGGCCGCCGCCAACGCAGTGGCGGAGGCGACAAAGCCAGCCGCTGAAGAAGAAGCTGCGGCGGTACCCGCGTCGGCGGCAACCACAGTTGGCGCCTGGTGACCGCGCCGCCGCCGACGGCGGCAGACCTTGCACAGGACCTCAAATGGCCTAGCCACCCCGGCCGCGGAGACGGTGTTGGGCCGCACAGTCAGCCCTTCCTCCTCCACACCGGCGCCCCCCCCACGGGAGAGCACCGGGACCACGCGTGTCGCGGGTGGCCTCGTCCTCGGTTGCTGATGCTCTGGTGCCCGTTGCGGTCGAGGCGCGAAGTGTCAGGGCGTGTCGTGGCAGGAGTCGAATTGGATCCCAGTTTGCCGGACGCGGATATTCTGGCAGCGAGGGAGCAAGCGCCTCTTACACAACGCAAGAATGCTTTGAGTAATTTTTATCTGTGGATTTGATGTAGTCCGGGTGCTAATGCGAATGAAGACACGCTAGTTCCTTAGCCGATAGCTCGATCTGAGTAAAGGAATCTCACAGCGCGCCTTTTGGCTGCCGCGCTTTCTTGCGCCACCCTTGCACTTCGTCTTGCTCTATCTGTCGGCTCCCCCCGTACCCACCTTTTTCAGCCAGCCCCAGAGGAATGCCCCGGCTGGCAGCAGGCATCAGCCACCCCTGCACGTGGGTTTCCGGGACGTCGGCTGTTGTGACGCCGCATATCCCGCACGGTTTTTGGGCGCCACCTCGCTTCCTTTTGCGTCTGGCAATGGCGCCAACGATGATAAATGGTTTGCAGCGGGCGGCACTGTGACGAAATCGAAGACACCCGCGGTACGGGGCGCCACCGACGCGACGGACGACGCGTTGTCCCCCCCAAACGCATCTGACGCGACGGCCATCGTCACAGAGCCGTGACAGCCGCTGCCGGCGGAGCGACCGCCCCTCCCCCGCGACGATGACGGCGGCGGCATCTTCGTTTCGTGACGGTCCGCGGTCTTCGAGAATGATGAGCCCGTTTGTACGCTCTACTGGTACGCGTGCGTGGAGCTGTTCTTCTTTGGCGGAGCTGTCCCGAGCGTGTGGCCGATAAACAGTTGTGTTCCTTCAATGTACACGCCTAACCCCGCCTACATGTCATCCCAGCCCTGCATGTCCTTCTCACTCATGGTCAGCACCCTAACGTCGCACGCGGCGTGCAGTTATGAGCAAGCCGGCTTCATAGCAATGAGATAAAATTGCAGCACAGGGCCCGTCTCCTGAAAGACCGCGCGCCACCTGCAGATCAAAGACGCTCCAGGGGAACAAGCCAAAGCAGCAGAGGATCCGCTCGGTCGGCAAGCACCTACCAGTTGGTTCAAAACCATGGAGACGGCAACCATTGCTGGGTCAGGACGCACGCAAGTGTGGGCTAGCATGCCCTCAAAGAGGGTGCGCGGGGACTGTCAGGTGGCCAGGGAAGGGCAGCGCGAGGGGCCGCAGCTCGAATCTAATGACCAAGCCATCATAAAATAGAGGGGGCGGGGAGAGCTCGGCAATCATCGCCCGAGGGTGACATGTCGGTGACAGCCACGCACAAGAGACCGTTGCGCTGACGACGGTGACTACAGTCGTAGAGGTGCATATCAGGTCGAGGTCGACGGCCACACTGCGCAGTGCGCCTCGTTGCTGGATCCACCACGAGCCCGATTCTCCATCGCATTCCTCGTAAACGCTCGTTGAAAATGGGTGATTCCTCGCACGCAAAGAGTGTTTGCTCGTATCCCGTCCAAAAAACTCGTTCAGGCGTGTTGGCGACACGATTAGGACGTCATTCAGAGCGTTGGGAAGTCCGTCCAAGTGCTTACAAGTGCGACTTGATGCGCTAACCGGCTGCCTTGTTCAATTCGACAGCAGAGCCGATTACGAAAAGAAATACGCAAGAGGACACCATCGTGCAGCCCACGAGCTGCGGAGAGGTCGCGAGCACTCAGAAGCGGTGGGTTGAGGACGGCGGGCAGTGTTCACAGCTTGACGTGTCGCTCAAAAATTCTGTTGGCACTTGCCAATGACAAGAAGAGGGCGCGTGGAGGGCGCGTGTAATCCTCGCCTGGGCCCTCCCGGCCGCCTTCGCCGCGTTTGCCTACGGTCTCTTCCGTCTACCGCTACACGGGGCGCCAACGTGGCGCACGGCGGCGCCGTCAGGTGCTCGCGGAGGCCGTGCCGGTGGGGGGGGTTGGGGGCGGGGGGGAGTACCGGGAGAGCGGCCGCCCCCGACAAGGGGCGCGCCAGAAGCGGCGAGGCGCGGGATGCACTGGGCACAAGGCGCGGCGGCCGTCGGCGAGGAGGAGATGCCGCCACCGCCACGGAACCCAAGACCGCAAACGCCGCTGCCGCTGCACCGCATACCCCGAGCCGCTGCCGCCGCGCCTGCGACGGCGCGCCGCGGCAGAGTCGGCCGGCTCGGTGCCGTGGTGCTCGCGACCGCCGCCGCCGCCGCCGCTTTGGTCGCCAACCGAGCGGCCTGCAAGCGCGTCGAGTGTGCGGGGAGATTGCCACGCCACGCGGCGAGCGGCGACGGCAGCGCCGGTGACGGTGGTGGCTGCGAGATGGCCACCGCCCGCGCTCTCCTGGACATCCCTCCGACGGCACACGACTTGTGGCGCCTCGTCGCGGCCGATTCATGCCTCCTGTGGGCGGTGATGACACCACGACCCTGATGAGTGGTACCGCGAAGGGTCGCAAACACCCGGGATGGTTCGCGTTGCCTGGTGGCTTTGTAGTCCCCTCCCCTGTTTGTGTCCGTTTTCGCCGTGGAGGTGGGGTTCCGCTCCCGCGATTGCGCCCTCTTTTTAATGTTCACTTTGGGCGGGGGGTGCCCCACCACCAAGAGGCACACACGGCCGCGCGTGCGTGTTGGCAGGGCTTCCCTCGCAGCACACCGCGGCAATCCGTCGGAGCGTCTCAAATTGCTCGCTTTTCTTCCGCCCTGCGCCTACTGCCTGCCCCCCCCGCCCCCCCTCAGAAATTGATGCGGCGACCGTCGAGCGCACTGCAGTCTCTTCCCCTTTGACCACCGATGATAGAAGAGCACTCACAGCTTTTTCACTTAAGATGCCACTGGTTTGTCGAGCGGCTCGTTTCCAGTCCATCCGCTCGTGGTGCCTCCAGCCTCCTCACTCCGTACAGCCTCACCTGGCCTCTTGTTCCGCCTCCTATCGTCACAACCGCCATTTACATTCCCCCGCTCGCACCATGGCCCACTCTTCCGGGCCAGGTATGGCCACACCCTCTTCATGCCCGAGTGCTGGCAGCGGCCCGAGCACCAGCGGCAGCAAGCGTCGAAAGCGCAACTCGGCGCGCCGCAGCCGCAGAGGTCGCGGAGGAGGCAAGGCGGCGGCGCGCGCGGCTTCTTTGTCCTGCTCGAGCGGGGCCAAGTCGACATCCAGGCGACTGTCGCAGTCCATGTCGACCGACTCTTCCGCGTCGACGAGCCCTGCAGCGGAGAACACTCGGCAGCCGACGCTGCTGAAGCGCGCATCCTCACCAGGCGGCCCAGGGGGCGACACTTGCGGTGGCACTGATGGTGGCGGTCGACCAGCCCACAGCTGGACGACGACCGTCTGGTCGTTCCCCCCCCCACCCACATCATCTTCTGGACAGAAAATTCCCGTCGCAGCATCGGCGGAAAACGCGAAGACGAGCGTAGCGGCCACGCCTTTGGCGCGGTCCGCGCGCAACCTGCTGCCCCCCCCGCCCGCGACCACATTTCTCCCCCCGTCTGGCGGGCCTCACGCCACCGTCGCGGTTGCGGTGACGAGCGTAGCGGCCACGCCGTCGGCGCGGTCCGCGCGAAACCAGCTGCCTCCCCCCCCCGCCCAAGCCCTCCCCCCCCCATCTGGCGGGCCTGCCGCCACCGACGCGGTCGCGGCGCCGAGCGCAGCGGTGACGCCCCCATCTGGCGCCGCGAACGACTTGCATCCTCCCCTCCCTCGCCACACCCTCGCAACAACGTCGGGCGTACGGGTGCCCGCTGCGCCATCGGCGGCGAACGTCACGGTGGCAGTCTCTTCGCTCGCCGCGGCGCCTGCCGGTGGGGTGCCGGCGCCAGCGGCATCGACCGCTCGTGCCTCCAGAGCGGAGGCTGCGTTCCCTCGGCCTGCCGCTGCGCCAGTGGCCACACTCCCGGCGGCGTCAGCGGCTACCCCCGCCGCCGCAGCGGACGAGACCGTCGATGGCGACCTGCGTGTGACCGTACAGGAGGCGCTCAACCCGGAGGGTTGCGGTTGGGTGTTGCTGCCCATCGACGTTTCCGAGGACCTGTTGGGCGCCGTCTGTAACGGCGCGCAGGGGCCTGCGGCGGAGGCGGCGCAGCCGATTATCAACTCTCAACTGCACGCGAGGATGCTGGAGCTCGGAGACGCAGCCGACCGCGGCAGACGTCAGGTCGCTGTGGCGTCGGAGGGCGGCGGCTTTGAAGACGCCGTGCACAATATGCTCGGAGCTGTTGCATCGCGGGTCAGCAACGACCTCCACGCCGGGTACGACGGGGTCACGCCGCACGTCGTCATAACGATGCCTCGTGCACCCGCACAGCTGCCGCACACGGACGCTGGACTTCACACCCAGCAGGGGTCTACTCCCACCTTGCTGAGTGTTTATGTGTCCGTGGAGGAGGGGACGGGGGTTGAGGTGTTTTCCAACGTGTATGGGGGAGCTGGAGAGGACGGGGAGTGCACTACTCTGCCCACACCAGTGTGGGTTGACATCCCCGTGGGGAGTTGCCTGGTTGTTCGTTCTGACTTGGTGCATCGTGGGACGAGCAACCTCCGCGGACGTCGGCAACTGCGATGCCTTCATGCCTACTTGGCGGTCGCTTGTAATGGGACACACATGGCGTACGCGGAGTATATGTCTTTTCCGTCTTGCTACTTCTGATTTTGATGGAATAGACTTCGCGACTGAGTCTGACCCTTGCGCCGCGGCGCCTCGACCAAGCGCCGCCGCTTTCGGCATCAAACTCCCA
>ENA-ORXT01006702-ORXT01006702.1-marine-metagenome-genome-assembly--contig:-NODE-6702-length-10606-cov-6.666730_pt1 | contig 10606 bp, 5 predicted proteins | sample MGYA00237868_ERZ511482 | MGnify/ENA metagenome assembly ERZ511482
CCCCCCAGCCCCAGCCCCAGCGGGTGCTCCCACCCCCCCCACCGCCGAGGTGGACGTGGCGGCCCTCCGGTCCCGCTTCCCCGTCCGCACCGACTGGACGCTTGCGGAGGTGCGCGCCGTCTACAACCGCCCGCTGCTGTCGCTCCTCTTTGACGGCGCGTCTGCGCACCGCGCCTACTTTCACCCGCGGGAAGTGCAGCAGTGCACGCTGCTGTCGATCAAGACGGGGGGCTGCCCCGAGGATTGCTCCTACTGCTCCCAGAGCTCCCGCTACGACACGCACGTGGAGGCGGAGCGGCTCGCCGCCCTCGACGCGGTCCTCTCGTCGGCGCGGGCGGCCAAGGCGGCGGGGTCGACGCGCTTTTGCATGGGCGCCGCCTGGCGGGGTGTTGCGCAGGTCGGCCCCCGCCAGTTTGACCGCGTGCTCGCCATGGTGTCGGAAATCCGGGGCATGGGCATGGAGGTGTGCGCGACGCTCGGCATGGTCACCCCCGACGAGGCGGGGCGCCTCAAAGCCGCCGGCTTGACCGCCTACAACCACAATCTGGATACGAGCCGCGAGTTTTACCCCAAGGTCATCACGTCGCGGGCGTATGAGGACCGCCTGACGACGCTCGCGGCGGTGCGCGGGGCGGGCATTTCCGTCTGCTCGGGCGGCATCATTGGCCTCGGCGAGTCGCACGGGGACCGGGTGAGCTTGTTGCAGACGCTCGCGACGCTCCCCACCCACCCCGAGTCCGTCCCCGTCAATGCGCTGGTGGCCAATGCGGGGACGCCGCTTGCGGACATGCCGCCCGTGCCCGCCGCGGAGCTGTGGCGCATGGTCGCCACCGCGCGGGTGCTCATGCCCCGCTCCATGGTGCGCCTGAGCGCGGGGCGCCTGACGCTGAGCGTCGCGGAGCAGGCGCTGTGCTTTTTGGGGGGGGCCAACTCCATTTTTACGGGCGACAAGCTGCTGACGACCGCCAACCCCGAGCACGCCGCCGACGCAGAGATGTTTGCGACGCTCGGGCTCGTCGGCAAGCAGCCGTTTTATTACGATGGGGCGAGCCACGCGGCCGCGGACGCGGCGGCGGATGCGGCGGCGGACGGCGGGGGGGGGGCGGCCACCGCGGGGGAGGCGGCGCAGGCCACGTCGTCGGCCTGAGGGCCGTGTCTCGTGTCGCACCCCGCCGCAGCGGGGCGTTTTCTCCCGTCAGCGTCTTGCGTTAAAAGGGGGGGTGCTTGTTTGGGTAACTCTACATACCATCAGGCCCGAGCGACCGTTCAGTGTATACAGCTCCAGCTGTCGCTGACTCACACACGTCCTTAATCGACCAATGGTGGGGGTTCTGAGCTACGCCGAGCCGCAGTTTATATCCAGATATAGGGGGCTGTCGGCATACAACGCGCAAGCACTGCTTCACCAACCGGACGTGAAGCGACAAAAGCGCATGCACAGGAGAAAACGGAGAAAAAGGAGAAAAAACAAACAGATCCTAACCGTTTGCACCCTCAACACCTACCCCACCTCTTACAAGGTCGTCCCAAACGGCTGCGGGTGGATCGGCTCTGGCCCCTCTGCTGCAATCGTGCACCGGTTGATGGCGCGCACGTACGCCATTGCCGACGCAACAACCACATCCGTGTCGGACGAGTTGCCCGTATACCGCCGCCCAGTCGCCCCATCCCGCACGCGCACGGTCACCTCGCCGAGCGCGTCAATGCCCTTGGTCACTGACGACACCGTGTATTCTTCCAGGGCAACGTCGACCAGCTCCCCGACGGCGGCGTTGATGGCCTTGAAGGTCGCGTCGACGGGGCCCGTGCCCGTCGCGCTCTGTGTCACCTCCCCGTCCGCCATGGGTTCGGGCGAGCCGGACATGCGCGGCATGGCGGCGCCACTCACCACCGACAGGGTGACCGTCGACGTTGGCACAGACAGGTTGCCACACGAAACTTGCACGCGGTGAAGGGCCACGCGCGGCGCGTCGACGGCGCGGACCTCGTCATTGACAATCGACTCAATGTCCCAGCTGGAGACGGTCTTTTTCGTGTCGGCCAGCTCCTTGAAGCGGACGAACGCGCGGTTGATCTCCTCGTCAGACAGCTCATAGCCGAGCTCTGTCAGGCGACTCCGGAAAGCGTGGCGGCCCGACAGCTTGCCGAGGACCATCGAGTTGTCCTTCAGGCCGACGCTCTTGGCGTCCATAATCTCGTACGTTTCCGGGTTCTTCAACACCCCGTCCTGGTGGATACCCGACTCGTGGGAGAAGGCGTTGGCGCCAACAATCGCCTTGTTGGGCTGCACCAGCATGCCCGTCAGGGAGGAGACCAGGCGGGACGTTTGGTAGATCTCGGTGTGGTTGATGTTGGTCAGCGGCGGCCCGCCCACGACCCGCCCCAGGCGGGAGTTGTAGTAGTTCCTCCGCACGTGCAGCGCCATGACCAGCTCCTCCAGCGCCGCGTTGCCGGCCCGCTCGCCAATCCCATTGATCGTGCACTCCATCTGACGGGCGCCCGACTCGACGGCGGAGAGGAAGTTGGCAACGGCCATGCCCAGGTCGTCGTGCCCGTGCACCGAGATGGTCACGTTCTCCACGCCGACCACGTTGGCGCGGATGCCGCGGATCAGCTTGGAAAACTCAAACGGCGTCGTGTAGCCGACCGTGTCGGGCACGTTGAGGGTCGTCGCGCCCGCCGCCACGGCCACCGAAAATACCTCGTACAGGAACTCGGGGTCAGAGCGGATGGCGTCTTCCGCCGAAAACTCAACGTCCTCGCACAGGGAGCGCGCGTGGGTGACCATGGCTTTGGCAATCGCCAGCACCTCCGCCCGTGACTTTTTGAGCTTGTGCTCCATGTGCACGTCCGACGTTGCGATAAAGGTGTGGATGCGCGGGAAGGCGGCCGGCTTGATGGCCTCCCAACACCGGTCAATGTCCGCGGTCAGCGCGCGTGCCAGCCCGCAGATGATCGGCGGGTCGGGCCGGTTGCCGACCGTCTCGGCAATCGCGTGGACGGCCCGAAAGTCACCGACCGAGGCGATGGGGAAGCCCGCCTCAATGACGTCAACACCGAGCTTGGCCAACTGCCGAGCAATGATCATCTTCTCCTCGCCGGTCAGGGTCGCGCCGGGGGATTGCTCGCCGTCGCGGAGGGTCGTGTCGAAAATTTTGACCCGGTTGGGGTCCCGACCAGTGGCCAGGTCTGGTGCGCAACGAGCAATACCCGGTCAAGACAAAGAGCAAGGGGGCGTCCTTGAGAGAGGGGGGGAAAGGGTCAGTCTTGACGGTGCCAGGCTGAAGAAAAAGCGCATGCGACTGCACAAAAACGCATGTACTCGACTCTCAACGAAACCGCACACCGCACAACCGACATGCAAGCACCACCGGAACGTGGAACATACCATGCTTGGTCGGCTTGGCTGTTGGCGCCACATCAACATCCGAAGCCTGTGCTGGGCTCATCTTGGCCGCCGTCATCAGCGGCCGCTCCGCCGCGCGGCCGACCTGCCCGGCGTGCACGACTCTCTGCGTCCGCCCATGACCAGGCAGCGGCGGGCGGCGAGATTCGACAGCGCGCCTGACTGCACCACCGACGCCCACCACAGGAGGAACAAAGGCCATCGTGAGCTCTGCGACAGCGAGCTGACAGGCACCGAGAAAGGACGGACTGCAGTCCAGACAAGGTACGGCGACCCAGAACGTCAAAGCCCCAGATGTCGCCTCCACCGCCTATTGACCAAGCCACAGACACCCCCGAGGCGTCTCTTTGAGGGGAAAAGAGGTGGGGGTGTGGCGACTGGGGCGCAGACTGGACGTCGACGGCTGCGCACGACCTACGTCACCCAGCGCAAACAGGGCTCTGTCGCCGGCGCTGCGCGGACGGGATCTGGGCAATTTGAGATGCTCATTGGTATACTGGGAAGCTCAACTGGTTTTGTAGCACCCAGCCGTTCCAGCCCCAATCGATGGGATCTGAGCTGAGGTTATCCGGCTCTGCGAGGGCCGCGCTCCCGACCACGAGGTGGCCGCACGAAGGCGCACGAAGGCACATCGTGATGCCAGCTCCGCACCGCCCTGTTGCCGGTGGTCCGACGGCCCACGCACTTCCACGCCACGCTCCTCGTGGCTGCTACTGTGACGCGCCGTCCTCCTGGTGCTCCCAACATTCGTGGGGGCCGTTCCCCCAACGCATCCCTCACTGTGGCGGATTTCCTCAGCCGCACCCCGCCATGTGGGCCATCATTGGTGGTGCGCTGACGGCGGTGCTCGCGCCGACGCAGCCCGCCCTCGTCGTGGCGGTATCCACGACCATTGCCGCCGTCAACAGCATCCGCGGCGTCGGCCGCAACCGTCGCTTCCGGGGCCCTCCGTCATCCTCGAAGCGCCCCCCCGCGCCGGTGTCCCCTGGCGCCCGGGGGGACCCCATCACCCTAACCTGGTCGGGCGTGTCGTGCGCGCTTGACCCTCCGAAAGCCCGCAAGGCGCGCAAGCAGCGGGGCCAAGCCGCCCCTGCGCCAACGTCGGCGGTGCCCAAGGTGATCCTTAGTGGCGTCTCTGGCACCGCCGCCCCCGGGCGGCTCGTCGCTCTGCTCGGCCCGTCGGGGTCGGGCAAGACGACGCTCCTCAACGCGCTGTCGGGGCGGGTGCCGGCGACCAAGGGCCTCCGTCTGACCGGCCGCATTGAGGTCAATGGAGTGCCCATCAGCACCGCCTGCCCGCCCGTCGCGTACGTGATGCAAGAGGACCTCTTCTTTGCGCAACTGACCGTGCGGGAGACGCTGGAAATGGCGGCCGCCCTGCAGCTGCCTGCGTCTGTGACGCCCGCGGAGCGCGCGGAGCTCGTTACGGGCCTCATCAATCGCCTCGGGCTGGTCAAGGCGGCGCGCACCCGCGTCGGCGACGCCAAGACGCGGGGCATCTCTGGCGGCGAACGGAAGCGCCTCAACCTTGCGTGCGAGCTGATCAGCGCCCCAAACCTGGTCGCCGTTGATGAGGGCACGACCGGCATTGACTCGTTCCAAGCCCTCAAGGTCGTCGAGGCGCTGCGCGACTTGGCCGGCGACGGCCACACGGTGCTCGCGTCGATCCACCAGCCGCAGTCGTCCATCTACGCCCTCTTTGACGACCTGCTGCTGCTCGCCGAAGGGCAGGTCGTGTACATGGGCACGACTGCCGGCGCGCACGAGTATTTTGAGGGCCTCGGCCACGGGTGCCCGCCGGCGTACAACCCCGCCGAGCACTGGATCGACCTCGTCAGTATTGACTACTCGTCGCGGGCAACGGAGGCGCTGTCGCGGCAGCGGGTCGCCAAGCTGCACCGCGCGTGGGAGGCGCACGCGGCGGCCGCGGGGCCGTTGTCATCGTCGGCGCCGCCCCCCCCCGCCAGCGCTGCCAACGCGGGGCCATCCCCTGCCGGCTCGGCGACCACCGAGACGGCCGTCTCCGTGCGCTCGGCGGCGTCCCCCCTCACCAAATTCCGCCTGCTCTTTGCGCGCGCGTGGAAGCAAATGTCACGGGACAAGAAGACGCTCTTTGCCCGCACCATGTCGTCGGCCATGTCGGCGCTCCTCTTTGGGAGCATCTACTGGAAGCTCGGCTTGACGCAAGCCGACGTTGGCAACCGCATCGGACTGCTGCAGGTGGCATGCATCAACGCGGCTATGTCCGCCCTCGTCAAGACGCTCAACTCGTTCACGCGAGAGCGGGCGGTCGTCGACCGGGAGCGCGCGCGGGGCTCCTACGGAGTGACCCCGTATTTCGCGTCCAAGATGGTCGCGGAGCTGCCCATCTCCACCGTCTTCCCGCTCCTCTTCTCGGCGATCGTCTACCCCATGGCGGGGCTTGCGTCGGGGTGGCGCAAGGTCGCCACCTTTGCAGGCGTCATCACCCTCGAGTCTTTTACCGCTGCGGCCATTGGGTTGACCATGGGCGCGCTCGCGCCGTCGACTGAGGCGGCGCTGGCGGCGGGCCCCGCCTCCTTTGTCATCTTCATCGTGTTTGGCGGTCAGTTTGTGACGCGTACGCCCAAGGCCCTCCAGTGGCTGCCTCGCATCTCCCTCATCCGCCACGCGTTTGAGGCGCTGTGTGTGTCGGAGCTCGGGGGGCTTGCGCTCGAGCGTAAGGTGCCGTGGGACGTGGCGACGGGGGAGCAGGCGCTCGCGCGCATGTCGTTTGGCACCCGCACCGTGCGGCAGTTGCTCGGCTCGCAGGCGCGCATCCTCGCCTTCAATTACATTGCGACGTACGCGCTGCTCAAGCTGCGCAAGCCCAAGTTTGCGGCCGTCGAGGAGCCGGCGGTGGTTACAGAGGTGGCGTAGCGTGCGGGGCCCGTGGGGGGTCTCGTGGCCGGCCGGCCGACTGTGTTGAGAGTGGCGCTCTGATGATTTTTTTTTTTTCCTTTCTGGTCAGCTTGCCTGTTTGTCGTTGTTGTCTACATCACTGTGTGCGTCGTTACACGAGACGCCCCACTCGAGATGTTTTGGCCATGCTCCTCCCACGCCCCGCCGTTTGACTGCTTCTGTTTGGCCTGGTTCCGCCACTGAGTGGCATGGAAACGTGTACCTCTGCCCTCCTGCTTTCACCGGCGGGTGAGCGTGGGTGCTGCACGCCCGAGCGACGGCCGATAAGCGACAGACAGACCTGCCTGGCGGTGGGTGGCGATCACAGGCTGCCGCGAACGCTGCCGACCGCGGTGAGGTTTGTTTGGCCACATGCCTATGAAAGCGACACAGGCGTCGCGCCAGTCGGTGTGCCGGTCGAGCGGCGCGGGCGTGCCTGGCAACCCGGCGGCCGCCGCGTTCCCTTCGCCCCGGCGCCACCCCTGTCGCGCGCGCTCGAGGCGCGGCTGCCGTTGCGGCGGCGCCGCCCACCCGCCCCTCCTCTCTCCGCGCGTCGACAGCCGCTGCTGCCACACCTGCGGTGACAGCGGCGGCACGCCGCCGACAGGCCGCGCACCGCCGCCCCGGCCGCCGCGTGGGCGGCGCCAAACACGGTTGTCGTGCCCAGTGCCATGCAACGGGGGAGGCGTGGAGCGGGTGCGCCGCCGCCCCGGCGGCCGCCGCCCACGTCACGGCGACACGGGGTTTTTAGCTCCCGCTCCCGCCGCCCATGCGGGGGAGGGCGACCGCCGGCTCATTGGTGGCCACTGGCGACGGTCCACTACCATGTCGTCGTCACGTGCGTGGCCGCCGTTGGCTAGAGGCATGCGGCCGCAAGGTCCACGGGGTCCGGGGTTTTCCCCGTTTCGCCATCGGCGCGACCACGCCGCAAGGCCGCCGCCTTCGTGGCCGGCACAAGACCCGGCCGCTGCCGATCACTGTGCTTGGTCCTCCGTCAACGCTTGCCACTTCGCTGCTCTGGCCGTTGCTCTCCGCAGCAGAAAGCGCGTACCACGCCTCGTCCCGCCAGCGCTGCTTGTCCCGCACGTCCGGTATGGATCCGCCCCCGATCCGCACGGCCTCTACAGGCCAATTCAGCACCAACCACGCTTTCCGCGTCGCAAGGGGGTGGGAGTGGGCGCAGCTGTTCTCTCCTATGGCTGGCGCACATTACACCAGCAGCGGGAACCCGTCGTGTGGCACGCGGCACGCCGAGCGCCGCTTGTGGCCAAGCGTCAGCGTTGGCGCCATGACGCTTCCGACGCGTGGCAAAGGCGGCTCGGTTCTGGGTCTCTCGCGCCACTTCCTTGCAGACGCACACTGAGAAGCGTACAGATGCGGCTTACAGACCGATGGCGGAGCGCCGCCTGCGACTGGAAATGGTGGCCGCGCGGCCGATGGCGAAGTGGGTCTGGTGCCAGTCTGATGGCCGGCGACCGTGTCGTCGACAGCGCCTGTGGGATTGGGATGGGCGGGCGGGCGAGACGTGGGTGGCGGCCACCGGAAGAAATCCCGCGGGATCGGGTCAGGCGGGGGGCGGGTCGCCGCCGCCCTCCCAGTGTACACAGGTGCCGCAGGCGCTTCCTGGCCGGCTGCGAACGCCGCAGAAATCCTACTCCCGCCAGGGCACGTCGATCCACCTCCATTGGCCGCGCCGCTTGCTCGACACCTCAGGAGCAGCACAGATGGGCTGGCGGCTGACGGTGGCGGCTGACGCCTCGCAGCCGACAGCGGCGTGGCCGGAGTCAACGATCTGGTCGAAACAGCGCGATGAGGCGACCGAATTGACGGCTGCTCCTCTGCAGAGGAGCGGACTGGGCGGCGTCTCCGATGGCCAGTTCCCGCTGAGACTGTAAGGGGCCCTCCCCCTATCCGCCCGCTCGCCCGTGTCATGCGGCTGAGCAGCCACGCGTGGCTGACCCGCCAGGCGGCACGCACGGGTGCGCAGCAGCCCGAGGGGGGGATTGCCACGTTGTCCGCCGGAGCGCCGTTGTCTGCCCTCAGATACGCTCTGGGATATGCAAAGGATCTCTCTCGTCAGTGCTGGAGGGGGGGGAGTCGGCCCGCAGCAGCGCCGCGCCAGCCGCGGCGCCCTGCTGGCCCGTGGCTGTGTCCGCGCGGCCGTCCACGCCACCCGTCTGTTCGCGCCGTTTTGGCGTGTACAGACAGGTTTAGTCGCCGACCGCGCGCCGGCCGGCGCGAGTCGCCCCCGCGAGGTGGGAGGGGTGCCCTCGGTCCGGGCGCGCCGCGGCCCGACTGGCGCCGCGCGCGGTCTGGTGGGGCAGGTGCGGGGGGGGGGGCCAGGGAGCCCACCCGCGCCCATCAGAGAGCCAATTTTTTCGTCGTCTTTTCTTTTTTTCTTGGTGCGCCCCGCCCGCGGAGCGCCGCGGCCTGCAGCGTAGGTGTCCTGCGGCAGCCCCCGCCACTCGGGGGCGCCCGTCACGTCGCGGCGCGGCGCCGCAGGCACGCTGCGCGGCGTCGTGTGGGGCGGCCCTTCGGCGTCGGTGGTGGCGGAGCGTTCCTGCCTCGGCGCGGTGTCGGGGCGTGGCGGTTTGCCGGCGCCGCTGGGGTGAGCGTGCGTGCCGCCTGCTGCGCGCTTCCTCGTCAACGTCGCCGGCGTGTGCGTGCGGCTTGGCGGTGGCGTGGTGGTCACGGCGGTGAGCGTGTCAGGGTGGTGGGAGGAGACGTGGCGCGGTGTGTCAGGTGGGGCGCCCCAGCACACGCCCACCGCACCGCACCCCACTCACTCCCTTCCCGTGCCGCGACGGCGCGCGCAGGGGGGGGGTGCGGAGTGTCGTGCGAATCGTCACTGGCGTCGTGCCACTCGCTACTGGCGTCGTGCCAATCGCTACGGGCGTTGTGTCTATCGCCACTGGCGTCGTGCAACGCACAGCCGCGGTGCGGGGAGCGGGACGCGGAAGCTGTGCACTGCCCCCGCCCCCCACTGCCGCTGCCGAACGCGTTGCGTCCGCTGCTACCTCCACCGCGAGCGTCGCGGGCGGTGGGAGGTTGACACGGGACTCGCTCGGCCTATCTTTGGCCCGTCCCCTGTCGGCTCGTGGGTGGGGCGCGCGGTACAAGCGGGCGCCGCTCCCCATTTTGTTCCCCCCCTTTTTCTTTTTTTTTGTGGGCGCCCTCTTGCCGCGTTGACGGCCGCGGCCTCTTGTGTCGCGAGGCGACGTCGGCTGTGCCGTGCGTTTCGACTGGGGTTGACGCTTGTTGACTGGGCGAAAGGACGCGGACGGTGTCGGTGGCGGGACGCGCTCCGCGGGTGGGGTCCCGATGACGTCGGCCGGGGCACTGCCACTCGGCCGCGGCGGGGGCGGTAGGAGGACAGGACCCGGGGCCGGCGGCGGTGTCGGCGTCGGCGGCGGCGGCGTCGGCGGCGGCGGCGGCGGCGGCGGCGGCGAGGCGACCGTCGCGACGGCGTCCACCCCCCCCGGCACCCAACCCGAGTCTGGCTCCCCCCCGGCCGTCATGGACCTCAACGCGGCTTACGCGCTCGCCACCTCCTCCCCCGTCACTCACCCCGCGTCGGGCGAAGCGGCCTACGCGTGCCCCTATGACGGGTGCGCCAAGGCCTTCTCCAAGCGCTTCAACCTCAAAGCGCACCTGCGGTTGCACACGGGCAGCCGGCCGTTTGGGTGCCCCCACTGCCCGCGGCGGTTTATGTGGAAGAGCAGCTTGTCGTCGCACGAGCTCGGCCACGCGCGGCGGTCGGAGCGGATGGACGCCCTCGCGGGGGGGCTCCTCCACAGCGGCGGCGGCGTCGGGCGCGGGGGGGGTCCCGACGCGGCCGCGGGGGGTGCTCGCGGCGGCGTGGGGGATGTCGCCGTGGGGGGGGGCGTCGTGGCCATGAGCGGCCTCCGCCGGGACGCGGCGCACTTGGGCTACCCCGGCAGCGGCGGTGGGGGCATCATGTCGGCCCCCGCCGCCGCAACGTCGAGCCGGTGGGCGACCTACGGCCCGACGCCGGCCGGGTGGGGCGGCAGCGGCCCCGCCGGCGGCGCGTCGCCGGCGCGGCCGCTCAAGCGGCGGGCGCTGACGCCGCCCCACGCGGCTGCGGCGTCGCCCCATGGCGGGGGGTACCCGCCGCGGGGGGGGGACTACCGCGGCGTCCCCGCCGCCGCCTATGCCGTCGACGCGCGCAGCGTCGCCGCCTACCACGTGGGGAGGACCACACCGGCGGGGGGGGTCTATGGGGGGCACCCCGCCGCCGCCGTCGCCTGGGCGCCCGCCCCC
>ENA-ORXT01006704-ORXT01006704.1-marine-metagenome-genome-assembly--contig:-NODE-6704-length-10599-cov-4.855731_pt1 | contig 10599 bp, 10 predicted proteins | sample MGYA00237868_ERZ511482 | MGnify/ENA metagenome assembly ERZ511482
CGTCGCCACGATCAAAAACCCATTTCGGTACATACGCAAAGTCAATTGGGAGGGAAATGGCTGAAATACCCATTGTTTCCCAATAAAGAAATGGAAAAATATAGGGGTTTTGTTTTACGAAATGGGGGAAACTCTGTTCCGCACACCCAATTTCGGGATGCTTTCTTACAACATTTGGTCGGACAATTGGGCAATGTAGATTACCTAGACAGTCGACCTGTAATTACTTATATCAATGGCAACTATTACGGTATATACAACATTAGAGAAAAAAAGTGTCGGCATTATTTTGAAAGCAATCACAACTTACATCCAGACAGTATCAATGTATTATTAGAATATGAACACACACTGCTGGGCAATACCGATTCCTGGAATGAGCTACTAACTTTTGTTGAATCGAACAATTTGAGTGATTTTGATAACTTAAATGCAGTATTGAATAAAATAGATGTAGAAAATTTTATTGATTATCAGATTGCCGAAATCTTTTATGCGAATTCTGATTGGCCAATGCACAATGTCCGATTGTGGGAGCCACAGAAAGTTGATGGTAAGTGGAGATGGATACTTTTTGATTTAGATATGTCTTTTAGAGAATATAAGCTTGGTTGGAATTCTTTGAAATACGGCTTGGGTGAAAACAATTTTCACAGTGACCGGGATACTAAAAAAATTAATGAAAGAACCTTGTTGCTTAGAAAATTGACAGGCGAAAGTCCCTTTTTTCGCCATCGTTTTATCAATCGTTTTTCGGACTTAATGAATACCGTTTTTTCTAGTGAGTATATGCTCGCTTCTATTGATTCTTTTCAACAACTATACAGCCCCGAAATCAAAGAACATATTGATAAGTGGTATGTCGATGATGAGAGTGAAATTACTTCTCATAAATCTTGGTTGAGTGGCATTAAAAACTTAAAATATTTTGCTATTGATCGCCCCGATTCTATGCGACTTTTTATCGATGAACAATGGTCTTTAGGTGGATGGGCTAAGGTAGCAATTGAGAACAATAATGTTGAAGGGGGAAGTGTCCAATTAAACACCCTTCAGTTAACGAAAGACAAATGGGTTGGAGATTACTTTTTAAATGTTCCCATCGAACTAACAGCTCTGCCAAGGGAAGGCTATAAATTCAGCCATTGGGAAAGCAGTCGCCCTGTTGATATGGATTTAAAGAAACAAGTAAGTAAGCTATTACTAAAAAAAGAAGAACCTGTAACCATTTATCCCATTTTTAAAAAACGTTTGCTTTAATCCATATTAAAGGTTTTTTTTTGGCTAATTTGATAAGATTAGTTGATGCGAAATTTGAAATGTTAAAACTTCAACCTCCGAAAAATACTCTTTTTATGATCAAACATATTGTCATTTTATTAACAACCTTCTTGTCTTTTACAGACTTGGTCGCCCAGAAGTTCTCTGTTGATTTTCCAGAGAAAACGGAAGCCGAATTGACCGAAATTCGGAACAATGAAATTGATTTGACGGGTACTTGGGAAGGGATTGTTACACAAGGATATTGGGAAGGGAAGCCAGAGTTTGAGCAGGGAAATCGAGTAGCCCGAATTGAAATCACACAAACAGGCGATAAAATAACAGGACGTTTGGTTTGCAAGGCTCGTTTTGCCAATGATATGGGCATGCTTTCTTATGAAAAAACCTTTGAGGGAATCTTTGATGGGCAGGAGGTTGAATATACAGACATTAAGGTCTATAATTACTCCAATACCCATTATGAAATGCCCAATTTAGAGACTTGCATGAAGTCGGCGATTCTTGAGTTTTATATTTTAAATGGTGATTATCACTTGGAAGGAGATTGGGAAGGTTATGGGCACCAAACGGGTGGTCCTTGTACGCCTGGGACGATTCATTGGCGGAAAATAAATCCTGAAAAGGAGGAGGATAATCCTGTGTTTTCTGTCGATTTTGAAGACGATAAAAAAGTTGAAAGTGAGGTGGTATTATCAAGAAAAAATAGAGTCAAAAAATTATTGAATAGAAAAGTAAATAAAGAAGGGAAAACGGTAGTCGTGAAAAGTAGAAAAATTACGATTGAAGTATACGATCATAAGAAAAACGATGGCGATTTAATCTCTTTAAATTATAATGGTGAGTGGGTTTTAGAAAGTCATTTAATTGAGAAAAAAGAATACAAATTAGAGGTGGAGTTGGAAGGCGAAAATGCACCAAATTATTTAATACTACATGCCAATAATCTTGGTAAAATCCCACCAAATACGGCAGCAGTTATTGTCGATGATGGAACTCGTCGCCAGCGTTTTGTGCTGAATTCAGACTTAAATCAAAGCGATGTTTTGTACTTTGAGTTACAAGAGTAATGTTGGGTTTGAATCATTTGTATTTTGTTGAAAAAGTAGAGCGTTGTAAGTTGTTTTTTAGCATTTAAGAATACACTTTTATTTACTTGATAATGCCTTTTATTTCACTAAAATAGGATTTGTAAACATCGCTGCTTAAAACACCATCTGTTTTTATTTCTAATATTTTTGTTTTATGATTATTAAGTAAAAATTTAGGCAAAATATTTTGTAATTCTTTAGCTGTTTGACAAGAATAAAAATCAATATTGAATGCCTTGACCAAAGACGATAATTCTACTGATTGATGGGTAATGAAACGCTCCTCTTTTTCTGCTAGATTACTAGGACCAGCAATGATGTTGAAAATCTGTCCCCCACTATTATTAAGTATCACTATTCTAAGCTTTTCAGACAATACTTTATTCCACAACGCATTGGAATCATATATAAAACTCAAGTCACCACAGATCAATAAAGTCAAACTGTCATGTGTGGTTGCTGCTCCCGATGCGGTACTTGAGGCTCCATCAATTCCGCCTACTCCTCTATTGGCATAATTGGCAACTGGATTGCCCAAGTTTTCCAGCAAACAAGCATATCGAACCGACATACTATTGCCCAACTGTAAAAGAGTATTGGGAGGCAATTGTTCCAAAACCAGTTCGACTGCTTTCAAATCACTAAAAGGAATTTTATCTAAAAAACGAGTCTTTGCTTCTCTGAGTTTTTCTTGTAATACATACATTGGATTTGGTTCAGAAATAGGCGAGCTGTTTTGGGTTAATTGTTGAAAAAAAGAAACCGCCTCTATGGGCAATTCTAAAGTCAACGATTGATAAGTATCCAAGAATTTATTGGCTTTGTCAATACTCCAATGATGTGTTGGGCGGTTTTTTCGTAAAAATTGTTTTATCTTTTTAGAGACGACCATGCCACCCAAAGAAACAACCAAATCTGGAAAGAGCGCTTCCGCTCCTTTTTCTTCTAAAACAGTCATTAAGCCTTCAAGATCATAAAAAAAGGTTGATGAGCTAAAGTTTGCCAATCTTTCACACAAAACCACAACTGTTGAATCATGTTCCACTAACTTAAGCAACTCCATTTCTAAAGAATGGTTGGGAGCACTCATTCCTACTATAATCCATTTTAACCGACTGTCTTTCCAAACTTCTTTCATTTTATCAAAAGAACTTTGTTTTAGAAAGTTTATAGAATCAGGCAATTCTATAAATTTAGGTAAAACATTATTTACAGGCTCTTCTAATTGATAAAGAGGTTCTTGTAGCGGGACATTTATGTGAACTGGTCCAAAATCTGGGTATTTACAATGGTTGAGGGCTTCGCAAACAAGACGATTGGAATGCCACAAATCATGCTCGTCTGTTACTACATTGGGCAGTGAAAAGCTTTTTTTGATATAATTTTCATAAAGCCCCAACTGCTTGATACTCTGCATATCGTTTTGGTCAATCCACTCATTGGGTCGATCTGCTGTTAATATAAGCAAAGGAACACGCTGATAATAAGCTTCCGCTATGGCAGGGGCATAATTGAGCGCAGCCGTTCCAGAAGTACAAATGAGTACAACTACTTGAAGTGTTTGCTGAGCTATTCCCAATGCATAAAAAGCAGCACAGCGTTCATCGATAATACTTGTAACCTTTATCTCGTTTTGTCGTTCAAAAGCTATGAGTAGAGGAGCCACCCGAGAACCAGGCGAATGTACTACTTGGGTAATTCCTGCCTGTTGACAAAGAATTGCCAAATGTCGCAAATGCGTTTTATTGGTGGTTTTGATGGTCTGAAATTTTAGGTTTCCTTTTCTTTAGGAACGCTTAAAATGGGTAAAAAGATTTTTTAGTTTGTGTTTTTACGACTAATGAATGAAATAGAAACCAAAAATGCTGAATTTATTTTAACTCCTTGGCTCTAAATTGTTGGTTTACTGTGTATATTTGCAAAAAATTTCGATAAACGTGTTTTGAACATATAAATGTGAAAAACAGTTATTATAATATATCAATTTAAGAAACACTATGTCTAGTAGTTCAGGAACAGTCGAAGGTAGTTGGGCAGGAGGTAAATCGCCCTTTAATGTCAGTTACGGAAAACTGATGATGTGGTACTTTTTAGTATCTGATGCTTTCACCTTTTCAGCATTATTGATTTCGTACGGTGCACTTCGCTTCAGTTCGGCTGAATGGGCAGATCCCAACGTGGTTTTCAATGCTTTCCCAGGTGTCGAAGCTAAAATCCCATTGGGCTTCGTAACTTTAATGACCTTTATTTTAATCCTTAGCTCTGTTTTTGTAGTACTTGCCGTAATAGAAGGGCATAGAGACAACAAAAGAGGTGTTTTGTTTTGGATGTTTTGGGGAATCATCGGTGGTATTGCATTTTTGGGCTGTCAGGCGTGGGAATGGAATCACTTAATTGAAGGCTTGTCGCACGAACACGGTATGTCTATTAAAGGCATCAACTTTGGAGAAGGCACAGAAGGCTACCCGCAATCGTTTGCCAATTTATTTTTCTTAATTACAGGTTTCCACGGATTCCACGTATTTAGTGGGGTCATCTTTAATATTTGGGCATTTGTGATGACGGCAATTGGAGAGTTTGGGAAACGTAAAAATCACTATGAAATGGTAGAGAAAGTTGGGCTTTATTGGCACTTTGTAGATTTGGTTTGGATCTTTGTATTCCTTGCCTTCTACTTACTATAATCTCCCATTTTCAACCTTCCTAGTTTTATCTTTAAAAATTAAAAATACAATACCTCATGGCACATTTGAGTGATGCGGAATATAAAAGTCAAGTAAGAGCTGTTTGGAGAGCAACGGCTATTTTATCAGTAATTACCATAGTAGAAGTTGCATTTGCTCTTTGGTGGTTCTATAAAATGGGTGATGCCAATAAAATGGTCATCAACAGTTTAATGGTCATCATGAGTTTGTTAAAAGCTTATTTTATTGTAGCAGAGTTTATGCACGTAAAATATGAAACACGTGCTTTGGCTATGACTATTCTGGCGCCAACGATGTTCTTAATCTGGTTCATTATTGCTTTCCTTTGGGAAGGCGGTGCTTGGTTAAATCTTCGTGAAATTTGGGGAGTTGTAGGTGGATAACTTATTTTTTATAGCTCATCTTTGTATTTCAAAATAATACAAAATTTAATCGTCACTATCCTAAACCAGCGGATAGTGACGATTGTTTTTTATAAAAGAAACTAATCTTTATTAAATGAGACGTGGAAAAAAAACAGCCATCATTGCCATTTGTATGATTGTCTTTCCCATATTAATGGGTATTGGTTTTAGAATTACCAAGGGCACTCCTCAAAAGGCGCCCAAGCTAAAACGATTTTATGCTGTCATTGATGGGCAGTTGGAAAGCGACTATACCAAAGAGGTAAAGGATACCCTTTGGCACATTGTTCCGCCCTTTACTTTTACAGACCAAGATGGTAAGAAGGTTACTGAAAAGACCTTCGCGGATAATATTTATATAGCCGACTTTATATTTACTTCTTGTCCAGGAATTTGTCCTAAAATGACGGAATCTATGGCTAAGGTGCAGGATAAAATGGTTGATAAGGTGGACAATATTATGTTTCTAACACATACGGTAGATCCAGAAAATGATACGCCTAAACGTTTCAAGCGCTATGCAGAAAGGTTTGGAGCCGATGAGAAAACTTGGAAGTTCGTTACAGGAAGCGAAGAAGATCTTTACAGTATATGTGGAAAAGGATACTATTTAAGCTGTCAGGCTGGTAGCGATGGAACGGAGGAGTTCGACCACAGCGGACGATTGGTTTTGGTTGATAGAGATCGCATCATTCGTGGCTATTATTTGGGCTATGACGACAAAGATGTTGAGAAATTGATCAATGATATTTTTATTCTACAATTGGAATACGAAAAGGAAGATCGGGATTTTCAATATCAGGTCAGACCAAAGGTTGCGGGTTAGTGGTTCACAAATATCATATCTAAGAATTTAAACAATATATGGCGGTTTCAACAAAAATAGAAAAATCATTAAGTGTAGGGATTGTTGTGTTTTCAGTGGTGGTAACCCTAATTGTGGCGTTGCTGTTTTTTATTGCACCACCAGACATTACACTGCCTTTTGATCCACATATTCTACCAAAGCTAAATGCTTTTTTTAATGCGGGTGTAACAGTAATGCTTTTAATGAGTCTGTATTTTATTAAAAACAAAAACATCAAAGCACACCGTTTTGCCAATATTTCTGCATTGACATTATCGGCACTTTTTTTGGTTTCGTATGTGATATTTCACAGTGTGTCTGAGAGTACGGTATTTGGCGATATTAGTGGAGACGGTATTTTGAGCGATGCAGAACGTGCCGAAGTCGGTGCTATGAGGACAGTATACTTATTGTTGTTGTTGACACATATTCCGCTTGCAGCCATCATTTTACCCATCATTTTGTTCACATTTATGTGGGCTTTTATGGGGAAATTCGATAGCCATAAAAAAGTAGCTCGCTGGACAATGCCACTTTGGTTGTATGTATCTATTACTGGGGTGGTTATTTATTTGATGATTTCGCCTTATTATTAGGGTAGACCGCTGCGCTTACTTTTGGACCGCCTTCGGCTTTTGGACTGATTGGCTTTTGTGAAGCTTTGTTTGCTTTTGGACCAATAAAATCTCGGTATTAGATCGAGGGCTCGGTTGAGTTTTGAAAACTAAAAATTATAAAAAAATAGCATAATGAAAAAAATAATCTTATCACTTACTTTTTTGGTATTTAATATGGTTTATACATTTGCGCAATGTCCTATGTGTAAAGCAGCAGTAGAGTCAAACTTGAGTGATGGTGGAACCACTGCGGCTGGTCTGAATACGGGAATCATCTATTTATTTATGACTCCTTTTGCCATCGCATTGACCATCGCTGGTGCTTATTTCTGGACTCATTATCGCAATAGAAGAGGGGAGCGCTCATAGTGTGCTCATCTTATTTTATAACAACCAACCAACCAATCAACCTTCCTTTACTCTAATAGTGTTTTATAAAATATCAGTGGCTGTGGTTTAGTGAAACTTTCAAGTGTAAAAAAGCTTTTTTTTAAAAATATATTTGAATGTTTGTTAAATTGTTCATACATTTGTGTAAAATTTAGAAGTGTGAAAACAACTAAGAGAAAATTATCCGTACCCAAACTGCAAGCGGCAGCCAAAATTTTAAAAACCATTGCACACCCAGTACGCTTAGAAATATTGGAGATATTGGAAACGGAAGAGCCATTAGATGTGGGAACCATCTGTGGAAAATTGGGGGCAGAATGTGAAATTTCTATGATGTCTCACCACTTGGCAAAAATGAAAGACAATGGTATTTTGTTGTCTGAAAAGAAAGGCAAACAGGTTTTTTATCGAATTGCCGATCGCCATATCCTGAGCATTTTTGATTGTATGGAGAGTTGTGGATTGCTCTAAAGTAAAAGTCTCAATTCCCTTTTTTTAATAAAACAATTGAATAATTTAACAATTGATATAGTAATAAAATGAAGTGATATTTAGGTAGGTTTTGATAAAACTATTGGTTATTTAAACGGAAGCATGCTTGTGTGGGAACAGTCTGAGAAAGGGCTGCAAGTATTGCTTCTATTTTTGCAGAAGAAGCGTTTTTAGATTTTACTCGCAAAAAACCAGTCTTTGATGTGAGAAAAAAGAATGGATATATATTCCAACTATTCACTACTAGACACTAGATATGAGATATGAGATATGAGATATGAGACGCTAGACTCAATTTCGCTAAAAACCCAAGAGTTTTTTAGCGATTTGCTTAAACTTCAAAGTCTCAAAATCTCAAATCTTATGTCTAGTAGTTAATTCCAACTACTTTTTAGTAGCTTTAATGTGAATTCGAGACGATGGTATATCACAAAGTCCTGTGTTCTTGTTAAAATCGTTAATTAAATCCTTTGTGTATGTCCCGATGTCTCGAAATATCGATCTCTCGAGCTCACGTTAAAAATGCATTCTTTGTTTTTTTTATGCTGTTGACTTCTTGTCTCGGCAGGGAGGGGTTGATGATAAAAACATCATCGTATATAATTGATGTAGGCGAAGCACAGCAATGGATGGTAGAAAATACCAATTGGACGCTCTTTGAAATTAGTAAACCTTCGAAATATACAGAAGGACACATAGCTGGGGCACATCGTTTGTGGCGAGAAGATTACAGCAATCAAACCGATTATGAGTTTGGTGGTATGCGTGCGAGCAAAAAGCAGTTGGAGGATTTATTGGGAAAATATGGGGTAGGTTCAAGAACAAAAATACTTTTATACGACACCAAAGGAAATGTCGATGCTGCTCGTTTTGCTTGGCAATTGGAGCTGTTTGGATTTACCAATTTTTTACTCATCAATGGAGGGAAAGAAGGTTGGAAGCAGACAAATCTTCCTTTGACCAAAGCGGAAACCAACTTACCCAAATCTAAGGTGTTCTCTTTTAAGGATCAACCCGAAAATCAAAGTTTAATTGCAAGCAAAGAGGAAGTGTTAAATGGAATAACAGACGGGAAAGTCATCATAGTTGATACCCGAGAAGACTATGAGTTCATAGGTGCTCCTTTTATAAAACAAGGAAAAATACACTCTTTTAAGAAAGGAGCATTCGATAGGGGAGCGATTCCCTCAGCCATTCACTACAATTGGAGCAATATGGTAGATTTGTCTTTTGACCATAAAATCAAAAATAAAGAGAGTATTCAATACGATTTGCAAAAGGCAGGTATTGATCCAAATAAAAAAATAATAGTTTACTGCCAATCAGGGGTTCGGTCGGCACACACCAGTTTTGTCTTAAGACACATTTTGGGCTATTCAAATGTTAAAAACTACGATGGCTCTTGGATTGAGTGGAGTTATGAAGCAAAAAATGGATTGGAAAATCCGCCCATACTAAAACAAATTAGTGAAGATGATTTTCAACAATTGTATAAGGACTTAGAGTAAGCACTGCTTTGCAGAAGCCAATCAGTCCAAAAGTAAGCGGAGCGCACGGTCTAAAAGCACCGCTTCGCAGAAGCAATCAGTCCCAAAGCGTAGCGGTCCAAAAGTAAGCGGAGCGCACAGTCATAAAGCAAAGCCAAAGGCGAGCGGTCCAAAAGTAAGCGGAGCGCACGGTCTATAAGCGCAGCCGAAGGCCAGCGGTCCCAAAGCGCAGCGGTCCAAAAATCTAAAACATGAGAGAATACATAAACATATTTATCAACGGTTATACAAATTATGCCAGCTATCTTTTTAATGAAATTCTGAACCCAAACATGCACAACTATTTTTACTGGTTGCTTGCAGTTTCTATGTTCTTTTTGATTTTAGAAGTAGTGATTCCATGGAGGAAAAAACAAAAAGTCTTGCGCAAAGATTTTTGGCTCGACCTCTTCTATATGTTTTTCAATTTCTTTTTGTTTTCACTCATCATCTACAATGCGGCTTCCGATGTAGTGGTCAACTTATTCAATGATGGGATAAAAACAATCACAGGCGGTTTTGATTTGCAATCACGCAATCCCCTCAATCAATTTCCCATATGGGCAATACTATTGATTGGTTTTGTGGTGAGGGATTTTGTACAATGGTGGATTCATCGTCTGCTGCATTATTCCGATTGGTTGTGGAATTTTCACCAAGTACATCATTCGGTAGAAGAAATGGGATTTGCAGCACACCTTCGTTACCATTGGATGGAAAATGTGGTGTATAGAACCTTGGAGTATATTCCATTGGCATTGCTGGGAATTGGTCTGTACGACTTTTTTGTGATTCATATTTTTACCCTTACTTGGGGGCACTATAATCACTCAAACATATCTGTAAGTGGAAAGGTGACAGGCGGTTTGTTGGGTTTTTTCATTAGTATGATAATTGCCAATGGCTTCTTTGATATTCACGTATTAGAAACGACAAGCTGGCTGGTAAAGTTAGCAACAGTTGCGGGTGGAACCTTATTTGGAATATTTGCATTGGGACCTATCATGAAGTACATATTCAATCATCCAGAAATGCATATTTGGCACCACTCCCATGACCTCCCAGAGGAAAGACGAACGGGCATCAACTTTGGACTGACCTTAGCGATTTGGGACTATATTTTTGGAACTGCTTTTATTCCACACAATGGGCGAGACATTAAATTAGGATTCCCAGGTGTTGAAGAGTTCCCAGATGATTTTTTACGACAAAATACAATGGGTTTTGGATTAAATGAAATTGAAAAAAC
>ENA-ORXT01006705-ORXT01006705.1-marine-metagenome-genome-assembly--contig:-NODE-6705-length-10599-cov-3.762973_pt1 | contig 10599 bp, 9 predicted proteins | sample MGYA00237868_ERZ511482 | MGnify/ENA metagenome assembly ERZ511482
GCTCTGGAACGAGAAGGCCCGGGAACTTTATGGAAAACCTTACAGCGATGAGATGCCATTTGCGGAGCGTAAAGCGATTAAGACTGCGATCCCGATGGTGCTTTCGGAATCGGAGCCAACAAGTTTCGGTGAATAAGTCAGCGTATGAAACTCAATCTCCTCGTTGTCCGTTCCACAATTCCCGTAGAACTTGCTGCGTGGTACGCCAACTTTGGCCTGGCATTCGACTACCACCGCCACGGCAACGGGCCAATGCATTACGGTGCCGACGTCAATGGCATTACCCTGAAAATCTATCCGCTGAAACGCTCGCAAACGGAAGCTGATCTCACCCTCAGATCGGGCTTTGAGGTAGCGGATTTAGATGCTGTATTATTGGGAGTTGATGATGTAGTTTCCACGCCAGCGCAAAGCGAGTGGGGCTACCGGGCGGTGGTGGCCGATCCGGAGGGGCGGCGGGTGCAACTGACGGAGAAAACCTGGCCGCAGCAACCTCTGGTTGCAAGCAGGTAAAAGCGCTCTCAGAGCGCGTCACATCAAAGATTGCGGCTGGTTCTTTGGAACTTTAGAAATCGTGATCGATGACGGTGAGGTCGTTGATACACTTACTTACATGGCTGAATTTATTCCGGCGAAGGTTTACGTAGGACGTGCTGATGCTGATGATAGGATCAAAGACGTCGAGCTCAAAGCCCAACGTGGGGTGTTTGCCCCGATTGAGTGCTGTGGCTTTGAGGCTCGTTGTTTGGTGCTGGAATATGAAGTAAGCGTGGTAAATGAACAAGGCCATAGATCAATTAAGAACCTGGGCGCAAAATTCAGTGAATCCACGATAAAACTAATCAGCAGCATATCACCCGGCGACCTGGTCATGTTCAGGTACATCAGCTACCGCTGTGTTAGCACGGATTCAACAGGTCAACGGGCACCGGATATGGTGTTTACGGTTGAATAGCCTCGGCAGTATCAGCCTTGCCAATCAACCGCCCCCGTATCCCGCGCCCCCGCAAAAAATGCCTCAAACGCACCGATACCGCAAAAAGTGCGCAAAATCCGTGCCGAACGCGCACAAAATGCCACTACATGTGTTGTAATACAAACATCTGCTGTACATGTCTGAAGTTAAGTCTTTCAACGAAAAGAAAAAATCACAAACCATTTACCGGAACCTTTGGGGTGGCGACGATCTCCATGTCGGATTATATGACAAGCCGGAAATGACCCCTTTTGAGGCCGCCCGCGCTACCACCGACCGGATGCTCAAATTCTTCCCCAAGATCAACCGCAGCACCCGGATCCTTATCCTGATGAGCGGCTTTGGTACCGCCGCCCGCTACATCGCCGAAACCCACAACTGCAAGGTCGACTGCCTCAACGATGACGAGGCGCAGAACGCCTTCAACCAGGCGGAGATCGATAAGATCGAACTGACTAAAAAGGTGATCGTAACCAATGGCACGGTAGACTACATGCCCTACGCCCCGGATACGTTTGATTATGTGATCGCCCAGGACAGCTTCAGTATCACCGATCGCAAGCAAGAGATGTTCCGCGCCATTCACCGCGTTATGAAACCCGAAGGCCGCCTGGTCTTCAGCGCCATCATGGTAAAGGAAAATCTGGACGAGGCCGTGATGGCCCGCGTTCACCAGTTGCCCGTGGAAGACCTGATCACCCACCCGCAGTACGAGATGGACGCCAAGCGCGGCTTCTTCCAGCAGATTTATTCCATCCACCGCGATCAGCATCTGCCGACGCACTTCGCCAAACTTGCCGAGATTTTGCGCGAAAACGAAAAGGCCCTCGTCAAGAAAAGCAGCAAAGCCTTCGTCGAGGAACGTCTCAAAGCCTGCGAAGACTTCGAAGCCCTGGGCAAGGAAGGTGCCCTGGGTTGGGGAATCCTGCTCTTTCAGAAGCTGAATGGTTAACGATGTCTGAATCCGTTTAAGGTTTCCGTTGTCAGTAGATGGTTTTCGCACCGAACAACTGACAATCGGCAACTGTCTACCGTAAAACACCCAACTTTTAGCCCACCCCGAAACCTGTCGTTTCCGGGTGGGCTTCGTATTTTTGCTTTCCCCAAAGATTACTCCCAGACAGAGAAAATACATCAGATATGAAAGTTGCCGTTGTCGGCGCAACCGGTTTGGTCGGTGGCGTCATGTTCCAGGTGCTGAAAGAGCGCAAATTTCCCATCACCGAGCTGTACCCCGTGGCCTCGGCCCGCTCGGTCGGTAAAAAGATCAATTACGAAGGCAAGGAATATACCGTCGTAGGGATGCAGGATGCGATCGACTTGCGGCCCGACGTCGCCATCTTCTCCGCTGGTGGTTCTACCAGCCTGGAGTGGGCGCCGAAGTTCGCCGAAATCGGCTGCGTCGTGATCGACAATTCCAGCGCCTGGCGAATGGACGCCACCAAAAAACTGGTCGTTCCCGAAGTGAACGCTACCGAGCTGACCGACAGTGACCTCATCATCGCCAACCCGAACTGCTCTACCATCCAGATGGTGCTTGCCCTTGCGCCCCTGCACGAGGCCTTCGGCATCAAGCGCCTGGTTATCTCCACTTATCAGAGTTTCACCGGCACGGGTGTTCCCGCCGTCGACCAGTACGAGGCCGAAAAACGCGGCGAGGATACCGCCGGTACCGACCGCCCGTACCATTACCCGATCTTCGAGAACTGCATCCCGCACTGCGACGTCTTTCTCGACAACGATTACACCAGGGAGGAGATGAAACTCGTTCACGAAACCCGCAAGATCCTGGGGGACGACAGCGTTGCCATCACCGCTACGGCCGTGCGCGTTCCCGTACACGGAGGGCACAGCGAGAGCCTCAACGTCGAGTTTAAAAAACCCTTCACCGTTGCCAAGGTCAGGGAGCTGCTCGCCGCTACGCCCGGCGTCGTCGTGCAGGACGACCCTAAAAACAATGTTTACCCGATGCCCCTGCTGGCCAAACACCAGGATGAGGTTTTCGTAGGCCGCATTCGTCGCGATGAGTCCATCGAAAACGGCCTCAACCTTTGGGTCGTTGCGGATAATCTGCGCAAGGGTGCCGCCACCAACGCGGTACAGATCGCCGAGTACCTGGCGGAAAATAAGCTGATCGGCCGGGAAGCGGTCGGCGCGTGAGCAACGATTACACAGTTTACTACCGGGGTCTACGTTGCTTAATGCATTTTCCCCCGGAGCCGTCTCTCATCTCCCGGGGGCCTGGGTAAAGGGTGGGGTTCTGATCTGGCGACCGGGAATCTCGTTACACAAACTCACAACCCTGTATTACCGCTATCCGCCCGAACCTTAGTATCTTGCGATCCGCTGAAAAAGAAGAAGTGCGTGCGTGGCAACATTCGCGCACTTTTTTGTTATAGGTAAGGAGATTTGGGCGCGGCCGCAGGTGCAAACAAAGATCCTTGAAGAGCAAGACCGAAATCCGCTGACCCGGGTTTTGACAACCGACATCCGATAACTTTACCGCGCCGGAGTACCAAACTCAACCCCTCCGGCACAACCGAATAGACATGAGAAACCGAATTGCCGTCTGGGGACGCGACGCTCAGGAAAAACGCGTACTGATCACGATCGAACTACAGGTATCCGACAACATCGTACGCATCCAGACCTACCCCGAAAAAGTCGTCAGTGACGACATCTTCAAGTCCTTCATGGACAACTGGCGCAAGAACAAAGAAGCCGAACTGCCCGAGCCTGACCGCGTCATCGCCCGGGAACTGAGCGTTACCGACGGTATCCTGCCCGACGATCTGAAGGCCGAACAGACGGACATGATCCTGCGCGCCCAGACCGAGTGGCACTACCACGTCCTCTCCAACAAACTGGCCGAAGCCTACAAATCGGAACTCGCCGAGATCGAAGACCGCATCGAGCGGGCCGGGGAATACTCCAGCGACCTTTGGAACCAGGCCAAGAATTTCTGGCAGAAGGTGCAGGGCCAACTGCAGGATAAAACCCTGCTGCGGGAACAGGGTAATGACATCCGCAAGCGGGTGGACGTGAGCTTCGAGAAGCTGAAAGCGATGCGCGAGGTACTTAACGAGAAGTATAAAGAGCAGTCCGTAAAGAACGTCGCCAAATTCGGTGAACTGCTCGAAGACGCGGAGAAGCGTATTACCGAGGGTACCCACCTCAACAAAGTTTTCAGTGACCTGCGGGACATTCAGAAGAAGTTTCACAACGTCAAATTCACCAAAACCGACCGCGATGCCATCTACAAGCGCATCGACGCCGCGTTCAAGACCGTGAAGGAGAAGCGCGGACAGGGTGGGGGGAACAACCGCAACGCCGGCCGGTCGCAGTCGCGGCTCGACGGGCTGATCAAAGCCATGGACCGAATGAAAAGCGGCATCGGCCGCGATGAGAACGACCTGAAGTTCGAGCGCCGTCGCATCGAAAAAACCGACGGCCAGCTGGAGAAGCAGATTCGTGAGGCAAAGGTGGTCATGATCGAAAGCCGCATTGCGAGCAAGCAGGTCAAACTTGACGACATGATCAAGACCCGGGCGATGCTCGAGAAGAAGGTCGAACAGGAACAGGCTAAAGCCGAAAGAAACGCCAAAAAGGCCGCTGAGCGCGCCGCCGCCGAAGCTGCCAAGGCAAAGATTGCCGCCGATATGGCTACCAGGGTCATCAGTCCGGAGGAAGAGGCGAAGCTCAAAGCCGCCGCCGAAAAGATCAAGGAGGGCAAAAAGAAGGGGGGACGCACCAAGCGCGAAGACCGCACCCCCGCCAAGGTGAAGAACTTCGTCGCCTTCAGTGAGATCGTTTCCGGAGAATCCCCCGAACCTCCGGTTGCCCCCGAAATAGCGGAAGTGTCTCCGGCCACCGCTACGCCCCCGGCTACCGAAGTGGCTGCAGCTGCCGCCGCCGCCGGAGTTGGTGCACCGCTGGTGAACGAGCAGGCCGCCGCCGTCTCTGAAGCAATTGCGGAGGTTTCTCCCAACGTGGAAGCGGCCACCGTAGCCGCGGGGCTTTCGGAGCAGGCTGCTGAAGCTGTACCGGAAGAGTCTACCCTGGCCGAAAAAGCCGGAGACGCCATCGCTTCCGCCATCACCACGGTCGGTACCGCGGCAAACGAAGCTACCGCTGAGGGGGGAATACTGGACAGCATCGGCGATATGCTGACCTCCGCCGGAGAATCAATCTCCGAGGTGATCGAAGACGTCACCGATACCGCCAAAGCCGTCGCGCAGGTGGCCAGCGAAAAGATCGAAGAGGCGGCCGGAGAGGCTAAAGACGCGGCTTCGGAAACCTTTGAGGACGTAAAAGACGCGGTAAATGACGCTACGGAGGACTTAAAGGAAGAAATTTCCGGCGAAGAAGAGTAATATTTCCGGTATTTATATTCACGAATTAATGGCTTCAAGTTGCTGATTTTAAGTAGTTTGAAGCCATTTTTTTGAATTTTTTTATTCACAAATAGTCTAATGTGTCTTTTGCTTCGCTTGATTATGGACGCACCTTTACATTATCAGCAGGGGGAACGCCCCGACAACGTTGATCAAAAACTATTTCTGAGATTACGATTTCGCGTGAAAGTGTGTACCGGCTGGCTTATATGGTTGCCTTCGGTACACACTCACTTTTACGCTTTTCTCAGTACTAAAGAATTATGTTCATGGGATTATTGAAAGCCACGACCGATAGAGGTTGTGGCTTTTTTTATAGATAAGGGGAAAGATTGCGTTTGTGAATCAAAGCTTGCCGTGTGGTCCGTAACGGACTGTTCAATCATACGGACTATGTAATTCCGGGACGAGAACTTGACCCGGGCGAAGCTACCTTTGCGCTTTCAAACAATTTAAGCCGTGAAAATCGAAATTCTCCATCAGGACGATCATCTCGTCGTGATCAATAAGCCCGCCAATCTTTTAACCGTCCCCGACCGCTATATCGCCGATATTCCCAACGTAGTGCATTTGCTCGGGAAGAAACTCGGCGATCCCATCATCGCCGTGCACCGTCTGGATAAGCCGACCAGTGGCTGTTTGGTCGTTGCCCGGACCCCCGAGGCCCACCGGGAGCTTAACCGCCAGTTTCAGGACCGGGAAGTCGATAAGGTCTACCATGCCATCGTAGAGGGGCAACCCGCCGACGAGGAAACGGAGGTGGATGAGCCCATCGCCCGCAACCCCGGCAAGATGGGCGCTATGATGGTCTCCAACAAAGGGAAGCACGCCCTGACGATCTTCAAGCCGATGGAAAAATTCGGCCACCAGTTCAGTTTCGTCGGCGTCCAGATCTTTACCGGGCGTACGCACCAAATCCGCGTTCACCTGGCTTATGCCGGTTATCCATTGATGGTGGACCCCTACTACGGTAAGCGGGAAGAATTTCTGTTGTCGGAGATCAAGGGCCGGCGCTACAACCTGAAAAGGGACAAGGAGGAACGGCCCCTGCTGAGTCGTGTTCCCCTACACGCCTCCCGCCTGGCCTTCAACCACCCGGAAACCGGAGAGCGGATGGAGTTCGAGGCAAAAATGCCGAAGGACATGCGGGCTACGCTGAACCAGCTCAGGAAACTGGGTACTTAGCGGGCTACTCCGCCCGGAACCAGTCGAAGGCTTCCCCATCATACCGCCCAACCCCGTTGAGGCTGCCTACCCAGATGTTGCCATCGGTATCTTCCGTGATCCCGAAAAGCATGTCCTGACTTCGTAAGATCACCGTGGGAGTAGCCACGTTACCGGCCAGGGATTCCGCGTCGTAGCGGGCCAGTTGCCACTGGCCTCCTCCGAATTTTGCGTTGGAGGAGGTCCAGATGTTCCCCCCGCCGTCTTCCATAATGTAGCCCGTAAATGCTTCGGCAAACCGGGTAGGCCCGTCGGTGCCGTAACGCCACAACCCATCGTTTCCGCCGAACCAGATGTTCCCTTCCCGGTCTTCAATGACGCTGCGGACATTAAAGAAAGCTCCGGCATAACCATTTTTCCGAGTCGGGGCCGCTTGGGTGTCTTCTCTTTGTATAACGGTAAAGCCGTTTCCGTCATAGCTGCTCAGGGCACCGCGGGAGGCGATCCAGATTTTCCCCGTCCGGTCTTCCACGATGGCGTTGATGTCATTGTCCGCCAAACCGTCGGCAACGGTGAGGTTGCGGTAGCTTTCCCCGTCGTAGATGCTGATGCCGCCCATGGTGCCGATCCAGACGTCACCGTTGCGGGCCTGGAGGAAGCAACCCTGCTTGTCGTGGGCCAAGCCGTCCTCAGTGGTGACGTTGGTGAAGTTTATACCGTCGTAGCGGTAGATGCCCGCACCGATGGTGCCGAACCAGAGGTGACCGTTTCTGTCCTGGAGGGCGGAGAAGACGTGAAATTTCCGCAGGTGGTTCTGTTTCGTGTAATTGGTGAAAGTAGCTCCGTCGTAGCGAATAATGCCCTCCCAGGTGGCCAGCCAGACGTCGCCGTTGCGGTCCTGGATGATGTTGCGGGTAATGCTGGTCGGGCCATGTTCCGAGTAGGCGCCGCCGGGGTGGATGAAGTAGGGATCGGAATCGGCGGGTTTGGGCGCCGGTTGCTCCGAAGTATTGATTTCCCGAGTGTTCCCGGCCGTGGAATCGGCGGTTTGTCCGGTGCAGCTTATGAGCGAAACCAGGAGGAGCGGAAGGTAGATGGGGTTCGTGGTCATGGTCGGATATGTGTTGCGCACGCAAGAAACGGAGCGGATAAGTTATCAAACGTAAAAGCTTGTAAACACAGGGCTGCGGCCGCGGAATGCAGGAAATACCCTGACGGCAAAGTACCCTGCTCCTTCAACCATTCTTTGCATCCTGCGTCCCCGCCCTTTTGTAATTACACTTTTCCTCCGGACCCGGACATAAAGCTATCGGCTGAAAAAACCCGTCGGCAACCGTAACGTTTCCGGCCCTCCGAACATAATGAATCATGATCACCCGCGGACAACTCCTGCAACGGTATGCCTCCCCCGCCGCTCCCCTCGCTCTTGGTGCGGGGCTGCCTCCCATACTGGCCGGTTGTTCCGCGGGCGATCCCCTCGGTGAAAGTGTTGCCGGCCTGCCCAAGCCCTACGCGACCTGGATGCTGCTGCAGCGACTGGCCCGGACGAGCGCCGATCACCTGCCCGCCGTCATTGCCATCCGGGGTCAGTTCAACGCCGGAACGGGTGGGAGTTATGATATTTCGGGTTAAAGCCTGGCAAAATGCAAGGGGTTCCGAGAAAAGTGAAGGGAAACGGGAATTTTCTATCCTAGCGCCGCCGCTGCTTGCCGCCCATCATGCCGGCCATGGCGGGGTTGTTGCTCATCTTGTGCATCATCTTCGCCATCTGGTCGAACTGCTTAATAAAACGGTTTACGTCGTCCATGCTCTGGCCGCAACCGCGGGCAATCCGCTTTTTGCGGCTCATGCTCATCAGGGCCGGGTTGGCGCGCTCCCGGGGGGTCATGGACTGAATGATGGCCTCTACCTTGCTGAAGGCGGAGTTGTCGATATCGACGTCTTTGAGCATTTTGCTCATGCCGGGGATCATTTTGAGCAGGCTCTTGATGTCGCCCATCTTCTTCAGCTGGTTGAGCTGGCCGAGGAAGTCGTTGAAGTCAAACTTGTTTTTCTTGATCTTCTTCTCCAGGCGCTTGGCCTCTTCCTCGTCGAACTGGTCCTGGGCGCGCTCCACGAAGGAGATCACGTCACCCATGCCAAGGATGCGCTGGGCCATCCGGTCGGGGTGGAACACATCCATGGTGTTCAGCTTCTCGCCGGTGGAGATGAATTTGATGGGTTTGCCGACCGTGTACTTTACGGTCAGGGCGGCACCACCACGGGTATCACCGTCGAGTTTGGTGAGTACTACGCCGTCGTAGTTGATGCGGTCATTGAAAGCCTTGGCGGTATTCACGGCATCCTGACCGGTCATGGAGTCGACGACGAAGAGGGTTTCGTTGGGGCTGATCGCGTCGCGTACGTCGGCGATCTCCTGCATCATCTTTTCGTCGACCGAGAGGCGGCCGGCCGTATCGACGATGACCACGTCGTACTTATTATCCTGGGCGTGGCCGATGGCGTTGAGGGCGATCTCGACGGGGTTTTTGTTTTCCGGCTCTTTGTAAATGCCGGCGCCAACCTGTTCGGCCAGTACGGTCAGCTGATCGATGGCGGCGGGGCGGTAAACGTCACAGGCCGTCACGAGCACCTTCAGATTGCGCTTCTCCTTCAGGTGCAGGGCGAGCTTGCCGGTGAAGGTCGTTTTACCCGAGCCCTGCAGGCCGGCAATGAGGACGACGCCGGGGCCGGTACTGCTTTTGATGTTAATGCCGACGCTCTGGCCGCCCATCAGTTCGGTGAGTTCGTCCTGTACGATCTTGACCATCAACTGGCCGGGTTTTACGGCCTTCAGGACGTTGTCGGTACCCAGCGCCTTGGCCTTCACTTTTTCGGTAAATTCCTTGGCGATCTTGTAGTTCACGTCGGCACTTACGAGGGCGCGGCGGATTTCCTTGAGGCTGGTGGCCACGTTGATCTCGGTGATCTTATTGTCTCCGGTAAAGGACTTGAAGGCGCCTTCGAGGCGATCGCTTAGGTTGTCGAACATGTCTGGATAAACTTTGGCCGGCAAAGATAGTTCGCGGGGAGGACTTTTAGGCAGGCGTAGCGTCGTGGCGTTGGGCGTGGATAAATACCGGACCTTCCGGTGTTCCTGTCCGTACCGCAATCGGCCGGGGAGTACGAAACAGGGGGATTTTAGGGCGACGGCGCGCAGGATGCGGAGCCGGACCTTTTAAGGAGCAGGATTTTGGGGATAGTTTGTTGCCGGGAACCCTGCTTCTGAAGCAATATTACCCTGCACCAGCGTTTGCGTAAAAAAAAGTTTTGGTGGGTAAAACCGGGCCTGTACGGGTAAAACAGCCGGTCTGACCACCCGAAAACCCGGGCTAATTGGCTGAAAATGAGGAAATGAGGCGGAACTGCCGGTAATAAACGGAAATTACGCTTGCAGAATCGTGCCATATGGGTAAATTGCCGTTACAAACACGGGGAGGTGACAATTTCGCCGAATATTCGTCTGTACAGAGCGATCCTCGCGCAAATAACCCAAAAGAAGCAAGTCCGCCGCGCTAACGAGCCGGAACCACGGGCAAACACTCATTTTTTTCATCATCACACTTTACTGTATGTCCAATTTTATCAAGTTCATCTTGATGGCTCTGGCCTGGGGCTTACTTTGGTTGGTATCCTATTACGGATGCGTTAAACCCGAGTATTGCCCTGCCGACGAAGTGGCGGTCACTGCGCCCGTCCCCGTCACGCCTCCAGCCGTCGTAGATGACTACGCCATTGTATCCAATTACGGTTCCGACGATGTCCTTACGGGCAGCTTATGGGACGCCGAAAGGGACGCTCTTTTTTCCAAATATCAATCAGACCCCAACCAGGCGCTGGAGATCACCGGCCTCTACTACGACGGCGAGACGGCTCCTTCCGGTTTCGAGAATATGGGGCTTTACCGCGCTGAAGAGATCAAGGACCTGATGATCGCCAAGGGTATTCCCGGCGACAACATCCGCTTACTCAGCCGTAAGATATCCGGAGCCAAACCCGCCGACGGTAAACTGTTCGACGCCGGCA
>ENA-ORXT01006706-ORXT01006706.1-marine-metagenome-genome-assembly--contig:-NODE-6706-length-10596-cov-6.801027_pt1 | contig 10596 bp, 5 predicted proteins | sample MGYA00237868_ERZ511482 | MGnify/ENA metagenome assembly ERZ511482
CGGGGCGGCGCCGGCGGGGATGCCGCCGACGGCCACCGCGACGGCGCCACGGCCGTCGCCGGCTGCGTCGTCGCCTTCGGCGGCGGCGGCGGTGGCAGCGCGGCAGCCGTACCGGGGGATTGCCGACTGCATGCGGCGAGTCGTGCAGGAGGAGGGCGTGCGGGCGCTCTTCAAGGGCGTCGAGGCCCGTGTAATGATCATCTCGCCGCTGTTTGGGATTACGCTCCTCTTTTACGAGGCCCAGCGGCGGTTACTCGCGGCCAAGGGGTCGTCATAGGGGCCACGGGTGGTGGCCTGTCGTGCCGCTCCTTTGCATCTCTGGTCGTCTCCCCTCTCCCCTCCTTTCTGAGGGGGAAACATGTACCATCCGTCTGCGAGTTGTTCGTGTGTTCCCTTCCGCTTTTTTGATGCCCTTAGTGTTGTTGCGCGTGTGCGCTTTTACCTTCGCAGAGCGTTATAACAGGAACGTTCCTGCCGGTGCTCGAGCTTGTTTCGGCGCTCCTCGCACCTTCACGTCGCGCGTTTCAGCGAGCCGCAGGAGCTGGAGCACCGTGTTGCTGACTGGACAGGCCTCGTCGTCTGGGGCTGCGGGCCTCCGCTCTCGACCGGCGTAGTGATAGGCGCCGTGAGTACTCGTGGAGATGATAGGTGTTTGGTGCGGACCTGACGACGTCGCGCTCCTACGACAGGACGCCTGACGGACGACGCCAGCGGAAAGAGAAAAAATGTTGAGACGCAGTCGCAGTCGGCCCTGAGTGCGACCCTCTACACCCGGTCAGCCAGCGTCTCAGACGGCCGGCGTACGTCGTTGAAGTCGTACACCTTCCGGGGGTCCGTTACCTTGCCAGTAATGGCCGACGCGGCAGCGGTGTACGGGCTGGCCAGGAAGATCTGGCCTTCCGAGTGCCCCTGTCGCCCCGGGTAGTTGCGGTTGGTCGTCGACACGCACACGAGCGGCTCGTTGATGCGCGCGAAGGTGTCCTTGGGCCCGCCCAGGCAGGCGGCGCACGACGGCGCCGCCGGGTCAATGCACCCTGCCGACCGGAAGATGCTCTTAAGCGTCTCCCCGTTCATGGTGATTGTCTCCAGGTCCGACGCGACCTTGGCGGTGGCGGGAACCAGGAAGGTCGGCACGCACACCTGGCGTCCTTGCAAGATGCGAGCGGCGGCCAGAAAATCCTCCGTCTTGCCCCCCGTGCACGAGCCAATGTACACCCGGTCAATGCGCACGTCCGCACAGTTGCGCGCCAGGTCCTTGTTGTCGGGGGAGTGGGGCTTGGCAACGACCGGCTCCAGCGTCGCCGCGTCGTACGTGTAGTCCGCGTACGTACCGGCCTTACCGTCCGTGTGGAAAATCTCATACGGCCGGTCGGTGCGACCGGCCAGGAAGGCCTCGGTCGTCGCATCGGCTGCAATCAGACCATTCTTACCGCCCGCCTCAATGGCCATGTTGCACAGCGTCTGGCGCTCCTCCATGGACAGCGCGTCGATGACGTCGCCCGAGAACTCCATCGCACGGTACGTCGCACCGGCAGTGCCAATGTCCCCAATAATTTGGAGGATCAGGTCCTTGGCCATGATGTAGTCGGGCAGCACACCGTTCAACACAAAGCGCATCGTGGCAGGCACCTTGAGCAGCAGCTTGCCGGTGCCCATCACGAAGCCCGCGTCAGAATTGCCGATACCGGTGGCGAATTGGCCAAACGCACCGGCATTGCAGGTGTGCGAGTCGGTGCCAAACAGCACCTCACCGGGGCGGGTGTGGCCCTCCTGGGCCAGCGCGACGTGGCAGACGCCCTTGTAGTCCGGATTCTGTATATGAAACACGACGGGCACCAGGCAGCACATGAAAGCAAGAATGAAAAGCAGACGACGACAGCACGAGCCACAGCGTGAGAAAAAAATCAAATAGGGTGGCGCAGTTGGGCGCACGACCAGCAAATAGACGCACGACCGCTACGATGTCCGACCAGATGCACTGGCGGGCTCGAGAATAGCAAGGACGCAAACAAAAGCGCGGTACAAAAGCACCGCAGCAACGAGAGACCGGTAGCCGAAGGCGACAAACGTACCACTTTGTAGTCCGAGCGATCAATAATGTCGTAGAAATACTTAATGCCCTGCTCGTTCACAAAGTCGCGCAGGATGTCGACGTTGCGGTTGGCGCGCACATCCTCCGTAAAGATGTAATGGTCCGGAATGATGACCACCTTCTCCGTATCCCACACCTTGGCGTCCTCACCAAACTCGCGCTTGAAGACGCCAATGGTGCCCGGCCCACACACGTCGTGCGTCATCAACACGTCTGTGTTGACCCAAATATTGTCGCCGGGACGCACGGAACCGCGCTCAGCGGCCTTAGCCAGGATTTTCTCCGTCAGCGTCATTGGCGTCGCAATCTTCACGCCGGGCGCCGTGCTGGCAGGGCGGGGGGTGGAGATGACCGCCTTGAGGCCGCCCGCGCCGGCGCCATTGCCGGTGCGACGGGCAGGCACAGCAGCGCACCCGGCGGGGGCGCACGTAGCCGACGCGCCGACGCGCTGGCCCGTGAAGGACGAGACCGCCGGCCCAAAGGTACCGACAAACGCCATGGTGACGACGGAGGCAGGTCGTGCAATGGGCAGGCAAAAAAAGCAGAAGGCAACAAACGGAAAGGGTAGCACAGGGTCTGCACTCAACACGACGTAGCGCCGGACGGTCGGACGGCGGGGCTCGCAGCTCAACGGGTCTTTGTTCAAGAGGCGCCCGGGCTGGCTAATGTGGACCTCTGTCGCCGGTGCCAAGCAGCAGCTCCTGCGCCCCATTCCAGCGGGCCAATCAGGGACGTCGTCATCCTCGCACGGCCGCGGTCACCTCGCACGGCCGCGGTCACCCGTGAATTCCTTCCCAAGCCCGTATCTCACACACAAGTCTCTTGTTTGGTTGGAGCAAAACTTTCGGGCGGACGTACTGAATCGACGGTTCGAGTTTTGCGAGCACAATACCAAAGTCAGGTCCATAGGAGGGCTACTATTAATGTACAACAGAGTCAGAACGCACGAAGTTATGATAACAGAGACAAGGGAGGAACATCATGGACTCCCCGTGATCTTGTGAAGGAGTCACCCTGGCTTGAAGCGTAGCTGCGGTGGTCTTCTTGAAAATCCTGCCAAGGCTGCTCAGTGCAGGGACTCAGGGCTTGCGTGGAATGTGCGGAAAAAGAGCAAGAAGTGCCACACAGCCACATCGATCGCGTTTTCGACGGTCTGCGCTCACGCTTACCTCCTCGGTGTTTGAACGTAGTCGCGCCCCGTGCAGGGCTGGCGGGTCTAGGTCGGCATTAACTGAAAACGGTCCTTCCACTGTCGTGGCGAGTGGGATGCCAGCGAGCTTGCTTGCAACCGAAACGAAACGACCCTGCCACGCAGTTGCCACCAACTTCACAGTCGGTCGCTAGAAAGACCCATTCATTGGTCTGAAGCCGCGAGGTAGCTCCCCACCCACCAGACTCCACACCGCTGGTATCGCAGACTGCTGTGGCCGCTGATGGCCTGTGTGGTGGCACCCAGAGCCTGGTGAGGGTACTCCAACAACCTCTGCTGAAACAGAGACCATCCGAGAAGAGGCATTGGACATCTCACTGGCCAAGCTCAATGAACGAGTGCGGAAAAGTGGCCATGGACCGGTGGACAACTTGATCTGAAACAGGACGCGTTGTCGCTGATCTTCACGGTACTGTACAAGATACAGCGCTGCTCGTGCAAGAACCCTAATGGTCCAGCAAACGCTCGCGTCCCGTGCAGCTATATGAATATGAGGGGTTGCAAGTTGAACAACATCGCCACGCCAACAACACAGTCGGGCTGCGAGCGCATCAGCCATCGCCATATGTAAATAGCACCATGATACTATCACTGCTGCGGATACCCGGGGACGAGCTGAAGCCGCCCTGATGGAGACTCAATTGACATCCGTGCTCTGGATCGTTCCCGTGCTGGAAGAGAAGGAAGACGCTTCCCCCTGTACTGCCAGACGCCAGTACGCCTGCACGGTGCAGTATCCCTTCATTGCTGGCGGCAGTCCGCCACCGACACAAAGAGCCCGCCGGACGAAGGCGGTTGAAGCGGCCAATGGCGTTCCATAGTCAAGGCACCTCAGATATTTCGAAGGCGGCGGATCAAGCACAGCCAAATATCTGAAGGCGGCAGGCCTTGCCTTTCCCATTGGTCGCCGCACGATTTTTGTGATGCCCCTCAACCATCGGGTGGCGGAAAGCTGACCGTCAGTGTCGTGCTCCCAGTGATTTCAACACCCCGTCCGGCGACAAATCAATCCCCGCCCATATCGGATGGTCGGGGCCCCTGCGGCACCCCGCTGGCGACGCCCCAAGCGTTGGGTAGTGGGCCCGCAGGGTGCCTCCAAGACCCTGACTGTATCTCCGCCCGCGCGCCGTCACCAGGCGCGCGCCTCCCTCCCGCTCGGTACAGTACCGCCCCCTACAAAGAGTCCGTCGTGCCGGCCGGTTTGTCTCTTGGTTGCCACTGGTGGCACGCGCGCGCCGCACGGCCTGTCGGGAAGCCGCCCCCCCCGCGTACGGGCGCCGCCGCCTCCCCCCTCCCTCGCGCACGCGCACGCGCACGCGCCTTTTTGCAAGCGCAAAGTATCTACCGCGTCGCTTGCACACACGCATCTGGAGGGGTGGCGACCGCGTTGCGGACGCGGTGGGGGGGGGCTGGGTGCAAACAACCGGCGGCCCACCTCTAATCGAGGGGTGTGGGGATACGCAACGCTCCGACAGCGCTGCGCCGCCGTCTGCGCAAGCCGCCACCCACACTGACGTCGGGCTGTCGCCGAGTGGCGACGCGGCTTGGCTGCTCGGGGCGGTTGTTCCCTCAGCCGGCTCGCCGACGCGGCCGACCTGTGCCCACTGCGCCGACGCGGCCGACCTCTGCCCACTGCGCCGAGCCCGCCCGCCGACGACGTGCGCCTTGGCGTTGGCGGCGCCCCGCTGCAGGCACACGCTCGGCACGGCCGCTCCGCCGCCGCACGCGACGCCCGCGCACGAGCTGCAAGCACCACGCCGCAGGCCAACCAAGCACTTCCCCCCTCTCCCCACGCTTCGACTAGTGGCGCCTCGGGTGCATCTACTCCACTGCACCAATCCTCTCTGGCTCTGCTCCACGCACGCGCGCCCAAACGCTACGCCCCCGCCGATTGTATCCGTTGTCGACGTTGTGTGTGGTGCTCATCGTCGGCGTGCCGCGCGTTCGGGCCTTTTGTGACCGCCCGCGGCGGGAGAGCGGGTGAGCGTGTCCGCTACGCTGCGGGTTTGACTGCGCCATGTCCTTACCGGGCCGTGGCCCGGGTCCGCCGCATCCGGGTGATCAAGGTACGTTCTCATTTGTTTTATTGTGAGCACGCACGTTTGCTGTGTTTCGATGTGGCAAGGGGGGGTGGCGCTGGCCTGCACCGACGCGGCGAGCGGCACGTGGCAGGGTCCCGTCTGCGCGGCGAGCGGTACCTGCGGTGGTTGCGGGTGGAGGAATGGCTGGCGTGTTCGTCGAGGCGGGGAGGTGGTTGCCGAATCCACACCACCGCCTGCATTTGTGCTTGTGCAATGGGGCGGCACGCCGAGTGGCAGTTGTCCTATGCGGGGTGCGACCGCGACCGTTGCGACTGGGATTGGTGGCTCGGCGGCTGTGGCGTCACTGCGGTACAATATGGGGATGCAGTTGTTGGCGTTGCCATGCGTCGGTTGGTCAGCGTGTTGTTGGCGCGGGGGGCGTTGCGGTAGTTGGCTCCCTTTGCCAAACGCTGTTGTGAGTGCACGTGCTGACTGATCTGGTGTTTGTCTGCCTCGCTCTGTGTTTTTCTTGCGCTGCCACGTGCTGTTGTGTTTTGTTGCGTGTGATGCAGGGATGACGCTGGACGCTGGTGCAATGGTCCCCCCGAGACCATTCTCCGCGATGGGGTCTTCCGCGGCACCTGTTGTGGCGCCGCCTGGGGTGCCAGGTGCCGCTCCCGCTTCCCTTCCGGGCTACCTCTACAACCAGTTGTTGTCCTCGACAATGGCCGGTGGTGTCGCGCCGCCCATGGAGTATGCGACTCACGGGGGCGCGCTGCCCGTTGCCCCCCCCGCGGGCGCGCCGCACCCCGCCTCTGACGCCTACCCGACCCCGCAAGTGTGGTCGCCCAGCCTCCCGCCTGGCACGCCCGGCTCGCAAGCCAACGGCCTCCCCCCTCGGCGCCCGCGCAAGCCGTACACGTCGAGCAAGACGCGCGAGATGTGGACCGACGCCGAACACGACCGCATGGTCGACGGCCTGCGTCTCTTCAAGCGCGACTGGACCGAAGTGGCGGCCCACGTCGGCGGCACCCGCAGCACGGCGCAAGTGCGGTCGCACGCACAAAAGTACTTTGATCGGCTCATGCGGGAGCGGTCGGATGAGTTTGTGCCCCCCGCACGGGCCAAGCGCCGCGCCTCGGCGCCCTACCCGGTCAAGGCGCGCCCCGCCGCCCCTGGTGCGGCGGGTGCCCCGCCGTCGGGTGGCGCCGTGACGGCTGGCGGGGGCGCTCCGCTGCCGCTCATGCCCCAGTCGCCCCAACCGTCGGCGGTGGCGGCGGTGGGCGGCGCGGGCTTCCACTCGCCGGCGCTGATACAGCCCGTGTTGCCGCACGTGGGGGTGGCCAAGTCCCCACCGCTGGCGGAGCTGGCGGCGGGGTACATGACGCCAAACTGGCAGGAGCGGGCGGGCGCCGGGGTGGCCGCCTACCCCCTCCATCCGTCGGCGGCGGCGGCGGTGGCGACGGCCTCACCGTTGGTCGACGGTACGCCGCAGCTGCCTGGCGGCATGCAGGTGTCCCCGTCGTTGGCGTCGCCGGCCAGCATTTACTTTTCCCCTGTGCTGGCACACACGCCCGTGGCGATGCCCGGCGGCATGGCCGCCGCCCCGATGCATGTGGCCGAGGGTGGAATGGCGCCGCCCCCGCCGCCGACGCAAACGCTGGCCGCGGGTGCGGACGGGGGCGTCACAGCCACGGCGGTGGCGCCTTCGTATCCGGCGGCTTGGACGCCATCGCCGGGCGGCGCCGCCACGTACCTGCCGGGCTCCCCTGCCACGCCGGCCGGGCTTGCCGCCTCGATGCCGTCGGTCAGCGCCAACCCGCACGTGCTGTACGTGCATCAGACGCCGGTGGCGAATTGCAAGAAATGCAAGGCCCTCCACCAGTATGGCAGCGTCATTGGCGAACTCCAACAGCTCGCCTCCAAGGCTCGAGCGAGCGCGCCGTCCTCTCCCGACGCTACTTCGGGAGCGGCGCCGGCGGTGGCCCCGCCGGCAATGGCGCCGCCTGCTGCTAGCGTGAGTCTGTCGGACAAGCAGACGCCCGCTCCTGCTGTGGCGGCTGAGCATGCACCCGCGCCGGGCGCGACCGGCCTTCCTGGCGGGCTCCGCTCTTGGGCAGGCTCGGCCGCCCTCGAGGCGCCGTCCAAGCGGCGTTCGAGCAGTGCCCCGAGCCCGGCGCTATCGGCACGTACGGACGGCGGAGATAATGCGCCTCAGCAACCTTGCGCTCCCCAAGCGGAGCCGCAGCTTGACGCACCTGTGGAGCCGCGCACTGCCCGACCATCCGCCGCGGCTGCTCCACTGCCCGCCTCGTCTGCCGCGCCATCAAATTGTGCCGACGCCACTCAGCAAGCGCAGGTGGACGAGAAGAGCCTTTTGGAAGACGTGGATCGTCGGCAGCGGCAGCTGACGGAGCAAGAGGAGGAGCTCGAGAAGAAGAATCGGCAGCTGCACGAGGATCAGGCGCTGCTGGCGCACCAGATCCAAATGCACGAGCAGCACTTCGCGCAGCGGGGCCAGCAACTTCAGCAGCAGCAGCAGCAGTTGCTGTGCTTTTTGCAGTACCAGCAGCACCAACAAGAGCAGCAATGCCAGCAGCAAGTGCAGCAGCAGCAGCAGCAGCAACAGCAGCAACAACAGCAGCAACAGCAGCAGCAACAGCAGCAACAGCAGCAACAACAGCAGCAACATCAGCAGCAGCAGCAGCAGCAGCCATCGCCGGCACCATTCACGCCCTTTCCTCCCCCCGTCAACTTGTCGTCGCTGTTCTACATGTCTCGCCCACCCTACAACGTGTGGGACATGAGCTACCCCCACCCAATGCCGTACGGTATGGAGCGCTTTCCAATGCCCCCGCCACCGTACGCGCCGGCAATCCCCCCGGTCGTGCCTCCCGCCCTGCCACTTACCTCGCAAGTGTTGATGCCGCTGCCGACGATGCTGGCAGCTCAGCGACGGGCGATGCTTAAACACCGGCGTCAGCAGCGGCAGGCGACGGGCGGCCTTGCGCCTGCCACAACTGCGTCTGGGGATCTGTGCCTCCACACGAGCGACGAGAGCGGCCGGGGGTGTGGCGGCAGCGGCGCGGGGCTGTCAGACAGCGGTAACGGGACGCCGGGGAGTGGTTCGGGCAGCACCAACAGCAAGAACAAGAAGGGCGCTGCCGACGCTGCGGCGGCGGCGGTCGCGACTCCCGATCGGGCGGGTGCCACCGGGTTGCGCGCCGGCTCCAACGGGTCGCCCGTCCCGTCTTCCGAGGTGGTGGCGTCCCCACCGTCGACTGTGCTGGCGGCGGCGGCCGTCGTCGGCCCGCCTCCGGGGCGAATCCCGAAGGACCTGCGCCACCACCCACCCGGGCCGATGCCGAGCCCCTACTCGTCGGGCTCGTCGACGGTGCCCGCCACGGCACCGTCGTCGTCGCCCGGCCGGGAAGAGTCGCCGCCGTTTTCCAACTCGTCTCTCGTACCCATCCCGTCGGGCTCGTGTTGGGGCTACCGCCGCCCTGCTACCGATGGCGCGGCGGCGATGGATTCGTCGGTGGCGCGCGGTCCGCCGCGGCCTGCCGCGGCCAAGGAGCGACTGGCGCTGGCTGCCGCCCCCGCGGACGGCAACAAGGCCAAGCGTGCGCGCCCGATTGGAGCGGCCTCGGGCGCCGACGTGGCGGCCAGCGACGACGCCATGGCGGGTGGGTCCCATCCCCGCAAGCGCCAGCGCGCCCCTGTGCCGGTACCGGCATTGACGGAACCGGACACGAGCGCGGGGACGGCGTCCATGAAGGCCAGCCCCGCGCCCGCGGGCCAAGAGGACGCCCCCTCCCCGTCATTGGCATCGCCGTTTGTGGTGGCTGCGTCTGGGGCTGGAAAGGCGCCAGGCGGGGTTGTGCCGGCGGGTTCGCCGCCGCCGGCGGGTCTGCCGGGCATGGGTGTCCACGGCTTGGCCGGCGCAGGGCCGGCGGGAGCGGCGGCTCGCGCAGAGGAAGCACGGCGCGGCTTGACAGCGGCCGCGGCGGGTCCGCCGACACTGCCGTCGTCGCCGCTGCCGCTGCCGCCGCCCCACGCCGCTGCGGGCTCGGCGTCGGCTGGGGGTGGCGGCGAGCGTTTGGATGCCATGGCCGACGCGGCGGCAGCTGCGCGCCCCGCGGCAGCGTCCAACGCGTATCGGTTCTTGGCGGCGGCCAAGTTGGTCAAGCACGGCGGCTCGGGCCCCCGCGACCGGCGTTCGGTTTAAGGGTGGTGCTTGAGTACCGCGCACCTGCTGTTTGGGTTTGGAGTTTGCTGGCTATTTTCCCGTGCATTTTTTCTGTCCCCTCTATTCTTGCGCCGTGTCGTTTTGTTTGACGTTCCGTCCCGAGCGCCCCTGCTTTTTCTACCCGCATGCCTTTCGGATTGCGCCCTTGAAACGCGCCGTGTTTCGTGCTTGCGCTATTTCTACTTGGCCGACGTCACGGCTGTGGGCGCCCCGGTAGCGCGGCCATCCAGTCCCGCGAGCGGAGGCCCAACCCGACCCGGTGTCCGCGACGAACCGTGGCAATTGGGGACGTGACCCGCTCTGATGAGACAGGCACTCGAGACGCGGGCGGGAACCCCCCGACTTGTTTGCAGTCGCCACGTGCCGCCCACCCCACCGCCCGCGCCTAGCGTGGACGCACCCCCCGGGGCACGACGACCAGGACTGGAAAGAGCGGCACGACATAGTCCCGCTGCGCGAGCAGCTGGCGCAGCGTCCACCCCTTGGGCACCCCCACCCACGGGCCGACCTCGTCGGCGCCCCGCTCCGAGCCGAGGCGCGTCTCCTCCCCCCCCTCGTCGGCGTCCCCCCCCCCCCCCCCCCCCCCCCCACCGCATACGTCCAGCCGACGCGGTACAGCACATCGACGGCCGCGGCCGTCACAAACTGGCGGCGGGCGTCCCACGGCAGCGCGTCGGCCGACGCGTCCGTGTCGCCTCCCGGGAGGATGGTGGCGAGCACGTCGCCGACCGTGGCCGCCTCTGAGACGGCCTCGAGGTAGTCGCTGTGGGGCGGCGCGTCCCCCGCCGCCGCCGCCCCCGCCCCCGCCCCCGCCCCCGCCCCGTCGCCCCCGCCCGTCTACACCACCAGCAGCGGCCACAGCAACGGGCCGTCGCCGTCGGCGGCCGACCCGTCGGCGCGTGGCACCTGCACCGCCGCCGCCGTTTGGGCGGCGTAGAGGGGCGCGCCGAGCGTCACGTGGCGGGCGCTGAGGGCGGCGGCGAGCGACGTGGCGGCGGCCGCCGCGTCGGCGGCGGCCGCGTCG
>ENA-ORXT01006708-ORXT01006708.1-marine-metagenome-genome-assembly--contig:-NODE-6708-length-10594-cov-7.325378_pt1 | contig 10594 bp, 6 predicted proteins | sample MGYA00237868_ERZ511482 | MGnify/ENA metagenome assembly ERZ511482
TCCTTTCTCCATTTCACTGGAGCAAGGAGAAGAGGCCAACAGACATTAAGACCATTCTTTGCAATACTTGCATTTAAAATGGCTCAAAGAAGATCTAAGTAAATCCCCAACCTTCCATCTTTACCCATTAAATCCTTTATCGCAGTAGACTTTCATGCCTCACGATTATCATCTTCATATTGAAAGCTTTATTTTAACTTCCTGTTAGGAGTGCCTCAACATACTTTAAACGTCATAATAAAAAACTAAAGCGATGAGAATTTCTTATTTGATACTCTGTTTCACTTGTATACTTGCTATAGCATGTGCTCCCAAGATCACAGCACCGATAGTAGTCGAAGCACCCAAAATAGACGTATCCGACGAGCCAGATAACCCCTGCCCTACTTTCAAAGACTTGACTCCTGGTCAAAGAGACAATGCAGAAACAGCCTATGTACTCTACAAGGACCAAGTAAAACTCAAGAACTATGCGGATGCACTACCCCTTTGGAAAAAAGCTTACGAGTTAGCACCTGCCTCCAATGGAAGAGTCAAATACCAGTTTGATGATGGAGTGAAGATCTACAAAGAATTATTCCGAGCATCGACTGATGAGGTAGAGCGACAGGCCTATGTGGACAAGGTCATGGAGGTCTATGATAAGCGGGTAGAATGTTTTGGTGAGCCACATTATATCACCGGTAGAAAAGCCTTTGATAGGTACTACGACTTTAGCCAGTATGTGGATGCGGAAGAAACCTTTGCCATGTTTAAGCAAGCAATCGATGGCAAGGGCAAGGAAGCAGATTACTTTGTGATCAACCCATTTACCAAGATGCTCTATGATCGAGTAGTGGATGAGAGAATCTCTAAAGAAGAAGGAAGTAGCTATGCACTCAAAATACTAGAGGTCGTAAAAAATGGATTGGCCACTTGCGAGAAGAAAGAATGTGATGCTTGGGATATCATCAATGAATATGCGCCGGCCAGACTAGAGCAGTTAGAAGGTATCGAAGATTTTTACGCTTGTGATTATTACGAGGAAAAATACTATCCTCAATTCCAAGAAAACACGACCGACTGTGATAATATCAATCAAGTACTGAGAAAATTACTCTGGGCAAAGTGCGGAGACGATAGCGCGATATTAAAAGAAGTCAAAGCTGCGAAATCTACTAACTGTAAAGTGGTAGTGCAAGCAACAGAACCAGGACCCCTAAGAAAAGCATATACCGCATATAATGTAGGGCAGTTCAAAGAAGCGATCATGAATTTTGAGCAGTTCGTAGAGAAGACAGATGATCCTGAGAAAAAGGCTAAGTATAATTTGCTAATCGCTAAGATCTATTATGGGGATATCAAGGATTTTAGATCATCTAGGAAATTTGCACTAGCTGCAGCACAGAACAAGCCTAACTGGGGAGAGCCTTTTATCCTGATCGGCAAGTTGTATGCTAGTAGTGGTCCTTTGTGTGGTCCAGGCAGAGGTTGGGACAGCCAGATAGTTACGTGGCCTGCTATCGATATGTTTCAGAAAGCAAAACAAGTAGACCCAAGTGTAAGTGCAGAAGCCAACAAATGGATATCAACCTATCGAAAATATATGCCTAGTGGAGAAGATATATTTATCAGAAGTTTAAAAGAAGGTGCTTCATTTAAAGTAGGCTGCTGGATACAAGAGAATACCACTATAAGAAAAGCACCTAACTAATGATTATTGACTATCAACTACCCTAACTAATGATTATTGACTATCAACTAGTTAACTGATCAATGATGTAAAATACATTACAATACGAGCCTCGATTGAAAATATCGGGGCTTTTCAATAGGGTGTCTAAGGTGATTGTGTTTCTTGTTATCGTATTCGCTAGAATACATTCTTACTTTAAAAAAGGTGTTTTAAAGTTTATTTTAAAAGGTGTAAAAATTTAAGCTGACCCAAAGGGGTTGGCTTTTTTTGTTTGAAAGCCAATCATCGTATCAAACGAATATTAAAGTGCTGAATCTGCATACCGGTTTGCACAAAATCAGGATTTCGTAAAGTCATTGATTATCTTAGAGCATGATGCATTTTGATGATACAGCGATAAGATCAATATTTAGCTATGAGGAGTTTATCCCACTGCTACGGGAATACTTTACTAAGGATATCGTCTCCCCTACCCGCCCTCATTATCCACTAAAAAATAAAACTAGTGACCCTAATACACTTTTGCTCATGCCTGCCTGGCAAGTCGATAACTATATTGGTATTAAGATCATGACTGTCTTCAAGGATAATGCTGCTAAGGGTTTAAATACTTTAAACGGCACCTACTTGTTACTCGACGGATCTACAGGCATCCCTATTTGTACTTTTGATGCGCCCTCCATAACTTCTAAAAGAACGGCAGCTACTTCTGCGCTTGCCTCATCTTATCTAGCTCCCAGTGATAGTAAGACCTATACCATTCTTGGCACAGGACAACTTTGTACTGAGTTAGTGCAAGCGCATAATTCCGTATTCGCTTTTGACCACATCTATATCTGGGGCAGAAACAAAACCAGAGCAGCAGCGAAAGTCGAACAGCTTAAACAGGTCGGTATCCATGCTGAAGTTGCAGAAGATAGATCGACCACTCTTACCAAATCTGATATCGTCAGTGCAGCAACCTACAGTAAAATACCGATCATCAACGGTCTTTCAATAAACCAATGTACTCATGTCGACCTAGTAGGTTCCTACTTACCAGATCATCGGGAAGCTGATGATGCATTGATTAGTAAGTCAAACGTTTTTATAGATTCTGAAGCAGCACTACATGAGACTGGAGACCTTGTCATCCCACTCGCTCAAGGGGTGTTGAAGGAATCGGCTATTAGAGGTACGCTGATACAGCTTTGCAAAGGAGAGGTTACGGGAAGACAAAATAAAAAGGAAATCACGCTATTCAAATCTGTAGGATATGCGCTCGAAGATCTAGCTATCGCTATTTACCTCTATCAAAAACACCTCAAGGCTCTACCAAAAAGTGATCTCTAAACAATAAAGAATCAATTTAGAATTCATAGGTGCTCCAGGTTAGCAAATAATAAAATAATTTCTTGAGGACTAACTTTATAGTACGATAAGAGATATTACGCTGATTCCATCTAGGCTCAAAAGCTAAAACTGAAGATCCTCCTATTTAGCGCGCCGCTCAAGCAAGGATAAAAATTTTAGCTACCTCTATTGCAAGCATATGAGAATCCTAAGATTAAAGTTCAAAAATCTAGTATTTGGGAAACTAATAATATGTTTATCTTCATTACAACATTAACGAAAAACCACTTTTAATAGACTCATTATGGATTTTAGAACAGAATGGAGTAGTTGGGTATTGATCATGCTCATGCTTGTCATGTCCTATTTTATGGCACCACCTATTCAGAATGCTTTTACATTCTTATTCCAATTCATAGGCTATCCCTTTTTTGCGATCGCCTTTGCAACTATCCCAGTATTAATTTACTGTACCATCAGGAAAATTGAACCTGACATAGATTACTCGATCAGAACAGGATTTGTCATGATGGTTTTCTTTTTTGTAAGGTTCTACATGTAGAACAATTTCTAAGCTCAATAAAAAATTAAATTAAATGTATAGAAGAAGAGTACCTCAACAAGGATATGGTGGCGGTGGATACGGACAACCGAGAAGAAGTCTTGGTGGAGGAAGATTCAAGATGATGCTGATCATTGGATTAGGTATGGCAGCATTTCAAGCTTTTAAATATTTTACCAATACTCAAGTAAATCCACTCACTGGCGAGAGCCAACGTGTGCAATGGACTACTGATGAGGAGATATCACTGGGTCTGCAATCAGCTCCCCAAATGGCTCAGCAACACGGTGGTCTACATGCAGATCAGAGAGCTAGAGAATTTGTCAAAAAAGTCGGTGAGCGATTAGTCGATAATACGATTGCTAGACAATCCGGTTATCCATATGACTTTCATTTACTAGCAGACGAGAAGGTCGTCAACGCTTTTGCGTTGCCTGGTGGACAAGTATTTATCACGGCAGCCCTCTTTGGGAGATTGCAGAATGAAGATCAACTCGCTGGTGTTCTCGGTCATGAGATAGGCCATGTCATACATCGTCATGGTGCAGAACGTATGGCAAGATCAGGGTTCATACAAGGACTGATCAACAGCGTAATGATCGGAGCGGGAGGAGATTATAGTATGGCACAGATCGCACAAGTAGTAGGCAACTATGCTGGCATGAAGTATGGCCGAGACCAAGAATTAGAATCAGACGACTGGGGAGTGAGGCTGATGCTAGAGGCGGGGTATGATGGAGAAGCACTGATAGGTGTCATGGATATACTCGAAGAAGCATCCGGTGGTAGTCGACAGCCTGAGCATATGAGTTCTCACCCTAGTCCGGATAATCGGAGAGAGGAGATTCGGAGGGCTATTGAGAAGTATGGGAAGTAAATTATAACTAGATCTAGAATATGAGGTTTCTCTCGGTTTTACTAATATTTATTCCATATGTAGCCTTTGCACAGCATGATAATCTATTTCCGAAGAACCCAATAACAAAGGACGCAAGTGGAAATACTATTGAAATGCATATAGTTGCAAAAAAAATGGCTAGTGGAAACTATATAGCGGAATCAATCCGCGATATAGATGGTAGAATAACACATATACAACTTAGGGAAGCAACTGAAGAAGAGAAAGACTTTTTAAAATCTCCAAAGAATGAAAAAAATGATCTAGTAGGATATAGTGCAGCACCATTTAAAACTCTAGATATTTCTGGAAATACAATTAACTCAAACGACTATGCAGGACAAATTTTAGTATTAAACTTTTGGTATGTAGAATGTCCTCCGTGCATAGCACTTTTTGAAATATTAAACGAAATACATGAAGAATATATAGATGATGAGAGAGTTAGATTTATTTCTATGGCCAAAGAAAACAAGAAACAAGTTTCTCTACTACTGCAAAAGCACCCTATCGATTTCCCTTTAATTGCAGATGCAAAAAATATTTTTAATGATTACCTTATTAGTAGTTTTCCCGCAATAATCGTCATAGATAGACAAGGCAATATCTACAGCACCCAATATGGCGGATCTTACACAACAAGTAGAGAATTGAAGAATAATATAAAATCAGCCCTCGCAGGACTGATTCCACAGAAATATGGTGAACCAAATAAAAACTACTTGACTCCACTTGTTTCATATTATTTAGCCGACAAAACAAAAATAGGTTTCAGAAAAGCTATGAGTCTTTTAAAAGAAGGCTATTCTCCTTCTAAAGAGGTAGATAAAGATGGCAAAGAATATATTTTAATCCATAAACCAAAGTAGGCTAAGGATTTTTCTGCTTGTACTGAATCCAAATATTAGGTTCATTATATTCTCCACTATCTTTTTCAACATCAATTGTTATAGGACTTAGTATCCCGCTTGCAAGATATTTCCCTGATTTTTCAATCGGTTTATTTAATATAGTTTCCCAAAATTTTAAATCTCCTTTAACGGACATTGAGTTTTCACATACCTTAATAATTTCCGCTCCACTTTTAAGATGAGTCCTTATCCAAGGATCATATACACGATCTTTATCTTTTAGATTTAAATAATCGCTCATTGACATCTCAGGAAATTCATGCTTTCTAGTTGGCCTTATTGGGATGAAGAATTTTGACAAATTAGAGGCAGTCAAGAATTTCTTAGCATACTCCAATATCGGTTTACTGTATCCTGAATTTTGGTACTTTTTTATTACGATAATTTGTAGCCCGCCTAATGAATTTGGCGCTCGATTATTTTCGAATCCAGAGATTCCTGTTTCTAACATCCAATCCCAACCTTCATTGGGCAATTCAGTTTCGGGTCTATTGAATTGGAATGGAACAGTATTTATAAACCCTATAATTTCGCCCTCTCCAGATATTAAGAATAATTGTAATTCAGGAAAATAATTTTCTAATCTAGACCAGTTATTTTTAATTACTTGAGATTCACTTATTACACTTGGAAATGCTTTTGAAACAGCAATCCTATATTGCTCTAATTGAGCGTCGTTTAGTTGTTGGAGATTTATGAAGGTGTTCAATTTATTTATTTTTCTTGTGGGTAAAAGAATTAGGTCATCGGGTGGGATTACAAAACCAAAAGCTTAATACCATTACTACAAATATTTTGACTGAGACCTTAAAATTTTTAAAACTTCTGAAATACTAATTACGAGATCTGCATTTTGAGGAATCAGATCTAATAAAATGGCTTCTATAATTGATAGCCCTTGGATGTATTCAATCTTTAAGATTCATCAATCGAACATTCCTAAAATCTATCGGCTGCCCTTCACTCTGCAAGGCGATATGTCCTTCCTTAAGTAATAATCCATCGACCTTGTACTGCGGATCATAGCGATTAGCTACTCCCCCACCAACCTGTGGTTTGGCATATTGCATAACTAACTCATCATTGATATAATGCTGTACTAATGAATCACCATGTACGATCAAATCTGCCTTGACCCACTGATCCCCATAGTAAGTTGCAGACGTGGAATTAATACAATGGCGCTTATCTAACTTTCCTTCATAAACTATGGCAGTTCCTGGCGAACACATATTCCCTGTTGGTCTTTTTACACCTTCCTCTATTCCTGCTAAGAATTGCATCTCTACAGATATCGGCCAATCCTGCTCCTTGAGCATCGTCTGAGGATCTTGAGAGTGGAACATTATTCCACTGTTCTTGATCGCGTAGCTAGGAGTGCCAGGATGTATTTCTCCGACAAATCTATACTCCATAGATAAGTGATAGTAAGAAAGTGGCGTATCATAATACAAGTGTGCAAAACGATCATTGAAGTCTCCTTCGTACTCATCATATCTTACTTTGATCATGCCATCTTCTACCCTGAAAGTATTTGCGTAATTGTCTCCTGGTTCGTAGTGATGAACCTTGACTGTCCACCCATCTAAGTCAGTACCATTGAATAGATCTTTCCACGGATCGGCATCTACTTGTACGGCTTCTGATGATGATAGATGCTTAGTAGTAGAGCAGTGGCAAAAAAACAAGGCTACTGCAAAGCTGAGAATGTAAACGGACTTGATAATACTCATCTCATAAGATTATAAAGTATTAAGGTAGCGATAATTCTTACTTATATGTAATAAGACAAGACAAGAAACCCTCGACGCAATGGTCGAGGGTTGTGTGTAAATATATTACTAGTTATTAATAGTAATCATGGATTTCTGCGCGCTGTATTTATCTGTGCGCACTTTGTAGATGTAAACATTAGAACTGGTCAACATGCTATTCTGCACCTTGTAATAGTTAGTTCCGGCTCTTGCATCTATAACTTCTTCGTGTACTAGCTGACCAGTCATATCATAGATACTTAGGGTAGCTTCTTCTTTTTCTGGCAACTCAAACTTTATCATAGTTTCACTTACAAACGGATTCGGTTCATTCTGATGTAAGACCATCATCTTTACAGATTGATCCTGCGGCATAAGCGTAAGATCATGCTCTTCTAATCCTAATCCTAGATATGCTTCATTCGTAAACTGTCTAGACTCATGAAGTTTTAAATCTACACTGACATCAGTTGGAGATTTAGTTTTCAACGTGAATAATGTGCTACCCGATTCATATTTTTTGAGTGCTGCACTATTCCAACTTACTGTGACTATCGTCTCAGCGCCTTCTGTTGTTACATAGAAATTATCATCTGTGATAGCTGCAAATCCATTTTCAAAACCTATGAATTCTTGACTACCAATATTAATCGCTACTTGGAATGCGCTTAACTCATGATCGTTACCACTTTGAATATCATAAGCGACTACTCCATCTTCAGACCTTAATACATTCTGATATGTCCATGGCATGATTCCTCTAGAGCGTTTTGCTATAGGTTGATCCTGCAATGAGTTTTCTCTACTTCTGTTCACATCCCCTATCTTAATACCTATAAAGTCGTTATCCATAATATCTTCCTCGATATTATCTATATTGATTCTCTCAGGGAAATTAAAATAGTTGTTTTGGTCCATCGCGAACTTAGCATCCATAAATCTCCAAGAAGTGTTATTAGGGAAAGTAGTCTTGAAGCCCATCACTACATTTCTCAATGATATGAGATCGGTAGCACTTATCTTCCCATCACCATTCACATCTGCAGCGACCAATAAATAAGGGTCGGTGATATAAGATGTACCAAGTATGTGCCTTTGTATCAAAATAATATCAATAGTACTTAGTCCTTCTTTGTGATCTTTATCCTTCTTTGGGATCACCCTATAGTTCTTATACATCTCATTATCATCAAACATATAATGACCATTAGTATCCGTCACATCTACTTCTGTAACACCTGCTATAGCTCCATCTAGATATACCTCGACGTCTTGAATTATTGCGCCACTTGCTGTCGCTATACTACCCGCTATATCAGCCAAGAGACCGTTACCAGTTTCCTCCTCACAAGCATTTGCATTGTCAAAAACTTCTATAGTCGTTCTACAGAAATCTTTATTTCCAGCAGGATCCCAGACCCAAACTTCTAGATCTATAGTTGCACTAGATGCACCATTCAGGTCATCACAAGTAAAGGTCCTGTTAGGTGTTATTGAATTTCCAGAGAAGGAGAACTCTAATTCACGCTTATCAAAACAATCATCCTCACTTCCATTATCAAAATCCTTAGCCCATAATTCTACTGACCCACTGTTAGGATGAAGGCTAGTTGTCAATCCACCTAAACAATATGGACCAGGTGCTTTGCCATCTTCTACTACGAATTGCTGAGTACAAGTGGAAGAATTATTACAACCATCTCTTACCTGCCAAGTGATTCTATGGTTACCCACTTTCACATTATATAATTGCACAATGATACTTGAGCCTTGCTTAGTCCCTGTAGAATCTACAACCCCATCCGTGTCTAGATCTATAACATAATCCCAAATCATATTTTGTGAAGAGCCGCAAGAATTATCCGTTGCTACAGCCGATAATATCACTTCTGATTGTACGCAATTTGCGTTTACAATAGGGTATGCCAGATCTTGACAACTGGTTATCACAGGTGCAATGTCATCTACTACTTTGACGATTTGTGTATACTCCCAAATTCCCTCAGGGACCGCTGCAGTTGCATCATAGGTACACCAGTTGATCACTTTCCAAGTATTGAATACTTTGAAGCAAGCATCATTATCAATATCAAATGTATCTGACACCAGGCTCACACCTACCAGATCACAAGCTCCTTTATCAAGTATCTCCGCGTTGAAATCTGGAATATCATCTAGACAATTAACAGTGATCTCTTCTGGCCATACTATACTATCTCCATCAAACGATCCTGTAAATTCTAAGGTAATCGTCTGGTAACAACTTACTTCAGACCCAAATCCTTTTACTCCCCACTGTCGTACCAGGGCACCGATCCCACAATTATTGACTTGTATATTCTGATCACTATGGATAGCTACTTGTTCCGTACAATTACTGATGATCTCAGGGCTTCCAGTCAAGGTCACATCCTCATAATCCTGCTCACAGTTTAAGGTGATATCTGGAGGGCAGACTATCCTCGGTGGGATCTTATCCGACACCTCTACTCTCACCATACACTCTCCATAAGAGTCTCCTTCATTACCATAGATATTATCCTTGTTGCTATCATCCCATGCTCTTAGTACTACCATATTTTGTTGCCCAGCATCTGCACAACAGAACGATACGAATTCTCCCGGCACTAGATCAGTAGAGTCACAGAAAGTCTCCATTCTAAACACTTGTAGTTTAACTGGTCCACAGTTATCATAAGTACCATCATCAAATGTCTCTGCTGGTATATGGGTATCTCCTCCATCAGTGATCGCAATCAGTAGATCACTGTTACATATCATCGTCGGGTTAACTCTATCTTCTACTGTTATCTCAAAAGTACATTCGCTCACATTACTACACCAATCCTTCGCCTTTATCTTGACGGCATGCACTCCGCACTCCATGTACTCTAACTGATGGCCGTAGATATCGTTAGGGTCAGATACTACTGCTCCCCCATCTACGGATACGAATATCTCCTTGATCTCTCCACAAAGATCTGTGATCTCTGGCAAGTAATTCTTAAGATCAAAACTGCCATAGCAAGCTCCTGGTCTTGTACTGATGGTTATATCCTTTGGACACTCAGCGAACTTAGGTCCTTCTGTATCGATGACTTTAATTACCTGATAGTGTTCGATCGGATTTACATCTGCAGCTACGATATTACCACCTGCATCTACTATCACTGGATGCGTATTTATCGGCTGGCACATATCTCTCACAGACCACTTACGCAAGATCTCGTAGCTTCCTTTGCACTGATAAAGAATCTGATCTTCCCAGTTCCATGAGTGCATACATAAGCCTTCACCAGTCTCCTTGATACTTACGCCATTGATGGACGGATAGCCTAGACTGTCTGGATGTGTCATCAGTGGATTCTCTGAGACATCATCACAATTTAGCCCTTGATTGATCTCCATATCTGCTGGGAAAACTATATCGTCAAGATCAAATCCTTCGATGTGTATTATCTG
>ENA-ORXT01006709-ORXT01006709.1-marine-metagenome-genome-assembly--contig:-NODE-6709-length-10593-cov-4.271491_pt1 | contig 10593 bp, 8 predicted proteins | sample MGYA00237868_ERZ511482 | MGnify/ENA metagenome assembly ERZ511482
TGTCTTTTTCTTGAATATTGCTGCTAGGGTGGAGTTGCTTAAATACTTCTTCAAATCCAGCAAAATAAGCGGCATACTTAGAATCTAAGTTAACAATTTTTGGATTGAGGAAGGAATAGCCATAAAACCCCAAATCATTAGGTCCACAACTTTTAGCGATTTGAATAGGTACAATTAATAAAAAGAGGAATAGCAGCAATAAATACCTATGCATAGATGTAGGAAATGGCTTAATCATAGTTTGTTAAGTAAAGGGGGTAGCTTTGAATTCTTTTTTAGAGGGCGCAAATTGGTTTTGTTTTTTGCAAAAAACAAAACCAATTTGCGCCCTCTAAAGAGAACCATTAAATGTACTTTTTATCAGATATTAAGTCAAAATGTCGTTTTTAATTTTAATCAACTGTCAAAATGGCACAAAAAATAACTTGGATTTAAAATTGATGTTTTTTAACGTATTGCTAATGTTTCTAATAACAAGTAGTTACGTCTAAAAGGTAGAAACTAAAGATTTGTTTATCTGATTTTTTATCCAAAAAATCAGATAAATAAAATATTTCTGGCTTTTACCATAAAAATATAAAAAATATGAAGACTAATAATAAATTTGACGATCCTATTTTTGAGCCCTTAAATAAATTGATAGAGGAGTTTATGCCAAAAGATTTGCAAAAATGGGCAAATGATAAATTCTCTAACTTCGGGATTTATATACCTGCTGCAAATATAGTGGAAACAGCAACGGACTACGAACTGGAAATGACGGCTCCAGGTCGCTCTAAAAAAGAGTTTTCTATTCAATACGCTGAAGGTAAATTGGTTATTTCTGCGGATAAAAAAGAATTTCCTGCCTTAGATCCTAAAGACTCTTATATGCGCAAAGAATTTGCTTATCCAGAAATAAATCGCCGATTTTTCTTTCCTAAAAATACGATTAAAATAGAAGGGATTAAGGCTTCTTATAAAAATGGTATTTTAAAATTGGTTTTACCTAAACTAGGAGATGGAAAATTTAGTATGGGTAGAAAAATTAAAGTGGACTAGATGGTCTTTAACGACCTTGTGTAAAAAGTGTTTGCGTCTAATTACATTAGACATAAACACTTTTCACACAAGGTCATTAATTATCTCTCTGGTTTGCAGAGATTGTATTAATTTTGTGTCCTATCAACTACTTAACAAAATTCAGCAAAATCAATACAATTCGATTCTATTTTCAACTCCAATATAAACGACTCAATCGCCTACTCCTAGAAGTGGGGATTACGCCTTATCTTGCCTATTTTCTATTATTCCTGTTTTTTATAGGAGGTTCTAAATTTTTATTCTACAAAACAGAATACGCTGCTTATCTTTATCCTTTGCTTGCTTTAGCGAATGTATTTTCTTTAGGAGAACGAAACCGAAATGAATTTTTAAAAGCGACTTTTACCACAACAGATTATCCTAAAATAAGGCTGTTAGAAAATCTACTCTTACTTTTTCCTTTTTCGCTATATCTTTTATACGAGCAACAATATTTGATTGCTATATTGCTGTTAGTGCTAGGCGGTGGTTTTTCCTTTATTAAAAGTGGTCTCCAAACTAATTTTGTGCTGCCGACTCCTTTTTATAAATATCCCTTTGAATTTATTGTTGGTTTTCGTAAGAATTTTTGGGTATTTATTTTATTGTATGTACTAGCAGGAATTGCTTTAAGTGTTGATAATTTTAATCTTGGCGTATTCGTCCTTGTAATCCTATTTTTTGCTTGTTGGGCTTTTTATACAGAAGCAGAACCTACCTATTATATATGGATACATGCTACTAAACCGAGTGTTTTTATTCAAAAAAAAATGGCTATTGCACTACTGTATAGTCTTTTGCTCGCTTCGCCACTTGCTTTAGCACTTCTATTTTGCTATCCTGATAATTCCCTATATATTCTATTAGCTATTATTATGGGTATGGCTTTTTTATTATTGAGCCTTTTGGGTAAATATGCTTTTTATCCAACTCCTATACCTATTATACAAAGCTTTTTATTGTTAGGATGTATTTTGTTTCCGCCTTTGTTAGCCATTATGCTTCCCTATTTATATGTGAAGGCTATCAGGAATAAAAAATTGTATCTTGATACTCATTTTTAACCTATTTTTTTGTCTAAAAAAGCACATAGGTTCTTTTAGAGGGAGTAAATTTGATTTATTTTTTTGCAAAAAAATAAATCAAATTTACTCCCTCTAAACCCCAAATAAAACTAAGTAGTGATAAATTAACTTTAATGCTAACAATTGACTCTTTATATAAGGTATACGGCACAAAGCTCGTGCTCAAAAATATTAATCAATCTTTTGAGAGAGGTATAATTCATGGCATAGTTGGAGAAAATGGCGCTGGAAAAACGACGCTTTTCAGATGTCTAGCAGATTTAGAAACATATCAAGGGAAGATTCAATACGATTTAGCAGGGCCTCGAAAGGATAAGACGGGTTACTTAACCACGCACCCTTATTTCCTATCGAGAATTACGGGTCTAGAGTATATACAGCTACTTTTAAACGCTAGAAATATATCCATAAAAGAAATAACAGCACATAATATTTTTGATTTACCACTTGATCAGTATGCCGCCACCTATTCGACAGGTATGAAAAAGAAGTTAGCACTAACGGCTATCTTGCTTCAAAAAAACGATTTATTTTTATTAGATGAGCCGTTTAATGGAATGGATATACAGAGTAATATTTTATTTAAAGAGGTCTTATTTAAGCTAAAGGAAATGGGGAAATTGATTCTATTATCTTCCCATATTTTTGCTGCCTTGGGAGAGACTTGCGATGTATTACATCATTTAAAAGATGGAATAATAGTACGGAGTGTTCCAAAGGAGTCCTTTCATTTGATAGAAACAGCTATGAAAAATCAGGTGTTTAAAAAGAAAATAGAGGAATTACCTTTGTGAGAGCAGAGAAGTGAGAATAGAGATGCGAGACTAGACTCATTGTTAAAGTAGATCTGCGTTGCTAAATTCAGTACGAATGCATCTCTGCTCTCACATCTCGGTTCTCTACTCTCAAAAAAAACAGGGCCTCCACCTAACTACAGATAGAAGCCCTAAAATATAAGTGTTATCGTCTTTAGAAATCTTAGACGACTTCTTTTTCTTTATGAAAGCTACTAGCCTGTCCAACCCAATCATCTCTTAGGATTCTACCTGGGAAAAACTGAATAGCATCTGTAACAAGCTGTACCAATTCTGCATCAAATTGGCTGACCTGCTCGAAGGTATAAATACCTAGATTATTTAATTTTGTTTCGATAAAAGGACCAACTCCACTTATCAATTTCAAATCATCCTTGTTATCTATTGTCGCTACTGTAATTTTCGTACCAATAGCTGCGGTTAATTGTTCTTTCGCCCTATTTGCTTTAGCTTCTTTTTCTGCTTTAGTAGCAGGTTTAGCTTTAGTTGTTGCTGCGGTTTTAGCTTTTTCCAAAGCCGCTTTTAGTTGTGCATTTTCGTCAGCTAACTGTTTTTGTTTAGCTTCCCAATTCGGTTTTTCCGCATTAAGTACTTCCCATTTTTGCTTGTATTCTGCTGAATCAGAAGAAGGAGCGACTGCTACAAGGGAGGCGGCTTTAGCTGTATTCAAAGCCGCTTTTAGTTGTGCATTTTCGTCAGCTAACTGTTTTTGTTTAGCTTCCCAATTCGGTTTTTCTGCATTAAGCACTTCCCATTTTTGCTTGTATTCTTCTAATTCAGGCGAAGGAGTGGCAGCCACAGTTGGATCTGCTTTAGCTTTTTCTAAAGTTGCTTTTAGCTGTGCATTTTCCTCTGCTAACTGTTTTTGTTTAGCTTCCCAATTCGGTTTTTCCGCATTAAGCACTTCCCATTTTTGCTTGTATTCTTCTAATTCAGGCGAAGGAGTCGATGATTTTGTTCGTGCTTCTTTTAAGGCTTCCTCTAAGCTAATATTTTCTTTTCTTAATTTTTCACTTCTTTCTTTGTATTCTGCTAATTCCGCAATTTGTTCTGGATTAGGAATAGCCGCACTTAACTCTTTCATCTTCACCTCTGTCCGTTCTTGTAGTCCAAGCATACTGTCATACTTGACTTTAATCTCTTCGTATTTTTTCCCCTCAGTAGAAGTTTTTATTGTTAACTCTTCAAATTTTGTGCGCCATTCGGAGTTTTGTGCCGTCTCCGTTGCCATAGCGGCTTTTAAGCTTTCCAGTTCAGTTGCTAGTACCTGATTTTTGGTTTCCAGACCTTCTACATCATTATTAACCGTACCTCTCGTTGCTAATAATTGTTGATATTTATACTTTAAGGTATTTCGTTCTAGGTTAGCTTCTTCAAATCGAGGTCTATACGCTTCGTATTGTTTTATTTTAGAAAGGGCATTGACTTTCTCTTTTTTTGCCTCTTCAGTAGTCAATTCTAAGACTTCCATCTTCGTGTGAAGCGATTCATTTTCATCTTGTAAGTTGACTAATTCATTGTCTTTAGATGCTAAATCACGTTCTAAACGAGCATATTTATTTTTCCAATTTTGTATCTCATAGCTATTGTCTACTACCTTAACTGTATTCGTGTTTTTCGCAACAGGAGTCGCAGCAACAGCACTAGGAATTAGCGATAATTTTTGCTCTAACCTAGCTGATTTCTTTTCGAGTGTAGATAGGTTAGCCGTTAAGTTTCTGTTATTAACTCTTAATTTGTTGTGATTGCTTTCTAATTCTTCATGATTAGAAACAAATTTAGTGTGTTTGTTTTTTAAATGATTATAAGCGGCTTCTTTATCTTGAAATTGTGTTTGCCATTTATAGGCTTTTGACCCTCTCATTAACCAAGCCAGTAAGAAGCCCAATAAGGCAGCACCGACTATCCAAAATAACCACTTGCAGAATAAAGCTATCATATTGTATTTATTTTTTATGGGAAAATTTAATTACTTTCTAATCGTACTTCTACCCGTCGATTTAAAGCTCGTCCTTCGGGCGTATCATTGGTTGCGATAGGGGTATTAGGACCATTCGAGGTAGTTTTGAAAATATCTTTATTGTATCCCTGTTGTGTTAAATAATCTCGAATAAAATCTGCTCGCTGTTTGCCCAATTGTATGTTTTGGGTAGCGTCACCTTGATTATCGGTGTGGCCAGTAATAGTAACTTTGGCATTGGAATTAGCCGTTGTATATTCTTTTAGGTCGCTTAGGTAGGAACGTAAATCGTCGTTTTCAATAATTGTATTTTGACCGCTTTCAAAATAAACGTTTAAAGGTTGGAGTAATCTAGCGGTAGGGCCTGCGGCACATATACCTTGAGATAAATACCAGGCACCTGTAAGACACCAAGCAGCTAATAATAAAGCGATTGGTATAATTAATTTCTTCATGTTTACTGTTTACTTAATTTAGTAACGAGGGAAAATAAAATAGATATTTTATTTTCCCTCGTTACTGAAAATAGAAAAGAAGTAAAGCAGATAATGAGTAGATAAGGAAAACAATTAAAATTAAAATACAACTTAAAATTAAAAACGCCTAACAACCCGCAGTTTATCAATTTAAGATGGAACATTTATTTTTTCATCGTTCCCGAGGGCATTCTAGGACTTTTGATGGCTCTTCCAATAGGCCAGAGAACCCTTATTTACTCATTTATTCCTTTTCTACTTTACTCATTGATAACTTACCATATAAATAAGGTACATATATTTAGATGGAAAGTTTTCTAAAAGTAACAGTATTCTATGTCAATTTATTATTTGTTCATTAAGCACCAAGGGTTGTTCCATTAGGAATGATAGCCCCTTTCTTTAAAACAATAATGCCATTTTTAATGCAATGCGTGGGAGTTTCTGCGTCTTCTAACTCTGCACTTCCCTTGATAGTCACATTATTTCCAATTCTGCAATTTTTGTCAATAATACAATTTTCAATATGGCAATTGTTACCAATACCCATTGGCGTGCCTTCGTTTAAGGCTGCTAAATCTTCATAAAAATCATTCCCTATAATAATACTTCTATAAATAACGGTGCGATCGCCAATTCTAGAACGGATACCAATAATAGATTGCTCAATTTTGTCCGCTTGTATAATACTTCCTTCTGATACAATAGCTCGACGGTAGTAGGTACCCGAAGTTTTGGCCGGCGGCAGCATTCTCGGTCGAGTATGTATAGGATTGGCACTATCAAATAAATTAAATTGTGGAATATTGTCCGTCAATTCAAGATTCGCCTCGAAGAAGGAACGGATATTTCCAATGTCTGTCCAATAGCCATCATATTGATAGCTTGCTACTTTATAATTGGTTTCGATAGCCGCAGGAATTAATTCTTTACCGAAATCGGTTGCATCAGGATAATCTGCAAATAATTTTCTAATAGCTGGTCTGCTAAAAATATAAATACCCATAGAAGCCAAATAAATCTTACCTTCTTTTTTGTTTTTTTCTGGTACTTCTGATTCCCATTGAGGTAATAATTCTGCGGCTGGTTTTTCTATGAAAGAATCTATAAATCCTTTATCATTCACCTTCATAATACCAAATGCTGGTGCATCTCTATCATTAACAGGGATAGTGGCTATCGTAACATCTGCTTTTTGGGAGACATGGTACTTCGCAAATGCTTGCAAATCCATTTGATACAATTGGTCTCCTGATAAAATGAGTACATAGTCAAAATCATGGTTTCCCATGTGAGACGCACATTGTCGCACGGCATCCGCAGTTCCTTGAAACCAACTATCACTTTCTCGTGTTTGTTCGGCCGCCAATATATCCACAAAACCGTTACTAAAAATATCAAAATGGTAAGTATTTTTAATATGTTGATTAAGGGAAGCAGAATTGAATTGCGTTAATACAAACATCCGCTTAATACCTGAATTCAGACAATTGGAAATGGGAATGTCAATCAATCGATACTTACCTGCAACTGGTACTGCTGGTTTTGAACGTTGCTCTGTTAGGGGATATAGCCTAGTTCCTGCTCCTCCACCTAGAATAATAGCGATCATGTTTGGCTTCATATATTATTTGTTTATTTGTTTATTTGTTTATTGGTTTAGAATGTTTATTTAAGATGCCCAAAATGGAATATATTTGGCATGTTTTCTAGATTTGTTTTGTGGGTCAGAATCTTTTATTAAGCCTTGTTTAATAGTATCTGAAATAATTCTTGATGCTGTCGTATAATTCTTCTCTTCAATGTTAAATCTTTTTCTTAAGGTACTATTAGACATAAATTCTCCAGATACATATTTCAAGGTACAATGTTGATAACATGCTCTAGTTTTATCAGTTTTATTCATTTGTCTCCAATTTCTAGGAGCATATAAAATAGCTCTCGTATAATAAACTCCATCAATAAAATCTGGAGCAGGCAATTGATATACTTCACAAGATGAAATTACTTTATCAATACCACTTCCTCTTTCCTCACAAAAATTTAATCTTCGCATAAAATGAGCTAATTTTTCATTTCTTGATCTTGGATGATGATCAATAAATCTTAAAGTATCAATAATTGGTTTTCCAGGATTACTGATTTCAATTCTATCTTTAAAAATCTCTACCATAGGTCCAGTCCCACTAATTTCAAAATCTTGATGTATTAAAGCATTAGCAATTAGTTCCCTTAAAGCAATATCAGGATATAATTTAACTTCCGTTCTTATAGCTTTCTTTATTATTTCATTAGTAGGAATCAAGGCATCTATAAACCTTAATAAAGGGCTAAATGCAACGGCATAGCCTCTACCTCCTGTGTATTCTTTTTTTGTAGTAATCCGATCTTTACCGTCATAAGCGATCAATCGAACAGATTTACGATTTAATTCTTCGAATAACGTGAGATCTTTTGAAAATAATATAGCCCCAAGATTTGTAATATTAAATCTTGTTCCTGATCTTACAATAAGTTTTTCTTCTTCAAATCTCTCAATCATACTATCAAGTCTAGTTGGTATTGGTAGATTAAGAAGTTCAAAATAGGTTTCAAAGCTTAAGACTCTATTCAAATTTTTAGGTTCGACACTAGACAGGGCTATTTTACTTTCAAATTTTTGTTTTGGAGTACTTTTCCATATTTTTCGCTCCTTTTCAGGAAATTCATTTAAATTTCTTGTAATACTTCCAATTCTAATATATGCATTGTGCATAAATCTAACAGGTTGCGCAATAGTAGCAGGGATTTGCACAATCGTGATTTTTAATGTACCTCTGTAAAAATCTAGTATTCTGAAATCGATACGTGGATTTAATCTTTGAATTATCCAGTGTTCAATTTCCTCTTTTCCTCTTTTTTGTTCTCCTAAATGTTTAGTTACACCAACAATTTTCTTTGTTTCATCTTCAATTCCAAAAACTAAAAAACCATAGGGTTGCTGATGCAAACATGCGCTATTTGATAAAGCAGAAATCCATTTTCCTACTTCTTCTGCTCCTGTATTATTAACTTTAAACTCAACGCATTGATCCTCTTTGGGAAGAGTTCTTATTTTATTTAGTAGGTTGTTTAATTCAGTTTCACTCATAAAGGAATATTAGTTTTTGTTGATAATCAGTATGTTATGTTGTTAAATACATTAATTGTAACATAAATGTAACATAAAAAACGAAACTATATTCCCTTTTTAGTGTGAAATTTTAAAAAAAAAGTTGTGCTCTTTTAAAATGATAGTAATGAAGGAAAAATAAAATGAACATTTTTTTTTAAAGAACCCTCTCCATCAGGAACTTATAAAATCAAAATGATTTATTTATTCTTTGGGCGTTACTAAGAATGAGAGCGACTCACAAATTTTGTTAGTTAATTAAAACACACTCAAATATTCTTATTCAATTCTCGATACAATTGCAGATAGGCTGCCGCAGACTGTTCCCAAGAAAAATCTAAGTCCATAATATGACTTCTTATTTTTTTAAGCGTATTCTTATTTTTGAATAATGTACAAGCTCTATGAATAGCGGCAGTACCCTCTCGTAGCGTAAGTTGGTCAAATTGGATACCTCGGCCTTCTTTCTCGTCTATATCAATAACCGTATCTTTTAATCCACCAACTGCTCGAACGATGGGTATGGTTCCATAGCGCATGGCATATAATTGATTGAGTCCACAAGGTTCTACTCTCGAAGGCATCCACAAAAAATCAGAACCTGCGTATAGTTGATGCGCCAAACGTTCATTATATTCTAATGCAACACCTACAACCCCTTGATAGTCTTTATGTAGTTGCGCTAAGATTTCATGCAAAATAGGTTCTCCTGTTCCTAAGATAATAAAAGCAGCCCTGCCACCTTCTACCTTAAATCTTTCAATAATAGGAACTAAAAAGTCAGCCCCTTTTTCTCTGGCTAAACGACCAATAAAAGTAATAAGTGGTAGTTGAGGATCTACTTTAAAGTATTGAGCTAGGACTTTCTTATTGTCTTTTTTGAAATTATTAATATTTTTTTTGAGCGGACTTGCTAGATATTCATCTTTTTTGGGATTCCATACTTGCGCATCAATTCCATTTAATATACCTAAGGATTTTGATTTTTCTTGTTGCAAAAGCTCTTCTAAACCTCTAGTTTTGGCACGTAGTTCTATCATATAACTAGGAGAGACAGTTGTTAATTTCCAACAACACTTAATAGCGGTTGCTAAAGGATTAATCGCTCCATCCCAGTCTAATAAACCATTCACTCGACCATCATATAAAGGCAAGATGTCTAATTTCTCCCAACCAAAAGTACCGTGATATTCCGCATTGTGAATAGTGAAAACGGTGGGAATGTCGGCTAATCTTAAAAAATCAGGACAGTGCTTGACCATAAAAGGTACTAATGCCGTATGGTGATCATGGCAATGGAGTATTTTGGGTAATACTTTTAGCGTAGATAACCATTGTAAAACAGCTCGCTGAAAGCAGACTGCTCGCTCTACTTCATCAGCGTAGCCTCGACCATCTGCATTAAGATATACACCTGGACGATCAAACTTACCAGGTATATCCACTACATATAGAGGATAGGATAAACCACTTTTCAACTGTTGAACAGAAAAATCAATAGCAGTTCCATCAAACTGTATCGTGTCCTGAAAACAAGTTGTCCAAGTTTGTTGAAGTATCCATTTAGTGGAATATTTGGGAATGATTACACCAGAAAGAATATTGGCGGCACTAAGATATTTAGGTAAGGCACCAGCTACATCTCCTAAACCACCTGCTTTGGCAGCAGGATAGCATTCTGTGCTTATGTGAAGTACTTGCATAAATAAAGGTTCTTCCGTTAATTATTTAAACTTGTTATTAATTTTTTAACTAGCTAAGTATACACTTTTTTAGTCAAAATAAGTTACGCCTAAAATTAGGATTTTTTTTAATAAGTAGCGACTTAGTACACAGTTAATTAAGTTTCTGTCCATTTTTCAGGATGTACTTTCGGAACTTTGTGGCGAGTACCCGCTTTCGGAACTTTGCGGCGAGGGCTTGGAGAAGAGCAGAAGTTCTGAAAGCTATAGTAGTCCTAAATTCAGAACTTCTGCTCTTCTCCAAGCCCTCGCTGCAAAGTTCCGAAAGCGGGTAGCAAAAAATGTACAGAAACTTAATTAAG
>ENA-ORXT01006710-ORXT01006710.1-marine-metagenome-genome-assembly--contig:-NODE-6710-length-10593-cov-3.610974_pt1 | contig 10593 bp, 8 predicted proteins | sample MGYA00237868_ERZ511482 | MGnify/ENA metagenome assembly ERZ511482
GTCGTTTTGCCGAGCATTTTAGAGGCGGTGAAACCCGGCGATGTGGTGTTGCTTATTCCTGAGTACTTAATTTTGGAGTCAGCAGAGGGCTATAAAGATGGCTATCGTGAAAAGTCGGGCTGGTTTGGCACCGCCATTGGTCAGCCTGGGTTAGGAGGTGTGCCTGCTAAGCAATTCGTACTCAGCACTTTGCAGTTAGGCATTCCCTCACTGAAGAATACAGTCAAGTCAGTGGGTGATCTGATCGAAGAGGGGCGATTTACAGGCTATTACGATGGTCCGCTAACGGAACGAGGCGATCCGATAGAGACAAAGATACGGGAGAGCAACTGGTGGAAGGAGGACGTCAAGCGACCAGCGAATGCGCAGTCAATCGCTCGTATTGCCCAATTCAAGTCAGAAGTAGAAGCGCGTGGTGGCGAATTAATTCTGTCGATTCCTTGGATATATGGCGCGGCTAGTGATGCGCGGACCTTGGACAGTATCCAAAAAACGGCAGATGCTTTCAGCGAGATTGCGCCGACCTTAGTCGATGCCGAAACGCTGAATGTGCAGGATAGCCCTGAGCTATTTGCCGATACTCACTATCATTTGAAGCCGGAAGGGCGGGTATTGCGATCGCAGCAGCTAATCCAACAGCTCAAGCCTCTCTTGGAGGGTGCTCAATGAGTTCGGCGCACCCATCCGCGAATGCCCATCCTCATATTTGCATTGTTGGCGGCGGCTTTGGCGGTCGCTTCGATTAACTCCATATCCCAAGAACAAGACAACGCCAGCGGAATAGGAAAGATTGTTTCGTGACCGTGGATGACATCCATGCCCGTCAACAAAGGGATCTTCAAACGGCTTTGTTCTGCTGCGATTTCTTGTAATTGACGTACGCGGTCGATGCCGCGAATACCAAAAACACCACCGACGTTACCTGCCGCGATTTTACTGGCGACGTCTTTGCTGACCGAAGTGCCCGTCACCGCCCCGCCGGGCGTCAGTAGATTCAGCTGCCCAATTTTTTCCTCCAGCGTCATATTCGCCATCAGTTCATCAATTGAAACGATAGCCGTTTTTACATCGTCGGTTTGTGTTGCCGCATCTTGTGTGATGGCCTGAAATGCGAATGAGGTTTGACTGGCGAAAACGGCAAAGAAAATTGTTACCGCTAGTTTGAAGAGAAGTTTCTTGTGCGGCGATCGGTCTGCCGTTATGAAAACTTGCCGGTACATTGATTTGGCGTTTGCGAAGCTCATTTCAATCATAAAATTTTTACCAAAAGTGGCGTTTGTGATGCGAGTTGGAGTCAGAGTTCTCGACGAAGCGGGCTTCCGAAAGATCCTCGACGACGGATTTGATCGGCTTGGTTACGCATTGGCGAACTCGGATGTAGAGAAACAATTGTACCGTGCCCACAACAGTCATTTGACGCCCTACGGGCAAGGTCACGGCTATTTACTGAAATTTAGCAAGCTTCCCGATTACCGCTGGGGCATCGCGACGCTGATCGACGCGCAGACGAATTAGGAATTGACCAGTTGCCGCCTGAAATTGATTCAGTGGTGATGCTTGGGGAGCGTTGGGTACAACGTGATCGGTAGGCATCGAAATGAATGTAGCATCGGGCACGCCATCAAGGAGGACGCGATCCTCGAGGCGTTCGAAAAACGACTGATACTATTTGTCAGAGAATGACATTGAAATGCTAAAAAAAAGCGTCAGAAAAGGGTGGGGTTCTTTAGCGCTGAGCGCACATATCCTGCCCCTGTTGTCTTTTCGAACTTTGCGATGCTCAGACTGGCATCTGATTCGGCCTAAGATCACACGCCGAAACTTCGTGCGTTAAGAAATGTCGATTGTCGGCAATGGGATGGTCGAGCTTGAAAAAGCCCAGCGTCGTCAGAACGGTCCAACGCAAAAACTATCGTCCGGGGGGGCACAATCAGACGGCGGAACGCTGCTGTACGCACGGGCAATCACTCGCTGGCGCAGCGGATTTGTACTTGTGGGCGCCGGCCCCAAAAAATGTTTAGTAGGTATGCCATCGGGCTGTCGCCCAAACGGCTCAACTCTACTTCACGTCGGTAAGTTTGTAGACGCGGATCCAATCGACCCACATGATGCTGTTGCTCGTATCGGCCAGTTCTTTGTCGGTGGGTGTGATGCCTTGGTCGCTGCGCCAGTCTTGATCTTCAGCGTTGATGATGATGTGCATCGGTTTATTAAGCCCGGAGCCCTTGGTGAAGCCTTTGGGATCAATCATTTCTTTGCCTGATGTGGTACGGACTTTTTCCCCGTCGACAAAGTACTCCAGGTGAAACGGGTCGCGCCAATATACTCCGACGCGATGGAAGTCTTTTCTCCAAGTGATCGAGTCTTTGGAGTACCAGCTTCCCTCATCGGTGGGCTGGTAGTCCTGAAATGGCTGGCGGATGAAAACGTGGTGGCTGAGGTGAAGCCGCTGTGCCATCCACTGTTGCCCGTCGCGGTTGCTGCCGTAGGCTTCCAAGATGTCGATTTCTTGGGTTGAATCTGAGCTGAGCATCCAGACGTTGGAGGCCATGACCAGACCGCTAATTTTAGCGCGGGCTTCGATGTACAGCGGGAAGGTGAAGGTGGCTTTGGAGGAAACGATCCCGGCGGCAATGCGATCGGTGCCTTTGATTCGGCTGGCGGCAATACCCAGATTGCCGTTGTGGACGTAAGCGTGGCCGGGGTTGAATTCCGTCTTCCCTGGTCCCAGCCAAGCATTGATATAGCTGTCCTTCCAGCGCTTGTGAAATTGCGGCGGTTTGTCGGTCGGGGCTCCGGTGTAGTTGAAATCGTCAGACACCGGTTGCAGTTGCCAAGTCTGATCTTCAGCGGCAGCGACGGGGATCTCGACGTCTTTCCAATCTTGAGCGTGGCTCGTCGCCGGCAGTAATATTGCAAGGACCAGAATCAAAGTGCTCGAATATTTACGCATTGTCATTGGAATGGCCGTAATGGACTGAGGGTGATGGCAGACTGTCCGCATGAACGCTAGCGGCATGCTGGTTCGATAAGGACCAACTGTCGCGGTATTGTAATAAAAATAGATCAAAGTGTGGTCGCTATAGCACCACTGATACTTTCTGGCGAGCTAACCTTTGGGTTGTGCTGGGTTTGTAGAAGATGACGTTTTGGCTGAGATGGAAGCCGTTAAGATGGTCAAATACTATTCAACCCGGTCAGGTTCCCCTCAGGACGGTTTGGAGGTCAATTAAATTGCCTTAATGCTGGGACTATTCTTGGTTGAAAAACGTATTTTGCTAAAAATGAGCTAATCTTCCGCTCACCAGTGGTCGTGGCATCGCGGTTGCAATCTTTGTCTTGAACTACTACCGAAATCCGATTGATCGTAGCAATCGAATTAGATTCTGACCAATAGTGTTTTAACTTCAGCCCCTTACGTGGAACTATGAGTACCGCTCCCCGCAGTTTAAATTCTGTCGAACTTTCTAACTCTTATACAAACGCAGGAAGTTCCGACAAACTTCGAAACCAAGGATCCAGCAACGGCAAGATAGCCCCCTGGGTGTGGATTCTTGCGATCTGCAGTGTCGTCGCGATCGGTATTTCGATGTATTTGACATGGGCCTCTTTCACGTCGTCCAAGATTGCCGGATGTGGTGGCGGCAGCGTTTTCGATTGCAGCCACGTCACCAACAGCAAGTGGTCAACGTGGATGGGGGTTCCGGTCAGCCTGTTGGCGATTGGGTCTTATCTTTCGTTGGCGACGGCATTGGTTTTGGCAGTATTTCAAACCGCGCCCCAAATTAAGCGTTTTGCTTGGACGGCCGTCACGATGTTCGCATTGTCTGCCGGTATGGCTGCGGTTTGGTTCACGGGAATTCAAGTGTTTGTTTTGGAACACTTTTGTAGTTATTGTTTGGCCGCACACGCTTGTGGGATCATCGCCGCAGTGATCGCGGTTTGGAAGATTCCTCAGAGCAAAAGTATTCTGAAATTTGCCGGCCCCGTCGCGACGGTAGGTATTGCCGTTCTGATTGTTGGCCAAGTCTATCAATCGGAACCAGAGAAGTTTCGCATTGAGACTTTCGAGACATCGCCGACGACTATCAATGCGTTGGACGCTCCCTTTGCAGCACCGACTGAAAACTCAGGTGATGGTGCCGATGGTGCCGTGTTCGAAGCGCCCGTTGTTTCGGTCGAAGAATCAGAGGCGACAAGTTTTCTCGTGCGTTTGTTTTCTGCGGAGCGCGTGGTCGCGATGGTGCGGCCCGCAGTTGCGATGATGGCTTTCACTTCACCGCTACAGAATGGTCAGGCAACGACGAATCAATCAAAACCCAAAACTGCAAAATCTAAAACTGCGAAATCTAAAACTGCAAAATCTGAAACCAAGGCACGACGTACCGTTGGGATCAATGGCGGGACGATTAAATTAAATGTTGATCAGTGGCCGCTGAGCGGACCTGTGGACGCGAAGCATGTTTTTGTCGAAATGTTGGACTATAACTGCCCCAATTGCAGAAAAACTCACAAGGCTGTTTTGGGAGCCAAGAAGATTCTCAACGACGATGTGTCGGTGATGATTCTGCCGATTCCTTTAAACACGGCTTGTAATCGTGCTGTGACTACCACTGACGCGAAGTTCATTGAGTCGTGTGACATTGCAAAATTGGCGATCGCCGTCTGGCGAGTCGACGCGGTGAAGTTTCGTCAGTTTCACGATGCAATGTTCGCCAGCGAGCCGGCTCTCACGTACGCGCAGGCGAAAGAATTGGCCAATTCGATGGTTGATTCCGCAAAGTTGGATGCAGAGTTGGCATCAGGCGTGCCGGGGAAGTTCATCTCCTCAATGGTTCAACTGTACGAAAAATCAGGCAAGGGCGGAGTGCCGAAGCTCATGTTTCCAGGAACCAGCATTGTCGGCGAATTCAGCTCAGCCGACTCTTTGGCAGAAGTGATCAGACAGCAGACGAAGTAGAGGGGTTGGTCTTAGAATAAATTCCCTATGTGGAGCAGGGTTTTCAACCTGCTGTGAACGCTCTTCTAAGGAAATAGATTCCCGATTTGATTGGTGGCAAAACGGCGCGAGCGGTCCGGTAACGCGGGAGCTTGTTTCGGAAAAGTTTCTGAGGCACTCTATTGCGGTGGCCTGAACACTCGCAGTGATCGGTAGCGGTGGTTGATCTACTGAGGCCATACTACTAACTCATTTGCTTGGCTGAAAAAAGTTTACACTCGCCGGCGTCGCGTAGAGATCATGACGCCCGCGATCATCAGCAATGATAACGCTGTCGGTTCGGGGATGGCCGAAACCGCGACGAGACTAACGTCGTTTCCGGTTCCCGATACGTAGTCGAGCATAAAGCGATAGTCTTGACCGCCAAACATGCCGTTGATGAACATGAGATTGCCGAACAACCCGTTGGCAGCGTCAGTAAGATCGTTGTCAATAAAGAGAAACGATTGATCTAACGTGGGAGCAGATTGCAGGTTCAATTGCAGCATCCCGTCGAGATCCAGCGAACCGGCGACGCTCAGCAGATCGATAGCATCATTGATGGGGTCTAAGTCGATTGTCATCAGAGCGCCGTTTTCCAATGTGAAGTCGCCGGTGCTGAAGTCTCCGATTAAATCGGCTAATGCACTATCACCTGGCCGAAATTCAGCACCGTCTTCAAGGATGAAGTCTCCGTTGATACCTCCAACGCCTGCGGCAATGCCAGATTCGACGGTTAAACCCACGATATTGCTAATTTGGTCGTATGCGACGGTGCCGTCTCCGGTCTGAGTCAGCAATGCAGTTTCTCCGGCGGCATTGTAAAAACGTCCTTGTGCTCCGCCCATCGTTAGACTTGCACCCGCGGCGACGTTGACGGTTGCATCGGTTCGGACGGCAATCCTTTCGGTCAGCGTATGATCGCCAACGCTTACAAAAATTGCACCTTCGTTGTTGCTGCCACTGCCGTTGATGTGAAAGTGCTCGTTCAATGTGACGCCCGGGCCACGTAACTGAAACGTTGCACCATCGGCGACGGTCGTTTTTTGATTGGCAACGAAGCCGCCGGTTCCCAGCGCTGTATCGGTGGCGATGATTAGCTTACCAGCGGCGATCGTGATCTCGGCATCGAAAGCCGAGTTGTCACCGCTGAGCAATAGATCGGCGGCACCTGTTTTGGTGATGGGTCGATTTGCGGCTCCGATTAAATTGGCACCGATAGCACTAAAGCGGTTGGTTTCGATCGTCGCTCCGCCAACGACAGCACGTAAGGTTCCGCCGTCATCGTTGATTTGAAAAGGCCCGCTGCCACCGTTGGGATCGGTTGCGTCAAATCGAATTCCACCATAGGTGATGGCGTCTTGCACTCGGACAACGGTAGGTTCCGTGGTGGCGGTTCCAAAAACGGCGGTGGGTGCGAAGTCATTTTCCCAAGTGTAGTTGAATCCATCGGTACCGCCGGTGAACATGGGCCGCGTTGTATCCCAAATTTGAGCGAAGCCATTGAGCGGATCGCTCTGAGCCCCCGACAATGTAAAATCCGAATCATACGTTAGCGTTGTCGGGGCGGGTTGGGGGGCAAACGTGAGCCCAGTCTCTGTCTCAATCCAATTGTAGACCGATGATACATCCGCATCCACAAACCCGACGCCGCCAACCGCGCCGGTTGTAACACCTGCGATGTACCATTGATTGTTTCGTTGATAGTACATGGCTCCACCGGAATCTCCTGGAGCCGTTGAGACTTCAAAGTCGGTGGAATTGTTGGCGGTGTTGTTCTGCTGAAATATTACGGCGTCCGTTGGACCGACGCCCGTACTCTGTTGGCTTTGTCTGCTCGTCACGATATTGGTCCCGGCGCGGACATTAGTATCCGCCGGTGCTAGGTTTTGGGAATTAGCATCGGCGACGCTGCCGGATTGGCCGCGGCCCGCTTTCCAGATCAAATCCCCGGTAGGGTTGAAGCTGGGGTTGGGCGATATGAATGGGGTGGTGGACGGTAGCGGCGAGTTCAGCTCAATCAGGGCGACGTCAGAATTTTGAGTGGTCCTTGGCGCGCCGGAGTAGTTTTGCCCATCAAGCGTAAAAATAACAGAGGTTCTGTTTCGGACGACATGAGCGGCCGTCAGCACCCAGCCAGGTGCGATGGCGACGCCTGAGCCGGAACCATTGGACGTCAATACGCGTCCCGATCCGGCGAACTGTTTCTGTTGTGCCAATGCGAGAACGATTGCTTCGCTGATATCGTTTCGCCAGACGGTGGCATGGGCGGGGGCCGCTAAAAAATTACTGATCGTGAAAATGGAAGCGAGCGAAATTACGACAAGACTCAAACAGCGCTGTTTGGAATTAACTCTACAAACGGGAGTGATCATCGGAAGTCCATTTTTTGAGGGTGTGAGGTGGAGCGATTTTTATTCCGTGACGCAACCAGACCCAAAGAAGAGGTTGTTGAAGCGGATGCGAGACGGAGAACGATCGAGTTGGGCGTGCGCACAGAGGGAGCCTTGCCGACCTACTCCATTTTAGTTCCGTAATCCGTCTAAACAAAAAGTGAAGGTTGCTCTTTTGCGACAAAAGTGCATCTGATCCCCCGTTTACTGACAGCTAAAGTGAAATTCTTGGTTAGTATTTTTCGACACGCCGCAGGGGAATAGGTCAAAGGACGCAATTTGGATAAAGTCACTTAGTGGCGTTTGATTGTCATTTGAGAAAATGATGATGTGGACCGAATTTTGATCTGCATCGTTACGGAGTTACGAGTCGAGCAAATAAAAGAAAGCATACCTCTCTGTCATTGAGTATCGCTAACGCCTTGCGTTGTTATTTTTCCGTCGTTGGCATATCGTTGTTGATGATCCTCTTTGGAGAGTTGTTCTCTTCCATTGCGTTATCACAATCGCCTCCGGTACCCCTGTCTTTGGTAGCCTGTTTTTACGATACTTAAAATGATTTAGGAGCAACGCTTTGTCGAGCTTTGCGTGTATGTCCCGAATTTATTTCTTTACCATGATGGCATCAGTGTCGGCACTTGTTGGAATTTTTTATCCAACACTTTTCGCAGAAATGCAGGTTGTAGGAGGTGCCGTTCCGGTCGACTTAAAAGTCTATTATTGTGGAAAATTAATTTTGGAAACGCACGTTATTCGAGACTTGGATGACAACGAAGATCTGTACGCTCCAGAAAAAGACTGGGAGCTTTTTCTAAATTGTCAGAGGGACAAATCCCGTCCGTTTTCTGCAACGAAGTTATTTGCTCCTGATATCTTGAAGGAATCACCGCTTGGAGATGCGTGGAAGATCCTCCAGCCTGAACTCGATAGCGATGTAACTCAGAAAATTCAGATCCACATTGGGGGACTTACAATAGTTTCCGTTTCTAATTTGCACGTGCAAGCGAAAGAAGGAGGCTGGTTGTTAGAGGCTGACAAGGTCGCCGAGTTTGGCAGGCGGTTTGTTCAGGTCCAAAAGAAATCATCTGGGGCAACATCTTCGATTCAAAGATAGGAAGAAGGGCTCCCGGAGTTCAGCCCTCGTTTGAAAGAACCAGTCGCAGGCTTTACCATTTCCTGAAGATTTTTCGTAATCCCTATCGCAGCAAATTTAGCGCGACTCATCCGCAAACCTTCCTGAATCAGCGTTGGGAGACAAAAGGGTGTCAAGTAGGAGACAAAAGGGTGTCAAGTACCGTTTACTCTTCAAGTACCGTTTGCTCTTTTTTCTTGGGTCTCCCTATTTTTCTTATTGTAGATTCCAGCCCGTGTTTCTTCACTGTTGTTGCCACCCAATCGTCGCGTCCGAAAGGTCTTCCTCGCTTTTCGCTTCGCTTCAACGCTTCGATTTCCTTTTTCGCCAAAGCCTGATTGACGCGAGTGGCCCATCTAGGCAGGCGTCGTACAGGCCATTTTGACAACCTGATTAGCGAATCGCCGCCAAGCCAATTCCAAAGCGATCCCCAGCGGTAGTCTTCTGCCTTTTGAACCAGTTCGGCAGTCAGTGCATTTCGTTCTACATATCGGCAAACGACATGGAAGTGATCATCGTTTTGTACGGGGAAACTCTTGAATCGGCCTTGGTAAACATGCCCCCAGCCTGTGGTTCGATGGTGAGCGTGATATCGTTGGGTGTGAGTCAACGTTATCCAACCGAGAAATCGTCCCATGGCTCCATCTTCGCAAGGCGACAGAGCCATATGCCAGTGATTGTTCATCCATTGGTAAGCAAATAGCTCAACCGGAAATTTCTCCAACGCCTCTGCAATAATTCGCTCAAATGCTTCGTAATCGGTGTCTTTGAAGAAGATGGGGTTCTTGGCATTGCCACGATTCAATGCGTGATAAATGCCACCCGCAACATCCGCTCGTGGTGACCGGCCCATCGTTAAACCCTCTGTTTGGTAGCAAGTAACTAGCTCAGTTTAACTACAATTTGCCTTAAACGGTACCTGACACCCTTTCTGACTGACACCCTTTCTGACTTGACACCCTTTCTGACTGACACCCTTTCTGACATGACACCCTTTCTGACTCAATCGGAGAAAACACGAAAAAACCATGCGGTAGAAACTGCCGCATGGTTATGGAGATTCAAGCTGTTCAAAAACGACTAGCGACGAAATTCAAAACCGAAGAAAAGGTTCTGGGCATCGTAGTCAAAATCGTCACCGCCAAAATTAAATTCGGCGTTTAAATATCTGTATTCAACAAATCCCTTTATGCCGTTGCGGATCTCGCGATCAATACCAATGATTCCTTGATAGGCAAAGGCTTCGTCGTCAGCAGATTCTGGAGGATCTGAAGTGAAGTGAACGTCAGCATACGCCAAGCCAATTCCACCACCAGCGTAGACGTTGGATTTTCCAATTTTCAGAAAGTCAAACATCATATTAGCCATCCCCGTCGTGGTAGAGACATTGCCATTGTCAACTAGAGCGCCCAATACGAGGGCATCAAAAGAGTTATGACGGTAGCTTAACTCTAATTCTGTACGGCGTCGTCCCACGCGCCGTCCTATCGCACCACCGATACCCCATCCATCATCAAAGTCAGCCGAAATAGGATCGTCCTCAAGGTCGTCAACGTATCCCAATCCACCAAACAGGCGGCCGTAATTATAGTCCGTTACACCACCGCAGCCGCAGTCGCCGGACGAGAAATAATTTTGGCCAACGCCACAAGTGCCTGAGGCACAGCCATAACCTTCGATTGCTTCGCTGTATGCGTCGTCATCAACATACTCACCGCTGTATTGAATGCTATTGGCGTCGCAAGAGCTACAACCAGTTTCTTGAGCCCAAGATGTCGTTGCCAAGGCAGACAGCACTGCTGTCGATAATAAAATCCGTTTAAACATTTTTCCATCCTTTGTTGGTCCAACATGCGAAGCAAAGGTTTCAGACAATCGAAAACCAATTTACATGCTGTAACTGTCTTGTTAGTCATGTCAATTTTTGTTTTGGTAACGATTTTCGTAAGCTGAAGTTTTCTTACCTAAAAGTCGTTGCTTGCTAAACTTATCGAGCAAAATTTCAATATCCATAACAAATGAATGAAGACAAAGTAAGGATATTTTAAATTCTTGATAAACAGCTGTATGACCGTCAAAATCTGACGGAA
>ENA-ORXT01006712-ORXT01006712.1-marine-metagenome-genome-assembly--contig:-NODE-6712-length-10591-cov-2.898516_pt1 | contig 10591 bp, 10 predicted proteins | sample MGYA00237868_ERZ511482 | MGnify/ENA metagenome assembly ERZ511482
AGCCATTGAGGGTACAGGGATAAGAATCTAGGTTATCTTTTCCTGTAATCGAACCAAAATTATTGTCAGTAGGCTGATATAAATCAATAATTCCTGGAAAAGTTTTAAAGATGTTATGCTTCTTCCCAAAAACAAATGCACCAATGTCGTACTTTAAACCATCTACTTCAAAGTTGCGATGGAATCCTCCTAAAGATGATGCTCTCTCTATTAGGTCAATTTCAAATAGAGGATTTGTAGATAATTCTTTTGCTAGGGTTACGCCTGTTATGCCACCACCAAGAATAGCAATTTTTTTTCTAGATTTCATGAAACTAATAAGCCAAGTATTTCGCGGTTTTCAGCAAATATATCTATTTACTTTTGTGTTAGATTGTGTAAAAAAGTTTTATTTCAACATTGAGAACACATATAACCATAAAAAAGAAAACATTAAGATGAACCTAATTTAGTTGCATCAAAAAATACTATATTCGGCGATCGCATTAATTTATTTATCGATCTCCTAATATACCGCGACTTCGCCTAGCTAATTACAAGTAGAGGTACGAACGTTCAAACTACTCTTCTCTACTTTCTTATTTCCCACTACCGACATACAGAGATTTTTGGCGTTTCGACATTAGATTGCCAATTACTTTACCCAAATTCTCACCACTGGTATCCGCTTCGACACAAATACCTACCGTCCGCATTTTTGCTGAGACTTCTTTAATAGAATTAATGAAACGGGCGATATACTACAACAAATAGCCTTCATCATCTTGCAAATTCGCTCCGTGGGCTGCTGCTACCGCCAGGCGATCGCATCTTTCATTTTCAGGAATTCCTGAATGACCTTTAACCCAGGCAAACTCTACATCATGTATTTTGCACAAATCCAGTATTTCTTGCCAAAGATCGGGGTTTTTTGCCATCTCCTTACTATTTCTTTTCCAGCCGTTTTTCTGCCATTTTTTCGCCCAACCTTTGACCACTGCATCAACAATATATTTAGAATCAGTGTGAAGTTTGACTTTAGAATTGGACGGCAGAGACTCCAAAGCTGCGATCGCCCCCATCATTTCCATACGGTTATTGGTAGTCAGATTATAACCGTCTGAGATTTCTTTACGGCGATCGCCATCAATAATTACTGCGCCATAGCCACCCTTACCAGGATTACCAGTACAGGCACCATCTGTATAAATAATTATGGTGTCTCCTGAAGGCTTTGAGGCGGATCTAGGTTTTTTGTTGATAACTGGTTTGGCAGATTTGGCAGGTTTAGAATTTAAAGACTGAACATACTTCCAGACATCAGGCAAAGATGATTCAGGAAGGGCTTCTAGTTCGACAATAATTTGTTGTTTATAATCCATTGAGTTAGTTAAACGAGCAGATGCAGATTAACGTTTTAACACTATACGATAACGAACTTCCCCACTATGTAATTGAGCGATCGCATTATTTGTAATGACATCCACTTTTAATTTAGTGATGCTTCCTAAAACAATCTCCATTCCCTTAGTCATCAGTTGTTAATAATGAATCTGACTGAGAATATAACGCAAGCGGTCATAATCGTCTTTTAAGAGGGTACTAAGAGTTCTACCGACATTCACTAGCCAATCTCGATTTGCCTGTCTCTGACGATATACTTCGCGCACTGAGGCAGCAACTAAAGATTCGACGGGTATGTCTTTAGCCTGTAGTAGAGTCCTCAAAAAATCTAAATTCTCCGTAAAATTAGCAACTTCTTCTGAATCGCAATTATAAACAGACTGATGTATCTGTGGAGGACGAGGAGGTAAATATTGATATACCTGTCCCAAACTATTGCCGTTGTTATTACTTGGAGCTTCAAAACCGACAATAGCAGCTTTAAATTCAGTTTTAAGCATGGCGAATATTTGGGGTTGTTGTTCGCGCAATTCCTCTAAAGATAAGCCTAATGCTCTGGCGCGGTGAACGGAATCGATTGGACTAGTAGTAACGTAAGTAACAACGGCCAAAATTTTGTTACCAGATTCTTCATCAAAAGATTTGATCCAGCTACCAAAAGGAGGCATTACGGGAAATTTAAGATCTTCTGGTTCGAGACACTGAGCCAAATATTGAGTTGTGGAGGTTTCAATTACCTCCCCAATGTGCTTTGGATTGCGATCGTCAACTGTAAACTGAGGTAGAGGAAGACGCATTACTTTAAGGATGAAGGATAAAAGATCGAGCAGAAACAAGTATTTACCTATTCCTGCTCGATTATTCAGATTACCAATTCAATCGACTTGATAAATCTGTAAAGCGTTATTTTTTCTTAGTTAAATCTACCGCTTCTAGCTCAGATAGGTTGAAGGTTACCAGTTTATCCCAATTGCCTCCTTCAAACAGCACTGCAACTCTACTATCATCTATACGCTGTACCAAGCCTTGAAATTTGTAGTAGATGTCATCGGAGTTAGTAACTTTGACTGTTGAACCAGGTAATATCATCATTGTCTTAAAGGCGATCGCTTTTTCAAGTTTTATTTTATATAGCTTACCAAGTAAACCTCATCTGTTTGCAGTTGAACATACAGTTTGAAGGTTTATCTGTCACTTTGGCTGGTTACTTCTGTTGGCAAATCTTTAATGATTACTATAATTTAAGCGTAAAAAATAATTTGGAAGTCCGACTTCATGTTCTTTGTCTGCAAGTATTAAATGATATGTCCAAGGAAAAACATAATATACCCAAACAACTTCGTTTGGGAAAGACTGGAAAGTCTCAGGAAGCAAAACTCCCAAAAGGTACATCACCAGGAAGAATAAATATTGATTTGCCAGAGATCAATTGGACTCCGAGCAAACTAACGATCACTATCGCTTTATTGTGTCTTCCTTATTTTATTGCGGTGGTAGCATCTTTTTTGGTTGGAAACAACCTGATCGGCTTTCTCTTTATTGGTTTGGGATTTTTGGTTATTGGAATCTATTTCCTTCTTCGTTATATCGAGAGATCTGATTTTTAACCATTGCTTTATTGCATCTTGCTAAAAAAAGGATAAGTCCTCAGACGGGACTTATCCTTTGTAAACTTGCATAAACTATTCGGAAATAGACTCTCATAGCTATATTTTTGCTCAAGTTTGAAGCAGATCTCGATAAATACTTAATCCTAATGCTAGGACATCATTCGATCTATAATTTTCTGCACAATTTGCATTCCGCTAAAAGCTTGCCATCCAAACAATCCCAAAAGCACCACATTTAGAGATACATGAGTGTTGCGAGCCAAGCCGTTGCCTTTTTGCATATAGGGTACTAATGATGCGGAAACAGCTATCAAGCCAGTCATGCCTAACCCCGCTAATAAATGAGGTCCCACAAACAGCTTGCCATTGTTAATATAGGTAACTGCCATGCCGCCAATGTTGCCTACAACCATTAAAGCCAGCAAAGTAGAGCCTATTCTGTGATGTCTTTGACCAAAATTCTGCTTAATTAGTTCTTTTCTAGTTTCTTTATCTGCACTACGAATTTTGGAGCTTTTTACTCCCAAATATAGAGCATAAATGGTAGTACCAAACAGCACCCACATCAGTATAGGATGACCAAACTGCGACCAAGTTTTTATTCCCTCTGGAATTTCAAACGCCATAATTTTCTCCTGATCTAAAATCTTAACAATCTAAAAACTTTGTAAAAATTAACTTAACATATATTGATTATTGATATTTCCAAATGATTAAACCTTGTCGATTACCCCCTCTACTTCAACCTGGAGATTTGGTTATAGCGATCGCTCCTAGTGGTTCACTCAAAACAACCGATGCTTTAGAAAAAGGAATTGCTGTGTGGAGAGATCGGGGCTATCGAGTCGAACTAGGTCAGAATTATCAATCTTGCTGTGGTTATCTTGCAGGAAGCGATCGCCAACGCCGTGAAGATTTGGCAACAGCTTGGCACAACCCAGAATGCAAAGCAATTCTAGCGATTCGAGGTGGTTATGGCGGGGCGAGGTTATTAGAAAACTGGAGTTGGGATATAGAACTTACAAAATGGATGATCGGATTTTCTGACGTTACTAGCTTGCTATGGAGTTTGGCAGCAGTCGGAATTTCAGGTCTTCACGCACCAGTACTAACTACCCTAGCATCTGAACCAGAATGGGCGATCGCCAGAATGTTTGACTATTTAGAAACTGGTAAGCTTAAATCATTACCAGGCATACCAGGAGGCGGAGGCGAAGCTAAAGGAATATTATTGCCAGCTAATTTAACCGTAGCCACTCATATTCTTAAAACATCTCATCAGCCAAACTTCAAGGGGGCAATTATCGCCTTAGAGGATGTCACCGAGTATCCCTACCGTATCGACAGAATGTTAACTCAATGGCGCATGATGGGAGCATTTGAACAGATCGAGGGAATTGCTCTCGGTCGCTTTAGTCGTTGCGAACCCTATCCAGGTACTAAAAGTTGGACGATTGCTGAAGTTTTACGCGATCGCCTAGAAGATCTGAATCTTCCTCTTGTTTACAATTTGCCTTTTGGACATGACGGAGTAAATGCAGCTTTGCCAGTTGGACAAGTAGTTACACTTGATGGAGATGCGGGTAACTTAAGCTGGAAGTAAAAAAGCTTTTATTAAATTCTGATAGAATTTCAAACGTAGATAACTCTTAACAAAACTTAAAGGAGAACAATACCTTGTCTCATACTATTGCCACCGACATCTGTGAAGGCGTAGCAGATTGCGTTGATGCTTGTCCCGTTGCTTGTATTCACGATGGCCCAGGAAAAAACGTCAAAGGAACAGAATGGTATTGGATAGGTGCGAACCGTTAGTCTGAAATGAGTACTAGTACTCAGGGAAAGGCTGCTAATTATTAAGAAAAAGTTACGAAAGTAATAATAATTAACAATTAGACAACTTAAGGTTCGTGATGGTGAGGGTAATACCCAAGTCCATCCCCCTAGATGCAAGGGTGAAAGCGCATCCCCATTAATTAAAGGTGGTATCTATAGTTGATGAAGCGGGATGTTAAAAGGTGGTAACTCACAACCTGATTGAGAATCCCATCGAAGCAGCTAACTATGAGTAGGAGACGAACTTCCGTCTGAATCGTCGTTATACCAAACCAGCCAAAACAGGTTGACAGGCTGGGAACAAAAGTTCAAAGGGTTATGAATAGATAATCGATTTTGTCTATTAAACAGAAGTAAGGATCTATCCTTTTACTTCAGCATCCAGCAACAACCCTCGGCGAATAGGAAGACTCTAAAGTTAGAAACCAACGAAACTTAGGAACGGTATAACCCTTTTAAGGCTCTTAACTCGGTCGAACAAGTTAAGTAGTAACCAGCGCAAGCCTTATTAGGGAAGGATAGAGTCAGAAGCGAATGCTTGAGGTAATGCTTAAGATAGGCTGACGGACTCACGGTGAGATGAAAGATAAAGTCTGTAGTAAAAGTAAGGTCATGAACACGGCACAACCGATGTATGAATGGAATACTCTCCCCTGGCATCAGCTAGAAAAGAAAGTATTCAAGCTTCAAAAAAGAATTTATCAAGCTTCAACACGTGGAGATGTCAAAGTAGTTCGCAGACTCCAGAAACTTTTGATTAGCTCGTGGTCGAGTAAAGCAATCGCAGTTAGGAAAGTCACTCAGGACAACCAAGGACGGAAAACGGCGGGAGTAGATGGCGTTAAATCATTAACTCCCAGAAAAAGAATGGAATTGGTGGAAAATATTCAATTAGGTGATAAATCAACATGCGCGTGGAATAAGCTGCTTGCAAAGCAGCATTTCCGCGCATCAAAACCTACCCGAAGAATATGGATACCAAAACCAGGAAGAACCGAGAAACGACCTTTGGGAATACCCACCATGAATGAAAGGGCTAAACAAGCCTTGGTAAAAATGGCAATTGAACCCGAATGGGAAGCCAAATTTGAACCTAATTCATACGGATTTAGACCTGGACGTTCCTGTCATGACGCAATAGGAGCAATTCATAAAGCGTTATGTCAAAAGACAAAATACGTCCTAGATGCAGATATATCTAAATGCTTTGACAAAATCGACCATCAAAAACTGTTAGAGAAACTAAACACATTCCCCACATTAAGCAGGCAAATAAAAGCCTGGTTAAAAGCGGGAGTAGTGGACAAAGGAGAATTATTTCCCACCCTTGAAGGTACGCCACAAGGCGGAGTATGTTCCCCGTTACTTGCCAACATAGCTTTGCATGGACTCGAAGGATTAATTAAAAAGTCTTTCCCGCACAGAGAAGGTTATAGAGGTGGTAAATATTGGAGCATCCCGACACCAAACATCATCCGCTATGCCGATGATTTCGTGGTTCTACACAAGGATATAGAAGTCATAAAACAGTGCAAGTCTCTAATAGAAACATGGCTAAAAGATATAGGGCTAGAACTAAAAGATGAAAAAACTCGAATAAGTCACAGTCTTGAGGAGTATCAAGGAAACACAGGATTTGATTTTCTAGGTTTTCATATTCAACATCACACAGTTGGAAAATATAAATCAGGATTGGACTCAAAGAAGAGACATCTTGGATTCAAACTAAAAATAACTCCCTCCAAAAAAAGTATCAAAAACCATCTAATTAAGATAGAGGAGGTTATCGACAAACATCGAGCCTCAAAATCTGAGAAAGTAATTGGGATGTTAAACCCAATAATTAGAGGATGGTGTAACTACTTTAGAGGCGTTATTAGCAGTGAGACATTCAAATTACTAGACCACGTAACATATCAGAAACTCAGAAGATGGGCAAAGAGAAGACATCCAAATAAAGGGAAAAAATGGGTTAAAGCCAAATATTGGAAAACCATTGAAAACCAAAACTGGGTATTCTCCGACCAATACGAAGACGAAATAACCTGTACATTGATGAATCACTCGGATACCAAAATAGTCCGACACATTAAAGTAAAAGGAATAAAATCCCCCTACGACGGGGACTTCGTATACTGGAGTCAAAGGTTAAGCGCATACCCTGAAACCTCTACCAGAGTGAAAACATTACTCAAGAGGCAAAAAGCAAAATGCACGATTTGTAAATTGTCTTTCACAAGCCAAGACATCTTAGAGGTTGACCATATTAAACCAAGAAGTCTAGGCGGAATAGACATATACAAAAACCTTCAATTACTACACCGACACTGCCACGATAAAAAAAGCCATCAAGATTATCTTGAGAGGCGAAAACAGAAGTGTTCAAGACAAGAATCATCTCATTGAGGAGCGCAGTGAGGCGAAAGTCTCATGCTGCGTTCTGTAGTCGAGTTAGGAAGGCGACTTTCTAGCTTAGATAACATTTCTCTACCTGTATTGACTGCGGAATTTGTTTACAGGTATGTCCTGTAGAAGGGGCAATTTTGCCTGATGAAAGACCAGATTTACAAAAGACACCGCAATAATTACTAATTACTAATTCCTCAATTTTGCCAATATTTACAGGCTGCGTATGCCATTGTTACAACCCCAGTGATAATGGCTTCTTCATCTATTTCAAATTTAGGATGGTGAAGAGGATAGTTAGTTTCGCCATTGTGTCCTACTCCTAGACGGAACATGCAGCCTGGAACTTTATCTAGATATACGGAAAAGTCTTCTGCACCTAGAGAGGGTTCGGGTAATATTTGAACACTTTCATCTCCCCAGGCTTCGCGAGTAGCTATTTCTATAATTTTGGTTAATTTCTCATCATTGTGTACCGAAGGAACACCACGACGATAATTTACCTGACATTTTGCCCCAAAGGTCTGACAAGTCCCCTGGACTATGTTCTCAATCCACTGAGGTAAGTTGGCATGACTTTCTGGATGAAGCGATCGCACTGTACCAACCATCTTCACATGGTCAGCAATCACGTTATGCGCTCTTCCGCCTTCTATTTGACCAATAGATAGGACGATAGGATGTAGGGGGTTTTGAGTACGGCTAATGGCTTGTTGGAGGGTAGTAATCACCTGAGCAGCAATCCAGATAGCATCTATCGCCTGATGGGGACGCGCACCGTGTCCCGATTCTCCTTGAATGACAATTTCTAATTCATCCGCAGCCGAAGTTAATGCGCCGTAGCGAATACCTATACGGCGAACAGGTATGGAAGGAAAGACATGAACACCATAAATTGCATCCACCCCTTCAATTGCTCCATCCTTGACCATCCACTTTGCACCCTGGGCAATTTCTTCTGCTGGTTGAAACAAAAAGCGCACATCCCCAGGAAGTTTATCTGACAGTTGGGACAACACCATTGCCGTACCCAAACCCAAAGTGGAATGAACGTCGTGTCCGCAAGCGTGCATGATTCCCTGGTTGCGGGAGGCAAAATCTAATTTTGCCGACTCATGGATTGGTAAAGCATCCATATCGGTACGAATTGCCAAAGTACGATGGTCTGCACCCGAACCAGACAATTCTCCTAAAACACCTGTTTTGCCAATCGATTCTTTAACGCTTAAACCAAAAGAAGACAAGACCCCAGCTATATATGCCGAGGTTTGGTATTCTTCTCCACTAAGTTCGGGATGAGCGTGAATATGACGACGAATTTCAATTAGTCGTGGGGCAAAGTCTTGAGCAATTTTCTTTATTTGAGAGAGCATTTAATTTTTGTGACGATAAGCTCACCGAGGGTGCGATCGCTCATCGTCGTTCCTTTAAGATTTCAGAATTTTACTCTTGTTCGACTATCACTATAGTGATGTTATCAGACCCTCCAGCTATCTTAGCTGTATCAATCAATTCTTGAGCAGTTGAGTTGCAAGAATCTAAATTTACTAAGGCATCCTGAATTTGATTGTCCGTAACTTCTTCTGTTAAGCCATCACTACAGATTAACAGGCGATCGCCAGGCTGGACTTCAAATTCTTGAACATCTATTTGTTTTAAATCTTCCCTGCCCAAGCACTGAGACAAAACGTGCCTCCAAGGATGAAATTTAGCTTGTTCTGCATCGATTTCGCCCTTTTTTAGAGCCATGCCTACCCAGGTATGGTCATCTGTAATTTGCTCCAAACTAGAGGCTCTCAGACGATATAGGCGAGAATCGCCTACATGAGCGCACCAAGGATGCTCGTCGCGAAATATTAGCACTACTACTGTAGTCCCCATATCTCGTCTTTCGGGATGAATTTGCTGGTCTTCAATGATACCCAGGTTTGCCTTTTCTACTGCTTCTTTTAGCAGTATTTCCGAAGAAAGAGGAGAGTCCCAATGTTGTTCCAAATAGCCTCGGATTACTTCGGTGGCGATTTTACTAGCTTCTTGTCCACCAGCATGTCCTCCCATACCATCAGCTACTATGAAAAAACGCCCCAATTCCTCATCGACAAAATAATTATCTTGGTTGGCTGTTCTGACAACCCCTGTATCCGTAAGACCTATAAAGTGACGCTTCATAAACAGTTAGTCGGTAAACTGAAAAAAGATTAAAGATATATGTATAACACCGCCCTAAAGGCTAGCGATTTATTATCTTTATTAGAACATACGATCAATGCGGTCAAGACGTCTTAGTATTTGCAACAATGCCCAACTAGGGACAAGTGCAACTACACCAGCGATCGCTGCAACAGTCTTGTAGTCATTGATCAATAGGAGAGTGGCACAAATTAATAATGCACTCAACAACACAGTATAGTTTGTACCAAGCTGAATCGCACTTAAACGACGCATAACTCGTTCTGATTCAATCGAACGGACGCGGACTCGCAAGTCTCCTCTCTCTAATTTATCTATTGTATCGTCGATTCGTCGAGGTAATCCTAGAGCAGTTGTACCTACTTGGGCAGCCTGTCTGCCTAACTCATCAAAAATTGTCTTACCGTCAGATCCAGTATTAGTCATAAGCTTCATCGCATAAGGTTGGGCAACTTCCATAAAATTAAATTCGGGGTCTAAACCCTTGCCAACTCCTTCAAGAGTTGAAAAAGCCCGCATTACAAAAGTGAAGGTTGCGGGGAAGCGAAATGGTTGACCATAAGCGATTTCGTAGAGATCTTCGCTGATCGCATCTACAGACTGTTCCTCGAAAGGTTTATCCATAAAGTTATCTAGCATAAATTGGATTGAACGACGAACCGAAGTCATATCTCCTGTGGGAACTAATGCCCCCAAATTAATCAAAGATTTGACTACCATTTCGCCGTTTTTCTGACTAATTCCCATCAGAGTATCCATCAGACCTTCACGGATATTACTTTCAATCTGACCCATCATACCAAAGTCATAAAAAATCAAAGATCCATCTGTGTTGACAGCCAGATTACCTGGATGGGGATCGGCATGAAAAAAGCCACCGTGGAGAATTTGCTGTAAATAAGCTCTCGCTCCTAACTGAGCTAATAATTTGCGGTCTAAGCCAGCAGCCTCGATCGCTTCATAGTGGCTAATTTTTATTCCTGGCATATATTCCAAGGTCAAGACTCGAGGAGAAGCATATTTCCAGTAAACTCGAGGGACACAAACCCAATCCTCATCTCGGAAATTGCGACGAAAAGTGTCTGCATTACGACCTTCTTTGAGATAGTCTGTTTCTTCCCATAAAATTCGACAACATTCTCCATATACTCCCAACCAATCCCTGT
>ENA-ORXT01006713-ORXT01006713.1-marine-metagenome-genome-assembly--contig:-NODE-6713-length-10590-cov-7.889756_pt1 | contig 10590 bp, 8 predicted proteins | sample MGYA00237868_ERZ511482 | MGnify/ENA metagenome assembly ERZ511482
GGCCATATGAGAGGGAGCCTCATTTGAGCCTCATCTGAGGCTCATTTGAGCCTCGGGAGCAGTAGAATGGACACTAGAGACCGGGAAGTTACACGCCTGAGACGTGGCATTCAGCACGCAACAATCGTTGTCGGCGATATGCCGCCGTAAGTGCACACGATGAGTTGGAGCAGTTCGAAACACCGTGCGGCTCCACGCACGAGGAGTGTGACGCAAGCGTCGATCAGTCAAGCGCATGCGTGGAGAGTGGAATTGATCCACAGACGGCCCAGGCGCTCGCCCTGCTGCCGCTCGGGCACCATACCGTGCCGGCACAGGAGGGCTCGAGGGGAAAGAGGGGGGCCGTGGGCGAGAGTTCGAACGCGATGCAAGAGCAGTGTGAGCAAACCGCGCGGTCAAGTTGTGGTGCGTGACCCACAGTACGAACCCGCGATAACTTGATGTCCAACTTGAATCCCACAATGCATGGCGTGACAGGCACTGATACGACACACAGTTGAAATTGTCGTTTATTTACCTCATCAAATGCAGTTCATTATCCAAGGCGTACAAGGATAAGGAAACCAGAGCTGTCCGGGCAGCGACCTTTTGTCATGGGGATAAGAGGTCTTATCCGAGATACAGTAAGAGCTTATGTGAACAGCCTTATTGGGTATCGTATTGCTGTCTTCCCAATTTTGGCCGACCTGGTCAAAGTCAAGGTCAAGAGACGGATTTCCCTTTTCGTAGACAATTACAACACTTTTTCGTAAGTAGTAGAAGGACTGTGAAAAAGTGACGATTGATCCGATCAAATGATTTGGTGCTGCTGCGGTCGCTTCCTGTTCACGCCGTCGCCGTCGCCCGCCGTCGTCGGCGAGCGCATACCACCCTGAGCCGGTCACTGCCAGTGGTGATCAGCGTCACTGCCGATGACGGAAAATTCCTGGCCCAGGCAAGGACTACCTGCCACGTCCCTGCCTCCACGCCATCTTGCGGCCACCGGGCGTCGTCACGTTGATCTTTTCGCCTCAAATCGGACCCTGGGTGCCCTGTCTGCGCGTGTGGTGTGCTCTATAATGGAAGCTGGCGGCGCTGGGGGCGAGCAGGTGGTAGGCGGCTGTTCCTCACGCACAGGTGTGTTGCCCGATCTGGTGTGCATAGATCGTTTCTATGCCTTGCCTGCTTTAAGGATTTGCTGCTGCACGGTGGTGGGTCGCGCAAGCGGTTACAGTCCTGCGGGCACTGGCTGACGGCATCTATTTCTTTCGTTGCTGCCTGCATGTGGATGCGTTTTCGTCGTGTGCTATTTTTGCATGATATTTCAGATGGCCGCCCAGTCCGGCGGTGCTCCGTTTGCCGGTTGTCGGACCACGACTTTCGGCGCTGCCCGATAGCGGCAGATCCCGGTATTATTTGCGGTTGCACCCTCAACACGTGCGGCAAGTGCTCGGCGGCATGTCTCGTCTGCGACGAGAAGGGGCACGCGGCGGACACGCTCAAGGAGAACGTGCGTCGCGGCATCGTGCCCAAATGGGCGTGCTCGCTTCACAACATGCAGGACATACATGTGCGGATGGCGCCCGGCCTCAAAAACATGGGGCCGACGCAACGTGTCCGAAAGGAGCTGGCCCGTGGGAACAAGAGGCGCCTCGCCGAACTCGTCCCAAAGGACGGAACTCGTTTTCGGACACACGCTGCTCAGTCCGAAATCGTCGATTTAATCGGTTTGGGCGGAGCCGCAGCGGCCCTTGCGGTGCGCACGTTCAACGGTGTTGCTGCAGCGCTCCAGGACGATGGGGTTCCAAGCCCAGCGGCCCGACTTCTGGGTGCGTTTACAGCCGACTCGGCTGCTCAGCGCGGCGAGGGGAGCTCCGAGCCGATGCCGGGCGCCTTGGCGTCCGTCGACGTTGCGAGCCGTCGCGCCAATGTCGTTGCGGCGTTGAGGGAGCAGCTGAAGAAGCAGCCCAAGTACTCGGCGGCGACACGGGGGGCCATGCGGCGGCGCGAGAACGAGGTGGGCTTGAGGGGGGCTGGCTTGGGGGCGGAGGCGGAGGTGCTTGGATTGGCGAGCCCATTTTTTAAGGTGAAGGGGAAGGACCTGAAGCGCGCCGCCGTGCGATACGTGGGCTTGCCGGACGGGGCTGTCGACGCCGTCAAGGTGAAGGATGCTCTCGCGGCGTTCCTTGGGCCCGGTCAGATGTTCACGGGGGGGTCTGTGACCAACCAGACGCTTTCTCGTGATTTTGTCTGTCGGAAGCTCATGAAGTGCGCCGAAAGTGTGCAGTTGTCTGTGCCTGCTGTGCTGGCATCCATGCGTCAGTTTATTGTGGAGATGCGGGCGGGTGACGAGGACATGCGTCGGTTCTTTAAGGAAATGGACACCAAGCTGGATGCGCCGGCCGTCTCGCTGTGAAGCTTTGAAGATAAAACTGGTCTGTAAATGTTTGCTTGTCTCCGCGTCTCCACAGCACCCGGCGCGCTACAGGCGCCGCCGTGACACATCCTGCAGCGCCAGCGAAAAAGGCGCGCCTGCAGCGCGAAAACGCTCGTCTGATAACAACTCGCCACGACACCCGAGCAGCGCATCACCGACCTGCCGGCGCGCGGCACGCCGCAGTCGACGTCTGACCCGCGCATGGCAGCTGACGCACAAGGCGAGCCCAAAGCCACCGCCCCCCCCCCTGTTCTCTGCCGCACGACATCGACGCCAGACCTCCCTCCGCGAAGCGGAGGGTAGCGGCGCGGGTGCGGCCGCCTTTGCGGGGGGCTGCTCACCTCCGCGGCGGCGGCGGACGCGGTGATCTGTCAATTTCTGACTTTCAAGAGGGCGCAGTTGATCCAGCCTCTCTTGACTTCGACCAGATCGGCCAAAATTGGAAAGACAGCAATACGACTTTAAAACGACGTGGCCGTGGAATGAGACCCCGGTAGGGAAGCTCGCTTTGCGTGTGTGTATGAGCTTCGTATAATTTACAAGCTACATATCAATGGAGACACGAAGCGCAGCTAACAGCCTCGGGCGTGCGCTTGCGGGAAGAAAAGCAATAAAAGCACATATATTCCGCCGCACGCCAGCACGTTCGGCCCGCTCTCCAGCTACGTACTGTTTCCCGCCCTCCACCGCGGACGTCAGCCACAGCGACGGCACGGTGCGGTAGCACGTCGTCCGTCGCCACTCATCCGTCCCCCCGTCCGCCAGCGAGGCCGCCGTCGCCGCTGCCGTCGCCGCCGCCGCCAGCGGCGCGCGCGCCTTCCGCCTCGCCGCGGGTGTCCCCGCTTTTGCGGGCGCCACAGTCTGCACCGTCTGCTCTAGTGCCACGGACATTGGTGTCCGCGTCGGCATTGGCCGTCTCCACCACCTCTGTGGCCGCCACCGCCGTCGCGGCGGACGCCGCCGCCGTCGGCGCCCGTCTCCCCCGGCTGCACACATACGGCAGCTCGTCCACGACCTACACCGCGCCGATCAAGTACAACATGCGGCACGCGGACCCCACGGCGGCCAGCAAGGCGGCCAGGCCGACAACATCCCCGCCCTTTTCGCCCCCAGCCGGTGGCGTCCAGCGTCAGTGGCGGCACGGACGGCGTTAGCAATGCAAGTTGGGTCGGGGGCGGCCGTCGCCAGACCGGGAAGCGCGTCTTACAGGAAGGCTCGGAGAGCGACGTTGAGGCCGAGCACCGACTCCGGCCGAAGAGAAAGGGAACCCCGCGTGTGCGACTGCGAAGAGAGCGGAATGAGCGGGGGAGGGGGGCACAGTAGTGGCGGCGGCGGCGGCGGTACCCGCTGCCACTGGACAACGTCCGACGCCGATAGACCTCTTCGACATTCCGGCGGCGGCGGACGCGGGGAGGTCGACGCCCCTACCCCTTTTTGCAAGCAGAGCAGACAGCCAGGCCGTGATTCAACCCCCTCAGCACTCCTCCTTCACGTCTGCCGCAAGCCGTCCTGAACTCTCTTCGAGGTCCCAACGGCCGGCCGACCACGCGGCCCGGTCCGCGTGCCACCCGGCTGACGCCCAAAATGCGGCCTTCGGCGACGGGCGTCCCTCCGTCACGGCGTCGGCGGCTGCCACGACGCCCGACGCGGAGCGGACGGCCCCCCCCTGCTACAACCGCTCGGGAAAGGAAGAGACCGGCAGCCGCCGCCGGTCGAGCCGAGGCGGCTCGTCAGTCGTCCCCCGCGACGTAGGGCGGTCGGGCGAGGAGGAGTGCCGGCCAGCTACGGTGGCGTCGGCGCCATCCACTACGGCCCGCCATCCAACGTCAGACGCGACTGCATCGACGAGTGCCTCGACAGCGGCGTCCCTGACGCCTCCGCCGCGGACCAGTCGGAGGCCGGGGGGGCGACTGCGGCGGAGGGCCACGCGGTGGTGGCCGCCATTGCCGTCGTCTCTCTCGGCGGGCGGCCGCAACGGTGGGGGTGGACCCTGCGGCCACCGCGGCAGCGGCGGTGGAGGCGTGCCGACGACCGAAGGCGGCGGGCGTCGCGACCGCCGCCGACCACGCGTCGTCGGGGCACGCGGTGCCGCCCGGCTTCGCCGCGCCGAGCGTGGCGGCCGGCAGCCGCGCTGTGGCCAGCTCGGCGGTCGTGAGGAGTAGGTCAACAGCCGCCGCCAGGTCGTCTTCGTCTTTGTCGTCGTCCTCCCCCCCCACCTACCCCTCAGGTGGTGCCGCCCAGAGTTGCGTCCACCGCGGCGGTCGCGCCTCCTTTCCACGACCCCAATATCTCCGCCGCGCCATCGACATCAGGACACGTCCACGCGGGTCCCCCCGCCACGCTTATGCTCGCAGACAACGACCGCGCCCCACCAACCGCCGCCGCCCGCCGCAAGGATGTCAGCACACGCGCCCGCCGCGTCGCCGTCCCAGCACACTACATCCAAGCCGCTTCTGCGGCGGCGACACGGGTGGCGGCAACCCCGGTCGGCGCGGGGACTACCCCGCCGCCGACGACAGGCACCGACGGCGGGAGGCCGGGAGGCGCCATGACGTCTGCTCTCCCAGCGCGGCGGTTCGACCCCAACCGCACCGCGACGGCCTCTGTCGCCACGCCGAGCGGCGTCCGCGCGGCGGGCCCACCCTCTCACGCCATAGGGCGCATGCCTCTGCGCCTCAAAACCGCCCGTCTTGCATCGCCCGCACCCGCCTCCGTCGACCCCGCGGGCGCCAAGGAGACGACTAGCGCCCGCGCGATGGCGCCCCCCCGCATCGTTTGTGGCCACGCCTTGCCCGAACAAGAGCCCCAGCGATTTTCGTGTTCATAAGGCTTTCTTTCTGCTCGAAGACAATGCATTAGGCCACATTGTGCGGCGCAGCTCTGACGGGACGCTTCTACACCCCAGATGTCAAACGTTGATTGGCGCAAAGGGTGGGCTGAATCGGCAAAAGTATTGGATATCGGCAGGAACAGAAACGCCTCCCTGTCTCCAGTTGCGTGCGGAAACGTGGCTGGCCCGACTCGCGTCGCCTGCGTTCACGCAACTCTGCGCTCCAACGCTCCACCGCAGCACTGCTTTCAAGGAGATTATCGGCTCATCAGTGATCCAGGAGTGTCTGAGAAGCACGAATAGACAGAGAAGCATTGCCATGAAGCAGAAAAGAGCCAGAAGGAGAAAAATTTTCAGGAAGAAACTGGTACGTTTTGTTGCCCGTGCTCTCTTCTTCGTGATATTTTTACCACCCTGAGAGCGCACTGCTGGTGTGTTGCTGGTCATCCTCGACGTCTGTAGCCGCTTTCCCCCTTCGTGCGGAGTTGCCAAGGGGGGTGGGCATCAAGAACCAATGAAACACGAGAAACCCAGAAGTCCGCCCTTGCGGGGTGCAGGGGCACGACCACCTGGTGTGCGACGTCTTCTCTGCGGACGCGGCCATCGCGCGCGCGCTCGTACTGTACCACTCCGCGGCAAATTCTCTGAGCGCACTTCGGTCCAGAACCGTTCCATCAACAAGTTAAAAGAAGCTTCGCTTCTGGCCCATCTCTCCACGGGGGGCTACCTATATATCTCTACACGATGGGGGTTACCTGGAATCGGTCATCGGAATTAGTTCAAGCAGGATTCACATACTATGAAATAACCAAGTCATCCTGATTGTTGCCGAATAGAATTCACTTAAACGCCGCTACGTTTTGGTTTCTGGGAAAACGGCCTTCGGAAATCCATCCCAATATAGAGGGTTTGTCCTTGCGAGCTTTGGGCCTGATGAGAATCTGTCCATGCCAACGATGTGGCCGGCCAGTCTCGGGTGGCATTCACCTCGTACGTACTGACTACGTCTGCACTCGCGTTGTCCTGCACGCACCGACGCGCCTGCGTCTCCACCGCGTGCGGACCGCCGCCATCGACGGCGTCTACGCTGCTTCCCTGCCGCTCTCTTCCCCCCTGTCGCCCTGTCCTCTCCCTATGCGACAATGACGTCTGCTATGTCACACGTCCGGCGGGTGTACGCCCACCCGCTGCTGCGCGGCACAATCATCCCCGCGCTGCTGCTGCTCTGCTCGCCCCCCTTCACGGTCCTGACCATTGTTACATGTCAGGCGTTTGGTGGGGATCTATTGGCCGCCCTGGCAGCGCTCTTCAAGTCCCCTGCTAGCCTCTGGGCTGTCTTCCCGTCCCCCTCCTGGTGGGCCGTCGGCGTGCTGGGCGGCTATGCAGCGGCACAGTATGCGCTACTGAAGCTGCTTCCCGGCCGCAAGTTTGTAGCACAGCTAACCCCGATGGGCAACCGGCCGACGTACGTCCTCAATGGGGTGGCGGCGTACGTAATTAACTTGGCGGTGGTGTTTTCCGCCGGCTACACAGGCCTGCTGCAGCCAGGCGTAGTGTACGACCGCTATGGGGAGATTCTTGCGACTGTCAACATCATTGCGTGCATCCTCGTCGTTGTGCTCTACGTCAAGTGTCGGATGGCGCCGCAAAACACCGACAGCGCTGTCACTGGCAACCTGGTGTGGGATCTGTATTGGGGCACCGAGTTGCACCCCGAGTTTGCGGGCGTCTCCCTCAAGCAGTACGTGAACTGCCGGCTGGGCATGATGGCCTGGGCGGACGTCGTCTTGTGCTTTTCGTTTGCGCAAGCGGAGCGCCATGGTGGCCTGTCCAACGGAATGGCCGTGTCGACAGCCATTCAGCTGCTCTACATTTACAAGTTCTTTGTGTGGGAGGCTGGCTACTTCAACTCCATCGACATCACGCACGACAAGTTTGGCTTCTTGATCTGCTGGGGCTGCCTCTGCTGGGTGCCCTCCGTCTACACTCTGCCGTCCATGTACATGGCCAGCCGGCCGATGGACCTGTCGGTGGTTGCAGCTGCCAGTGTTCTTGCGCTCGGCGTCGCGTCGGTTGCCGCCAACTACGACGCGGACGGACAGCGGCAGCGGGTGCGGGCAACCAACGGGAAGACGACTGTCTGGGGCAAACCCCCGGTCCTCGTCCACGCCAAGTACACGACCGGCGATGGGAAGCAGCACAACAACCTGCTGCTCGCGTCAGGCTGGTGGGGCCGTGCGCGTCACGTCAACTACTTGTCGGAGTTGATGCTCGCGCTCGCCTGGTCCCTGCCGGGTGGCTTTGAGCACGTCACCCCGTACGTGTACGTCGTTTTCCTGACCGTGCTGCTCGTTGACCGCGCGGAGCGGGACGACCTGCGGTGTCGCGCCAAGTATGGGGCATACTGGACCGACTACTGCGCGCGGGTGCCCTACTCCATCGTGCCGTACGTGTACTAGGGGGATTCGGTCGCAACTATGAGGTGGATGGCTGGAGGGCATGATTGCGGCGGCGGGGGGTCGCGCGCTTGTCACCCGCCATTCCCCTTCTTGCCATGGGGTTGCACCATGTTGAAGGCACGTCGTCAACCGTTTGGTTGACGGCTACGGAGTGTTTTTTTTCCCCGTCTAGTGCCGATGCCATTGGCAGTGGCCGTGCGTTGCCTATTACATTCCGCTGGCAACCACATCAAGACGATGTTAAACTCTTTGTCTCGCTCTGATTACTCCGCTTCTTTTATCGCCTCAACATGGCGCTACTCACCACCGCCACAATGACACCCCGTGCCCGACGGCCATAAACCCAGCCGCCCGACCCCACCGGCCGCCAGCTACCCCTTCGCCAGGCAATGCAAAACCACAGGCTCCCCGCTCACGGCGGTGGCGTTGGGTAGTCATCCTTGGTGATCCCCGTTCGCGTCTGCAACGCCCGCAGCAGCTGGTTGGCGTTAAAAATCACAGGGAAAAAGTGCGGGCTACCTGCCCCCTCGTAACTATCCTTCTCCCGAAAGTAGCAGAGGACGGGGAAGGAAGGCCACCACAGCTCCCAGTTCACCCACCCCGAGTAGGCCCACCCGCGCTCCGTCGACCACCCGCCGCCCGACCGCTTGGCGACGCGCAGCTCCGTCTCCGTAAACACAAAGCGGATGTAGTAGGTCTGGAACGCCAAAAAGGCGCCGAGCAGGCCTAGCGGTACGGCCGCAACGGCGCCACCTCCCCCACCAGCCGTTGCCGACAGGCCGGCGGTGGTGAGGAGGACAGCTGGGATGGCCAGGTTGGGGGCGAGCATCACCTCCCCGTCGTCAGGCTCGCCGGCATCGTCGCCACCGGCGGCCGCCGCGGGCGGCGTCGGCGTCTGGCCCGTGGGAGCAACCATCATCTGCGGGGCAGCCACGTGGGCGGAGGTGGGACGACAGGAGACGGCCACGCGGGAAGTGCCCAGACAGGACCGGGTAGCGGCGGCGGAGCAAGCGCTAGCGCGGCCGAGGTGCAGCGGCGACGCCGCGCCAAGGGCAACGGTGGGGACAAAACAGGGGGCCATGGTGGAAACCGCCATGAGAGAGACCAGCGGGGAAAAATGCGAGTAGAAAAGAGGGAGGTACGGGAGGCGAGCACAGCCGTTGCCCCAGGCTGAAGCGCGTCCTGCACCGTGAAGCTGGCGGACAGACAGGGGCAAACGTCTGCGGTGGAAGCCGGGATTCCTGACGCGGGTGTCCGGGTCAAGTCCATGGAATCTGGTCATTGCATGACGAGTGCAACCACAAAGAAGTCTCGCGTAGCACTTACATTGGATCAAGCAGCTGGGCATTCGGATCAAGAACCGCTTTGATTTGCGGGCTCGGCGACACGGAGTGCTGTGACAGCAGGGTCAGTGCGGCGCTCTGCTGTCCCAGGTGTGTCGGCCCCGCCACTGACGCGCATGCACGCGCCCCCGCGCTCGGAGGCCTCGCTGCGCTGCAAGCGCGTGGGAGCGCCCCCACGACCTCCGCCTGCAGACGCCCGGTGCCGTGCCCGCACCTATAAAAGCGGCGCAGCTGCTCGCCAACGAAGACCGCCCCCTCTTGCTCTTCACTCTTCGAAGCCAATCTGGCTTTGATCAAGTGTAGTATCTGTTCTAATTACTTTAGCAAGTAATTGCGGTCCCTGAGACCGTTTTGCTATAATTATTTTTCCGAGGGAGGCCGCCGATTCCGCCTGAGCTTGCTCTCGCGGCGGTGTGCCGCGCTTTGCCCCGGTATTGCACTTTACCGCCGGGTCTCGCAGAGCACCTCTTTCCCCCCTCCCTGTCATGTCTGGTGCCCACTCGCCTGTCTGTTGTTCTTGCGAGGGATTATGCTTGTGTGCGTGGGAGTAAACATGGTCGCCCTTAATTCAATGCTCTGTCGACCCGGTGACCTGCGCCCGTGCTGCTGTTAATTTGTCAATGTCTCTTCCTCGCTCGACATACTCCTGTCCTAGCGGTAGCCGTCGCGCTGGTCGTGCAGTTGCCCACAGCTTCATTCCATCAAGTGCCAGCGTGCGATCACCAGCATGTTGGCGCCAGTCACACCTTATTATGATGTTGCATACATCAGCGCTTTCTCCAACACTTGTGAAGCCCTGGCATCTGAATGTGAACCCGGCAAGCAGACAAGGACAAAAAATAAAATAGGATGCCAACGACATCTGCCATTCAACCGGTACCGCTCCCCTTGCGCAACGACCCACCCTCCCCGGATAGTGCCGCCTCGATCAACCCCCGAGTCGTTGTCTTAGACAACCCCATCACCGCACTCTGTTCCCCAACGACGCACTCCACAAACGGTCCGACGAGGGCATGCTCGACCATCAACGCGCCCGCGCACCCAAACACCGCCCCCTCCTCGATGAGGCCCTCCACGACCGCCGACGGAAGGGGCCGAAAGTACACCTCGGCCCGGTCAGCGCCCTCCCACCGCCGCCCCGTCGCCACGTCCGTCACGACCGTGGAGCCGACCGTCACCGCCGGGGATGAGCCGTAGCCGGCCAAGTAGGCGCGCACGTCGTCGGCGTTGCGGGGCTTTTCGAGGATGCGCCCGGCGTGGACCACCACTTGGTCGCCCGTGAGAAGGAGGGTGGCACCCACGGGGGCGCCGTCAGAGGTCGGGGGGGGGGGCGGAGCAGGGTCCGCCGCGAGCGACGCGAGCACCGCGTCGGCCTTGGCGTGGGCGAGCGCAGACACGAGCTTGGTCGCGTCCTCAAAGCGGATGGCGTTCTCGTCAATGCCAGCTGGCCGCAGGTACAGATCTGTAAAGCCCATCGAGGCCAGGATGCTGCGGCGCGTGGGGGAGGAGGAGCCGAGGATCAACCGGCCGAGGCCCGGTAGG